>Ga0272448_1003634_pt1 | contig 18235 bp, 14 predicted proteins | sample YNPCB0191_FD_202220 | JGI IMG/M metagenome (GOLD analysis project Ga0272448, IMG submission 202220) | Hot spring sediment microbial communities from Yellowstone National Park, WY, United States - YNP-CB-019-1 | ecosystem: Environmental > Aquatic > Thermal springs > Hot (42-90C) > Sediment... | reverse complement strand
CGCAGGAGGCTGTCCCGAGTTCACGGGCAGAGGGTGAAAGCACAAGGACAGCCTCCCTTCGGCGACTCAAAATCCCAAGTCCCCGTTTACCGCCGCTTCCTCCAAGCATAGCAAAGCAGCCCGACCAAGCCGCAACCCAACAGCACCAGCGCGCCCGGCTCGGGCACTATCGGCGTAACGTCGCCCCAGGTCGTGCCGATGCGAATCTCGTCGATATACTGACTGTTAGCAAAGTTTCCGCCGCGCAGGAAAAGTTCCCATTTAGCAGCGGTGCCGGTATTGCGACCGGTGAGAGTGGCTGTAGGAGTAGCAGGCTCCGCGCTCAGTAGAGGATCGAAATAAACACTGGTCTTTTCAGTCGTGCCGCTGTAGTCAAACTCGATCTTAACCACTACCAAGTGCGTTTCGCCGGCCTTGGCAGCGGAGGCAAAATTAGCCGTGCCAGTATCGCCAGACGGATTTCTTTGTATTAAACGCCAGTAGTAGCTACCTCCCCATGCCGGAGAAACCAAATTCCCAGACGTACGAGCATCGTCCAGTAAGCCAACATAATCCGGCCCCTTACCGCCTTCGTCATAGACGAAGTACTGGAGGTAACTGAAGTACAACGTACCGCTAGAGATTGACGAGGAAAGGGGGCGTGTTACCACTAAGTAGGTTGTTGACCCGGTGTATGGGTTGTTCGCAATGCCGCAGCCAGGCTGAGTGACCAGTACTTTGCCGGCTGTGTCAGTATAGGACAAACCCGTTGTCCCCGCGGTCCAGGTGCCGACGCTAGGCGTGTTCCAAGCCGCGCCCCAACCTGAGCCTCCGTTTTGGCCGCCAAGATTACCGGAGGTATAGCCGGAGAACCCATCGTAGGCGATTAACGTGGCCTGGGCGGTGGCGGCGGCGCCTACGACCAGCAAACCCACAAACACACAAAGCAACTTGCGAGACATGACAACTCTCCTGGGCCACATCGGCCCTGCTTGAGTCCGTGCCTCTTGCCGTTCAGGGCTATTCGGAAACGCTCCGAACCCACACACACTCGCCCTTCACAGCAAAAAACACGTGGTTGTTTCCTTTGTTAAGTGGTACACAAAGTTCCCGATGGTATTTTTTTCCTATCCTTCTTTTACAGCGGCAGAGGACAAAGTTTCATAGCTTTGCCGCTTTCCGTTTATGTTTTCCTGCGGCGGCGACAGCAGAAGCATTTCCGGCGAGAAGGGCTGAAAGAGCTTCCACAGCCGCACCTCGTCCACTTCGCCGTCGAACGTCTGCGGCGGATTGTGGATATTGCCGCCGATGGCAAAAGCGACGCCGGGCGGGTATGGCAAACCGGAAACCGGTTCGCCGCGCGGCTCGCCGTTAATCCACAGGCGGGATTTACCCCATTCGGAGACCAGCGCCAAATGAGTCCACTTGCCGATCTCGCACTTCACGCCGGAATCGCCGAACTCGATGCCGCCGAACATGAATTGCCACCGCCCATCCATCACCAACAAGCCGAAACCACTTTCGTTTGGATGGCCGTTATAGACAATAAGCTGGGGATGTTCCGCAATTGAGCGGGGTTTCACCCAGGCTTCCAGGACGAAATTGTTGCGGATCGCATATACCTTGGGCATGGAATAGTATTCGCCGACTGTGCCGAAGAAGCGCACCGACTTGACGCTGCCCACCGGAGGCACATCGTCGCTATAAAGTGGGTTGCCGTATCGGATGAGTCGTTCGCCTGCTTGCCGATCCACAGTTTCGGCGCCGAAGGGCTTGCCTGCCGCGGCCTCGGGATCGTCATCGCCCAAGCGGAACCAGGCCACCAAATCTCGCCGAACCTCCGGCATCCGACGGACAAAGTCCACCGCTCTCTCCGATTTGAGGTTAAGCACCAGTCTTGCCGGCCCTTTTTCGCACCGCTCTACTCGAGCAGATTGCTCAGCCCGAAGAATAGTCGTCTTTCCTTCTAGGTTGTTTCCGGCGTCAATCACTGCTACCCGAACCATGCCATCAAAGACATGGGAGATTGTTTCACCGGTGTCGAAAACTTCGACGCCGAACTCGGTGCCAAGGTCGGTGATGATGGCAGTGGGGGTACGGACGGCGAATTTGGAGATTTGGAGATTTGGAGATTTGGAGATTGCGGATTTATGATTTCTGATTGCTGATTTATGATTTGCTGCGTGCGATTCAGCACTAGCCACCGGCCACTGGCCACTGGCTACTCTGGCCGTGAGTTTGCCGAGCGCGAGAAAGCCGCCGTGGGGCGATTCGACTTCGTAGGTGCATGGGCCTTGCAGGATAACTTTGGCCCCGGTGGTGTAAGTGATTTCCATCAGGCCGGATTCAAGCGCGAACTTCGCCCCTTGCCGAATGCGGGGAGCAATGGGCTTAAAGGACGGGTCAGTCCAGCGGCAGTCGGCCATGCCGCTAATGTAGCCGACAACAGGCGTTTCTTCCTTCTTCGGCTTCGCCTTCTCGGCGGTTGCCAGAGCACCAGGCAAGCCACCGCTGCCACTGCCGCCGGAATCTTCCTCACTCGTTGCAGCCTGTGTAGCAGCAATTTCGTAATTGTGATTAACATAAACCACGGAAGCGATGCCCAGGCCGATGAGCATTAAGATTGCGCTAATGGTATTAGCGATGAGCGGCAATCCGATGGGCGAATTGACGCTATACCACGGGATCGGCGTCGGCGGCGAGGTTTCGATCACGACCTTCGGTCGCGGCTTTTCCGGCGGTAATTCCCAATGCCAATTTACGCTCGCCGAAACCGCTTCATCGTCGATCACCAGGACGTCTGCGTCGTCTTTTTTTCCTTCTTCCTTTTCCATCCAGTGAAGCAGCGCGTGAAGGGCGATATGCTCCCGATAAAGTTGTCTGGCGGCCGGATCGTTGCTCAAGAGTTCGTCCAACAGGGCATATTCGCGCTCGTCAAGCGACGAGTCCAAAACTTTCGAGAGAAGCTCGTCTATCGGACGTTCCGGTCGGTAATCGTCGGAAGCTTTTGTCATTCGTCTTCCTCCGACATCGGTCTGCCTTGGACACACTTGAGCAGTCGTGTGCGGATGCGATACAGAAGCTGACGCACAGCAGGCGCCGAACGACCCAATCGCTCCGCAATTTGCTCCGATAAAATGTTCTGGCTGTAGCGGTAGTGGATGAGCCGGCGGTGGAAGGAGCTGAGCTGTTTTATGCATTGTTCCAGCCGGGCAAGCAACGCTTGATCGCCGACCAGGAACTGTTTGCCGGCCTCATGGGCCAAGTGATCAAGGAGGCGTTGGTCGGCGAAGAATATGCGGCCGCGTTCGCGTTGTTGCTTTTTTCGCAGGGCGAGCACTTCGAAATAGGCCACGCGGCACGCCCAAGCTCCAAAATCCGTGCCCGGCACGTATTCCCCTTGCTTCCGCAATAAGACCATGTTGGTTTCCTGAAGCACATCGTCCGCGTCGGCCAGATTCGGAAGAATGGTCAAAATGTAGGCGTACAGCCGGCGCTGAATGGAGACTAGTTGGGCGGCAAAAGCATTGTTTTTCCGAGGTATTGCTCATGCTATTTCCCGGCGAAAAAACCAACCCATCCCAGGAATGAACCAAATGCACTCCACCAGCACCTAATTTCCATGTTACATAGCTAGACAGCCGAAATTCCAAAAACGTAACGTTTAATTCGGAAAGATTTACAATTCCCGCCCTATCATGGAGGCGCGAGCTTCTTTGATAAGCTCTTTTGAGGGGGGATATGCCAATTGAAAGAGTTTCTTTGCAGGGATTTTAACTGAAAATATCCTGCTTTTTGGAGGAGATACTACCCTGCCGGCCTTTTCATCAGCTCGCGGAAGAAACTAAATTGGTTAACCGAACCAAACGATGGTTTTTTGGCGGCAACATTTGGGATCGTTTCCCGCGGAGTTGTTTCCGCATCAAGTGGAAAAACCCCGCCGACTAAGCTCCGGTCTGCAAAGAACCGCGAGTTGTTTCTCACACGCCGGCAAGAGAGAACGGCCAGCCGGTTTTGACGAGCGGGAATTGCGCGGCTTTTGTCGGAGGCCTTCGTTTTGGTGGTTGCCGCGCGGAGCGGTAATCCGCTGAATAAAGGGCAAGCGGTTCGCCCACGGAAGCCCCAATTGATGAAACCGCGGACCGAAATAAATCGCCAACGCATAGTAGGCCACTACACAACCTGCCAGGCCGCCGGCCACGATCTCAATCAGCGTTCGCCAAGCCGATTTCGGCGGCCGCTTCGGTCGGCCATAGGCAAACGAAGCAAGGCCGGAAACCGAAAGATGTTCCCCGCCCGCGCACGCGGAAGCAACGCCCACGTCCAAAGGTTCTGCTTTTATCCCTGGGGTAGTTGCCGGATGCTGCACCGCCGGGGATTTTTTGCCAGCGGTTGCATTTCCTGAAGGTGAAAGAAGGATAAGCTCCGGCGGCGCGGAAAACCGCAGGCTGCTTAAAGGATATTCGGCGCTACAGCACGGACAGCGTACTTGCGCATCCCCGGTCGCTTCATCCGGCAGGGAAACAAGCTTCGAGCATTTCGGGCATTCGGCGGTGGCGATCATCAACCTGCTTCTCAGTTTGACCGACATATACTCATTGTAATCTTAGCGGATAAACTCTCGCAAGCTGAACTGAGAACGAGAATCATCCCCATTAGGTCGTTAATGATACCTCCTTATTTCGTCATAACTCATATAACGAGCCCATTTTGGCGCGGAGGTGGTCCACCAGCGGGCGTGCAGAAAGCGGCCGGCCGGTAACCTGGCGGACCAACTCCGCTGCGGTAAAACGTTGGCCATGGCGGTGGATTTTTTCTTTAAGCCAGTCCAGCAGCGGCCGAAACTCGCCGGCGGCAAAGTGCTCGGCCAAGTTGCCTAATTCCGCTTCCGCTTGAGCGAAAAATTGTGCGGCGTAAAGGTTTCCCAGGGAATAAGTAGGAAAGTAGCCGAACAGACCCGCGCTCCAGTGTACGTCCTGTAAGACGCCTTCGCGGTCGTTCGACGGAACGATGCCTAAATAGTGCCGATACTTTTCATTCCAGACCGCCGGCAAATCGCCTGCGCCGAGTTGATCCTCGAGCAAAGCGCGCTCCAGCTCGAAACGCACGAGAATATGCAGGTTGTAAGTAACCTCATCGGCTTCCACGCGGATCAACGAAGGCCGGACGTCATTGACGGCGAAGTGGAAATCATCGAGCGCCACATCGGAGAGGGCTTCGGGGAAATGCTGTTGCGCCAGGGGGAAGAAGTGCATCCAGAACGCCCGACTTCGCCCCACAAGGTTTTCCCACAACCGAGATTGCGACTCGTGAATGCCTAAGGATATGGCTTCCCCTAACGGCGTACCATAATGTTCGGTCGGCAGATTTTGCTCATAGATGCCGTGGCCTGCTTCGTGCAGTACGCCGAAGAAAGCGGCGCTGAAATGATTTTCGTTATAACGGGTAGTGATCCGGCAATCGTGCGGCCCCAAAGAACAACAGAACGGATGTGCCGTAACGTCCAACCGTCCGCGGTTGAAATCGAACCCGATGGCCGTCGCCGCCGCACGGGCGAAGCGCTCCTGTTCAGCCACAGGGAATCGTCGTCGAAGAAGTGCGGTGTTCGGCCGGCGCCGGCTGTCTTGGATCTGCGCTACCAAGGGAAGAAGTTCTTCGCGGAGCTGTGCGAGTACAGGCTGGATGTTATCCGTGATTTCTTCAGGTTCAAATTCATCCAGCAAGGCATCGTAAGGGCAACGGGGATAGCCCAACGCTTCCGCCTGTTGTCGCTTCAGCTCGATGGTTCGTTCCAGCAAGGGTTGGAAACTGGGATAATCGTCATTTTGTCGCGCCGCCTGCCATGCCTGTTGTGCCAGGACGGCGGTCCGCGCCAGTTCTTCGACCAGAAACTGCGGCAGCTTCAAGCGTTTTTCGCGCTGGCGTTTCAGTCGCCGCAGAATTACGGCGGCGTCGGAGAACCGGTCGCTTTCGTTTTGCAAGCCCTGCGAAAGCTCTTCCAGTTGGTCGCCGAACTTCGGATCAACCCAACGCTGATGAATCAGACCGGCCAGCAGAGTGGATTGTTCGGCGCGGTGTTCCGCTCCGGCCGCTGGCATCTGCGTCCGTTCATCCCAGCCGAGCAATTCCTGAATCGAGGCCAGTACGGCTGTGCGTCGGGCATATTGGCAGACGGTTTGATAGAGTTGAATAAGGTCGGGCATAAAATCTTCCTTTCTCACTGCGGGAGCCATGCATGAAGCCAAGCAAAATGTAACCGGTGGTAAAGATTTCCGAAAGCCCTGTCAGCCGAAAAAAGTTTTCTGGCTCCGCTGTGCGATGGGGTTTTATCGGCCAAGGTTCCATTCCCTCCGACCGTATTTTTCGGCAACCAATCTTTCGACGAGCTGCCGCGGCCAGCGACGGCGGATACTTTCAGCGGCAAAAGCGGTTCTGAGCACCTTTCGTAACGTTCTTTCATCCAGCGGCAGGTTGATCAAAAAATCGCCATGTCGCCTGCCCCCGCGATATTCCGGCATCCGGGGCGGCATGGTTAAACATCTTTCTACCAACTCCAGGGGAAAATCGTAGAGCAGCGTTCCGTGATAAAGCAAATACCTCCGCCTGAGCCGGGCGCTGTTGCCGGAAAACTTCCGCTGGCCGAGCGCCAGATCGCTCGTGCCGCAATAACGGACCTCGGAAAGATGCTTGTTCAGCACGGCGGCCAGCTTGCCTAAGAGTAAGCAATGGGCGACAGTCGGTGAAGAAAACTGGATCCGGCGTAAACGATTAAGTATTAAGGTGTACATCAGACAGCCGGGGCCGGCGACGATGGCCGCTCCGCCGCTGATGCGACGAAACACCGGAATGCCCAACTCGCGGCAAGCAGACAGCCGCACCTCACACTCCACCTGTGAGGAGCGCCCGACTACGACCAGCGGCTCATTCGGTTCCCAGATGCGCAGTGTTTCCTCACAGTTTGTTTTGGCTTCGGCCTCCTCCAGCAGGGCTTCGTCCAGGGCCAGATTTTCGGCTGCACCGTCTAACGTCAGGTCAAGGTATCGCACGCTTGCGTATTCTCGCTGATTCCAAAGGGAAGTAGAAGCCGCCAGGGTGGGACATTATCCATCCGCTCTCGGCTCTCTATAATTGTAGCGATTATGCAAACTTTGCCGAGATTCGCTGCGAAACCGCGTAATCCGCACGAGGCAGAGAAAATCGGGTGTCGGTGCCGGGGTCAAAAAACTTGAAAAAATCTTTTCTACGCTAACTTCAAGCTAGATTTATGGTTGGGATTCAATCTACATCCCGCTGCCTCAGGAACCATTTGCAGGTTGACAAAAAATCTGGCAGACTCAAATGGAAGGTTAGTGCGTAATAGCCTATGGTAGCTGTAGTGGCCTGGTATTTGTCGGCTGCCAGTATTGGGGATTAAGCTATGAACTTTTCAAGTCGTTTAGGGTTATGGTTGGGTTTGTGTTCGTTGGTTCTGACGGGACCGGCGGCGGGCCAGGTCTGTTGTCCGCCTTCCGCCTGTCTTACCTGTGCCGACGGTCAAACCTATCGCATCGTTTATCAAACTGTGTACGAACAATGTCAGATGACGGCTTATCGTATTGACTATGAAACGGTTTGCGAGGAGCGACAAATTACGACGTATAAGCCGGTCTGGGAAACGGCGGTCCGCGAGCGGCGTTATACCGTTGCCCGGCCTGTTTATGAAACCGCCGAACGTGAAGAAACCTATACAGTTTTGCGTCCCGTATATGAAACCGCCGAACGCGAGGAAACCTATACGGTGATGCGCCCCGTATATGAAACGGCCTATCGCACACAGTATCGTACTGTGCTTCAGCCGGTAACCACAATGCGGACGCAGTATGTTGATCAAGGCTGTTACGCCGACCAGCTTGTGTTGAAGCCTGGGCTGGGTTTGCCGCGGCTTACATGGCAGCAGCCCACTTGTGCGGTTGACCCTGTTACGGGCCAGGTGGTTTATCAACGGAGAGGTTTATACTGGAGCCAAGCACCGCACGGTCGCTATGAGGTCCAGCGCGTCTGGCACCCGAACATCGTCGCCGTCCAGGTTCCGCAAACCACTTATGTTCCGCAGACCGTGGCCGAGCAAATTCCATATCAAGTTTGCCGCTATGTGCCTGAGCAAGTAGTCCGCAAGGTGCCGTATCAAGTGTGCCGGATGGTAGCCGAACAGCAAGTACGTCGCGTGCCGATAACCACTTGCCGGATGGTTTACGAAGAGCGCGTGGAGCAGGTGCCGTATCAGGCGTGCCGGCTCGTGGCCGCGCAGGAGACGATTCGCGTGCCGCGGCTGGTCGAGAAGCGCACGCCGGTAACCTATACCTATATGGTGCCGCGCGTGGTCTGCTATCGCGTGCCGTTGGACCCCTGCGGCGAGCCGATCGCTGCGCCGGCGGCGGTAGTCGTGCCGACGCCTTCGCCGACACCAGCCAAAAAGCCCTCTTCGGCGGCGGAGACGCCTCCGCAACTCGGCCCTGATGCGGCCGCTCCGCAACCGCTCGATGCCGGACAGGATGCGACGAAAAAGCAAAGCGGTGCCGTGCCGCCGAGTACCTCCTCTCCAACGCCGGGCTTTGGTCCGACTGACGATGGTCAATATCCGCCGTCAAAGCGGACTTAAGGCGAAGGTGTGGATGGAACACGACCGATTTTCTTTTTCGGCGGTGTCGCAGGTCCGTAATTCTCATAGGTCTGATGCATGGCCGCTGACAACGCCTCTTTGATTTTACAGCACCATCGGGTAGCCGTCTTAGGCAAGACAGCCGGCATGGCGCGGCGACAATTCGCACAGCTCGTTCGCCAACACGGCGGCGCGGTTGTCGAGTTGACCGATCCAACCGTCAATCTCATCGTGCTCGGTGAAGAGGATTTACCTTTTCTCCAGGCTGATGAGCAGGAAAAATGGTTCCCCGATGCGCTGCGCAAAAGAGTGGAAGCCGGCGAAGTAAAAATCATCACGGAAACACAACTCTGGCATCGTTTAGGGCTGGTCGATATTGAACAAGGCATCCAGCGCCTCTACACCCCCGCTATGTTGGCCGAGTTGTTGAAGGTCCCCGTGACGAAAATCCGCCAATGGCATCGGCGAGGTTGGATTCGGCCGGTCCGCGAAGTGCATCGGCTGCCGTATTTTGATTTTCAGGAAGTCGCTGCCGCACGCCGGCTTGCGGAACTGCTTTCGGCAGGCGTATCGCCCAGGGCGTTGGAACAACAGCTCGCTGCTCTCGCACGCTATTGTCCGCAAGTCGCCCGTCCCCTGGCACAGCTTTCGCTCATCGTTCGCGGCAAGGGATTGCTGTTGCGCGAGGGCGGTAAATTGCTCGAACCTAGAGGACAAATGCATTTCGATTTCGAGGCCGTAGAAGAAGCGCCGGAACCAAAAGCCCTGCCTGCCTCGCCGGCACAGCTTATGGATTTGGCGGCAGAGTTGGAGGAAGACGGCCGGTTGGCCGAGGCGGCGGATATGTATCGTGCTGCTCTGGCCGCTGCAGGTCCCACGCCCGAACTCTGTTTTCAATTGGCTGAAGTGCTCTACCGGCTCGGCGACCTGGAAGCCGCGAGAGAACGCTATTTTATGGCCATCGAATTGGATGAAGACTTTGTTGAAGCGAGAGCGAATCTCGGTTGTTTGCTGGCTGAGACCGGCCAATATGAGTTGGCCGTTGCGGCGTTTGAAGGAGCGCTCCGCTTCCATCCTCAATATGCCGACGTCCATTATCATCTGGCACGCACTTTGGACGAGTTGGGCCGACACGATCAGGCTGATTCTTATTGGCGCACCTTTTTGGAGCTTGCGCCGGAGAGTCCCTGGGCGGAAGAAGCCCGCTCGAGGTTGAATGAAGCTTGATTTCCCCAAGGATTCCGCGGCGGCGCAAGGGCAAAACAGGGGTTGCTTTCTCAGCGTAAACGTGTATCTTGACTTCTTATGCAGGAAATTCTTTTCGATTATCGTCTCAACCCTACGACGTGGGCCTATATCTCTTCGCTGATGATCGTCGGCATCTACTTCAAGTTCAGCCGCTTTTGGAGCGTGCGGAATCTGGATTTAGTCCTCTTACTCAGCTTTACTCCCGGACTACTGCTGATTTACTACGGCCTTCTGAAGGACCTTTCAGAGCTGGAACGCGCCGGTTATACGTGGATGTTCGTCGCTGGGGCATTGTTTCTGGTCCGCTTATTGTTCGATTCGCTTATGGTTCGACGCCCCTTGCTCGAACCGAACCTCTCTGCCGGCGGACTGACGTTCACCGGCCTCGCTTTGCTGGTGTTTTTGATGGCCAATGTGATCACGGTGCCCCAGGAACGCCTGGAATGCATGTTGACCAGACAGGGCGACATCGCTTCACCTGCTCCCGGACATCGCCCTTTCCATGATTTTTCGGAGCAGGTAAGGCAGGCCGCAGTGCTCCCCACGCCTCAACCCGGCCTGGCTCAACCACGCCACGAAATCCCTCTCCCCGTCGCCCTCGGTAGGGTGTCGGCCATCGCTGCCCATCTGGCGGTCCTGGCAGGTATCGTCTGGATAGGCTTGCGCCACTTTGACAATATCCACAACGGCGTCGCCGGCGCCACGCTCTACTTGCTTTGCTTCTACACCAGCCAGCTTACCGGCCAGTTGGACCATGTCATTCCGGCGGCGCTGCTGACCTGGGCGGTGGCGCTGTATCGCCTGCCGTTTTTCGCTGGGCTGCTGCTCGGCATCGCTGGAGGACTGAGCTACTATCCCTTATTTCTCTTGCCGTTATGGTGCGGATTTTATTGGCGGCGGGGAGTAATTCGCTTTATTCTCGGCTTGCTCCTGGCTCTCTTCTTGGCGCTCGGCTCTTTGCTCTTAGTCTGTTCAACGACGGCGGAATTTCTTGAAGAAATACAGCACATGTTCGGCTTTCGTAATCCGCTGGTAGCAAAATTGTCCGGTTTTTGGCGCTTTTATGATCCCGTCTTTCGGATTCCCATTCTGGTCTCATTTATCGTGCTGTCGGTGAGTTTGGCCATCTGGCCGGCGCAAAAAAATCTCGGCACTCTGCTAAGTTGTTCGGCGGCCCTGATGCTGGCCGCACAGTTCTGGCATGCCCAGCAAGGCGGCTTGCAAATGGCCTGGTTCCTGCCGTTGCTGATACTTACCATCTTTCGACCGAATCTCGAAGATCGCGTCGCATTTACCACCGTTCGTCCGGCTTGGCGGGCAGGACGCTGAAACTGCGCCGAAGACATTTGACGGAACCGGCTTTTTTGTAGTTCACACTCAAACTGGAAATGACCCACTGCAACAGGACCATTTACAAACCGGTAGTGTCTGTCAAGTTGCGCACATTCGTTTTTGGGTTAGTCCTGGGAACTGGTAGCTCTCCTTCCTCGCCCCCGAGAAGACGAGCCGCAAAGTCTATACAATCGCTATCGCCGCAATAAGCGACTCCTCTTGCTCCTGTTCTCTAAGCCGATCCATGTCCAGGCATCGCTTCGTGCCCCAACGGGTCAGTGTGGGTAAGTGGGCTGTTGCCGCAGTAGCGGTAGAGGTTGGGGTCGCCACCAAAGCCCCGCGAGCAATGCCTTGTCAAAGATCAACCGCCTTCAGCGCACCCTACAGCCCACTGCCGGAAAATCCGGCAGTGCCGCGCGCCGCGCGGGTCAAAGCCCAGTGGCCCTGTTCTATCGCTGTCGCCGGACGAGAAAAATCTTTTTTTCCGTTTTTTCCAGCACGTGCTGGGCTGCCGGCCTTGTCGTTGATGCTTTTCGATTAGAACAAGCGGTAAAGCGTATCCAGGCTACTCATCCAGAAAGTATGGTTGCTGATTTCGTGCCGACGATGCTTCGGATTGCGCCTTCTGCCAAGATGTTTTACGATGAAGCGCGTCGTTTGCTGACAATCGAATCTCCCGACTGGGATGTTCCATCTACAGAGGAACTGGAAAAAGAAGTATCTATGTTTTCGGATCGGGTTGAAGAGCAGATAAAGGGAGCAGATAAAGGGAGCTAGGGGGAGATAAAGCTGCCATGGTAGAATCGTGGCATTCTTTTCCGGCGCAAACAAATAGCGCAACCGCCCGCGGCGGCAGTGTGGAAAGTCTGCGCCCGATAGTGCTCCGCCTTTTCTCCTATAGCAGCTTTATCTGTAGGGTCAGGGGCCGCAACGACAGGTCAAACGGCGGCGCAAGATCACCTTGAAGCAATACGCCCAGCTTGAGGAGAAGTTCAAGCGGTGGCAGGCTCGTGTAAAGCATCTCCCAAGAAACAGAAACCTTAAAGAGGAAATTGAAAAGGACCAGAGGTGGCCCAAGCGATGGGAAGGAGGCAGGCCGGTTGCCGCCTAGTGTGGTTTATCAACGATCACGCGCCGGACGGCCTTGATCTGAAAATCTGCGGCCTTTGGTTGGCAACCTTCCTGCTCGGCCACGATTCTTACGCTTTTCCATTGAAGGAAAGTTTTTCTAAATTCCTCTGTGGGCAACGGTTCCCGGCTGTACATATCCATGACCTTTCCGCCGCCGATGTAAAAAACGTGGTGGCCTTCCTGCCCGACGTATCTTCGCTGGAGCGAGCGGCTCAAACGTCCGAAGTAGGGATTCTTGAACCAAACTTCGTCGCCAGGGAGCAACTCCGTCGTCTGGAAGTTCTCTCCGTTCTTCGGCTCGGGCTTCTCGAAGAGCGTCCCAATCCCTTTCCGGGGCAAATCATTGGGGATGACTTTGCCCTGGAGCATATCGTCCAGTTCCGCGAGCCGCTTTGCATCCGCCACATCAATCATGGCCTTGAGCATCACGAGTGCCGACAGTTTAGCACACCGGATTCCGCTTTCGGTGCGCCAGAGGTCTCGGATGGCCTGCGTGGGACTTCCCCGAGGGATGTAGGAACCCTCTCGATTCAGCTTCCAGTATTTCGGATTACGGTACTCAGGTCGACTGCCGTCGGCATGGGGATAGTAGGCCTTTACCGTGGCGACGTTCTCCACGATCTTCAGACGTACCGGGATCTCCTGCGGCGAAATCCTCGCAGCTCGGAGTTCTTCGCGTGCCGTGTCCAACAGTCCGGCCAACTGCTCTTCGGACCATCCGCTCCGACAGAATAATAACGCCAAGACTGCCCCACAGAATAAAGCCGACTGGTTGCGCATGGACGATTTACCCTTTCCTGGCAGTTTGCGCCGTCATTCTATGAGGCGATGAGCTTTCCCGCAACTCGGCAACTCTGGCACCGCTTAAATTGCCGAGTCCTGGATTCTCTAAGATAGTGCTGGGCTCGGGGGTTGAATTTTTATATGCGCAGAGGGGAAAATAAAGGCTATGCTAGCTTGCCCTCTTTCAGGTGGTTTGGCTTGACATCTCGATTTCTGTAGCTCCAGAATTTTTGTTGTCTTGTTATTTAGAGGGGCTGAGAAAGCCAAGTAGAAGAGTTCCCTCCTTGGAATTGGTCTCTTATCAATGAGGTGTTGCCATGAGAAGTTTCGCATGTTTGACGGCAATCATGTCTGTCCTATTCTTCGCCGACATACGAGATACTTCTGCCTTTGAAGCAAAGTTTATCGTGCTGCCGACACTCGGCGGCAACGTGAGTTACGCCCGTGGAATCAACAACCTCGGCACGATCGTCGGCGACGCGGAAAAACCGCCCGTCGGTCCTTTCTGGCCCTATCACGCTTTCAGTTACGCCGATGGCGAGATCACCGACCTGGGCGCATTGGAAAGCTACTGGGACATCAGTTGGGGCTACGATATTAACGACGCCGGGGTGGCCGTGGGCTGCTCCTTGTACTGCAAAAATCAAAGCGTGGGTTACGCGGTGCGCTACCGCAACGGCCTGGTAGAGAACCTGGGCACTTTAGGCGGCGATACCAGCGGAGCTTGGGCCATAAACAATCATGGAACAATCGTCGGGATTTCCAATAATGCTGAGTGGGTGCTTCGGGCCTTCATTTATTCGGAAGAATCCGGCTCACCGAGCATGGTCGATCTGGGCGGCAATCCCGGCAATCGCACTTCCGCCTACGCAATCAACAATCACGGTGTGGTGGCAGGTTCGTTCCAGTTGGTTCCAAACAGCCCATACGTCGAAGCATGTATTTGGCCTGAAGTGGGCAGCTTGGTCAGGTTGGGTTATCTTGCCGACGGCACTGCCAGTGAGGCCCGGGCAATCAACGATCAGGGGGTCGTCGTGGGCTCTTCTGCCGTTAGTGGTTGCTCAGCGCCTTTCCACGCCTTTATGTGGACTCCTGACGGATCAATGATCGACCTGGGGATAATGGGAGAAGGCGAGTCCACTTATGCCTATGACATCAATTCGTCAGGAATGATCGTCGGCGAGCGGCGCGGGGGAGCATTGGGCGGCTTCACGCACGCCATCTTCCGCAACGGGTTGGGTGAGGATTGGATTGACTTGCAAGACACTTATTTTCCAGACTGGCAGTTCTCCACAGCCACTGCAATCAACGACAACGGCTGGATCGTCGGCCACGGAATGAATGCCGCCGGTGAGGTGCGCGGTTGGCTGCTGATTATACCAGAACCGGGCACGCTGGAGATGCTCGCCGCAGCCGGCCTGGCGGCCCTTATGCTGTTATTCCGCCGGAGGTGGTAGGGTTCCGCAAAGTCGCATGCCAGGTCGGGCAACAATGCTGGTCCCACCAGCAGCGGTTTTCCCGTGAGAATCTCGCTGAGCGGAACAACGGAATAGATGTGATCCGGCAATCAAAGTCCTTGCATTTGCCGGCGGCTTGCTATCGGCTCAAGTGTCGGCAATTTACTCTCTCTGACAGTTCCTCCGATGCCGGCCGGCGTGCAAGCTCATCGGCCCGTCGTTGCCGCGCCAATACCCAGAGGGCCAACTCTTGGTAAAGCTGCCGCAGGTTCTCGTCCTCGGATGTCGCCAGTCTCAGCAATTCGCCGCCGCCTTCGTAATAAGCAATGGCCGCCTTTGCCGCCGCTTCATTGTGTTGGAAGAGATTAAGGTAGGCCGACAAACGGGGACGAAATTTCTCGGCCGCAGTACGCACGCGTTCGTCGAACTCTAGCTCCATTCCCATGCCATACCGCCTAGCGAAAGCACATGCTTCGTCCAGCCGCGAGTCGGAAACTTCAGGGTGAAAAAAGTGATTGGGTTGCTGATAGGCTACGTCGAATCCCAATTGCCGCCATTCGGCCGCGCCTTCTGCTTTCCAGTAGGGAATCCAGAAGAAACGCTTGCCTTCGGCGTGAACAGCCTGGGCGACGCGCGGCAAAATCTCACGTCCGTTGGCGTCATGCTCAGCAACCCAGTAGAAGCCGGCGAAGTCAAGATGCTTTGGCGCCAATTGCTTCCATCTTTCGACTGCGGCCTTCATATACCATAGACAAGCTGCTACGCGGTCGTCGGCCTTTGCAAAATCTAATGGGCGGCCTTCCATCTCCCCCCAATCTTTCTGATTAAGGATGGGTTCGGGCAGAGTCAGCACGACCTGGCGGCGCCGCGCCGGCAGGCGGATGCGGCCGGCGACCTCGGCACAAGTTTGCTCCAGCGCCGGGACTCCGTGCCCCGGCTCGAAGACCCGCTCCAAAAGCCGAAGCCATTCCTCTTTTCGGGCAGGCTTGTGGCCAAAACCTTGCGTGTATTCACAGCCCCGTCCGTCTCTGAACTCAATAAACAAGAATCCGTCAAAGAGCCACGATTCCTTGTTCGACTGCAAATCCTTATAGCTCACATAAGGAGCAAATTGGTCGGGCGTCCACGCCAGACGTCCCTCGCCGCCGCAATAGATGAGAACCAGGTCAGTGATATTCGGCGAGTTCTCCTTCCAGAGTGGAAAATAACCTGAGGTGGAATCTGTAGCAGCAAAGCCGGTAACGATGGCCGCTGTCAATAACACCCCGAAGGAAACGAAGAACCGCGAACCAGTAATCAAACATCGAGAATAAAGCCGAGGTACGGCCGATTGCTTCTGTCCACAGCGGTTCATAGCTCGATCCCGAATTCCAGAAAATGGATGTTTTGGAAGTGAAATCTGCGAAAGACACTATCATTATACCCGCCCTCGCCGCGGCTGCCAGCCACTAGAAATCACGTTAAACAAGCCCGATTTCACAGAGCTACGGTCGGGCACGTAACAGCGGCCTTTATCCAGCACTTACCCTTAACCGGGCCTCTTAGGGAGAAGGCTACTTTTCCCTCCTCTTCGAAGTTTCGTGGTCGCCGCCGTCGCAGCCTTCCGGACGGTCGCCTATTATCTCGATTGCCTGGCAGATGGCCTCGCCTGAACGGCGGTTCCAGAAGCGGATGGCAATCACACCGTGTTCAGGCCGGATGTCGTTGAAGACCAGGTCCAATGCCCTGCCGATCCCGCCGGCGGCGGCTGCTACGTTCACGTCTGCGGCAACGGTTTTTCCCTGGATATCAATCGAAGTGTCGAAGTATCCGGGTGGTGAGCGGTCGTCTGCTTGACAGAGCTTGATTCGCGCGGAGTACTTCCCTTGCGGGTTGACGGTGAAATAGGCCGTGAAATCCCGCCCGTGGATGCCGTAGCGGTATAACTCGGGGTCGGGTGTGTTTGCCACCGACTTCAATTTCGGCTCGGTCCAGAGGGCTATCGGCACCAAATCGGCGCCCTGTTTTAGACGCATGACGAATTCGGTGGCAGGTTGCCATAAGCGGCCTTGTGAATCGACGTAGCCCAGCAGTGCCGGATAGCCGAAGATTACTCGTTGCGGTTCGTTTGGGCCGCCGCCCTCGCCGAAGCCGATTTCGCCGTCGGCGGCGGACCAGTGAAGTGCATCGATGTAAACCCGCACGCCGGTGGAGAGAGGGTTCTTTGTGCCGCGGGCGGAGATTTTCAAGGTGTGTTTTCCCGGCGGCAAGCCGTTTTTGTACCACACGACCTGCTGGTTTCTAGTCATAGGGCACCAGAAGTCGATGCCGCAGAGCTGCTTGACGCCGTCGAGAAAGACATCGGCTTGTCCGCCGCGCGGATCGGCCCGGGCGATGAGCCGTACTTGGTTCCCCTCGAACTCAAACAAAGCGGTCGCCCCGGCGGACTCGGCCACGTGCAACTTCCCGCCTGAGGCTTCCGAAAACTCCTCTATCGTCCAGGCTCCTTCATATTGCAGACTATCGTCTTCGACCGCCTGCTGTGGGTCGTCGCCCTCGACCGCTACTTCCCTGCATCCATCGTGGCGCACCGTAACTATACAATCCCCGTTAGTCAGCGGTTGAAGTGTATAGCCGTTTTCAGAGAGATCTTTTCGCAGAGGCAACGGCTTTCCGTCCGCAAGCACCGTGTTGAGCCGGAAGGCCAGTCGCAGCACGTCCTCGGTCGGCGCCGGTGCGTCGAAGGTTCGGTACCACACTCTGCCCTTGCCGTACTGCACCTGGCAAACCACCGACGTGCTCTGCATAAGGTGGTTCTCGCGGCATGCACCCATCGTGTCAGGCTGCCAGGCGAGAAGGAGTAAAGCACAATGGAGCGGCCACGGATGGGCCAGACTAAACCATGTCTTGGCCACCCACGGTCCACGACCGCTTACCAAATCGACGACCAATCCGTTCTCCATCGCATCATAGGTGGCCAATATCGACTGGCGCCGAGCTATCTCTTTCGCCCAAGCACAATCGGTCAGCTGACCGTAGCGGGCAAGTGTTGCACCGGTAAACATAGTCGGGTACTGAAGCGAATCGCCGCAACAGGAACTCGATTCGGGAACCGCCCAGGCGCCTGAATATATCCCGCCGGCGGAAGCAGGGTCCACACTCGACCGGCAAAAGAACAGCGCAACCACGTTGTGTGCCTGCCGGCGCCAGTGGGGAAACGCCTCTCGGCGGTTCATCAGATAATCGGCCACGTAGCAGCAGATACCATCCGTTGCGGACGGATTGGACCAGTCCCAAAAATGATGGCCGAAGGTCGGGTGCTGAGTCCACTGCGGCAGCAACACTTCGCGCAGGTAATGTTCGCCGGCGTTGCGAGCCTTAAACAGAGCATCGTTATTACCGGAGTACCCTGTTCGAATAACGTCGTCGAGAAACTGGGCGATAAGCACCACCCCGCCGGTCAAGGTGTTGTCTTTCCAGGGGACATCTTGCGGATTAGCGTAACGCCCCCAAAACTGAACGCCGGGACGCAGGTCGCAATGCTCGGCAAGCAGATCGGCCCAATGTTTCGCGGCCTCCCAGTAGCGGTATTCGCCGGTCAGCTTGTATGCTGCAATCATGGCGGAGCCGACCTGGGCGCAAAGGTCCAATTGGATAATGCCGCACGGGTCGGCCCGGCCGTAAGCTT
>Ga0272448_1003631_pt1 | contig 18236 bp, 14 predicted proteins | sample YNPCB0191_FD_202220 | JGI IMG/M metagenome (GOLD analysis project Ga0272448, IMG submission 202220) | Hot spring sediment microbial communities from Yellowstone National Park, WY, United States - YNP-CB-019-1 | ecosystem: Environmental > Aquatic > Thermal springs > Hot (42-90C) > Sediment... | reverse complement strand
CCACGAGGACGTTTAATCATTAAGAAAAGCGTGACTATGAAAATTGCTAGTGCAACCACTGAATGGTAGCCCATAGTTATCAGCGATGCAGACTTTTGCAATAAAACTGTTTCGTTAATAATTGTGCATTTTCATGAGTAAAACTGCTTAAACGCCACCTTATGTCAGACAAAATTTAAATCGTTGACCCTACATCTCAAAGGGCTAGTCTAAAATTGGCTAAGAAGGCGTAAAACACGAGAGGCATACAAACGAAACTGAGTGTCGTCTTTAAAGAGTGAGGCGATGAATTTGCTTCCATACACACCTTGGCTCGTTTGGGCATTTCCAATTGTTTCCAGTCTACTGGTCCCATTAATTGCACGTTTCAGCAAGAGGGGTAGAGACTACTTCGCTGTAGCCGTGTGTTTAATCGCCTTAGCATCCGCTTTTTCTATGGTTCCAGACGTTTACTTTAACGCTTTGGAAAGCTCCGATTTGACAACATCCTGGATTCCATCTTTAGGCATAAGTGCAGGAGTATACATTGACCCATTAAGTGTTTTGCTTGCGTGTTTGGTCACGTTCTTCGGTCTTGTGATAACTGTTTACTCTTTAGGCTACATGGCTGGCGAGGAAGGCCTAGCACGATACTACTTTTTCATGCTTCTTTTCATAGGCTCGATGACTGGTTTAGTTATGTCGGACAATTTCCTTCAAATATTCGTATTCTGGGAGATGGTTGGACTCTGCTCCTACTCACTTATTTCCTTCTGGTATAAGCGTCCAGAAACAGTTCATTCAGCCACAAAAGTTTTCCTAATGACGCGCATAGGCGACGCTTGTCTCTTAGCAGGAATAGGTCTCCTCTACGTAAACTTAGGTTCGTTTTCCTTCTCTTACATTATAACCAATATAGGGAATGTACCAATGCCATATTTAACAGCGACAGCCTTTCTAATGCTTGTAGGAGCAGTCGCAAAATCAGCACAGCTTCCACTTCACACATGGCTTTACAGCGCCATGGAAGCACCCACCTCCGTAAGTGCACTTTTGCACTCTGCGACGATGGTTAAGGCAGGCGTTTACTTGATTGCTCGATTAATATTTTTGTTTAGCTCTTTAACGGCTTTAATTCCAATGTGGTTACCATCCATCCTCTGGATTGGCGCAATAACTGCGTTTGTCGGCGCTACTTTGGCTTTGTCCACAACAGACATTAAAGGCGTGGCTGCCTACTCCACAATAAGCCAGATAGGTTTCTTGTTTGCAGCTTTAGGCACGGCACCTTTCGCTCAATCTATTGGTTGGTTTGCGGGTTTGCTTCACCTAATGAGTCATGCGCTCTTTCAAGGTCTTGATTTCCTCTTGATAGGCGGAATCATTCATGCAACAAAAACACGTGATATGCGGTTGATGGGCGAATTAAAAAATGCAATGCCAATAACATTTGCGTTTGGCATCATTGTATTATTATCTCGTGCTGGAATACCGCCCTTCATAAGCTTTTTTAGCAAAGAACTAATCTTCCAAAGCGTCCTATCGTCTGGAAACTTGTATGCTGCACTTATACTTTATGTCTCTACGGCGATTACGTTTGCCTACACCCTGCGGGTCATTACACTTGTATATCTGCATGAGAAATCGGATTATTTAAAACAGATTCACGTGCATGAAGCGCCAAAAATAATGCTTTTCTCATCTGGAATCTTCGCAGTTTTTTGCGTCGTTTCAGTTTTGTTTTGTAATGGAATTTCACAATTCATGCAGGCTAATGTGAAAATAGGTTTAGGTGAAGTGTTTAACTTGTCAACCTTGATTTTTCTCTTCACACTTCTTGTGGGAGGGGTTCCAGTATACCTTACCTACTATAGAAAACTTTCGTTGCCAGAGCAAATAAGGCAGTTGCGCGGTTACCTAAACAAAGTTTTGGAGAACGGTTACTTCTTTGACGCTACATATGAAAAAGTCGTTCTGCGCGGAGTCTTGCTTTTTTCAGCAAGTCTTAAGCGTGTGGAATTAGCCTTTTTTGGGCAGTTACCCTACTTCACCATCAATAGTATTATACGATTTTCCAGGGTCTTTCATGAACATGTTGAAAAATCCTTTTTTAATAGTTTGCCTTATTTTTTTGCAAATGGAGTTATGAGCATGGCTCATGTGGCTCAAAGGTACTTAGACATTCTCGCTGATGAACTTTTATACATGGCGACAAATAAGACTTTGGCTTCAGCATCCAAGATAAGAAGGGTAAGGTCTGGCTCCATGGAACATTATGTGGCAACAGCATTAATTGGATTACTAATAATCCTTATACTAATAATAGTCACCATGTTAAGATAAGAAGTGAAACAAATGCAAAACACACTTTTGTTAACTATAATTTTGCCCGCGGCGGCTGTTCCATTCGTTTATTTTATGGGCAAAAAATCTTTTAAAAGTGCAGCCTTTCTAATAGCCTTCATATGCCTAATCAACATCGCACTGTTTTCAACAACCGTACCAATAATCCTCAACGGCACAGAACATAAGTATGTCGAATCTTACTACTGGATTCCAGTTCTACACGCTTCCTTCACACTTTTTGTTGACGGAATAAGCCTTTCAATGGCGATTATAACCCTAATACTCATTTTGACAGTAGCGCTCTTTTCCATAAATTATATGCAAGAGAAGAAAGGACTCGCTGAATATTACGCTCTCTTGACGTTGCTTTCAATAGGGCTCATCGGCGTCTTCATTACGTCAAACTTAATGCTATTTTACTTCTGCTGGGAACTAATGCTTCTGCCATCTTACTTCATAATCGGCGGATGGGGCTACAAGGAGCCTTACATGGCAGCCTTCAAATTCTTCATATTTACACACGCAGGCGCAGTCTTTGTTCTACTAGGCATAGGAGCAATATTCATGGTTACGGGCGACTTAGACATGTTCCAAGCACAAACCGCGTTGATGACCGCCAACCCAGAACTCGTCAAATGGATCTTACTCTCACTTACAGCGGGCTTCGCAGTCAAAATGGCTGCAGTTCCCGTTCACATGTGGCTACCCGACGCACATTCCGAAGCACCAGCACCGATGTCTGCATTATTAAGCGGCGTAATAATCAGCGCCGGCGCCTATGCAATACTACGCGTATCCCTAGGGACAGTTTTTCCAGCTGTTATGACAACAGATTTTGGAAACATGTTTCTGCATGGATTAACTGTTTTTGGAATAATATCAGCCTTTTTCGGCTCACTTATCGCTTTAGTGGAAACAGACATAAAACGTATAATCGCCTATTCAAGCATTGCTCATATGGGCTACGTTCTTTTCGGACTTTCACTCTTCCCATTCCAAGAACCAGTTACAGGAACAGTTTTACACCTTGTAAACCATGCTGTGAGTAAAGGCTTATTCTTTTTGTCGGCTGGCGCTGTTATGAAGCAACTTGAAATTCGTGACATACGTGAAATGGGTGGGCTAGCAGGAAAAATGCCAATTACAGCTACGGTTTCAACAACAGCAGCGTTAAGCATTGCTGGGATACCACCATTCGCATGCTTCATAAGCGAATTCCTAATTTTTGTTGGAGCATTTCAAACAATCAGTACTGACAACTTTTATCTTATTCCAACAGCACTAATGCTAATAGCCACAGTTTTATCACTAGCCTACGCTCTAAGGTTTCAAAGCCATGTCTTCCTCGGTGAAACAAAACACGAAAAGATTGCCGATCCCCCATTCTATATGAAATTAGCCATGATTATTCTAGCTATGCTCACAGTTGCCCTTGGAGTATGGCCTACATTCTTCATACAACTAATCTCAAGCGTAAGCTTCGTTTAGGAGGCATGTAGATGATAACGCTTTTAGATGTATCATCACCGATAATTGCTTTCGTTTCGTTTTCGCTTTTAACCATACCAGCAGTTAAAATTATTCGGAAAAGAAAAAGTGGAAAAACTGTTTGGGAACTCTGCTGGTTCTTGACAATTTTCATTATTGCTGGCATAACCGTGGCGAACCTTGCATTGAAATATTATGTGGAACCGTCGACTCAGCCTTTCCTAAACCTATCATTGACTGAAGGCCCTTCAGCCATTTTCTCTAGTATGTTCCTAGTAGATGCTATATCAGTTTACATGTCGACAATTTTTACAGGCGTCGGTGCAGTTGTCGCTGTATATACACTCTTTTCAATAAGTTCTGATGAAAGACTTTCTGAACGCTATTATGCTGTTATGTTAATGATTATCGGCTACGTTATCGGGACGACTTTTGCTGGAGATTTTTTAACGCTTTTCATCTTTTGGGAAGCAACAGCAGTTGGCTCAAGCTTCTTAATGCTATACCAAAAGACAGCAAGGTCTCTACATGCCACGTTAAAGTATTTGGTCATGATAATAATTGCTTCAGCTTTCATAATCTATGGACTTTCAGTGATTTATGCTCTCACTGGAACGCTTAACTTCTGGGAGGTAAAACACGCCCTAACCGTTATTACAGACAAACATTTACTTGAAACAGCATTTGTTTTCATGGCAGCAGGCTACTCAATCGAGGCCGCGATTGTTCCATTCCACATGTGGCTTCCAGATGCTTACACAGCAGCCCCAGCCTCTTCGTCAGCGTTTCTATCAGCGCTTGTTGACCAAGCAAGCTACTACGTGTTGCTTAGGGTACTGATTTACATCTTAACACCTCCAACAGTTTTGCCATGGACGTTTATGTTCGCTGTTCTTTCGGCATTAACTATGATTGTTGGCAATTTGCTTGCACTAACGGAAAAAAGTGTTAAACGTTTAATAACGTATATCTGTATCGCAGACGTCGGCTACAATCTTGTGGCAATAACAAGCGTGACACCGCTCGGCATAGTGGGAAACCTTTATTTCTTCCTTGCGGGTGGAATAACCACAGCCCTTGCGTTCATGGTCGTTGGAATATTCAATAGCATGGGATTAAAAAATCTAGAAGATTTTTCAGGATTAGGTAAAAAAATGCCACTTACAAGTCTAGCTCTAACCTTGGCATCATTTTCATTCATTGGCATCCCAGCATTTGCTGGCTTTATGGCAAAATACCTAGTGTTCACATCTGCTATAGAAGCGAATATGAGTTGGCTAGCCGTGATAGGCGTTTTAACCAGCATCATCCAAGCTGCGTATTTATTAAGACTGATTAATTATATGTATGCGCGACAGCCAAAAGAAGAAGGCTGGAAAAAAGAACCAAAAAAGTTACTTATTCCGATTTTTATTCTTGCGGTTATAATAGTTATCTTAGGGATTTACCCAAGCATAGTTTTGAATCTGATAGAACCAGTAACATGGCAATTACAGTTTATGCCTTGACTGCAGATTTGTATTTAAGTGGAAATTCCTAATATTAATTTTGAAGGATTTAATATGCAGTTAAAGAGCAATAAACTTATAGCGTTTAACGATTTGGAACAAACAATAATACAACTAGGTTTTTGCACAATATGTGGTGCATGTGAAGCTGCATGCCCTGTTCACACAATAAAAGTGGAAAATGAAAAACCCAAAAGACTTTATGATTGCTCAGAACTTATAGATACATGCCCAATTTGTTATGACATATGCCCTCATACTGATGCACTTATCTATGAAGCATTAAGATTTATTGCTGACGCACCTAAAAGAAGAGAGCATTTTGGTTACTATAGGAAGGTTCTGATTGCTCAGGCTACTGATCCTAACATAAGAGCCTTAACTAAAAGTGGAGGGGTTGTTAATGCCCTCCTTAATTTTGCTTTAAGTAACAAAATAATAGATAGCGCCGTAACATCAAGAGCATCACCCATAACATCCTTGAAAGTTAAGCCTTCCATAGGTCTTGTACCTGATGATATGCTCTCCGCTGTGGACTCTAAAATTGTGCCTTCAGCTGTTGCCCAAGCTTATGGTCGTGCAGTATTTGAGCACGGCAAGACCCATATAGCCTTTGTAGGCATCCCATGCCACATTATTGGACTTCGAAAACTTGAGGCGTGGCAACATAAAATTGTGGACAGTTTAGAGATAGTTATAGGACTTTTCTGCCTTTGGGGTTTCTCATTAAGTAAACTTCTAGAATTTCTCTTAAGCGAGTATCATGTTGTTGCCAGTGAAATTCAAAGCGTCGATTTGTCTGCAGACACATATGTTGTAAACATGGAAAATCGTCAAAAACAAATCCCACTCTCAAAAATCAAATTTCACATCTTAAATCGCTGTAAAACATGCATAGATTTTACATCAGAATATGCTGATTTAAGTCTTGGTGGAGCAACTCCATTAAAGGATTGGTCAATCGTAATTATCAGAACTAAAAAGGGAGAAGAACTGTTTAACAAAGCGTTAACTAGCGGCGTCCTAACAACTAAGAATATAGAAGACGAACCCCAAGCATTAGCGCACCTAATTCAACTATCAGCGTATAAAAGAGACAGCGCGTTACGAGAAATGAAAAATATGAGAAATAATGGCATATACATCCCAGCCGGAGCTGAACTTTCTGTGAGGCCTAGATCCAGTGAAATCCGCGTGTTAGAAACAGTTAAGGTAGAACAAATCATGACGAGAGAGGTTGCGGCATTGTCTCCAACACTAACAGTTAGTCAGTTTCTAGAAAAAATAGCTGAATACCATCATGTGGGCTTCCCGATAATGGATGAATCATGTAAGATTATAGGAATAGTTACACTGCAAGACGCAATGAAGATTGCAGAAGAAAAACGAAACGTTACTTCTATAGGTACGATCTGCACAAAAAGATTAATCACGATTTATTCCGATGACTCTGTAGCTGAAGCCTTAAGTAAAATGGATAAGCACGGGATTGGTAGGCTTCTAGTTTTTGATAAAACAGGCAAACGTGGATTAGTCGGTATACTAACAAGAAGTGACATAATGCATTTAATAAGGGAAACTCTATATTAGCACATTCAGAACCACTGAAATCCAAAAACAAAACTTAATTTACTAGCATTTCGCATTAGATCTTGCTTTTTTAGATTTCAGAATTTTACTAAATACCCATATAAGAAAATCGGAAAAATGGGAGGAGGGGCCCTAGAAGCTTAGGATTAGCGCTCAGCACAGTCGCATGTAAAGCCTAGCTTGGGAACCCTCCTCCTGATGCGCCAGCCAGCCCCGTTGCTTTTGGATGTCCGGCGACCGTGAAGCCCTTGTGCAAGAGCGTGGTGGGTCATTGGTTGTTTTATGTTTGAAGTCAATTTGGTTTATGCGGATTCTGCAGATTTGACGTTGCATTCCACATAGTACTGGGCGTTTTCAGTGAAGACTGTGATGCCTATGGTTATGCCGATGTCACTTACGCTGATGCTTTCCGGATTTTCGACATAAATCACTATTGTGTCGCCTGAAGCTAATGGCTTATCATAGCTATCTACTGTAAAGTTTCCTGTGTTTCCAGAGGTGTAGGCGAAGTTTTCCCAATTAATAGTTTCGTTTGGGCAATTTAATGAAGTCGATAATGCCGATTGAACCCTCAAATAATGGGTTTTTGCCCAGTCGGCTTCGACTCCTCTAACTTGGATCTTGTCTATGACTACGTCTCTTCCGCCGACGTTATCTATTGCTGCAGCTGCGTATGCTGTGCCGTTGCCGAAAACCCATATCTCTTGTTTGGAAAGTTTAAGTGACTCCTGTTGAGTCCGCGTTGATGTTATGTTTATCGCGTACATCGTGACAACTCCAGCAAGCAGCACAGAAACAACAAGTATTATGAGCGTTGAAACAACATTGCTAAGCGCTTTACCACTGCGTATTATGTTTTTCATTTTTTGTCCTTCTTCAAGTTTTTTGAGCTTAACTTAGTTACGAATCAAACTTTAGTATAAAAATCAAATATCAAACTTTGTGTGTAAATCCTTGAAACATACAGTCTGAACTATTCATTCAGACAATAGATCCGAGCTCAGCGTCCAAGAAAAAAATTGTTCATGCAAAAATGTTTGAAAAGATATGCTTTACAAAAATCATAATTACGATAGTTCGATGCCTAAAGCTTTTCTTTCAATCTTTTTTGAAAAAACTTGATAAATTGCTGCTGAATAGGCTAGAGTAGGGATAGCTAAAACAATTCGAATTGGTGCGTCAAAACCTAAAAAGATGCTTGTTAGTGCATAGATGTAAACTGGGGAAATTAGGAGTCCAGATAAGAACATTGCTGTATAGGTTATCATTATGGATGGGGTTGCCCTTCGTTTTTTTGAGAGAAACCCCATAGCTGTGTATAGATTTATCGAAGAGCCTATAATTGAAGAAGAAGCCGTAAGCACTAAGGAAGTTACAGGTTCAAAATTGTTTGTAACTGACAGGATAAGAATCAATATTGCGGGAACAGTAAAGGCAGTTATCATAAAGGTATAAAGTATAGCCTTAGCAATAAAAACGAAGTTTAAGCCCGCCGTCAAGGGAATCCATAAAAGGTCCTGTTCTACAATTCTCCAATTGCTCGTTAACATTGCTGGAACTAGAAAGGCATAAAATGATAAAATGAACATCCACATGGGAAAAGCAGCCTCATTTGACCTACTCGTGAAGCTAATTACCGACAGCGACACATAGAATAATAAAACTATGAAAAAGCTTCCATCACGCGCCATTCTAACAATTTCCTTCTTAATTAAAAAAATCTGAAGAGACTTTGGCTCAATATTTAGGTTGATACGAGATCCAACTTTAGAGAAAAATCTGATGTTTTGACCTGTCTTGATTGTTTGTGTTCTCATCGAAGTGTCAAAAGGAGAAACAAGTGGGATGGGCTTTGCGTATCTATAAATGTCGATTTTTGAACAATGAAGAAATAAGATGAGAGAAAATGAAAAATACGTTAATACGCCTAATATCGCCATAGAGTTCAATGGGCTGCCTTGTATAGATCTTAGCACTATTTCAGATACCAATGTCGAAGGGTATGGCAATTTGCTATATCTTATTTGATCCTGAAGTGCAAACTCAACAGCGGGAAACAGCAGTAAGGCCGCAACAATTACAAGAACAGCTCGTATTATGATGCTTTGAAGTTGTGATTCTAAAATAGACAGTGAAGTTTTAATAAAATACATGAGAAGAGAAAAAAGAAGCAAGTAAGTTATGATCATAGATGTCGACAAGATAGAAAGTTGAAGAGAAATGGTGAGAATGGCCAGAAACAGGTATGCAGGAAACAGAAAGATGGAAAGCGCTGTTATGTCGGCCAAAAGACTAGCCAACAGATAAGTTCTTGGATTTACTGAAGAGGTGAAGATCAAGTTTTGTTCATATTCGTAAGCTATATATCCACGCAAAGAAAAAAGAAGCAAAAATACGAAGATAACGTTTAGAATTATTGAGAAAAGGTCAACGTAGGTTGTTAGGTCAATTCCACCTTTCACAAGGTTGACGACAGTTAAAGACATGCCTACACTTGGAGGCAGCAGCCCAATAATGTAAATAGCTATGATAAGCAAGCTACTCCTAGAAGACCTAAGAGCCCCAAGAAAAACCTTGACCTTGAACATGTAAAGGTCGCGGATGATAGACATTATTAGGGTCACCTAAATACACCAAATAAGCTTCGTTTCTTTGGTTGTTCGTCTATTTGTTCCTTCTTTTCTATACCTCTTTCTTCAGTGAGCTTCAAAAAAACCTCTTCCAACGTTGCATTTTCTCCTGTTTCAGAAAGACTTTGCAAATGCCTTAGGTCTCCAGTTGCAACATTTCTACCTCTATGGATAATTGCGACTCGATTGCACATCCTTTCAGCTGTATCAAGCATATGTGTGGACAGAAAGACAGTTTTGTTTTCTTTGATTCTCATGTTAAAAATCTCTTTGATTACGTGCTGCCCAGCAGGGTCAATACCTATTAATGGTTCATCCAGTATTAGGAGGTCCGGATCATGTATAAGTGCAGATGCCATAGCTGTTTTTTGCCTCATCCCACGAGACAATTGCAAAATAAGCGTCTCTCTCTTATCTTCTAAGTCAAATATTTTCAAATAACTATCAATTCTTTGTTTCAGGATCTCGTTTGGCACCTCTCTGATTTTACCTGAATAAATCAAGAGCTCCTCAATAGTCAAATAGTCAGGTAATGAAACAGATTCAGGCACATATCCTATTGAACGCTTATACTTATACGGATGTACTGTTGGGTCTAAACCGTTGACTGTGATGCTGCCTTTATCCATTTTTAGCAGGCCGACGATAATCTTTAGGCAGGTTGTTTTGCCAGCTCCATTTGGTCCAACAAGCCCAAAGATTTCGCCTTTAAAAACTTCTAGGTTTAACCCGCATAAGGCTTTCACATCATCGTAGGATTTCCAGATGTCAACCAACTGCAATATTGTGGACAAAGGATTTCTTCCCTTTTCGAGTTTCACTTCTTGTAGCCAAGTTTTCTAAGAAAATTTCTGCGCCATTCGACTCCTTTCTCGTCTTCGATGCCTAATGGTTTAAGTCCGTCAATTACTCCGAGGATTCCCTTTCCCTGCTCAGTCTCAGCAGCAATCACCTCAAGAGGATTAGCTGTAGCTGCGTAAATTGTACAAACCTCCGGAACTTTTTTCAATGCATTGAGAACGTTAATTGGGTAGGCACCCTTCATGAATATTAAGAACGAGTGGCCACACCCTAGCTTCAACATGTTCTCCGCTGCTGCTTTTTTGAGTTCGTCGTCTGTGCCTTCGACTCTTATTAGCCGTTCACCGCTGCTTTCACAGAAGGCTACTCCAAACTTTATGTTAGGCACTGAGTTCACCATTGCCTCGTAAATATCTTCAACAGTTTTGATAAAATGAGCTGTCCCTAGAACCAAGTTACAACCTTCAGGCTGCTTAATCTTGACTACCTCAATTTTCATTTTGCATCACACCCCAGTACCTTAAGAATAACTCGGTAGAATAATGATACAAAAACACATAATAATATTATTTCGGTTGATAGAAGTTTGAAAGGGGCAAGATATTTAGCATGGTTCATAGGATTTTTTATTTTCAAGAGTTGAGCTAGTTGGATTTAACCATTGCCCTTATTGCTGTCAGTTTGGCTGTTGATGCCTTCTCTGTGTCAATATCTCATGGTTTGGTAAATAAGACCTCTAAAATGGCTAACGCTGTGAAGCTCGGAATATCATTTGGTTCGTTTCAAACCTTGATGCCAGTGTTAGGGTGGCTGGCTGGAGTGAGCATCCTAAACTTCATTTCAGGATTTGACCATTGGATAGCCTTTGGGCTTCTATGTTTCATCGGCTTCAGAATGATTTACGAATCAACGAAAAATGACTCTGAAAAACTATTCAATTCTCTAAGTATTGGCAATTTGTTCGTTTTATCCGTAGCCACAAGCATCGATGCTTTATCTGTTGGATTAAGTCTACCCTTTCTTAGAATTCAGGTACTTGAGCCTGCAATAATGGCTGGCGTAGTGACTTTTTGCCTCTCATTTTTGGGTGTTTATTTTGGTAACCAGTTTAGCCACTTTGGGGAAAAAGCCGAAGTCACAGGGGGCTTAATATTAATAATCATTGGTTTTCGGATATTACTTGAGCACATAATGGTATAGAAATCCTCAGTTGGATGACACGAATTGAATTAGCACTTCAAAAACATCTATACTATGTTTACGTAAGTGTTGCAACAGTTTTATTCTGAGTTTATAAAAAGGTTAATATCCTCGTCTCTTGATTGAATGTGGTTAAATCATTTAGGAATTCGATGTTGAGACATGCTTGGTGTAGTTAATGAGTGTCGCTAAGCCTGTAATTGAATATGCAAAAACTATTAAGACGCAGGCCGACCTTAAACGTTCAATAGCAACCTTCAAGAGGTTGCTCAAATACCATAAACCCTACGTTCATATCATAATTTTGGTTTCAGCCCTATGCATTTTAAGGTCATACCTTTTCGCTCTTGAACCAATTTACACTTCACAAATTCTTGACGAGGTTATCATTCTAGGCAAAAAAGATTTGCTACTTGACCTCGTGTTAAAAATAGTATTTACCGTACTTGGCGTTGGATTGTTTAACTTCGCAATTGCCTATATTCAAGGATATTTTTCACAGATGATTGTTAAAGACCTAAGAATTGACTTTTATTCTTCACTTCAAAAAAAGTCGTTTAAGTTTTTCGACTCAACACCAGTAGGCGATTTGGTTTCAAGGTCAACAATGGATCTACAAGTTGTTGGCGACTTTCTACGTCAATGGATAGGTATTGTATCTAATGCCGTCTTCACCATCCTAATTGTTTTTTTGTTCATGTTCTCTATAAGTCCAAAAATGAGTTTTTTGGCCATTTTGCCGATGATCCCGATTTTTTATTTTACAACCCAGCTCTGGATCAAAACTATGCCTTTGTTTAGGAAAATGATGCTTCTGCTTGGAAGACTAGGAGCATACGTGCAACAGAACGTCATAGGCATGAAGGTTGTCAGAATATTTCAAAGAGAACAAGAAATGGAAGAAGGCTTCAAACAAGTCGAAGAAATATATGTTAACACTGCGATTAGCGCTGGCAAAATACAGTCTAAATACATGCCATCTGGACAAGCAATTCTCACCCTAGGCATAACAACTGTTTACGTGTACGCAGGAACGTTGATATCTACGCCTGAAACAACATTTACTATAGGAGCTCTTACGCTTTTCGTAAGGTACATGATGAGACTGAGTTTTCCATTACGTGACCTAAGCATGCTTTCAGGAACGTGGGTCAATGCCTCAGCTGGGCTTGACAGGATATATGAAATAATAGATACGCCTGTGGAAATTCAAGATCAACCTGACGCAAAAGATTACGTAATTGAGAAAGGTAAAGTTGAGTTCAGAAATGTATTCTTCGGGTACGTAAAAGATAGACCTGTATTAAAAAACCTTAATTTCACAGTTCAGCCAGGGGAAAAAATAGCGATTCTGGGAGCAACGGGTTCTGGTAAAACGTCACTTGTGTTCGTTATTCCAAGATTCTATGAGGTTGATTCAGGTGAAATATTGATTGACGGCATTAATATCAAAAGCTTCAAGTTATCTTCTGTAAGAAGGCAAATTGGACTTGTGCTGCAAGACGTGTTTATTTTTACGGGCACGATTAGAGATAACATAGCTTTCGGGAAACCGGACGCAACGATGGATGAGGTTATTGCTGCATCTAAACAGGCGAAAATACACGACTTCATAGAAACGCTGCCGGAAGGCTACAACACCATTGTAGGCGAAAGAGGCATAACTCTCTCAGGCGGGCAAAGACAAAGACTTACAATAGCAAGGGCACTTTTATCTAATCCTAGGATTTTGATTCTTGACGACTCTTTATCTTTTGTTGACGCAAAGACTGAACAAGAGATTCAGGCTGCAATCGAGGAGGCAATGAAGGGTAGAACCTGTTTTATAATAGCGCAGAGACTGTCTACAATTAAAAATGCTGATAAAATAATGGTCTTGGATAACGGCGAAATTGTTGAGTTTGGAACCCATGAGGAGCTGATGGCTAAAGGAAAAATATACAATAAAATCTATCAAACTCAGTTTCTAGAAAAGGCTCCAGACGAAATTTTGAACGTTGGTAGGTAAAACGTATGGGTAGTCCTTTTGGAGTCTTTTCGAGATACGAGGAATCAAGAAAAAGAACAGTTCCAGACAGGGTATTGATCAAAAGACTTTATAAATATATTAAGCCGTACAAAAAAAACCTTTTAATCGGCGTTGTTACCATCATTCTAAGTTCAACCACTGGTCTACTTTCACCCTATCTCCATAAAGTGGCAATCGACCAAATAATCTTACCTATGAACTTTTCTGGGTTCCTTTGGTGGATCCCAATCTTCGTTATTGTAACTCTGTTTAACTATCTACTGCAGTATATTCAAGTTTTTCAGATGAGAATTGTTGGCGAACATGCCGTTTCAGAAATGAGAGACGAAATGATTTCCAAGCTACAGAAAATTTCACTACGATACTTCTCTGAAGGCGAAATTGGAAGAATCATGTCAAGACCAACGAACGATGCGAACACAGTAAGAATCTTTCTAAGAGCTGGTTTAACTGAAATAATAACAGATGTAGCTTCCATATTAGGCTCATTTGTGGTGATTTTTGCATTAAACATTAAGCTCGCCTCTTTAGCCGTGGCCATTCTACCAGTGGCTGTTTTATTATCGTGGCTTCTAGGACGATTATCAAGAAATGCGTACCGAAAAGTCCTTTCAACCTTAGGAGGTTTAACATCTCAAATAAATGAAAGTCTCTCCGGCATAAAGGTAATCAAATCTTTCGTTCAAGAAGAAAAGGCGATTAATGAATTTAAGGCGGTCCAAAAGAAAAATGTCGACTCATCAATCAGGGCTATACTGATTTCGTCAACATATCAACCCTTTGTCATGTCGATGAGAGTTATTGGGTCGGCCCTGATACTTTGGTTTGGCGCTTTAATGGTCATAAATGGCGAAATCACAATTGGGACTCTTGTCGCTTTTGTCGAATACCAATTTAGCTATTTCATGCCTCTGATGACTCTTGTCGCTCAGTATGATCAGTATCAGTCGGCCATGGCTGCCATTGAAAGAATGTTTGATCTCATTGACACGAAAATTGAGATAGAAGACCCTATGGCAGACAAAGCCATCAACATAGGAAGAATCGAAGAAGTAAGATTTGAAAACGTCACGTTTGGATATGACCCGAAGATTCCTGTTGTGAAAAACATAAGTTTTACAATTGAAAAGTGCAAAAAACTTGCAATAGTTGGACAAACAGGTGCTGGAAAAAGCACAATAATTAATCTTCTAGCAAGATTCTACGACCCAAATGAAGGAAAAATACTCATTAATGACCATGACATCAGAGACATAAAAATCTCGTCTCTTCGTCAACAAATTAACATCGTACTTCAAGACTCCTTTCTTTTCCCAATAAGCATCATGGACAATATCAGATTTGGCAAACCCGAAGCTTCGTATGAAGATGTTATCGAAGCGGCGAAAACTGTAGGTGCGCATGAGTTCATTATGAAGCTTCCAGGAGGATACAACTACGTGTTGCAAGAAGGATCATCAAATATTTCCATAGGTCAAAGGCAACTCATTAGTTTTGCACGAACTCTTCTGATGAATCCTAGACTTCTAGTGTTAGACGAGGCTACCTCCAGTATAGATCCCTATACCGAGCTCGTAGTTCAGAACGCTTTGAAAAAGCTTCTCGAAGATAGGCTAGCGATTATCATTGCGCACAGGCTTTCAACCATAAGACTTTGTGACGAGATCGTAGTTTTAGACCAAGGAACCATCGTGGAAAAAGGGACGCATGCTGAGCTTATGAAAAAAGGCGGAATATACAGTGCCTTTTACCGAATGCAGTTCAGAGAAGAAGAGGGAATAGTTTAGAGTAAGAAACATAACATGCTAAGTTTTTGGCAGAGGGTCACACAGTTCTCGCAAGTTTCTGGTTTTACTCGTATCTTAGTGCTTCTACAGGTTTAAGTTTTGAGGCTCTCCAAGCTGGATATAACGCAAAGAGGACGCTGGTAGCTATTCCGAAAAAGAATGCACCTATGCAGACGGTTGGTGTTAGAACCGGAGTAATGTTCGATACCACTCTATTTCCCTGTCCATTAGATTGGTTCGTTCCGTTGCCTATTAAGGGAAAGACAAAGTTTGTTACAAAATTTGATAATCCTAACCCAAATACGATGCCGATTGCTGCGCCAACAAGGCCAATTAGGGCAGCTTCGCACAGAAAGATTATCATGACTGTCTTGTTCTTCATTCCAAGAGACTTTAGTATGCCAATTTCTCGGGTTCTCTCAATAACTGAAACGATCATAATGTTCATTATACCTATTCCCGCAACGAGTAACGAGATTCCAGCTAAGCCAGCAAGAAGTAACTGAACTGTTGAAAGAATGCTGGAGAAAGCGTTAAGCATAGCAGAAGGTGAAACAACTGTTACTTTGTCACCATAGATATTTTTTATCGAGTCGGTCACAGAGTCTATGGTTCTCTGCTCGCTGCTTACCAGTTGAACCTGGATCTGGCTGACCTGGTCTGTTTCGAAAATCTCTTGTGCAGTTGTAATTGGAATGTAGGCTTGAATGTCTGAGGGTCCAAAAATGCTGATTCCCCCAATTTCCTTAAGGACGCCCGCAACATGAAATGTGTACCTTTTTACTATTGGTTTGGTAATTGACCCAGTGGTCCAAGTCAAATTGATGTAATCGCCCACTCTAACAAGTATTGTGCCGTTTTTCCAAGGGTCATGAAGGCGATATCCGAGAATAATGGAGTCATTCGACGGATTAAGAGGAATAGAATCGTTTTCTAACAGAAACGATGTGCTGTATATCGTTGAATACTCAGTGAAATTTATGCCTACTACTGTAACCGTATAGGTTTTGTTTCCTATAGAAAGTCCAATGGATTTTGATAAAGTTGCAGTTGCCTGTCTAACGCCGGCTATTTCATCGATAGTATAAGTGTCATTCAAAGTTAGATATTCTTCTGATCCGCTACCTGAAATTATGTTCGCCAGTAATCCTCTTCCTGCGGTCACTGTTAAAACATCTAGCGCGAAGCCCCTTTCAAACTGACTAGTGATAACTATTCTGAACCCTTCTCCTAATGAAAGTAAGGCAACAATTGCTGCAATACCGATGACGATTCCCAAAGTAGTAAGAGCAGCTCTGAGCTTGCGTAACTTAATGCCACCCCAAGCGTATGAAAATGTGTCTACAATGTCCATTTTAGCTTCCTCCACCCATGCTGCTTGCATCATCAACTATTCTTCCGTCTAATATGTGAACAATGTGCTTGGCTTGTCTGGCGATGTTTGGATCGTGTGTAATCATAATGATCGTGACTCCTCTTTCCTCATTCAACCTCTTAAGCAACGAGATCAAAATGTCAGCTGTCTTCGAGTCGATGTTTCCAGTAGGTTCATCCAACAAGAGAAACCGAGGGTTGTTTGCTAAGGCTCTGGCGATGGCTACTCTTTGCTGCTCTCCACCACTTAGCTCTGTTGGGTTGTGCCCAGCACGTTCGCTGAGACCAACCGCCTTAAGTAGATCAGCGGTCTTCTCTTTTCTTTGGCGCTTTTTTACTCCTGCAATAGCCAATGGAAGTTCCACATTTTCGCTTGCTGTAAGTCTAGGAATTAGATTGAAAAATTGAAAGACAAAACCTACTCTTCTTCTTAGTTCAGCTAGCTCGTCTTCATTTAGGGTTGACACATCAACTCCGTCGATGATTACTTTGCCTTCTGTAGGTTTATCAAGGGCGCCTATGAGGTTTAAAAGAGTGGACTTGCCAGACCCCGAAGGACCGACAACTGCAACGAAGTCGCCACTTTCAACTTCTAGGTTGACGCCGCGAAGAGCGTTAACCGGAACTTTTCCCAGCATGTATGTTTTCTGTAGATTGATTGTTTGGACGATAAGCGCCAATTAGATTCCTCGCTTTCACTGTTTCTCTTAGTCAAACACAAATGGAATATGAAAACCTTTTTGTTGGTTTATTATGGTCATGATGATTATTAGTTGCTGGTCGCTAGCTTTTTGTTTATGTCTTCGATTTTTTGCGCGGTTTCGTCTAGAACCTTACAAGCTTGCTCCAAGGCTTCTTCAGAAAACTTTCGTTCAAGAGTTCCTCCAAAATCAAAGATCGCATTGAAAAGTCGACGCATAGTCTCTCTTATCATCACTGTTTTTTCAGGAGGGATTTTGAACCATAACGCACCAAGGAAAGGAGGCGGGAAAAACTTAGCTTCCTTCCTGAATTTTTCTCCGATTTTTCTCTGCTCCTCAAGAAGGCTTATACCCTTATCTGTAAGCTGATAACGTTTTCGCCCGTTTTCGTCAGTTGGCAGCTCCTTCACAAAGTTGTTGTCCTGCAACCAAGCGAGAAGCGGATAAATGGAACCAGGACTGGGTTTCCATAGGCCGTTCGTCTTTTTCTCAACCTCCTCCATTATTTCGGATCCGGACATTGGCTTTTCGCTTAGAATTTCAAGAACATGATATCGGATGAACCCTTTAGGCACAACTGCTGTGTGACGCATCCAGTGTCTTCTACGCACGTGCATTATATCACCGTTGATATCAATAACGACATCAGCAGTGATATTTAAGCATATCGCTAAACATCAGTGGATCCGAAAGTGTTGTTTGATTTTTCTGGTTTTTGGTTTTTTGGGGTTGTAGATGGTGTTCGTGTCAGGCTATGAGGTGCTGTTGGTGTTCTTTCTGTGTGCCATTGGTTCGCTGGAGTG
>Ga0272448_1003628_pt1 | contig 18246 bp, 14 predicted proteins | sample YNPCB0191_FD_202220 | JGI IMG/M metagenome (GOLD analysis project Ga0272448, IMG submission 202220) | Hot spring sediment microbial communities from Yellowstone National Park, WY, United States - YNP-CB-019-1 | ecosystem: Environmental > Aquatic > Thermal springs > Hot (42-90C) > Sediment... | reverse complement strand
GGCTTTGGTCCGTGGCCTAGGGTCAAAGGAGAACATGAAAGCCCTGTCAAAACCCACCTCCTCAACCACCCGTAGGGTGGCCTGGAAATCTTCCTCAGTCTCGCCGGGAAATCCAACCATGAGGTCAGTCGTTATCACGGCCTCAGGCAGGACAGCCCTTATCATCTTGACCTTCTCTATGTATTCGGCAGAGGAGTATCCCCGGTTCATCAGCTCAAGTATCCTGTCCGAGCCAGACTGAAGGGGCATGTGGAACCATCGCGAGAGCCTCGGCCGCCCGGCAATTGTCTCAACGAGCCGGAGGTCAATGTCGCGGGGGTGAGATGTAGTGAACTTTATGAAGGGAACGGAGGTCTGGTCGTGGACCATCTCCAAGAGCTTCGGGAAATCAACGCCACCGTGGGAGTAAGCGCTTACATTCTGGCCCAGGAGCGTCAGCTCAAGGAGGCCCTGGGCTTCAAGCTCCTTTATCTCGGATAGTATCTCCTCTGGCGGCCTTGAACGCTCCCGGCCTCTGACATAGGGGACCACGCAATACGAGCAGAAGTTATTGCAACCCTCTACGACGGTCACGAAGGCTGAAGGCCCTGAAAGGAGGCGACGGGGCTTTCCGCAGGAGAATCCGAGGACGCTCGGCAGGGCATCGTATTCTCCGGGCAGGAGGACAACGGCACCCAGGCCTTCAAGGGTCTCCTTTGCCAGGGGGGAGAGGCAACCCGCGACCACCACCTGTTTCCCCTCCCTGAGGTATCGCCTGACCAAGGCCATGGCCTTTCTCTGAGGCTTTTCCCTGACGACGCATGTCACGAGGACCACGAGATCCGCGCCCCCGCTCTCGGATTCCTGGAATCCGCCCGCAAGAAGAGCCTCGCGGATACGGGCCGAGTCATACTCGTTCATCTGGCAACCCATCGTGATCAGGGAAAACCTCATGAGCATTAAATTTTAAGGCTATCTCGCTGGCCGGGGCAAGGGCGTTGAAATCACCCGGCCATCATCCCCATAATTACCCCATGAACAAGGAACTTGTTCTGTTCGCGATCGCGGCGCTACCAGTGGTGGCTTGCGCCGCAAAGGGAGGATATGAAAAGATGCTGAACTCTGCCCTCGGAAAGAAAAGGATACCCTATATATCCTCTGATAGGGACCTGGCGCTTCTCCGGGAAAACGGCTTCCTGGTGAAGGGCTCATACATGAGTGATATATACGAGATATACGACGAGATAGCGGATGTGGAGAATCTGGGGACGGACGGCCCGGTGTTCATCACGGCTGACCTTTACCTGCACTCCCTTCACAGACTCATTGACTACACGATGAGGCTCGCGGAGGTGGATTACCTTCTGCCGAGGATGGAGAAACTCTCCGGCCAGCTCCTTGAGATTTCCGTTTCAGAATATAAAAAAGCGAAAGGCGATTGGAAAAAGCCTTGGCTTTTGAACGCCGTCTATTTCGCTGTGCCCATAGCGCTGTTCGGAAAGGAATTGCCCCCCTTGCCAAAAGAGGTTCAGGACTTGGTTAAAGCAGAGAAGAGGTTGATAGAGGCCGCAGGCGGCATAGCCGAATCGCCCGCCTTTGGAACCGAGACTGACTATTCCCAGTTCATTCCGCGCGGCCACTACACCGTGAGCAAGGAGCTAAGCCGGTATTTCCTGGCAATGATGTGGTTCGGCAGGATGGGATTCTCCTTGAAACCCTATGAACCCGTCCAGGCAAGGGCCGCGCTGTTGCAGGCTTATGTCCTGGGTAAAAACAAGGACCTCCTCGCGCTCTGGCAAGAGATGGAGAGGGTCATAGCGCTGTTCTCGGGCCATTCGGATGACCTGAGCCCGGCCGATCTCATCTCAATCCTGGGCGAGAGGGAGCCGGCCAAGCTGGGCGAGGCCGGGATAAAAGCGATTGCTGACTCCGCGGCAAAAGTCAAGCCGCCGAGGATCCTTTCCGGGATGGCGTATTCCTTGCCCGGCAAGGATACGGAGATACCGATAACATACAGGTTGATGGGCCAGCGCTCGGTCGCGGACGCATACATCCTGCAGGAGCTCATTTACGACAGGGTCAAGGACTACACTGGCAACGCCGAGCCTTTCACAATGGCGAAAACCCAGCTCGGACCCCAGAGGTGCTTCGCGAGGGGGCTTGATGTGATGGCCGCGTTGGGAAGCGATGCCGCGCTTGAGATAATCGGGGCCGAGGGGGACGCAGACTACGCCAACTACGAAGAGCAGATGGCGAAATTGAGGAGCTGGTGGGAAAATGAGCCGAAAGAGGGAAATGTCTACCTCCTCTGGCTTGGAATGCTCTCAGGATACCTGAAGGAAGGAAAACCGCCCTCAACGGTCAACGCGAAGGCGTGGGAGATGAAAACCCTCCTCGCATCCCTGGGGAGTTGGGCCCAGCTCAGACACGACTTCATCCTTTACGCTAAACAGCCGTATGTGCCGAAGGCAGGTGCATCGCCGCCCGAGGAGGCCGGAACCAAGGAGAAGCTCAAGCTCGCCTACATAGAGGATGCTGGGGCCTTGTTCTCGGCTGGAGCAAAACTTGCCGGGGAGCTTGCAAAGGCCCTCGCCGCATTGCCTGAGGTCAAGGAAAAGTGCTCGGGGTTCGCCGCGCTATCGGATTCCCTGGCGATGATGGCCGAGAAACAGAAACGCGGCCTCAGCAAGGATGACCACCTCTGGCTGTGGGGTGTTCCGGACGCGCTCCGGTCCGCGTCTCGCTATGATTGGGAGACAATGGACAGGATAAGCGACTACGATGAAAGGTTTCCCCTGGTAGCGGATGTCCTGACCGATCTGAACACGAATCAGTGCCTGGAGGTCGGGGTGGGAGAACCCGCCTGGATAGGCGTCCTGGTTCTCATTGATGGCAAGCCTTACATAGCGGAGGGCGCTGTCTTCACCTACTACGAGTTCAAACAGCCAATTTCTCAAAGGTTAACCGATGAGGACTGGTGGTATTGGGACGGAGAGAGACCGGGCCGTCAGAGGTGGCTTGAGAGGATAGGGGATTACCGATAGAGGGGGCTCAGGGAAATTATCGGTTCTGCCGCAAGGAATTCCCTTACCTGCGAGAGATCCGGAATCTGAAAAGCCTCCTCTATTGCCTCGTCAATCCTACGCCTCGTTGGGTCCTCCGAGATCCTGGCGAAGGGAAGGAGTGGTTCCTCGCGGAGCTCCTCATACGCAGACAAGAGAATATCCCTCTGCTTTGGAGAGATACCGCCGGGATTAAGGACGGGCATCTTTTTCAGGGTATTCTTCTTGAACTTCACCCAAGGGCCTTGGGTTTCAAGTCTGTGCCCGACAAACACCAAAAAGCCCAGGGTTGAGTTAAACCATAGGGAGAGGATTTTGGCGCTCTCCTCTGGGGTTTTTATCTCCCACCAAGTATTGGAAAGGACATCCCTGTCCACTAGAACCGAAACGAGCCTCTGAGTGTTGAGCCGAAGCCTTTCAGCTAAGAGAAGCTTACCTCTACCCGACCATACATCATCCCTCTTGCGTCGCTTCAGGCTGAGGTGTGCGTTCGGGGATTGAGCAATCGTAAAAACCTTATCGGATTCGTGGTTCCAGAATGCGGGGTATGGGGTCATGGTGCCAACGGCCTTAAAGCTTTCCTCTACTTGCCTCACATCCGGCCCTATCTCCCCTATCTTCCTGAGCGGTATCATTGGGATCGTCGCCGTCCTGCGGCCAGGAAGCTCTACCCTGCCCTCCAGAAGCCCAAGAAAGAGCCTCGTTAGGAATGTCCTGGCGTAGGGGCAATAGAAAAGCCAGCTCGTGGATTTTCTGACCCTCTCCCAGGAAACGCTGTAAGCGGTCCCGATTATCTTGCGGCCTGGGATAAGGTGCGCCTCTCCCTTTTCAAGCAATAGGTCGCTTACCTCCCCTTCCTCTAGGGATTTTGCTATTGCCAAGGCCTCAAAGACATTGTCCAGATTCCTCCAAAGGTTGACGAAAACGGTTCTCGCGCTGGGTCTGTGCCCCCTGGTAGCCACGAGGAGGACCTCGCTCAGGTCAGTGTTTTCGGAGAAATTCCACTGCGCCGGATCAAAGCTCTGAACTACATAATCCAGGGTGTAGTTCCGGGAAATGAGGTTCCTGGTCTCGGCCCAAGCAACTCCAGATAGGACAGCTTTAGGTAAGACAAGCGCTAGTCTTGAGCCTTGGTTCATGTATCTGTGCGCAACGCGCACGAAGACCGCGCCCAACCCAGCCTGAATGTTCGCGCGCTCGTGCTCCTCCACCACCTTTCCGAGGGTCTTCTGGAGCCTCGCTCTTTCGGCCTGCGGGAGCCATCCGAAAAGGAGGTTCCCCCCAACCGAACGCGTAAATGGGGGGTTCATGACGCAGAGGTGGAGATCTGGGAGGGAAACCCTAACGGTCTCCTCGCCGTGAGCGTTCACCTGATTTGCCTTAACCAAGGCGCCAAATAGGTCCTTCGGATAAACGGCGCGACCCCTGAGAAAGTCTATTGAGCCGAGGTAATCACCCCCTAGAGGCAGGGAGAAAAGGTTCATGTTATTTACGGATATTTCTGGGGCTCTCATGGCTAGGGTGGAAGCGGTAAGGTGAACAGCCGAAGGCAAAATGTCAAATCCCCAGAGGGTTTTCTCCATGAGGACCCTTTGAAGGTCGTCAACCCTAGGGGGAATCCCCGCCTCTGCCGAAACCCTTATGTGGTTGTCCGTAATGGCGTCGGCCGCGGCCATGAGAAGAGTCCCCGTTCCGCAGGCGAGGTCAGCTATACGGAGCTTGCCGATATCCTCAAGGTTCAGCCAGTCAACGGGAAATTCCTTTCTGGAAAGGGCAATCTTGAGAAGAAGCGTTGCCGCCGGAATGCTCGTGTAAAATGTCCCCATGTATTTGGCGTTCGCAAGGAGCCTGTGGTAGACCCTTCCAGCGAGGTCGTGCCTGAGCGCGGCGCGGTTTCCAACAACCTCTCTGGCGGCTTTCGCCAGCGCCTTGAGCCCCTGGTATATGTAGTGGTCCGTTGAGAGGGCCAGGAGGAGCTCCTTGGCTATGTGAAATATGGGATAGTAGTCTATCTCCTTCAATATGTAATCCCACCTCTCCTTCAGGGAATCAACCATATCAGCCATAGAATTCCCCTCCAACTGCGAGACGGACGGGATGTCCCCGCGGGAGGCGGCTATTACCTCATGAAATATCATGGCGTTGAGCAGAGAGAGCCCTCCAACATATGCTACTGTGGATCTGTAGTCTTCCTCGTGTTTTTTATCCTTTGATTCTGGCGGGGAAATACCGAGAACCTTGGCAAGCCTGGCTATTATTCCAGCTTTTGGAAGGGCCGCGGCGCTGAAGACCTCAAGCCCAGCTTGCATGACGGCCACGGCGGATTTCACTACATCCTCTGAGGTTAGCCACTCAAGAGTCCTGCGCAAGGCGTCGGCCAAGTCCCTCGGATTGCCGGTGAGCGTTTCGGTCTCCCTTGATTCGGTAAAGATCCTGAAGGACAAGGCCTCCTCACGCATCTTTTCTCTCAGGGATTCCACGGATTCCGCGCTCAGCAGGGATTCCGGATAGACCACGGCGATGGCTATGTGGGCAAGCCCTCCTTCTACGCGGCTCTTTGCTGAACTTGCTGCCCGCGCCAAGGCGGATTCCTCAAACCCTATCTCCCCCTCAATCATGAGCCTAAGCCCTTGAACCTCAACGAGGACATCCGGCATTTTCCTTTGGCCAACCCTCTTTACTATTTCCTCAGGGACAGCAACAAGCCCTATCTCCTCAAGAATTTCAGCAAGGGCTACATTCAAAACCTCCTGGCGAAAGCGCATGGAAAAATTATTTACCCGCGAGAAACCCCTCCGCAACCCACCACAGTAGCCCAAGTATGGTTTTCGCGTCGCGGAACCTGGCGGACATGAGGCCGGAGATGACCTCCTCCTTGGTCAAAAGCACATTTGAGAGTATCTCATCCGGATCGGGGCTTTTTTCTCCTGGAACCAGGCCTGTGGCGACAAAAGCCGTCATCAGCTCTGTAGAATAGCCGGGCGCTAGAAAGAACTCCCCGAACCTCACGAGCCTCTCCGCCCGGTAACCGGTCTCCTCCGCGAGCTCCCTGGCCGCGGCTTCCTCTGGCGACTCGCCCTCGTCAACCTTTCCGGCCGGCAGTTCCAGCAGGTAATCCCCAGCCGGATGCCTGTATTGGCTAACCAGCACAACCCTGTCGTCTCGCGCTATGGGCAGTAGGAGCACCGACCTTCCGAAAACCACATACTCCCTATCGGCTTCCCGCGCCCCCGGAAGCACAATCCTGTCCAGCTTGAGGGTTAAAAGGCCGCCAGCAAAAATTGTCTTTGAATCTTTAAGCTCTATCATGTTGGAGAGATTATAACCCGCGCCCGCGCTTTCCCTCAAGCCGCGATCAATGTTCTGCAGACGAGGCATTCTGCGCAATAAATGGGTTATAATTTGGCACTTGGCTGGAGACCGTTTCCGTATCCTTCAGGTCGCGGATGTATATTATCCGCATCCGGGCGGTATCCCTGAGCACATCAAGCACCTCTCGGAGGGGCTCATGGCCAGGGGCCACCATGTTGATATACTCACAGCCAATTTCTCAAAGAAGAACTTTCCCACCTGGGAAGACCCCCCCAATGTGATAAGGGTGGGAAGGGGCGTGAAGATACCCGCAAACAAGTCCATGAGCTCAATAACCGTATCCCCAAGGGTTTCCAAAAAGGTAAAGGAGGTAATACAAAAGGGGGGCTACGATATCGTCCATACCCACGGGCCCATCGCGCCCGTGCTCCCGCTCCTGGCTGTGAGGCACGCGAAATGCAAGATCGTCTCAACATTCCACGCGGCCCACGGAGAATCCCTCGGATACGAGATCTTCGGCGCATACCTGAGAAAGTGGCACGACAGGATAGATGGCAGAATAGCGGTCTCAAGTGTGGCGATGGAGAGTGTTGCGCGTTACTTCCCCGGAGAGTTCCGAATAATCCCGAACGGGGTAGATGTGAAGAGGTTCAATCCGGATAATCCGCCCATGCCTCACCTCATAGGAGCCGGCAAGAAAATCCTATTCGTCGGCAGGCTTGAGCCCCGGAAGGGCGCGAAATTCCTCTTTCAGGCCCTACCTATGGTTATAGAAAAGGTCCCGGACACCCGGCTGGTTGTGGTTGGCTCCGGCATGATCAGGTGGTATAAGAGGTTCATAGACCCATCCGTGAAGGATAGGGTCCTGTTTGAGGGTTTCGTTGATCCTGCTGTCCTTCCGAGGTATTACACATCCGCGGATGTGTTCTGTTCGCCGGCGATCGGGGGCGAGAGCTTCGGCATAGTTCTCCTTGAAGCAATGGCATCCGGCGTGCCCATAGTAGCCTCTGACATACCTGGCTACAGGTGCGTGATGGAGGACGGGGCCGAAGGATACTTCGCGAGGCCTGAGGACCCGGAGAGCCTCGCTGACGCGCTCGTCAGGGTCCTCCTTGACCCCAACGCCAGGGAAATGGGAAAGCGCGGCCTCCTCAAGGCGAGGAATCTTTACTCTTGGGAAAAAGTGGTGGACATGGTTGAGGAATTCTACAGAGAGGTAATGGCAAAGCCTTGAAAGCCAAAACCCCTTCCTTCATCGGTATCCTGAGATACAGGAATTTTACCATATTTTCTATCGCTCAGATGATATCCCAGTTCGGGGACAGGCTCAACAACATGGCCCTTCTTGGTCTCATCGGCGCGAAGGCCGCTGGCTCGCCCTTCGCGTTCTCTCAGATAGCCATTTTCGCCAGCCTGCCTGTCCTCGTCTTTGGCCCGGTTTCCGGAATCCTCGCTGACAGGCTGAACCGTAAATGGGTTCTGGTTGCGGTTGACGCGGCCCGCACCATCATAGTCTTCCTGATACCGAGCCTTTTCTACCTCACCGGCAACCTGCTTTTGGTTAACCTGGCCGTCTTCTCCATATTCCTGCTCGGGCTTCTTTTTAACTCCGCCAAGATGAGCGTCCTGCCGCACCTGGTCGGCAACAAGGACGAATACCTCATGGCAAATGCCGCCGCAAACTTCATAGGCCGCTTCGCCACATTCCTGGGGCTTCTGCTCGGCGGTTTCATCGTTGATCTATACATTTGGAAGGAGCTGGGGTGGGATGGCTGGCAGGTTGGTTTCTACATAGACGCATCAACATACCTCTTTTCGGCCGCGTTCCTCTCGGCGATGTCCCTGCCCAGATCCGCAGTAAAACCAAGGGAGAAATTGGAAAACGCCCAAAGCGCCACGGGGCTGGGCTCTGTTATCAGGACGAGCTGGGATGACATAAAGTCAACGGTTTCACTGATAAGGCGCCGGAGCCAGATAAGGCTGGTCTACGGCGCGGTGGCCCTCACGGTTTTCTTTATGGGAGCGGCCTATTCCCTGGACATCATGATAGCTCAGCAGGTATTCGGCTTTGGCACAAAGGGAACCGGGGTTCTCGGCGGCATACTAGGTGTGGGGCTCATCCTCGGCTCTTTGTTCGTTGGAAAATGGGGAAAGAGGTGGGGGGAGATCAGGCTTATGTTCTGGGGCCTGGTTATTCTCGCGGTGCTCATGGGCCTCTCCGCCTTTACGGTGAATTTCCTCCTTTTCTGCTTGCTATCGCTTGCCGCCGGCTTTATTCTCTCTGTTGTCCTTGTCCTTCAGGATACGCTTTTTCACAGGATGGTTCCCTCCTCATTCAGGGGAAGGATATTCGCCGTCAAGGAGCTCATGTGGGCTGGAGGTTTTATGGTATCAGCCGTTTTCCTCGGCGCCGTGGGGGAGTTCCTGAAGATCTTCATAAGTTATCACGCCGCCCTGCAATCCCTGTTGGTAGCGTGCGCGCTTTCTATAATCGCCTCAGTCTTCGCCTCCCTATTCTGGGGTAGGCGAAAATTAAAGGGGCCAAGGGGATAAAAACCTCATCCGGCCTATTCCCACCTGTATTCTATGCTCGGAGAGAGGACGAGCTTCAGTTTTCCAAGGACATCCTCCTCATCGTCCCCGTATATCAGGTAGCGCAGGAGGCTCGGCTTCTTGGGCTTCTTCATTAGCCTCACCTCCTTCAGGCCTCCCATCCTCCTCGCAACCTCAAGAGCGTCGTGGTAGCTTCCTGTCCTGTCAACCAAACCGAATTTCTCGGCCTGCCTGCCGGTCAGTATCCTGCCGTCGGCCACCGAAAGGACCTTCTCCCTGGGGAGCCTCCTGCCAGAGACCACCACATCAACGAACTGGGCGTATATGTCCTGGACAGCGGTGTCCAAAAGCGCCATCTCAGCCTCGGTCCTCTTCCTGAAGGGGGAGGTTATGTCCTTATGCTCATCCGATTTCACCACCTCCACCTCCGCGCCTATCTTCTTCAGCGTTCCCTCTATGACCGGCAGGGTCATTATCACCCCGATTGAGCCAGTTATGGTTCCCGGAGAGGCTATTATGCTATCGGCCGCGCAGGAGATGTAGTAGCCTCCGGACGCGGCCACTGAACCCATGTAGACCACAATGGGCTTTTTGTGCTCTTGCCGTGCCCTGAGAAGCGCACGGTATATCTCATCCGCCGCAACGACCCCGCCTCCGGGGCTGTTGACCTTAACCAGGATTGCTTTGACCCTTCCGTCCCCAGCGAGCCTATCAATCCACTCCACCGTCTTATCGGGGTTCACGAGGGTCCCCTCTATTTCAACAAGGCCGATGTAGCCCCCTCGGTCAAAGATTAGGCCCGCCGTAAGGGCAACCACGACGCCTGCTCCCAGAATGGCTCCGGAAATGCAAATGAACTTCTTCATGACCTAGCTAGTCCCCTTTTGCAAAAAGCAGGCCGGCTCTCAGGAAAGGGTAAGCATAGCCGTAGTTCTCGTCAAGGATGTATCCGCCGCCGGTCTCAAGGAAAAGCCCGTTCCCCCAGATGTAGCCGCCTGAGGCCTTTAGGCCCATTGACCACTGGAGGGTCGGCTCGTCCTCTGCTACGCCGGAGAGAAGAAGGATGTGCAGGCCGGTCGCCAGCTTAAGGAACCAGCGCGATCTGTGTGGTGGGGTGCCTATGCCGATCATCACCGGTATCTCCTTTATGGAGACATCCCTGGTTCTCTTCACCCACCTGTCGTTATCCGAATCATAGGAGCTGTCAATTAGGGTCGCTGGGTTTATGTGCATCTGAAAGCCGGACGAAAGGAACATGCGGGTCTCAAGTGGGGGCAGGAATACCCCGGTCTCAGAGCTCAGCCCGTAGGACATGCCATCGTGTGTGCCTCCGGCGAAGATCGCGCCGCCCCCGCAGAGCCAGAAACCCGTGGGTTTGTCGTCCGCGGAAAGGATTCCCGTAAGTATTAAAGCGGCAAAGAAGATCTTTTTCATCCGGCGAGAAGTATAATCCCCTCCGCGGGGACATTTCAACAAAAAGGAGACGCCCCAGGCACATGCCTTATAATATCCCCCTGATGAGAAGGTTTATTCCTTTAGCCTTGGTTTTAAGCTCGTGTGCGAGCGCACCAACAGCCGAGGACGCGAAGGCCCACTACAGACAGGGCTACCAGTATATGACCTTGGGCGATGTCGCTCTAGCCAAGGAGGAATTCATCAAAGCTATAAAGGCGGACACGACTTTCGCGGAGGCCTACTGCAGGCTCGGTTACCTCTACGCGGCCGAGGAGAACTATGTGGACGCCATGTTCAACTACCGCAAGGCCATCGCTTTTAAACCCTCTTACGCTGACGCCCACTACTACCTCGCGCTCGCGCTCCTGGCAACCGGAGACACGGCCAAAGCCCTTGAGGAATTCTACGCGGCTGTGCAGGCGGATTCCAGTTATATCATGGCGAGGGAGGCGCTCGGATCCTTACTTATCTCGGCCGGCAAATACGAGGAAGCCTATCCCCACTATGAGGTTCTCGCTAAGGCAAAATACCAGGACCTGAACATCCAATACACCTTCGCGGTTTTAGCCTACTACTCAGGCCATTACAATGAGGCCCTTCTCCCGGCACAGCGCGTCGCGGCCGCGAACGACAACAACCCCGAGGTTCACCTATTGCTTGGAAGCATCCTGACACAGCTGGGCAGATACGGCGAGGCCGGCCTTGAGCTCCAGAAGGCGTTTGATCAGTTCACCGCAAGGGGCGACTCGGAGAACGCGGCAAAGGCAAAGGGCTTGCTGGACAAGATAAAGAAAAAATAGAGCCAGACCTCGCCTATGAGAAGAGTTTAAGCCCTTCGGCCCCCGGATTCCTCGCGCTTGATCGGGTAGTTTATCCAGGCAGAGCACATGTGCAGAATAAGCTCGGCTTCCTCAAAACCTACCTGAGGCAATCTGGCCTGCCCATGCCTGGATTTCTTGCTGGAGTATCCCCAGAGTTTGCTGATGATTGCCGTAATTTGGTCCAGGGGCTTGGGCAAGTTCAGCTTGGCTCCGACCTCCGCGGAGAGCTCTCCAAGCGTCAACTTCTCGCCCGTGATTATCCTAGCAACGGATTCTAAGGCCTTGATCGCCTCGCCGACTGATCCGCAAGGATCGTATTTCTTGCGGTTAAAAAGAAGGGTTTTTGCTTTTTCAAGATGCTTATATGCCGGAGCCCACTTGCTCTCTTTGAGGAGCTTTTTTGATTGAGCGAGAGAGTCCTCCATTTCAGGACTAACTATAGGCTCCACAAGTCCTTCCTCGTTAAGCCTGTAAAGCGTGTTGAAGTCTTCCAGTTTCTCGTTGATACGCTCTCTCCATTTCTTTTTATACTTCTCAGACAAATGCTCATACACAGCCTCTATGAAATCAAAGGCCTCTGCAGTGTCTTTCAAGCTTTTTATTAGGAGGTCTACACGATAATTACGCCAAATTCTGTAAGACTCAATATAGTCAAGGTATGGGCGGTTAGATTCAATACAGAAATCATAAACGAATTTTGCAAGGCGATCGTTCATCAGGTCTTCCTGCGCTATGAGCCAAAGATTTTGAATAGTTGTAATTAACTCGCGGAACGGGACATTTTCGCTCGGAGAACTCCAATCCCAGGGCCTAAGCTTATTTCTCCTTGAAAATCTCTCCCTCACGCTAAAATTATAATCTTAAATCAAGGTGCATCTCAACTGACCCGGCCTCACGCCCAGCCCTATCAGGAAACCGATTATCTCCCACACTGTTATGGCGAGCCTTGTGAAGACAGCCGCCAGGGCCGCGGCCGGAGCGCCGGCGAGTAGCCACGAGAACACGCCTTCCCTCACGCCGAATCCTCCAGGAACCAGGAGAAAGAGGTAGCCGGCCATCCAGCTCAGGGCGTTTGCTCCCCCAACCGCCAGAGGGTTTGACTGGTATCCGAGGTCGCGGAGGAAGAGCCATATCCCAACCCCGCCGACTAGCCAAATAAGGTAAAGGTAAAGCGTGGTGAGGAGGTAAGCCTTCCTGGGGAACGCTTCCAAGGGTGGGATATCCCTCCGCAAGAGCTTCAAGGGCAAGCGAATAGCCTTTTGAACAAGACTCGGCCAGATGAACCCGAGAAGTCCCACCGTCGCGCCAACGCCCATGACCCACGCTACGCCCGGCGCCCAGAGGCCGAAGGGTATAGCGGTTGCGGCCGCGACGAAAGCGGCCCACAGGTTCGCCAAAACCTCTATGAGTATGGAATCAGCGATTATGATCTTGCTGTCAGGAGAGAAGTAGAACCTGCCCGCTATATTCCAGACCTTTCCGGGCATGTATTTGCCGAGGTTGGCGGCTGACCAGGCCCAGTATGCCTCCCTGGCGCTCATCCTCCCACCCAACTGCCTCACTATGCCCCACCATATAACCGGCCCGAGAAGCGGCGGAGCAGAGAGGAGAAGAAAACCCGAGCAGATCCCGAACCTGAGGCCTATCCGCCCGGAAAGCTCGTGCCAGCCGGAGGTTATCTGCCTATATAGGTAATAGGATATAATGATCACAAGGGCCGTAGCAAGAATGGGCTTCGTCCACCTCCAGATTACTTTCGGATTCAAGGCTTTCTCGCCAGGACCTGGAAGTGATTTGAGCGGATGTCCTCTGAATCCAGGTCGTAGTCCTTCATGAACTTAACTGGCACGAGGCCAGCCTCCGAAAGCAGGTGAGCGGCCTCGGCCGGAAAAAGGAGCCGAAGGTGAAAGACCTCCGTGATAGTCTCGCCCTCACGCTCCCACTTTACACGCTCCTCCAGGATCTGCAGGTGATGTATGAGGCGCCTTGTGGAGGTCCTCCGGATCTGAGTTTCGCCGACCTTGAACACAGAGCTATCGGCCTTCACAAAGTTGCCCTCAATCCACCACATCGGATTCACAGCGTCCAGGATGAGAATACCTCCGCAGGAAAGCGCCCTGGCGACCCCCTCCAGGGTTGATGCCATGTCCTTGTCCGTAAGGTTATAAAGAAAAGCCGAATTTAAACAAAGGACAGCGGAAAACTCCTCGTGAAACGGAAGGTCGCGCATATCCCCCTGAACCAGATCGATCCCCGGATATCTCCTTCTCCCGTATTCAACCATAGAGGCTGAGATGTCAATACCCTTGCAGTGGTATCCGTGTTCCATCAGCCTGGCGAGGTGCGCACCAGTGCCACAACCTATATCCAGTATATTCCCTGAGACGCCTTCGCTTCCAAGAATGGCCAATACGGCCTCGGCCTCGCGCTGAAACCGGCCCTTATTAATGGCTTCCCAAACCTCAGGGTGGTTATACTGGAATCTTTCTATGTTTGGCCTTATTTCCATAGAACAAGGGGCAAATTATAAACCCTCCGCGCGGCCTGCTTCTTTCCCGCGATCTGCCCGGGAGGCTTTTGTGGAGATATTTGCCCTACTTGGCTTATAATATGTATCTTGCCCCCGTAGCTCAGATGGATAGAGCATCGGATTTCTAATCCGACGGCCGCAGGTTCAAATCCTGCCGGGGGTGCTTTATTTATCAGGCTTTCTGGCGATCCGTCGCTTCTCTCATAATCCCCAAATACCCTAAAATAGGCCCAAATTGGCTTATCGTTGACTTACCGGATTACACCAACCAGGCCCCCAAATCCCCTCGGGGGCACTTTCCGGGCCGTCAAGGTATAAACTTATCCTTTCAATCCCTCATTAGGTAGGCTATGAGGGATTGAAACTATATAATGGATCTTCCGTGGTTTGTCGAGGCTGGATGTGGCTGAGATCTCACACTTCCTCAACCCCTGATCCTCGGCTCGGAATCGCTTTGGGCCGGTGTTGGATGAAAATATATCCCCGGCCCAGGGACGGCCGGGGAAGGAGAAAAAAATGAAAATCTCTCCGATATTAGAGCTGGCTCACCTCAGCTGGGCTCAGAGGACTGGCGTTGAAGAAGCTCCTGTTGTGTATCAGGTATGCGATAGAGTGCAATCGCCCTTCACTTACATGGTGGGAAGCGATTTCGGGTCTCAGGAGAGGCTTTCTGAGGAACGGGTTCCTGGCAAGGTATCACGAGAGGGTAGACCCCGCAAGCTATGTGATGGCCAACATGGACTCCCAGGTAATACCCATTGTGGTGGATTACACAGATATAGACCCAGCTGGTAAGGGTTCTGGTGGAGGCAATACCACTGCGCGCGGGGTTCCTCACATCAAGCGGGCAGGATTGAAAATCGGATGTTTTCCCAGGTCGGACTTTCCAGTCCGACAGGCGCTAGAGCGTATACACTAAAGCCCTGGTTTGTCTTGAGCGATTACGAGGGGGAAAGCTCAAAGCTCTTGTGCCCAAATAACTTACTGGCAAGAGAGGTGTGAGATGTCAGTTTTCAAGTGGACGGATCCGGAGCTGAGCGCTTCCTTGAAACGGGCCGACCCGGCGCAGTATACTCTCGGACCATCATGAAGAGGACGAAGGATGACATGCGCCAGGCCCTCCGGCCCCACCTACGGGGTGTTGCGTCCGTTTGCCGGACAGCGGCCTGATACCTTTGTCAGCTTGCCCATCGGACAAACCCAGAAAATATCCTGCCGGGCATCCTTGGCATCAGGCAGAAAAGGAGGAGTTTATGCAGAGAAGCCTTGAAGAGATAAATGAAAGGATAGCCCGCGGCGAGGCAGTTGTGCTTACCGCAGAAGAGGCGGCGAGGCTCCGTGAATCCGAAGGGGTGAAAGCGGTATCAAATAAGGTTGATGTGGTCACTACCGGAACATTCGGGATGATGTGCTCCTCAGGCCTCTTTCTGAACACCGGACACACTGACCCGCCTTCTCGTTTCCAAAGGGCTTTCCTGAACGATGTGGAGGCCTACGGAGGAATAGCGGCCGTTGATCTCTACATAGGAGCGACACAGGTATCCCAAACGAACCCCAGATACGGAGGCGCGCATGTGATAGAGGCGCTCCTTAGGGGCGAACCAGTTAGGCTCAGGGCAGAGGGCGCTCGTTCCGATTGCTATCCAAGGGAATCGGTTGAGGGGGAGATAACGCTTAAGAACCTGAACCAGGCGTTTCTATTTAATCCGAGGAACCTCTACCAGAACTACGCGGCGGCTACGAACTCCTCCTCTCGTGTCCTCTACACCTACATGGGAAAGCTCCTCCCCGGCTACGGAAACATAATGTATGCCACATCCGGAGAGCTATCCCCCCTCCTCAAGGACCCCAAGCTCAGGACCGTTGGCATAGGAACTAGGCTGTTCCTCGGAGGGGCGATCGGCTATGTGGCCTGGGAGGGAACCCAGTTCAATGCCAATCCAAAGCGCGACGCGACTGGGATGCCGATAAGTCCTGGCGCAACCCTCGCGCTCGTGGGAAACCTCAAGGAAATGAGCACGGATTTCATCAGGGCCGCCTATATTCCCGGATACGGGGTTAGCCTTTTTCTGGGGATAGGGCTTGCCATACCCTTGCTTGACGAAGACCTCGCCGAGACAGCTTCAAGGCCGGACAGCCAGATAAAGACAGTTGTCCTTGATTACGGGGTAGCGAGGAGGCAGAGGCCTGTGGTAGGAGAGTTCACTTACAAGGAGCTGAAGAGCGGTTGGGTTGAGATAATGGGCAAAAGGACTAGGACAGGTTCTAGGACGAGCATGAGGATATCAAGGCAGGTGGCCCTCACCCTGAAATCCTGGATAAAGGAGGGGCGATTCACCCTCTCCCACTTCACGAGGCCTTTGCCGGTTGAGGGGAGAACGCTTCCGTGGGAGGTTTAGTATGAAGCTTTTTCTTCAGTTTCCAAAGGAGATAGTTGATAGGCCCATCATCACGGCGTTGATAAGGGAGCTGGGCGTTGAGGTCAACATCCTGCGGGCAAGGGTAACGCAGAACGAGGACGGCGAGATGGTGGCCGACATTGGGCCCTCTCCTGAGCGGGCGATAACCTGGCTGAAGGATCACGGGGTCATCGTAGCTCCCTTATCCGACAAGATAATTAGGCACGAGGAGGTTTGCGTTGACTGCGGGTCATGCCCCGGAGTATGCCCCGCCGGCGCGCTGAGCATGGGAGATGAGGACAGGCTCGTTTTTGACGCCGACAAGTGCATATTCTGTCTGTTCTGCCTTGATGCTTGCCCCACCGGAGCCCTTGAGGTCTTTGAATGAAAACCTACAGGGAAAGGTTGAGCTGCTGGCCTTGCTACGCAAGGCTCCTATACCGAAAAACCGACATCCTCATCGCCTCAGAATCCCCGATTGATCCAGAAATGGGCAAGAGGGTCCTCGTAAGGCTCTGGAATGAGCTGACGGGCTACCTCAGAAAGGACCCGCTCTTCGGAATGAGCCTGGAGCCAGTGAGGCCCAGGCACTATGCCCCTGAGATTGCCTTTGAGATGGCGGAAGCCGCCCGGCAGGCTGGCGTAGGGCCTATGGCCGCGGTCGCTGGAGCGTTCGCCGAGGGTGTGGCGAGGGTTTATCCGGGAGAGATATGCGTTGAGAACGGAGGAGATGCGTTTATAAGAAGCCGGCGAGAGAGGCACATTGAGGTCTTATCATGCAATCCGAGGATACCGAGCGTTAGGATAGCTCTCCCTTCAGGCTCCTGGGGCATAGCCACATCCTCGGGAAAGATAGGGCCTTCCCTCAGCCTCGGAAACGCCTGGGCAGCCACCGTTGTAGCGAGAAGCGGCGCCCTCGCTGACGCGTGGGCAACCAGGCTCGGAAACGAGGCCGGGCCCGGAGCAAGCCCTGAGAAAGCCCTTTCGGTTATACGAGGAGCAGATGGAGTTTTAGGAGGCATGGTGATCTCCGACGAATCACTGGCCCTCTGGGGGCTTAGGCTTGTCTGAGCGGCCCAGAAGCCCCTCGGCGAGCCTTACGGCAGAATAGGCATCGGGGCCGTAGCCGTCAGCGCCTATTCTTTTCGCGAACTCCTGGTTCACGATGGCCCCCCCAACGATCACCTTAGCCGAAAGCCCCTTTTCCCTGACGAGCCTTATGACCTCCTCCATGCGCGGGGCGGTTGTGCTCATGAGGGCCGAGAGGGCTATTATGTCCGCTTTTACCCTTTCCGCCTCCTCAACTATCCTATCCGAAGGAACATCCTTGCCTAGGTCAATTACCCTGAACCCGGAGTTCCGGAGGAAAAGGGCCACCAGGTTCTTGCCTATATCGTGAACATCACCCCGAACGGTTGCTATGACCACAGTGCCCTTGTTGGGCTCGGCCTGCCTCTCGCCGAGGCGAGGCCTGAGCGCTTCGGTGAGAGCCTGCGCCGCTTCCGCGGCCCTAACAAGGTGAGGAAGGAATATCCTCTTGCGCTCGTATGATTCGCCCACCCTATCCATGGCTGGGCCGAGGCACCTTTTTATTATGTCACCTGGGCTCGCCCCCGATTCAAGGAGGCTCTCGGCCACCTTCAGGGCAAGGTGCTTGTCGCCAACGAAGATGGCCCTTCTCAGCTCCTCCTCAGGGTTGCCCGGTTCGGGGGGCTCCGGTTCAGGGGCGAGAATCTCGGCCGGCTCAATCCTGCCCGCGAGGACCTGCGCGCCCCGGAAAACTTCCATAACGGTTGGGTTCGTCACATCAATTATAGCGAGATCAAGCCCCGCTTCCAAAAGCGCCGAGAGGAAGGAGGCGGCCAGCCCGGCCCTCGCGGGAAGACCGTGCGAGATATTGGAGACCCCGGCTACAGTAAGAAGGCCGAGGGACTTCAATTTTCTCAAAGTTTCAATGGTAACGGATGGCTCGCCTGTTGCAAGAGGTTTCACGACAGGATCGGCTATAACGCGCTCAGGTGGGAACCCGTGCTCTCGCAGGATGTCCATTCCCCTTTTAATCTTAGCAACCCTCTCCTCAGGGGTTTCTCCAAGCCCATCCTCATCAATTGGCAAAAGCACAGCGAATCCGCCAT
>Ga0272448_1003627_pt1 | contig 18249 bp, 15 predicted proteins | sample YNPCB0191_FD_202220 | JGI IMG/M metagenome (GOLD analysis project Ga0272448, IMG submission 202220) | Hot spring sediment microbial communities from Yellowstone National Park, WY, United States - YNP-CB-019-1 | ecosystem: Environmental > Aquatic > Thermal springs > Hot (42-90C) > Sediment... | reverse complement strand
CAGGAGCAAGGATAAAAACAAGATGCTGGCCATTAGATAGATTTGCAGAAGTAGCTGATTACATAAAGGATAATTATAAAAGTAAAATTATTGTCTTTATAGAACCAGATGATTATGGTCAAGATATTCCTATAAAAAAAGAGCATTTAAAGGTAAAGGTCTCTTTACGACAGTTGATAGCGTTAATTAAACAATTAAATTTATTAATCTGTAACGATGGTGGTGCAATGCATATAGCAACTGCGGTAGATACTCCGGTGGTTGCTATTTTTGGGCCTACTAATCCAGTTTGGTTCGGTCCTTATGGAAATAATCATTCTATAATTATTAAAGAAGATATAAAATGCCGTCCCTGTTTTGATTATTGCAAGTATAAAGAGCCTTTCTGTATAACTAAAATTTCTGTAGAGGAAGTATTAAAAGAAGTGGATAGTAAAATTAAAGATATAAATCTTAGAAGAGCTGTAAATGAATTTCTTATATAAATATTCTAAGAGTATAGAATTTCTTTTTTTATTATTTCTTTTCGGAACTTTGTCTTTTGGAAGGGCATTCTCTATTTTTGGTATAACTACTTCGTTAATTCCTTTATTTATTACAGAGACTTTTCTTTTTATTAGCGTCCCTTTAATAATAGTTAATTACAAAAATATCTCCAATAAATTTACTAAAATATTTTTAATTTTTATTACCATATATTTTGTGTTTGGTTGTTTTTATTTATTTTTAGGGCTTATCAATAAAAATCTATTTGCCTTAAGGGATATTGTCTTATGCGGTTATATTTTATTTTTACCTATCGCTTTTATAATTTTTTCTAATCTTAAAAATCTTAAAGTTTTTTTGTTTATTCTTTTTCTAAGTAATCTAATTAATCTTATGGTAGGTAGATTTTTAATTTTAGATGTGTATCCTTCTATAACTATCTATAATTTTATTTCTAAAACTAAATTTTTTAATTTAGGATTATATTATGGAATAGCAGTTTCTTTTTTAATTTGTTTTTATAATTATCTACGACTAAAAACATTTAGATTTTTAGCTTTAGTCCTTTTATCGTTAAACTTGTATATGCTTATAGTGGTAGGAGTAAGGACACTTTGGGTAGCCACTATTTCATTGATTATATTTTTATTTTTTGTGCTTAAAAAAAAGATTATGAAGTTATTTGTTAGATTTATCCTTATTTTCCTTCTTGTAAGTTCAATACTTTTTTATCTTGATTTTATAATTAGCGGGTCTTTAGAAATGAAAATGGCTTCAGGAAAAGCAAAAAGTTTAACTCTCTTTCTAGATATAGCAACAAAAACATTTGTTGCAGAAAAATTACCGACCGCAGAAAAATTACCTTTTGAAGTTAAGGCACGCCTAGATAACATAATCTGGAGATTAAAAGTTTGGAGAGGGGCCTTAAAATTTGGCTTGAAGTCTTTTATTTGGGGTAGAGGTTTTGGCATTTATCCTCGTTATGAGATTTGGGGCTACCATGAACCACAAGGAATCGGTATAGATTCAGGCATTATTCCTACTCATAACCATTTAATAAGTATATTTTATAAAATGGGTGTTGTAGGATTAAGTTTGTTCTTATTTGTGAATATTTATGTTTTCTTTTTTGCATTAAGGCATTTAAGGATTTCTAACTCTGAATTTATAAAATGTTTCTTAACCGGTTCTTTAGGGGTATTTATATTCTGGCATACTATGGCTTTATTCTTTGATGTAATTGACTCTCCGCCTACAAGTATATTTTTGTGGATTATAATGGGGGCGATATTTGCTGTTATAGAAATAGATAAAGAGTCCAAAAAGGAGAAGACGAAATGGAATTTAAAAGCAAAATGATTATTGGGGCAGTATTGATGTTAATTTTATTTATAACTTTGACTAAAAATGCTTATGCGTATCTTGACCCCGGGACAGGAAGCTATTTCTTTCAGTTATTAATAGCTGGTTTGCTGGGGGCTTTATTTTTAATTAAGAGTTTTTGGAAAAACTTAGCAGTGGCGGCTAAATCCTTTTTTTTAAAAGTATCCAATTTTATAAAAAATTTTAAAAAATGCTTAAACAAGTAACAGGTTCATTTCGTGATCCTAGCGGAATCGTCTATTTTGAGAATGGTATATTATACCGTCAGGTGAATCTTTATTACAAAGAGAATTACGATTTTCTTTTTAGCAGTGGATTATATGATGAATTGATATCTTCGGGTTTTATGGTTTCTCATATTGAGGTTAAAGGTAGCGAAGGGCCGATTTATAAGATTATTAAGCCCGAAACGATTCCCTTTGTTTCTTATCCATATGAATGGTGTTTTAGCCAGTTGAAAGAAGCGGCTTTATTAACCCTTAAAATTCAGAGGCTTGCTTTAAAATATGGAATGTCTTTAAAAGATTGTAGCGCTTATAATGTCCAATTTAGAGGCGCAAAGCCGGTATTTATAGACACTCTTTCCTTTGAGAAATATTCTCAAAATATCCCTTGGGATGCTTACAGACAGTTTTGTCAGCATTTTGTAGCTCCTTTGGTGCTTATGGGTTTTGTCGATGTACGGTTGAATCAGCTATTAAAATCATATATTGACGGTTTGCCTCTTGATTTAGTCAGCTCATTACTTCCTTTATCCAGCCGATTTAATATTAATTTGCTTTTGCATATATATCTGCACGCTAGTGCGCAGACAAATAGTAAAAATATACCTTTGTTAAATGAAAAGGTTGGGAGTAATAAATTCAGTTTAAATTCCTTTTATGGTCTGATTGATAGCCTTGAGTCATTGCTTCTAAGGATAAAATGGAAGCCAAAGAGGAATCAATGGAGTACTTATTATGAGAATGGTGTAAGTTACACTTCCGAAGCTCTTAGTCACAAAAAAAGAATAGTTTCTGGATTTTTAGATAAAGCAAAACCTAATACTGTCTGGGACCTCGGAGCCAATACCGGTGTATTTAGCCATGTTTCTGCGGGTAAAGGCATTTATACAGTTTTTTTTGATTTTGACCCGGCGTGCGTAGAAAGTAACTATCTAACTTTATCAGAAGAGAAGGAAGGAGAAAATATTCTTCCTTTGTTAATAGATATATGTAATCCCACCCCAGGTATTGGATGGGAAGGCCAGGAACGGATGTCTTTTTTGGAAAGAGGTCCTGTAGATGCAGTAATGATGCTTGCCCTAATTCATCATTTAGCCATTGCTAATAATTTGCCCCTTGAGAAAATTTCCCATTTGTTAAGGAAGATATGTAAGTGGTTGATTATTGAATTTGTACCAAAAGATGATGAGATGGTGAAGAAATTACTAGTTAGCAGAAAAGATATTTTTAATAATTATACGCAAGAATATTTTGAGAAGGAATTTGCAAAAGATTTTATTATAAACGAAACGGTTAAGATTAATGACTCAAGAAGGACATTGTATTTAATGCGAAGAAAAGAGGAATAGAATGAAATACAAGGTATTTTTATTGCATTCGTTTTTATTTCCTTTATATTTTGTGCTGTTTTTTTGGTCAAAGAATTTGAGTATATCTTTTTTAGAAGTATGGCCTCCTTTAATTTTCTTTTTTTCTTTTGCTATAGGAGCGGTATTGGTGCTTGGTTTTATTCTGAGAAACTTTAAGAAGGCTGGGTTGATAGTTAGTTTGTTCTTCATATTATTTTTTTCTTATGGGCATACACGTAGTATCCTTGGGAATTTAAAATTATTTGGTATCGAAGTGGGAAGGCATACGTATCTAATGATAATATGGGTATTTATTCTTGTTATTGTTAGCATCGTTATTATTATGTTGCGTAACGAAAAGGTAGTAAATGGTTTAACCACTTGCTTAAATCTGATGGGGTTATTATTAATGGTCTTTGTTTTATTTCCTATTTTAATTTTCCAGATTAAGAATCTCACATTTAAAAAAGAGAATATTATTATGGAGAAAGCAGTAACGGATAACACAGTTAAGCTACTTTCGCAACAGATGAAAAATAATTCTTTGCCCGATATCTATTATATTATTCTTGATTCTTATATGAATTCAGATATTTTAAAAAGTGAACTGGATTTTGACAATAGTGAATTTTGTGAATGGTTGCAAAAAAAGGGTTTTTTTGTTTCTTCTTCCAGCCGCAGTAACTATGTTTGGACATATCTTTCCTTACCCTCATCCCTAAATTTTAGGTATTTAGATAATATCAAAGATAAAAATAAAGAAGGAGAATTGCTGTATAATAACAAAGTTGCGGAAATATTAAAAAAGAGAGGTTATAAGGTTATTTCAATAAGCACCAGCGGCATAGCAATAAATGATGATTTGAGATTCCAATACGGCCCTGCAAAGGATTTTTTACCTTCATTAATTGAGAATACGTGGATTTATCCCTTTACTTTTTTTGGTTTATTTAATTCCATATTATATGAATATCAGAGAAAATGTATTTTATATGGATTTGAAAAACTAAACGAAATCCCAAATATTAAAGAACCAACTTTTACATTTGCCCATATCAACAATCCTCATCCCCCTTATATATTTAATAAAGAAGGGAAGCCGCTAAATTTCAATTTATTTAATCTATCAAATTTCAGGGCATTAAAAAACAATAAGAAAAGGGGAGAATTGTGGCACAAAATTGAATGTACTTTATATATAGGGCAAGTCATCTTTTTAAATAAGAAAGTTGAGTTTTTAATTAATAAAATTCTTTCCTCTTCGCCTGATTCCATAATCATTATTCAGGGTGATCACGGCCAATTTTTGGGATTACCAGATATTCCCTCTAAAAAAATTTTTAAGTTAAGGACAAGTATTTTTAATGCTTATTATCTGCCTAACCTTAAGAGTAACCCTTTGTATCATGGAATAAGCCCAGTAAATTCTTTTAGGATAGTTTTTAATTCATATTTTGGAGAAAATTACGAACTATTACCTGATATAAGTTATTGGTCTTCGGGCAAGATATGGGATTTTATTGTTGTAGAAAAAGAGGAACAGAATTAATATTATTTGTTTTATTGGATAAATGTTTTTTAAGCGGTAAAACCGTTTTGATTTTAATTGAGTGTTTAAAAGTTTAAAAATATGTATTACATTAACAGAAAAAAATCTATTTATGTTTGCGGAATGAGGGTGGATATGCTTCAGATTTCTGATATTGTTAACATTATAGACGATTGGATTCAAAACAAAGATTTTGGAAATTATGTTGTGATTTCTAATGCTAATGATGTGGTGATGGGGAGTAAGGATAAGATGGTTATGGAGGCGGTAAATAGTAGCAGCTTATCTTGTCCTGATGGTATCTCTTTGGTTTTGTTGGCGCGGTTATACGGTTATCATTTAAAAAGAAGGGTCTATGGGCCGGATTTGATGCTGGAATTTCTTAAGGTGGCAGAAAAGAAAGGTTATACTAATTTCTTTTATGGTTCTACGCTACAGACCCTTGAGGCACTGGTTAGTAATCTAAAAAAAAGATTTCCGTCTTTGAGTGTTGTCGGCATTTATGCGCCATCTTTTCGCAATAATATAGAAATTGATGAGAAGGAAATAGAGATTATAAATAATGCATCACCGGATGTTTTATGGGTGGGATTGGGTTGTCCCAAGCAGCAGCTTTGGATGTATAAACATAAGGATAAATTAAAGGTCCCAGTGATGGTTGGAGTGGGAGCAGCGTTTGATTTTTTGTCAGGTACTAAGCCGCAGGCGCCACGCTGGATTAGGGACAATGGTTTTGAATGGTTGTTTCGTCTTCTAACAGAACCCAAAAGACTATGGCGTAGATATTTGATAGATTGTCCGTTTTTTCTTTATTTGGTTGGAAAGGAAATTGCCAGTGGGAATTTCCTAAAAAATAAGAAAAGAGTTTGTGATGAGATTTCCCGATAGACAAAAAATTCATATACTTTATTTAGTTGTCGATATAATTTTAATAATTAGCATTTTTTCTTTAGTTTGTAAATTGAATTTTAGTCGAATCCCTCAGAATTTTTTGCAAATGAAACCATATTTTTTTGTATTTTATATTTGGGCTACGACGTTGATATTTTTACTTTACAATAATAACCTCTACGCCACCGATCGTGCTTTGAGCATACCAGCTGAATGGTGGAAGGTTAATTCTTGCGTTTTTTATTCTTCAATATTAACTGGATTTTTTATTTTTGGTTTCAAGATTAATATTTTTTCGCGGTTTGTCTTTTTGGAAGTATTTTTTCTTTTAGCAGTGATTCTTTCTTCCTGGCGCACAATTAAGAGAATCTGGCTCAGAAATCTTATAAAAAAGGGATTTGCCAATCAGAATATTTTAATAATAGGTGCTGGAAAAATTGGCCAATTACTAGCTGAGGAGATTCAATATAATCATTATTTAGGATTAAAAATAGTTGGTTTTCTCGATGATTATAAAACAGAAGTTAAAAATGGTTACAAGATTTTAGGAAAAACCAAAGATTTAGAAGAAGTGGTGAAGAAATATTTCATAGATGAGATTTATATCTCCATTCCCTCGGAACGAAACTTAACATCAGTTTTATTAAAAGAGGGGATTCGGCTTAAGAAATCGGTTAGGATTGTAGCAGAACAATTCGATTGCTTACCTAAAAAAATCGGCCTCAATTATATTGGTTATATTCCTCTTATTAGCTATTACGAGAAGCCTCGGCATGGTTCAGAGGGAATAATAAAACGCTTATTTGATATTATTATTTCAGCAGCATTGTTAATTCTATTGTCACCTTTATTTTTAATCATTGCCTTTTTGATAAAGTTAGAAAGTAAAGGCCCGGTTTTTTATATTTCTAAGCGCTGTGGTAAAAAAGGCAGGACGTTTTCTTTTTATAAGTTTCGTTCTATGATTCATAATGCCGATAGTTATAAAAATGACCTGTTAAGCAAATCAGAAACAAAAGGTCCTATATTCAAGATGAAGAATGACCCTCGGGTAACCAAGATTGGAAGATTTTTGCGTAAGTATAGTTTAGATGAGTTACCTCAGTTAATAAATGTTTTGAAGGGTGATATGAGTTTAGTTGGTCCACGGCCTTTTCCCATAGATGAAACTAATAAAATAGCATATAATCATTTGGTCAGATTAGAAATTAAACCTGGAATTACGGGATTGGCACAAATTAAAGGGCGTTCGGATTTATCATTTAATCAATGGGCAAAGTGGGATTTGTGGTATCTAAGTCACTGGTCATTAGGTTTAGACATAAAAATTTTATGGCTTACAATACCAGCTATATGGAAGGCAAAGGGCGCATATTGATAGACTTTGAGTTTATATTTAAAACCAAATATTATAAACATAGGTTGATTTAATGATTGATAAGCGATTTAAAATCTTTGATTGGATAAGCGAATATAGTCTGTACTCTCTTATATTTTTTACTCCAATATCAACCGCGCTAAGCAGCGTGTTTGCTGGGCTTTTGCTTGTTGGTTTTTTCGGGAAGAAAATTATTAATCCAGATTTTAAATTTCTTAAATCAAAAGCGCATTTTTTCCTTTTATTATTTTTTATCTTTAGCTCTTTTTCATTAATTAATAGTGGAATTTACTTTTTTAAAAGCTTAAATGCCCTATTTTTAAAGTGGGCAAAATACATAGTAATTTTTCTTATAACGCAAGATGTTTTAATCGATAAAAGAAGAATAAAGATAGCATTGTTAATTTTTATTTTTATAGCAGCATTGGTAGGAATAGATTGTTTAAGTCAGGGATTTTTAGGAAAAGAATTTCTAAGAAATAGAATGTTAATCTCACTAACATATGCTAAGGCCATCACAGGTCCTTTTAATCATTATAATGGCTTAGGAACTTATTTAGTTACAATTATATTTTTGGTGGTGGCTATCTGGCTTAAACCATTACAAAAAAGGCAAGATAAATTTCTTTTTGGGTTGCTGGCGTTTCTGTTAGGATTTTGTATAACTCTAACTTATTCACGCGGAACTTGGCTAAGTTTTATAGTGACTCTATTTTTGATGATGATACTAACAAAAAGGACTAAACCTTTATTATTTATTGGTATTATTTTTATCTTGATTTTAGCTTTTATTCCTCAATTAAGATATAGGGTGTTTTTTACTCTTTCAAAGGGGGGAGATGCGGATAGATTCATTTATTGGAATACTGCAATTCAAATGATTAAAGAAAATCCTATCTTAGGTAAAGGTATAGGCACTTTTATGGATTACTTTCATAAGTACACGCCGTATCTTTATCCTCACTATGCTCATAATTGTTTTCTACAGATTTGGGCAGAGACAGGGATTTTTAGTTTAATAAGCTTTTTGGGATTCGTAATATTACTCGTTTATAGTGGGATAAGGAGTTTCTTAGATAGTCAGGATTTTTTGACTTTAGGCATAACTTGTGGAATCTTTGCCTTTTTAGTTCATAGCATGTTTGATACGCAATTTTATTCTTTACAGTTGGCAGTCATATTTTGGTTATTAGCAGCAATATTAGTAGCAAGAATAAAATTTCAAACCAATAAGTTAGATAATAGTCTAGATTAAATTTAAGAACTATTCTTAGCCCAAAGCAAATGGTCCTGAGATGAGTCTGAGGAGTAGATTTCAATTGAGTTTTAGCTGTAGATTTCAATTTTCTTTACAAAGAAATATAATTTGCTATAATTGGATAACTTTCAAAAAATAGGAGGTAGGATGAATAAGCGTTCAATAAGAGATATCGACATTAAAAACAAGTCAGTTATAATTAGGGTTGATTTTAATGTTCCATTGGATAAACAATTAAATATCACAGATGATACACGAATCCGAGCAGCCCTACCCACTATTAAATATGCTTTAGAACACGGAGCAAAAAAGATTATACTGATGTCTCATTTGGGTAGACCAGATGGGCAGATAAAGGAAGAGTTAAGATTGAATCCCATTGCAAAACGACTCCAGCAACTTTTAGGCGAACCTGTGGAGAAGCTCGATGATTGCGTCGGTCCACTTATAAAAAATAAAATAGAGTCTTCTGAAAAAAGAGTAATTTTATTAGAAAACTTACGTTTTCATTCTGGCGAAGAAGAAAATGATACAGATTTCGCAAAGGGCTTAGCCGATTTAGCTGATATTTATGTAAATGATGCCTTTGGTACTGCGCATCGTGCACATGCCTCTACCGAAGGTATAACGAAATTTATTCCTGGTGTTTGTGGTTTTCTTTTAGAAAAGGAAATAAATTACCTTGGCACTGCATTAGAGAATCCAAAGAGGCCATTTGCAGTTATCCTCGGCGGAGGAAAAGTATCTGATAAAATTAAAGTCATTGAAAATTTATTGAATAAAGCTGACAAGATAATTATAGGCGGTGGAATGGCCTATACCTTTCTTAAATCTCAAGGTAAACAGATAGGTAAATCAAAATTAGAGGCTGACAAGATTGAATTTGCCCGAGAAGTCCTTGAGAAAGCAAAATTAAAGAAAAAAGAAATTTTGCTTCCTGTGGATAATATATGCGTCAGAGAGATTAAGCCAGATTCTGAGGTAAAGGTTGTAGGAGAAAATATTCCTGATGAGCTAATTGCAGTTGACATAGGTCCTAAAACAATTGAAATTTATAAGAAGTCCCTCGCTCGTTCTAAAACTATAGTCTGGAATGGTCCGCTCGGGATATTTGAGATAGATGCCTTTGCCAATGGCACCAAAAAGATAGCGGAATTTTTATCAACATTAAATGCCACAACTATTATTGGCGGCGGAGACACAGCAGCAGCGATAGCTAAATTCGGTCTCGAAGATAAGATGACCCATATCTCTACAGGCGGAGGCGCATCTTTGGAATTTCTTGAGGGGAAAATTTTGCCTGGCATAAATGCCTTAGAGAATAAATAAGTTTATGCGAAAATTAATCATTGCTGGAAATTGGAAGATGAATAAAAACATAACTGAGGCGATTGAACTTGCCAATAGTCTCAAGAGGGAACTTTTTGATGTAAAGGGTTGCGAGATAGTAATCTGTCCTGCCTTTACGGCTTTAGCTGAGATTTCTGAAGTTATTTCAAATACAAATATAAAACTTGGCGCACAGAATATGCACTGGGAAAAAGAGGGGGCGTTTACTGGAGAGGTTTCTGCACCAATGTTGAAGGATGTTGGCTGTGAATATGTAATTTTAGGTCACTCAGAACGACGGCAATTCTTTGCCGAGACTAACCAGATGATTAATAAAAAGATAAGGTCTGCTTTAACTTATGCAATAACGCCGATTGTTTGTGTTGGCGAGATAATCGAGGAAAGAAAGCAAAATAAAACCTTCCAAGTTGTAGGCGAGCAACTCAAAGGTTGCCTAAAAGACTTAACGCCTGAGGAGATTGGTAAGATAGTTATTGCTTATGAGCCGGTTTGGGCAATAGGAACTGGTCTTACTGCAACTCCTCAACAGGCCCAGGAGGTTCATTCTTTTATCCGAAGAACTTTGTTGGAGATGACTGCTGATGAGAAAATTGCCAACGGTGTTACCATCCAATATGGGGGGAGCGTAAAACCGGAAAATATAAGAGATTTGATTAAAGAGGAAGATATCGATGGCGCCTTAGTTGGAGGTGCTTCTTTAGATGCAAATTCTTTTTTAAAAATTATCAAAAATTCTCTGGGAATAAAGAGGTGAAAAATGTATATTTTCTTTATCATTTTGCAGGTGTTTACTTGCTTGGGATTAATACTTTTTGTTTTGGTTCAGTCTGGAAAAGGTAAAGGTTTAGTTGAAGGTTTTTCATCTGCCGAATCAATTTTTGGCACAAAAACCAATTCATTTTTAGTAAAGACAACCAGCGTCTTTGCGATAGTCTTCTTTATTAACTGTTTAGTTTTAGCTTTTCTTACTATTCAACAGAATAAATCAAAAATGTCCAGTTATCTACCAGTTTCCACTAAGGCCGATAAAATCAAAAAAGAGGTAGATAAAGCTTTAAAAGAGATTAAAGAAGAAAAAGCTCAGGCCGAGAAGGAAGCTGCCCCTCAACAAGAAAATAAAAATATAGCAACAGTAACAGGGGTTGATAATTCTGGACAGAATCAACAGGGCCAACAGCCAGAAGAAAGCAAAAAAGATTTTACCCCTTTTGATATAAATGCAGCAAAAGATACCCAAAATAAGTAAGGTTTATTGGAACGCAAAAAACCAATAAAAATCAAAAAAGCTGTCTTATAAAAAGACAGTTTTTTTTATTTTACAAAGATATTCTATTATGAAGTTAGGGTATAATTTTATAAATATGCGATTTCTACTATCTAAAATTTCTCCTTATGTATTTTTGATTTATTTGTCTATCTTAACAACAACTTCAACTGCTTTAGGTTCTTTAAGTCAGAATAAGGATTATGGAGATGCCATAGTGATAGCCTCCAGCGCAGATGCGCGGACATTGATACCTATCCTTGCTTCGGATTCGGCTTCTAGCCAAGTTTGTAGTCATATTTTCAACGGTCTTGTCAAATATAATAAGGATTTAGAACTCGTCGGGGATTTAGCGGAAAGATGGGAGATTTCTCCAGATAAATTAACTATTACTTTTTATTTAAGAAAAGATGTTTGGTGGCAAGATGGTACAAAATTTACAGCTAAGGATGTTGAATTTACTTTTAAAAAGTTAATAGATCCCACTACTCTAACTCCCTACAGCGGAGATTTCCAAATGGTTAAAGATTTTCAAATAATAGATGACTATACCATCAAGGTTACCTACAAAGAACCTTTTGCTCCGGGATTGGCCAGCTGGGGCATGCCAATAATTCCTAAACATCTTTTAGAGAATCAAGATTTACACAAAACAGCCTTTATTAGAAATCCAATTGGAACAGGTCCCTATCGCTTTAAAAGTTGGAAGTCTCAACAAAAGATAGAATTGTATTATTATGATAAGTATTTTGAAGGCAGGCCATATATTTCAAGATATATAAGTAGGGTTATTCCAGATGAAGATGCTGTATATTTGCAGTTGCAGACAAAAGATATAGATTATGCTGCCCTGTCACCGATTGCTTATAACTTTAAAACAAACACAAATTTTTTTCAGAAAAATTTTACCAAGTTTCGATTGCCAAGCTTTAGCTACACTTATCTTGGGTATAATCTTAAAAATGAATTATTTAGCGATAAACGTGTAAGGATAGCCTTAGACTATGCCATCGACAAGCAGGAGATTATCAATATAGTATTTTTTGGTTTAGCCAAGCCAATCACAGGTCCTTTTGTGGTAGATTCGTGGGCATACAATAAACAAATCAAGATGCGAAGTTTTGATCCGCAGAAGGCCGAGCAGTTATTGAAAGAAGTTGGTTGGATTGATAGAGATGGCGATGGAATTTTAGACAAAGATAATAAGAGGTTTGAATTTACAATAACAACAAATCAGGGCAATGAACAGAGGATAAGGACTGCCGAGATTATTCAAAAGAGATTAAAGAATATTGGCATTAAGGTGAATATTAAGGTTCTTGAGTGGAGTGTGTTTATTTTAGAGTGTACTGAAAAAAGAAATTTTGATACAGTACTTTTGGGTTGGTCTCTATCGCTTGACCCAGACCCGTTTGATATTTGGCACTCTTCAAAGACAAGGCAGGGTGAATTCAATTTTATTGGCTATAGTAATGCCGAAGTTGATAAATTAATTATTCAGGCAAGGCAGACATTTGACCAACAAGAACGCGCTAATCTATATCATAAGATTCATCAGATAATTTTTGATGAGCAGCCGTATCTGTTTCTTTATACACCAGATTCTCTATTAATTATTGATAAGAGATTTCAAGGCATTGAAGTTGGACCAGGTGGCATAGGCCATAATTTTATCAAATGGTGGGTGCCTAAACATCTTCAGAGATATAAAGAGATAATTCAAGAATAATTAATTCTATTTGAACTTCTGTTTATGTTAACTTATATCACCAAACGCTTATTAGCGATGATTCCTTTATTAATTGGAATTAGTTTTATTTCTTTTGTTGTGATTCATTTAGCACCTGGAAAACCAACGGATTTGGTAACTAATCTTAATCCAAAGGTTTCATTAGAGGCTAGAATGAATTTGAATAAACTTTATGGTTTGGATAAGCCAGTTACTCATCAGTTCAGAATGTGGTTTATGCGAATGTTGAAGTTAGATTTCGGTGAGTCATTTTCTGATGGAAGGCCGGTGTTAGTTAAAATTAAAGAGCGCCTCCCCATTACTTTAGCGATTAATATCATTGCTATTGTCCTTATAGTAATTATAGGGGTTATATTAGGGGTAATAGGTTGTGTCTTTCAGGATAAATTTATTGATAAATTAATTACCATACTCGTTTTCATTGGATTTGCAATGCCATCATTTTGGTTGGCCCTAATATTAATGGATATTTTTTGTATCAAGTTAGGTTGGTTGCCTGTTTTAGGAATAAGCTCTGTTGATTTCGATAATTTTACTCCTCTTTTCAAATTAATCGATTTAGCAAAACATTTGGTTCTGCCAATATTTATCTATGTTTTTGGTAGTTTGGTAGGAATCTCTAGATATATGAGGCAGTCGATGATAGAGACTTTGAATAAGCCATTTATATTAACTGCTCGGGCAAAAGGTCTTTCAAATAGAACCATATTATTTAAACATGTTTTGAGAAACAGCCTATTGCCTTTGGTAACATTGTTGGGTTTGTCACTACCAGGATTAATTAGCGGAAGTGTAATAATTGAATCAATATTTGCAATTCCTGGTATGGGTAGATTATTTTTTGAAGCTGTGATGGCAAGAGATTATCCTGTAATTATGGGACTTTTGGTAATTGGAGCGTTATTGACAATGTTGGGAAATTTTCTGGCAGATATTGCTTATTCAGTAGTTGATCCAAGAATTCGTTATAAAAAATCATGAAGTTCTTATCCACAAATAAAAGTTTAGTAATAGGATTGGGCCTTATCTTATTTTTTTGTTTTATCGCAATATTTGCCCCACTTATTGCTCCTTATGAATATGACCAAATTGACCAGAATAGTATTATGCAGCCACCCAGTCTTAAACATCCTTTCGGCACAGATTTGTTAGGTAGAGATGTCTTTAGCAGGATGCTATATGGTAGTCGAATATCATTAAGCGTAGGGATTATTGCTGTTGGAATTGCTACAATTATTGGGGTAGTCGTTGGCGCTATTAGCGGTTATTATGGCGGTTTTTTAGATTGGTTGATTTCCACTTTCATTAACATAATGTTATGTTTTCCTGTCTTTTTTCTTATTTTGTCAGTAGTGGCTTTATTGGAGCCAAATATTTTTAACATTATGGTTGTAATCGGCTTGACCAGTTGGATGGGGCAGGCAAGATTGGTAAGGGCTGAGATACTTTCACTTAAGGAGAGGGATTTTATATTAGCAGCAAAGGCATTAGGCGCTTCCGACGGCAGAATTATTTTGCTTCATCTGTTGCCCAATGCAATAGGACCGGTGATTGTGAGTGCAGTGTTAGGGATTGCCTCAGCGATACTTGTAGAATCGGGCCTTAGTTTTCTCGGTATCGGCATCCAGCCACCTATTCCCAGTTGGGGAAATATCTTAAATGAGGCAAAGTCTAGTTTGGGCCTAGCCTGGTGGTTGAGCTTCTTTCCGGGAATAGCAATCTTTCTTACCATTATTGCCTTTAATCTTTTCGCTGAAGGGTTAAAAAAATATTTAAAATGAATAATAAAAAGCTATTGGAAGTTAGGAGGTTATCTGTTAGTATCCAATTAGAAGATAAAAAGATATTTGCTGTCCATAACTTCGAATTGACTTTAAATCAAAGAGAGGTACTGGCAATTATCGGTGAGAGTGGCTGTGGCAAGACAACAGCAGTTCAGGCCATAACAGGATTAGGCGGCAAAAATACCACCATTGTTGATGGCGAGATTATTCTTGAAGACATAACTTTTTCTCCACAGAATGAATCTCAGATGAAAAAAATCAGAGGGGCAAGAATTAGCTATATTTTTCAAGACCCCACTTCCTACTTGAATCCTATACTAACGATAGGTGAGCAGATTGAAGAGATGATATTAGCCCATCCAGATGTTGACGAAAAGAAAAAAATAGATACACTTCATCGTCTCCTTGAATTAGTTGAATTAAAGCCCCCAGAGAAATTTCTCTGGCTCTATCCTCACCAGCTAAGCGGTGGTATGAATCAAAGGGCTATGATTGCAATGGCACTTGCTTCCAATCCCAAGATACTTATTGCTGATGAACCGACTACGAATTTAGATTATATTACCGAATTAAAGATAATTAAATTGTTGCTGTATTTGAAAAATAAATTTGACCTTTCAATAATTTTTATTACCCATAATATCTCCCTTATTGAAAAATTCGCTGATAATATAGTTGTTATGTATGCAGGTAGAATTGTTGAGAAAGGTACGAAAGAAGAGGTATTGGGCAATCCTCTTCATCCTTACACACAAGGCTTATTAGATTGTATTCCTAAAATTTCCCATAATATAAAACAATTAAACACAATAACAGGTAGCGTGCCGGAATTATCTTCCTTGCCAACTGGTTGTAAATTTCATCCCCGTTGTAGATATGTTATGGCCAGATGCTTGGAAGAAGAACCAGAATTATATAAGCTATCAGAGACCCACTTTTCAAGATGTTACTTGTTGCACAAAATCTAACCAAAGAGTATTTAATAGAAAAGTCAATATTCAGTCTGCAGACAATAAAAGTAAAAGCAGTCAATGGAATAAATTTTGGTTTAGAAAAGGAAAGTGTTCTGGGGATAATAGGAGAGACCGGTTCTGGTAAAACCACATTAGCTAAACTAATTGCTAAATTAATTACCCCCAGCAGTGGCCAAATAAAATATAGTTTTTGCGATATTCGAAAGTCAATACAAATAATCTTCCAAAATCCTTATAACTCATTAAATCCCCGCTTAAAAATTAAGACAATTTTAAAAGAGCCATTTATCATACATAAAATCTGCAGTCGAAGTGAAATTCCAGCAAGAATAAATGATTTGCTTAAAAAGACTAAACTTAATGATACTTGCCTAGATAAATATCCTGAACAGTTTAGCGGTGGTCAGAGGCAAAGAATAGCTATAGCGAGGGCTTTGGCAGTTCAGCCACAGATATTAATTTGCGATGAACCCACCTCATCTTTAGACCTATCGATTCAGGCGCAGATATTAAATTTATTTGTCTGTCTAAAAAATGAATTGAAACTTTGCTACGTTTTTATCTCACATAATTTGGAAGTTATCTCTTTTATAGCAGACAAAGTTTTGATATTATATAAAGGGGTTGATATAGAGAAGGGAACGAAAGAGCAAGTCTTTAAAAATCCCCTTCATCCTTATACTAAGATACTTTTATCAAAGGATTTAATTTTACAGAATTCTAATTTAAACCAGACTGAAGAGGAAAATATATTAAACGGCTGTCCCTTTTATAATCAATGTAGGTATAGAATGAAGAGATGTTTTGAGATGCCGCAAGAGCTACAGCCAGAAGACCAACACTATGTTAAGTGCCATCTTTACCAAAGATAAAATAATAAACCTGTTAAGGAAGATCGACCTATTGGTGGTATTTTTATTATGCATAGGATTTTTCTGTGTGTTATTAGCATATCTAAATCAAGAGATAGTAGATTTAGATATATGGCTACACATTAAAACTGGAGAGCAAATACTTTTACATAAGCAGATATTCCTAAATGATATCTATTCATTTACAAGGAATAAAGCAGAGTGGATAAATCACGAGTGGCTTTTTCAGATTATTAGTTTTATTATCTATAAATATTTTGGTTTCAATGGATTAATTGGTTTGCAAGCCGTTGTTTTTATTTTAATTTTCATGCTAATCGTAAAATTTGCCTACCAGAACAAAAATTTTCTATTGATAACTTTAGGTTCTTTTATTCTTTTATTAAATATTTATTATCGTTTTACCTGCCGTCCAGATATGTTTAGCATCCTTTTTTTAGTTATCTATCTTTATCTTTTTCTTCGAGATTCAAAATATTTGATAATTGTTCCTTTCCTGCAACTGATTTGGTCGAACATACATGGCTTCTTTTTTATGGGTGTAATAATAATTTTTTGCTTTGCAATATTTGACCGGATTTCTGGGCGCAACAGAGACAGCAGGTACTTTAGATTGTTTATTTATTCTTTGTTGGCTACTTTAGTAAATCCCCAATTTATAAAAGGTGCTATTTACCCTTTAGCTACTTTATTCAATATTTTTCAAGATAGATTTGTATTTACTTTCATTCAGGAACTAAAAAGTCCCTTTTCTAATTTGGGAGAGTTTCTAAATCCGACCAATTTAATTTATTTTAAGGCATTAATACTGCTTTCGGCTTTTTCATTTAGGTTTAACCAAAAGAAAATAAATTTTGCCCTATTAGTTCTCTGGCTTATATCATTAATTACTTCCTTTTTGGCAATAAGAAACATAGTATATTTTTCTTTTATTGCCATAATGGCAATTTTTTATAATATCAATCAGCGTTTATCCTACGATAAAGATTTTTTTAAGACGTTTTTCCTAAAGGCCAAGGCTTTATATGTTATTAGATACATTACGATTTTTCTATTAATTTTTTGTATGTATAACACTGTAAAAAGGTTAATGAATAGCTTCTACTATGATTATGATAACTACTCGTTTAAATCTTGCTTTTGGGAAACCAATCTGCGTGTTTTTCCCAAAAAGGCAGTTGATTTTTTAATAAAAGAAGAACTTCCCGAAAGAATCTTTAATAATTTTAACTCAGGTTCTTATATTGTTGGTAGGGCATATCCCCTCCGAAAAGTCTTTATTGATGGAAGGACAGAGGTATATGGAAATAAATTTTTGAGGGAGTATAAAGCTGCCACTTGCGGTGATAAGGAGGCGTTAGAGAGAATTATAAAAAGATTTGATATTCAAGGATTCTTTTTATCCCTCTCTTACGAACACTTTGATTATAAGTTAGCTCAACTTTTGTTTAATGATAAACGTTGGAAGGTAGTTTATTTTGATGCAGATGCGATTATTTTTCTAAAGGACACTATCGAAAACAAAAAAATTATAGATAAAAATTTTATAGACTTGAAAAATTGGCAGGCTGAGCCCTTAGACTATTTTAAAATCGGCCCACATATTTTGGAGCCATTTTTATTTATGAGGCGGGCAAGGATATTGTTTGAGTTAGGTTGTTATAAAGCAGCCATCAGTGAGGCAATGCAAGCCTTAAGGCTCGACCCCGGAGGTGGCGAGATTTTTCAGCTCATTGG
>Ga0272448_1003626_pt1 | contig 18252 bp, 17 predicted proteins | sample YNPCB0191_FD_202220 | JGI IMG/M metagenome (GOLD analysis project Ga0272448, IMG submission 202220) | Hot spring sediment microbial communities from Yellowstone National Park, WY, United States - YNP-CB-019-1 | ecosystem: Environmental > Aquatic > Thermal springs > Hot (42-90C) > Sediment... | reverse complement strand
GAATCCTTGGGAGACATCGTGGACCTCTATGCTTGAGCCGGAGCGATGGATGTAAGTCCGGCATTCAGGGAAGCAGCGGAAGATTATTTTACCCTTCTCAATAAACAGTATCCGGAAAAAGCATCGATTGCCCTCGTGGGGGATCGGTATAGACTCACTAAAGATGAAAGAATGATTCTCTTTCGGGGGATCACCTCGCATGCAAAATCCCTCTCCCGACGATCGAAACTATCTCCTTCGCCAAGGCTACCCGAAATACATATCGACGGGTACAACGTTCTGTTTACCCTCCTGAATTACCGGCTAGGGAAACTTCTCTTCATTGGAAACGACGGTTACCTCCGGGACGCGGGGGGGACGCATGGTCGGCTGACCCATGGGGAACTCTTCCTGGAAATGGCAAAGGATTTTTTCAGCCATCTATCGACTCTGGGATTCCAGCGGGTGCAGGTATATCTGGATTCCCCTGTTTCCCACAGCGCCCTCCATGCGGAGGAGATCCGGGATCTTATCCGTAAGAGCGGATTGGAGGGTGATTGTACCCTCTGGGACTCGGCCGATTACAGATTGAAGAGAGCCTCTGCCCCCTGCATCGCCAGCAGCGACACCGCTATTATCGATGCGTTACCCGGCCCCTTCTTCGATGCCGCCCGTTCCTTCCTGGAGGAGCGGTATAAACCGAAGTTCCTGGACCTTTCGAGCTGGTTTACCCCTTAACGCTTCTGTTCGAACTCCAGTACGATTCTTAAGATCCGTCGGATAGGCTCGGCGGCACCCCAGAGAAGTTGATCCCCCACGGTAAAGGCAGTGAGAAAATCTTCCCCCATCTTCATCGTATGGATTCGTCCAATGGGAATTTTCAGGGTCCCCGATACAGCCGCCGGTGTAAGCCTTTTGATCGTATCTTCACGGTTGTTGGGAACCACCTCGACCCATGGGTTGGAGGAGGCGATGATTTTCTCCGCCTCGGCGGGAGAGAGGGGATGTTTCAGTTTTATGGTGAGGCCCTGGCTGTGGCACCGCATCGCTCCCACCCGAACACAGATTCCATCCACAGGAATCGGTTTCTTCAGGCCCAGGATCTTGTTCGTTTCCGCGTACCCCTTCCATTCTTCCCGGGTTTGCCCATGGTCCATCGCCTTGTCGATCCAGGGGATCAGGCTTCCCGCCAATGGCACACCGAAGTTCTCTACCGGTATCTTCGGATTCCGCAGGGCGGCCGTTACATCCCGATCGATGTCCAGGATGGCGGAAGCCGGGTCTTTCAGCTTTTCCTCTGCCGCCTTGTGGAGGAATCCCATCTGATCGAGGAGTTCCCGCATGTTCTTGGCTCCCGCGCCACTGGCCGCCTGGTACGTCATGGTTGAAACCCATTCCACCAGTCCTTCCCGGAACAACCCGCCAATAGCCATCAGCATGAGACTGACTGTGCAGTTCCCTCCGATGTAGTTCCTGATCCCCTTTTTCAAGGCTGCATCGATCACAGGGCGGTTCACCGGATCCAGAACGATCACCGCATCCTCGGCCATCCTCAGGGTGGAAGCCGCATCGATCCAGTACCCTTTCCATCCTTTGGCCCGTAACTCCGGGTAGACCTTGGTGGTGTACTCCCCCCCCTGGCAGGTGACGAGAATATCCTGTTCGGCAAGAGAGGGCAGATGGAAAGCGTCTTTCAAGGGACCTGTTTCGATCCCCACATCAGGCCCTTTGCCCCCTACCTGCGAGGTGGTAAAAAAGGCGGGCATGAACCCCTGGAAGTCTTTCTCTTCCAGCATCCGTTCCATGAGAACGGACCCTACCATTCCGCGCCAGCCAATGAACCCTACCTTGATCATGGGCACTCCTTCCCTTTCGAGCTTTCCGGGGGTAGATTAGACAAACAATTTAGCGTTTTGACAAGGGGGGTAATCGAAGATTCCCCCGTTGACTTAACTTTACTAATAATATAATAATTTGGTGAAGGTGTATGAAAACGTATCGTCCCAGTAAACAGCGTAAGCGGATCCTGGAACTTCTGCGAAGCACCGACACTCATCCCACAGCCAGCTGGATCTATGATCGATTGAAAAAGGAGTTTCCTGCCTTGAGCCTGGGGACAGTGTACAGGAACCTTCGAATCCTCCAGGAGCAGGGGGAAATCACCCATCTGGACTTCGGGAGTACCTTCGACCGGTTCGATGGAAGGGTAGAGCCTCACTATCACTTCATCTGTGAACGGTGCGGAAAGATTACAGACGTGATGATACCTGCTCTGAAGGATATCGAAGGTTCTTTCAGTCCCGAGTTGGGAGGTAAAGTACTCAGGCATCGCATCGAGTTCTTCGGCATCTGTAGCGAGTGTTTGGCGAAGGGTTGACAGATTTTTATTTTAATCATATATTAGTAATCGTTCCGAGTATTAAACTAATGAGAGTAGAGGGAGGTTGTATGGAGAACAGGTTTCCGTTGATTGGGGAAAAGCTCCCCGACTTAAAGGTCAAGACAACCCATGGGGTAAAGAACATCCCAGGGGATTACAAGGGCAAATGGTTCGTGCTGTTTTCTCACCCGGCAGACTACACGCCCGTGTGTACCACGGAGTTCGTCTCCTTTGCCAAGCATGCGGAAGAGTTCAAGAAGCTCAACTGTGAATTGATCGGGTTGTCCATCGATCAGGTATTTTCCCACATCAAGTGGGTGGAATGGATCAAGGAAAAACTCAATGTGGAGATTCCCTTCCCCGTAATCGCGGACGACATGGGAGAGGTAGCCAAGAGTTTGGGAATGATCCATCCGGGAAAGGGAACCAACACGGTGCGGGCGGTTTTCATCGTAGACGCGGAGGGAATCGTTCGGATCATCCTCTACTACCCGCAGGAGATCGGGAGAAACATTTCCGAAATCCTCCGCTCGGTGAAGGCTCTGCAAACCTCCGATACCAACAAGGTAGCCTGCCCGGCCAACTGGCCCAACAACGAACTGATAGGTGACAAGGTGATCATTCCTCCCCCGCAGGATGAGAAAACCGCTGCCCAGCGGAAGGGAATGGAGAACTCCTACGACTGGTGGTTCGCCTTCAAAAAGCTGTAGGGAATATCAAAAAGTCGATCCTGTTAGGATAGGGGCCTTAAGGCCCCTTTTTTTGTGTGGCTTCGCTGCAGGCCTGGCGAAATAGGGTCAGGCAAGGGGAATAAACTAGCGGCAGCATGCTTTAAGGCAGCCTATTTTTACGTTTTTTCCGGCGGCACCACCCGGATATGTAGCTCCTTAAGTTGTTCCTCCGTGACGTAGCTGGGAGAATCGTCCATGGGGGAAACACCCAGGGTGTTCTTGGGAAAGGCGATCACGTCCCGGATCGTTTCTTCCCCGCACATGAGCATCACCAGCCGGTCGAAGCCTGGAGCTATCCCGCCGTGGGGAGGAGGCCCGTACTTGAACGCGTTGAGGAGGAAACCGAACCGGGCTTCCGCATCCGCCGGATCGTACCCCACGATACTGAAGATCCGTTTCTGGATCTCCGGGTCGTGGATACGGATGGACCCTGAGGCAACCTCGTAGCCGTTACACACCAGGTCGTACATATCTCCCTTTACCGAGCCCGGATCCTGTTCCAGAGTGTTCAGGTACTGTTCCTGGGGCATGGTGAACATGTGATGGGCCGCTTCCCACTTGCCTGTTTCCTCGTTCCATTCGAAGAGGGGAAAGTCCACGATCCAGGCAAAGGAAAACTCTCCCGGCCTCGCCAGGTTCAGTTCTTTCCCCAACCGGCTCCGTACCGCCCCCAGGGCTTGCTGGGCGATCCGCTTCGGGGCTCCCACGAGTAGGATCAGGTCGCCATCCTTGGCGCTCAGGGTTTGCAGAATCTGGGTTGCCTGGGGCTCGTAGAACTTGGCGATTCCCCCTTCCAGGGCCTGGCCTGTAACCTTCATCCAGGCGAGGCCTTGAGCCTTGAAGGTCCTGGCGGTTTGTTCCAGGTCCTGTATCTGTTTCCGGGAGTAGTTTCCGCACCCAGGCGCCACCAGCGCCTTTACGATACCCCCGGATGCAACCACTTCCTTGAACAACGCCAAGCTACCATCTGCCACGAAGGGGGTGAAATCCTGTAACTCCATCCCGAAGCGCAGATCCGGTTTGTCCGAACCATACCGATCCATCGCCTCTTCCCATGAAAGCCGGGGGAAGGGGATCGGGAGATTCACTCCGATTGCATGGTGGAACATGTGACGCATCATCCCTTCCGTCACTTCGAACACATCCTCTTTCGATACGAAGCTCATCTCCATGTCGATCTGGGTGAACTCCAGCTGCCGGTCTCCCCGGGCGTCTTCGTCCCGGTAGCATCGGGCAATTTGGAAATAGCGGTCGAACCCGCTCACCATCAGGATCTGTTTGAAGAGCTGAGGACTCTGCGGCAGGGCATAGAACTTGCCGGGATGGATCCGGGAAGGAACGATGAAGTCCCGGGCCCCTTCGGGTGTGGATTTGATGAGGGTGGGGGTTTCGATTTCGTAGAACCCCCGGCTTCGGAGGTATTCCCGAACCCGAAAGGCTGCCTCGTGCCGGATTCGAAGATTCCGCTGCATCGCGAAGGAGCGCAGGTCGAGGTACCGGTACTTCAGTCTAAGATCCTCCTTCGCATCGGTGCGCTCATCGATCATGAAGGGCAGGACCTCGCAGGTAGAAAGGATCAGAATCTCCTCCGCGGCCACCTCGATGTCTCCCGTAGGCATGGCAGGGTTCTTCATCCCTTCGGGCCGAGGCCGTACCTTTCCCCGGACAGCGATGCAGTATTCGTACTTCAGCTCGGACACGATAGCTTTCAAGGTGTCCTGAGCATTGTCGTCGATCACCACCTGGGTAATCCCATACCGGTCCCGGAGGTTGATGAAGGATACGCCTCCGTGATCCCGCCGTCGATGGACCCACCCGTTCAGGATTACCTCTTTTCCGATGTGCTCTGACCGCAGTTCGCCGCAGGTGGCGGTTCGTTTCATGTATTCCATGGGGAGGAATCTATCATCAGGGAGGGATGGAGGGCAAGCAGCGGAATCAGTGCACGGATTTGAAAAGGCTGCTTTCCCAGCCTTTGAAACTGTTTTCGATAGCCTTCAATAATCGATCTGGATCCTTAGCGGAAAATGCTTCGAAAATCGCCTTATGATCGGAAAGAGCAACATGGGGGATTTTTTGCATCGAGAGACTCACAGAGGCTCGAAACAGCTGATGTATCGTATTCCCGATTCGGATGATGAAAGGATTGTGCGTGCATTCTAGAATCCTTTCATGGAATAGAAGATCATCCTCCGCTGTCTGGGTACCCGCCTTGATTTTTTGTTCGAATAAATCGAGAGCTTCTTTTACATGTTGGATATCCTCTGGGGTAGCTTTTTTCGCGGCTAGTAAGGTATAGGCTGGCTCGAAGATGCTTCGAAGCTCGATCAAATGCTCGTTGGTGGCCTGCTCCAATATCAATTGAAAGGTCAAGGGACTGATGGAATCTGGAGCTGGATTCTTGGGAATATAGGTGCCGTGCCCTTGCCGGATTTCCACTATTCCCATTGCTTCCAACATTTTTATTGCTTCTCGAACACTTGTTTTACCGACCCCTAAACTTCTGGTAAGTTCCGTTTCGGATGGCAGGTAATCCCCCGGTTTCAACTCCTTTGCCAGCATCGCTTCCTTTATACGTTCAATTACAAGATGCACAACCGACTTTTTTTTCAATGGTTTTTGCAGCGTCTGTGATGTCGACCGGAGGCTTCTAGGTTTCATAATTGTACCTCGTGTTAGTAATATAAATAATCAGTCATCAGATAACTGTTATCAACTTTACTACAAAAATACCCCTGTTACAAGGGCAAAATCAAAAACATAAAAAACCCCATTGACAAGCGGTGTAGGCCGTAGTAATATAAGTCATCAGATAACTGCTATCATAATGCAGATGGGTTTCAGGAGAGAACAGTTATGTTAATTCGTGGATGGGTCCACAAAATTAGCGATTTTTTAAATAGGATCGTTCGTTCAGTTCTTTTTCTAACGACACTCTCCTTCGCGGGGCTTATTTTCACGGGGGTAGTCTTCAGGTATGTGATCAAGCATCCTCTGATTTTTTCGGTGGAAATCGCAAAACTTCTCTTTATCTGGAGTGCCTTCTTGGCCGTTACGGTAGCCTATAAAGAAAAAAAGCACATTCGCTTTCAATTTTTAAACGCCTTTTTGAAAGAACACCTATTGGCATTGAATGAACTCATCATTCGTATCTCAGGCTGCTTCTTTTTCATCATTCTACTTTTCTATGCCGTCCGATTCACTCAAGCAGTATGGCCAACTTTTTTTCCCGTATTGAACCTTTCTCAGGGTTGGCTATATGTGAGCGTTATCGTCGCCCTGGTCCTACTAATTGTACATTCCGTCGACTTGTCTCTGGAAGCACTGGAAGCATTAAAGGCAGGGAAGAAACATCTATGATTACCGCACTGATAATCACGTTTATTCTGTTAGTTTTGTTCCGCTTTGAAATTGCCCTCGCGATTGGCCTAGCTGCGATGACTGCCATTGTGTTTTTTTCTGATATCAAGCTGGTGGTCATTATCCAACGGTTAGTGGTAGGTATCGATAGCTTCGAGTTCTTGGCTATCCCGCTCTTCATTCTGGCCGGTAATTTGATGAATGCCGGAGGAATTACCGATAGAATTTTCTCTCTGGCGAGGGCGCTGATAGGACACGTCCGTGGCGGGTTAGGACATGCAAATGTAATCGCAAGCATGATCTTTGCGGGGATGTCGGGTTCTGCGGTGGCGGATGTGGGCGGATTGGGCGCCATCGAGATAAAAGCGATGAATGACCAAGGGTATCCCAAAGAGTTTTCCGCGGGAATCACCGTAGCATCTGCGATCGTAGGCCCGGTGATTCCTCCAAGTATCCCCCTTGTACTGTACGGTGGATTGGCGGAAGTTTCGGTTGGTAGGCTCTTTATGGGTGGAATTGTTCCCGGTGTACTGGTTGGGTTGTCGTTGATGATTCTTGTGTATTTCCTAAGTATTAAAAATAACTATCCAAGGGATGAGAAGGTAAGTATCACAGAATTCTTGAATAGGTTTTTCAGATCCTTCTTCCCTATATTAACACCTATTATAATTTTGGGAGGAATAATAGGCGGAATATTCACTCCTACAGAGGCTGCCGCAGTGGCAGTAGTATACGCTTTTATTCTATCATTTTTTGTATATAAAGAATTGAAATTTGATCAATTACCTAGAGTATTTGTAGAATCAATGGTAACTACAGCAATTACTACATTCATCATGTCAACAACAAGCAGTTTCTCTTACTTGCTTATTTTAGGAAACTTCTCACAAAACATATTGGAACTGCTTACATCCATTACAATGAACAAGTATTTCATGTTGTTAATTTTAAATATTGTACTCTTGTTTTTTGGCTGCATTATGGAGGCCGGGGTAGCCCTTATTCTTCTCGTCCCCATTCTTGTACCCATCTTGGAAGCAGTGGGGATAGACTTGGTCCATTTTGGGGTTGTCATGACAGTGAACCTGATGATTGGCGTGGCAACTCCTCCCGTTGGAATGGGTTTGTTTGTTGTCAGTCATGTAGCGAACATCAGTATTGAACGTCTAATGAAAGCAATCTTGCCCTTCCTGGTGCCCCCAATCCTTGTACTCTTTCTGATTACCTATATTCCTGATCTGGTCACTTTTATACCGAACCTTGTGTTCGGGAAATAAAAAACTCCTCTTGAGAGGAGAATCTATGAAGGAGGCATTGCCATGAAAAGAATCAGTATCCTTCTTTGCGCAGCAGTACTCGTACTCGTCCAAACCTTTGTGTTCGCGGGGGGAACGAAAGAGAGCGCTCCACCCAAAGCAGAAAAAATCGTTATCAAGCTAGGGCATGGACACACCGCAACCCACTCCTACCAGCTGGGCATGACGGAGGCGAAAAAGTATCTGGAGGAAAAATCGGGGGGCAGAATTACGATTCAGTTCTTTCCCTCCAATCAGTTAGGGGACGAAAGGCATATGCAGGAAGCACTGAGTGCGGGAACTCTAGAAATGACCATTACAGGGTTGGCGAACCTGTTTGATCCTGCCTTTGCGCTGTTCGATTTCCCGTTCCAGTACGATAATCGGAAACAGATAAAGAATGTCATGTACTCGCCTTTGATGGAGGAAATGAACGAAAACGTGATCAAGAAGGGAGCGCGAATCGTTGGGTTGATGGAAGTCGGATTCCGAATGGTAACGTCGAAAAAACCGATCCGGAAACCGGAAGATTTAAAGGGTTTCAAGATTCGGACACCCGAGAGTCCTGCGCAGATAGAAACTTTCAAGGCTTTGGGGGCACTGCCGACGCCGATGCCCTTCGGGGAACTGTATGCGGCGCTTCAGCAAGGCGTCGTGGACGGGCAGGAGAACCCACTGGAAAACATTTACAATGGCAAACTATTTGAAGTACAGAAGTATGTGAATCAAACCCGGCACATCTATAACTTCGCTTATATCTTCTATTCCGAATCCTTATGGAAAAAGCTTACTCCCGAAGACCAGAAATTGTTGAAAGAAGCGGTGAAGTTTGGTTCTTTCTGGCAGATAGACTGGGCAGAACAGAATGAATCCAAATACGCCTCTATGCTGAAGGAAAAGGGAATGGAGTTCATCGATGTAGATCGAGATGCCTTTAGAAAAGCGGCAATGGCGGCGTATGAATCCAAGTTCGTGAAAGACCTGGAACCCCGGGCTTCGAAGATACTTTCAGGAATACGCAGGGTCGTTCAAGAAACCAAGTAGATATTGATTCAAAGTGTAAGAGGTAATGACATGCGGATCATCGATGGGGATTGTCACATTTCACCCACTAGGGAGGGAGGGAATAGCCTTCTCGTGGAAGAACTTATCGAGCGAATGGATGCAGCCGGTGTGGATATGGCTCTCACCTGGCTACAGCCCCCCTATATAAGGAGTCGTATTGATGAGAGCAATCGGTATGTATACGAAGCCACCAGAACATACCCTAAAAGAATCCTGGGATTTGGATGGGCGGATCCCCATCTAGGTATAGAGCATGCGAAAGAAATGGCAAGACTCTGTATAGAAGAGTATGGATTCTATGGGGTGAAACTGAACGGAGCGCAGAATTATTTTGCCATCGATGATCCGAATCTTTCTCTGCCTATAATCGAGGCAATAGCCAAATTGGGAAGTAGGGTAGCGTTTCACATCGGAGCGGATTCCTACAACAATACCCATCCCTATCGGCTGGCAAAGGTAGCGAAACTTTTCCCCGAGTTAACCATATTCGCTGTACACATGGGAGGAGCTTCCTTCGATGACATGAGCGAGCTGGTAATCGATGTAGCCAAACAACATCAAAACATTCTCCTGATCGGGAGCGCCATACGGTCCATACCCATCCTTAACGCCGTGAAAGAGATGGGGGCCCACCGAGTGATTTTCGGCAGTGACACGCCTTTTGAATTGATGCATGTGGAAGTAGCTAGATATCGAGCGTTATTTAACGGTAAGGTAAAGGAAGAAGAGTTTGATCTAATCATGGGTGGAAACATTATTCGGGAGTTCAGATTAGGCAGCAATTAGGAGGGTAGCATGCATGCGTTGATTCCCAACAAGGAAGCGGTTCGAGCGGGAGACTTGATTTTTTTTGGGGGTGTCCTGAGTTGGGATGAGGATGGCACTCTTAAATATCCATACAACGTAGAGCAGCAGACGGAAGCTATATTAAGAAGAATCGAGGGATATCTAAAAACAGAAGCACTAGGGTTAGAGCATTTGGTTTATGTTACTGTGTATCTTACGGATATTCGTCACTATGATGTGATGAATCGAGCTTATAGGCGAGTAATGAAAGACCCCCTTCCCCCTAGAAAAGTGGTTACCGGTCCCCTGACAGTCACTGGAGCATTGGTTGAAATGACAGCGGTAGCCTCAGTTCATCCCCCTCAGGTATTGTCGTTGACGGGTTCGTAGTTTTACCCTATTGCGCTCAGTACCACGCAGATTTGCCCGATGTAGTAGGGTGGAAGGATCCAGAGCTCGCTTCTTGGAAGGGTTTTGCGGAATAGGTTGTGGGCGATGAGGCTATCCGAACCATAGATGAGCAGGCCACCGAGAAAGGGGTAAGGAGTACTTTCCCTATAGGCAAAGGCGACGGCAGAGGTGAAAAAGAAGGAAACTACCCCTAGGTAGAGTAGAACCGGTATCTGCAGTTCAGAGGGGAGGGTACGAAAGGTGCGGTACTGGAAGATCCCTACCAGGAAAAGGATCCCTGCCAGGATTCCCCAGACCCCGGTAATCCCCGTTGTAACAACGAATGTGACTCCATAGGTGAGGTAGGCGAGGAGGAATCCCACTAGGCCGTATAGAAACACGGGAGCGTTGTTCCGCCTGCCCAATAGAAAATCTGCAACGATGCAGAAAAAGAGGCCCACCAGGATCCCGCCTTTCAGGCCGGTGGGTTCTTTCCAAAGACTTTCAAGTACGAATAAGGATAGATACAGGGGAAAGGCAGCCTTTACGTACTCCACTCCCCTCTTCTGCTTCACTCCGAACCAGGTGGCGAATCCACCGATAAGGATTGCGGGTAGCATACGGAACATCATCCGTTTTTCTCCAGATGATTCAGGATGGCAGCTTTCAGGATCTCGATTTCTTTCTTTACCGATGCCCAGGCCTCCTGGAGTTCGGAGAGGGAGCCAGAGGATCGGGATAACCGTTCGAGGGTTTCTGCCCTTCGTGCCAGGGGATTGGCGTAGAGGGTAAGGGCGCCTCCCTTCAGGGAGTGTACTTCCCGGGCGAGAAGGGTAAGATCTCCCTTCTGTAGGGCAGCCTCGATTTTCCCCGCAGTGGTATCCAGTTGCAGGAGGAACCCTCGAAGCAGGACGGATACTTCTTCCGTGTCTCCCTGCAGTTCCTCCCTCAGCCTGAGAACGTCGAAGGGATATGAATCGAAGGGGTAGGCTTCTCCTGTGGAGGAAGGGCGAGAGGCGCTTGAGGATTCAACTGAGTGGAAAGGGTGCTCGGACTTTTCAGGGAAAGCTTCGACCCGGGTTTTGGTTATCCAGAACTGGATCTTCTCCAGCAGATCCTTCTTTCGCAGGGGTTTGGTAAGGACATCGTTCATCCCCGCATCCAAACAGGTCTGGATATCCTCGTCGTAGGCGCTGGCTGTCATCCCCAGGATGGGTACGTGCTTTCCGATGGGCAGCTTTCGAATCAGCCGTGTAGTTTCCAGTCCATCCATCTGGGGCATCTGGACATCCATCAGGATACAATCCACCGTGTGCTTCCCCAGCTCCTTGATGCCTTCGAGGCCGTTCTCTGCCACCAGTACGGAGGCCCCCGCGCTTTCCAGGTGATGCCGGGTGATCTTTTGCGTGGTGGGATAATCTTCGACCACGAGGATCGTAGCCCCGTGCAATTCCGGTAATCTTCCTTCCGAGGGGATGGAGGCGGGTTTTTCGAGTTGTTTGGCCGATACCTTTTGGAAAGGGATGGAAACCCAGAAAGTGGTACCTTTCCCTTCTTCACTGGTGAAGCTGATGGACCCGCCCATCAGTTCGGTGAGCTGTTTGGCGATGGTAGTGCCCAATCCCGTGCCTCCATAGGACTTGGACAGCCCCACCTGCGCCTGGGTGAAACTCTCGAAAATGGATGACTGGAACTCTTTCGAAATTCCAATTCCTGTATCCTGAATGGTAAACAGGAGGATCACCCGATCCCCGGCGGCCTCCTGCTGTTCTACCTTCAGTTCCACCCATCCCTCGTGAGTGAACTTGATGGCATTCCCCACGAGGTTCACCAGGATTTGGCGAAGACGCACGGGATCCCCTTTGAGGTGCGAAGGGAGGGAAGGAGCGAAGGACAGGCGGAAGTGAATTCGCTTTTTTTCTGCCAGGGGAACGAGAATGTCGTATACAGAGCGAATCAGCTCTTCCAGGTCAAAGGGTACGAGCTCCAGGGTGAGTTTTCCCGCTTCTATCTTGGAAAGATCGAGGATCTGGTTGATCAGATCAAGGAGGTTCTTCGATTCTTCGATGATCTTCTCCGCGTAGGACCGATGGATCCCTTTGGGATCGGTATCCCGAATAAGTTCCGCATACCCCAGGACTCCATTCAGAGGAGTCCGCATCTCGTGACTCATGTTCTGAAGGAAACGGGTCTTTGCCTTGTTGGCTTCCTCAGCCGCTTGCCGGGCCTCTTCTAGGTGCTCGTTCACCTGACGAAGATCGGCAGTTCGCTCCTCCACCCGGGTTTCCAGGGCATCCAGGATCCGTTTGTTTTCCTGCACCAGGGCTTCCAGGCGCAGAAAGGCTCTGCTGAACCGACCCGAAAGAATCACGGACTGGATGAAAATGAAGCACAGGAGCCCAAGGGGGAGAATGTAGTCACCGTGGAAAACCTCCCGGTCTACCAGCATATCGTAGGAAGCGGTGAACAGGATGAACAGGAACCCGATCCCTTCCAGGTACGCATCGGCATCCCCTTTGATCATGGCGTATCCGATGATGTACGCCATATAGGCCAACCCACCGATGAAGAAGGGATAGTAGGCGGTGAGGATGTAGCCATGCAGACGTACCGGAAGAACCAGTGTGGCAATGAGGTAGAGAAGGCTCGAGGCTCCGATGAACTTGATCAGTTTCGTATTGCCCCGGGCCGAAAACAGGAAATAGATGAAGGAAAGGAAGGTTGGAATGAGGAGGTAGATTCCAAACCCCTGCAGGACCATATCGATCTTGAGTCCCAGCCCAGGCACCAGGAAATAGAGGAATCGTTCCCCGGAAATGAGAATCACCCGTAGACCCACCACTGTACAGAAGAGGGCAAAGAACAGGGAGGAATACCGATGTTTCACCAGGGTGAAGGACAGGATGTAGTAGTAGGCAGCCATGATGGTAATGACCCCCAGCAGGAACACATCGGAGGCAACAGCCAACACATGGACTCGTTCGATGGATTGTTCAGTTCCCAGCTCAGGAGGGCTTAAAAGCCCGGCGCGGTAGTAATAGGGGTTGGCCACGTGAAGGACGATCTCCAGGGTTGGAGTGAAGGAGGTAAAATAGACGGTTCGAACGGCCAGTTGCCCTTCCGTTTCCTCCAGACTATCCTTCAACGTGCCGTTGGATGCCACAAGCATCCCGTTCACAAAGAGTCTGTAAGCGGAGTAGATCCTCTTCAAGCGCAGCCCGTACAGGTGGGTTTTCCCATCGGTGATCACCCGGAGTCGGTAGGTAGCCTTCCCGTAGAGAGCGGGGGAAGGATCTATACCGGTATAGGTTTTCCAGTTGGCGGGTACGGGAACGTAACGGCGGTCAAAAGGGATGAGGGAGGCTCCCTGGGCAGGATCGATCCAGGTATCCCAGTAGAACTCCCATTCCCCCCGTAACAGAACGGATCCCACCCTGGATAAATCGATGGTAGACAAGTCCAGGATCCCCTTGTCCGCCTGGGGGCTCCTGTGGGGGGATTCCGCTATTCCAGATACGACGATCAGCATCCCCAGGAACAAAAAAAGATAAACAGGGGCTTTTCCCACTTTCATACTCTAGGGAGCCTGAATCCTAAAGGCTTCGAGAAGATTCCAGGTATGGTTCCACACATCATCCTGGAGGGTTTTGGAACGAGCCAGGGGATTGGGCTCCCGGGGGGAACCTTCGGCCCAGTAGGTGCCTCCTGGGAGGGGAGGAGAGGCCAGCACGGGATGGGTGATGGCGTCTCCCCCCTGCTTGGGGGTTTGTAACAATCCCACAGCGGTAAACACCCGGGCAAGGGGGCGGAGGATGGTCCTGGCGAGCCCCGGCAAAGGGGAAAGGAGAAGATCCGTAGCCACCACTCCCGGGTGAACGGCATAGAACCGTACCGTATCCGAGCCATACACCTCCTGTGCTTTCAGGGTGAAAAGAACTTGAAGAAATTTGCTCTGGGCGTAGGCTTTCCAGGGGTTGTATGTATCTTCAGGTTGACGAGCGATCCTGGGGAACTCCCCCTCGGCCAGGGTGGCACGCTCGTGAGCCCGGGAAGAGACTTGAACTACCCGAGCATCGGGAGAACCCTTTAGGAAAGGATACAGGCGCGCGAAGAGGGCCACGTGCCCGAGGTAGTTCACCCCTACCTGCCGTTCGAATCCTTCGGCGGTTTGCGCGTACGGCCCCCCCATCTGTCCTGCGTTGCAGATCAGGGCATCGCAAGCGTGGTACCGTTTTTTGAATCCTACCACGAAGTTGTCGACGGAGGCGAAGGAGGCGAGGTCCAGTTCCATGAACACAGCCAAGCCCTGATTTTTCCCGCCGGGGTCGGTTTGCCTGAAAACCGAGTTCAGGGCCATCACGGCCTGGTTTCCCCGGGCAAAGGAACGACAGGCCAACACCACTTCCCACCCCATGAGCCCCAGGGTAAGAGCCGCTTCGTACCCGATGCCTTTATTGGCACCGGTGATGACACAAATCTTCCGTGTTCCGTTCATAGACCACCTAAACTATAATACAGATCGGCCGATCCTTCAAAGGTTTGTATGTAAAAGCACTGTTAAAAGGTAGCCACACGCATAGGACCATTGAAGGACTTCCTAAAATTAGGAGGAAGTGGCAATTTGCAGGTTGTAGGCAGTCGTGGTATCCTAGTAACCATGGATGAAGTACAGATCTTTCCCAAAGACGAACTGGGGTTCGGGTTCATTCCCCCTGCATACCTTCCGGCAGGAAAGGATGAGTTCTGGATCCGGAACGAACAGAACCCCAAGCCGGAAGGATACTGGAGGCACCTCACCGCCAAAGAAATCGAAATCCTTGTCAAGAACTTGAATACCAGCGACAATTGGGACAACCTGCTGGTGACCGATCGGTTCGATCCCTACCGGATCACCCATACGGAGTTCTACGGCCTGGTGCGGATCGGCTCTATGGAAGACTCGATTCTCCGGCATCACGATCTGAAACTGCCCGTGGGAATCTCCTCCAGCCGTATCATTTCCTGCGATTTGGGGGACAACGTAGCCATTCACAACGTGCAGTACCTCTGCCACTACATCATCGGAAACCGGTGCATCCTGTTCAATATCGATGAAATGAACACCACCAATCACGCCCGGTTTGGAAACGGGATCGTGAAGGAGGGGGAAGAGGAGGCTACCCGTTACTGGATCGATGTGATCAACGAGGCGGGCGGGAGAAGTATCCTTCCCTTCGAGGGGATGATCCCGGCGGATGCGTACCTCTGGGCCACTTTCCGGGAAGACAGGGTGCTTATGGATCGATTTTTCCGTTTCACCCAGAGCGGGTTCGATTTGCGAAGGGGGTGCTATGGCACGGTAGGGGACTCCACGGTGATCAAGAGTTGCCGCATCATCAAGGATGTAAAGATCGGTTCCCACTGCTACATCAAGGGAGCGAACAAACTGAAGAATCTCACCATCAACTCCAGCGCTGAGGCTCCTACCCAGATCGGGGAGGGGGTGGAACTGGTGAACGGGATAATCGGGTATGGGTGCCACGTGTTCTATGGATGCAAGGCCGTGCGATTCGTGCTCTGCGATCATTCCAACCTGAAGTACGGTGCCCGGCTGGTTCATTCCGTTCTAGGAGAAAACTCTACGGTTTCCTGTTGCGAGATCCTCAACAATCTCGTGTTCCCCACCCATGAGCAGCACCATAACAACTCCTTTTTGACCTCCTCTCTGGTGATGGGGCAGAGTAACATTGCCGCGGGGGCCACTATCGGCTCCAACCACAATAGCCGCGCAAACGACGGGGAAATCGTGGCGGGGCGGGGATTCTGGCCCGGTCTCTGCGTATCCCTCAAGCATTCTTCCCGCTTCGCCTCTTTCGTGCTGATCCAGAAAGGATCCTACCCGGCGGAGTTGCATATACCTTTTCCCTTCAGTCTGGTGGTGAACAACGAAACAAAGGGACAGTTGGAAGTAATGCCTGCCTACTTCTGGATGTACAATCAGTACGCACTGGCCCGGAACGAGTGGAAGTTCCAGAATCGGGACAAACGGGTGAAAAAAACCCAGCATATCGAGTATGCAGCCCTGGCCCCCGATACGGTGGAGGAAATCTTCGTTGCCTTGGGGCTTCTGGAAGAGTGGGTAGGGAAGGCTGCGGAGTCCCAGGAACAGGGCCGGGAGCAAGTGGAACAAACTCCTCAATCCTACCGCTCCCTCGGCCGACGTCTCCTGCTGGAACAGCCAGATGTGGTTCGTGGATTTCCCATCTACGGGGAAGGGATGGAGAACTCCAAACGGCTGGTAGTGATTCTCAAAGCGGCGGAAGCGTATCAGGCGTATCGGGACATGATCCTCTACTATGGGGTAAAGAATCTACTTGCCGCCTGGGAAAGCTGGGGATGTACCGGTTTCGAAGAGTTCATTCAAACCCTTTCGAAAGCGGTGGGAGGTTCAGAAGATATACTGGGCGAAACGATCGGGGAAGGTTCAGCTTCTGGGAACAATGCAGGGGGGCGGGAAACCCGGTGGTTCAATCTGGGGGGGCAGCTTGTGCCCGCTCCGAAACTGGAAACCCTTTTCGCGGATGTGCGGGAAGGCCGCATTGGCTCCTGGAAGGAACTCCACGCGCGGTACGACACCCTGTGGGAAGAGTACCCCCTGGACAAGCTTCGGCATGCGCTTATGAGTCTGCAGGACCTGTGGGCATCACCGCTATCGAAAGCGTTGTGGGAGAAATCCTTAAAAGAGGCGGAGCGGATCCAACGCTACATCCTCGAGGGGGTGATGAATAGCCGGAGGAAGGACTACGAAAACCCCTTTCGTAAGGCTACCTTCCGGAACGCGGAGGAACAGAAAGCGGTGGTGGGCAACCTTGAAGAAAACCCCTTCGTACAATTAGTAAAAGAGGAAACCAGGCGGTTTAAGGAACGGATAGAAAAAATTAGATCCTTGCTATAGTTACAGAATTCCGTACCTTTCGAAGGCTACCGAAATCTTCACTCCCTGTTGTAAAAGATCGCGGACAAGGTTTTCGCCCTTCACTTTTTCCTTTGCCTTGGCAATGACCTGTTCTTCTATGGATTGGGGGACAACCACGATGCCGTCGATATCTCCAAATATCAGGTCTCCCGGGTGTACCCATACCCCCGCGCAGATGATGGGGGTATCGGACTCTATCACTTCGATCCTCCCCAGGGAATCTGTGGGACGAAACCCTGCCACAAATACGGGGAATCCCATACCGACGATCTTCTTCGTATCCCTGGATAACCCATCAATCACGGCGCCTCTTCCTCCTGCCGCTCGGATAGCGGTTGCCATCAGTTCACCGAAGAACGCGGAACTTTTTGATCCATTCAATGCCGCGACGAGCACTTCACCTGGTTTTATGCTGTCCAATGCGGCGATTTGTTTTTCGTACGGCTTGTCCGGGATCCTATACACTTCCGCCGCAAGAACGGTTTTTGCCCGTCCCACCAAAACCATGGAAGGTTCTACAGGCCTCAGACGAGGCTCCATTGTTTGGTTCCTATATCCTAAGGAATCCAAAACATCCGAAATGACTGCGCTGTACAGTTGTTCCTTGATTTCATCGAAGTAGTCGGGGGTGTTGAGTTGATGCATTCGTTAAGCATAGAACTGTACAGTCTGGTAAGTCAAGTTTCATGATAAAAAAAATTGATTTTTTTACCACCTGTGATCATAATAAAACTGCAAAATATAATGATGAACAATGTTGAGATTAATAACCTAGAACTGGAGAATAGGTATAAACGATTATTGTCACTCTATGGAACTGATGAAGGCTTTTTCGTGTTGGCTCTTCATTCATGGGTAGAAGTTTATATTGATGAGAATTATCCCCACTGCAGGGTTGAGTACAGATTTCCGGAGAAATTGGAACTTTTTAAAGAATCATTAAAGAAGTCCATTTTAGATTATTCCCAGCTTAAAGCAATCGTTAAAATCCAAAAGGAACATGATCTTACAAATAAAGTTCGTCATCAGTTCAAACAATTGAGCAAAGAAGAGGTACGAGCATCTATTTTTAACTTTTTGGAATTCTTGAAGGTGGCAAAAGTCCCCTATAGTAGGACATGGGAAGATTTTAAGCGTTTATTACATATTTGGGAAGAAAGAATAACCATACCAGAGGCATTAAGAGAAATAACAGAACTGCGTTATACCTATCAAACGTCCCAGGAGGAAAAGAAAAAATTGAGGTTGTCCTGTAACTTCCAATAGAAGCCCTTTTAAGGCATAATGAGCACGGGAGGGGATATGCCGAAG
>Ga0272448_1003625_pt1 | contig 18252 bp, 13 predicted proteins | sample YNPCB0191_FD_202220 | JGI IMG/M metagenome (GOLD analysis project Ga0272448, IMG submission 202220) | Hot spring sediment microbial communities from Yellowstone National Park, WY, United States - YNP-CB-019-1 | ecosystem: Environmental > Aquatic > Thermal springs > Hot (42-90C) > Sediment... | reverse complement strand
CCAAAATAGAGGTCCAGGAATGGTTTGACGGCTCAATCCACGCCCACTATAATCCTGTCGGTGAACTTCCTCTCCGCCCTCTGCCCAAACCGCCCAAAAACACCCCTATGACATTTTCGCTGATTTTGGCAAATAAATTTAATTAGTGGTGAAGGCGGAAAATACTCTGGCATTGTTGACAACAGGAACGAACCTTGGCTTGATTTGTCGAGTAGATAGTTTATAATATTGATGATATGATAGAGGCCTGCGCAATTTGTCGCCAGCGTAAACCCAATCGTTTCTGCCCTGGGTTAAGGGCAGGATTGTGTTCAATCTGCTGCGGGCAGAGCCGGCACAAAATTGTTCAATGTCCTGAGGATTGCCCGTTTCTGATTGAGAGCCGGCGCCAGGGGCTGAAAAGGCTGGTAAGATTAGATGGCGACCCGGAGTTGGAACTGAGATGGTTTGAAGTTCTGCATAATTTGCGTTTGGCATTGGTCAAGGTCAGGGAAAGGACCCAGCCGGCACTGAGCGATGAAGAGGCGCGGGAGGCGCTGGCAAACATAATTGAGAGTCTGCGGGTGCGCGCCAAAGGGTTGATTTATGATTTCAGGTCACCCAACCCCAATATTCAGGAGGCGGTTGACGCATTGAAGGAAATGGTTGCGACTTATGAAAATGGCGGAGTTGGCGCCGAGCCGGAATTGAGCATAAGTGAGTTAGCCGGCTGTCTGCGCTATCTTTACCAGCAGGCGGGCACGGCAAAGGAGAGGGGTGTAAAGTTTCTTGACCTGTTAGCACTCAGCGTGGGCAGTGAGTTCATAGGCTTAGATGATATGAGACCGAATAAACCGAATGAGAAAAGGTCAATCCTTTTTCCAGGGTCAGAGCGAAAAGGAGGTTTGATATGAAACAGAGACAAACAATCAGATTGACAATTCAGAGCTGGATATTTGCGATTATCTTTGCTGGGGTATGCTATAATCCGGCACCGGGGCTGCCGGTAACTTCGGGCCAGGAAACAAGCCCGTTTGTTGCAGTTGCTGAGCAGGTTCTTCCCTGCGTAGTTAATATTTCTGCTGAACGGCGGGTCAGGTTGAAGGAGCCGTCTTTTTTTGATTTTGGCTGGCCTTTTAACGAGTTCTTCCGGGAACTGCCGGTACCGGAGCAGAACCTGCATTCGCTCGGTTCCGGGGTTATTATCAGTGCTGATGGCTATATTGTGACCAATAACCATGTCGTTTCCGGGTATGATAATATCATCGTCAAATTGTCGGACGGCACCGAGTTCAAAGGTAATGATGTCAAGATTGTTGGAACTGACCCGCAGACCGACCTGGCGGTAATCAAGATTAATACCAGCAAGCCATTGCCGGCAATAAAATATGCCGACCCCAATAGTATCAGGGTCGGGGACTGGGCAATTGCCATCGGCAACCCTTATGGTTTGCAGGGCACGGTAACGGTCGGCGTAATTTCGGCAAAGGGCAGGTCAGGAATTCCGCTGCCCGAAGGGCCGAGCCGCCAGGACTTCATCCAGACCGACGCAGCAATTAATCCGGGTAACTCCGGTGGTCCGCTGGTGAATATCCGGGGCGAACTAATCGGGATAAATACCGCCCTGAGTTCGCCAGTAGGCGCAAATGTGGGCATCGGCTTCGCGGTGCCGGTCAGTTTTGTCAAGTCGGTTACCGAGCAGTTGATTGCGCAGGGCCGGGTGATTCGGGGATATCTCGGAATCAGACCTCAGGAGGTTACCGATAAAATCAGGCAGGCATTAAAATTAAGCGAGGGGAACGGCGTTTTAATCAGTGAGGTTCTTGCCAATACACCGGCAGAAAAGGCAGGTCTTGAGGTCGGAGATGTGATTGTGGAGGTTAACGGGAAACCGGTTAAGGGGGTTGATGAGTTCCGCAATCTGATTGCGAGCCTTAAGCCCGGAACTGAGGTGGTGCTGAGTGTTTATAGAAATGGACGCCGGTTAACAAAGCGGGCAGTTCTTGCTGAATTTCCTGAGGAAAGCCGTGCCCAGGCACCCGGTGCCGGAGAGAGAAAAAAGAACTGGCTCGGGATGGAGGTTAGCGACCTTTTTGCCGATGAGCAGAAGACGGGTGGTTCCCAAGCCGGGGTGAAGGTTATTGCGGTAGAAAAGGATAGCCCGGCGGCTGATGCCGGTATCCAAGCGGGCGATGTCATTCTGAAGATTGGGGATAACCAGATAGAGAACAAGTCTGATTTTGACCGGATTGCAAGCAAACTCGCCGGTTCTAAAGAGCCGCTCCTGTTTTACATTAAGCGGAACGGTCAGCCGATGTTTGTTGCCATTCAGCCTGATGAATAATATTGACCGCAGGCGGTTTTTATGCCAGAATAATATAGTCAGGTTCTTGGTTCTTAGTTTTAGAACCGGGCACTGCCCGGTCAGGTGCCAAAGGCAGAAGTGTCACTGTAGTACCTGCCGAAGGCAGAACCGGGAACACGGGTTCTAAAGAAAGGAGAGTTTAGAGCAAAATTTCAGGTTCTGAATGTTAAAAGAACAGACCGGTAAAGTTCAAGTAGTTTCATTTGTTTTTGCTTTTAAAGAACTACGGACAGCGGGTTTTAGTTATAGATATTTAGCTCTTGGTGGTGCCTTCGGCACCTGCCAGGGCAGAGCCTGGTTCTTGGTTTTTGAACCGGAAACCGGGGACCGGTAACCCAGGAAATGAGGTGAACCCTGGATAATAAGTTGCTGATTTTAGATGGCAGGCCGGTGGCGCAAGCGGTGCGTGCGGAATTGAGGAGGGAGGTGGCAGAGTTGAAGTCGAAAGGGGTTCAACCTAAATTGGGCATAATTCTTGTTGGTAACCATCCGCCCTCGCTGATTTATGTTAAAAGCAAGGAAAAGGCAGGCACACAGACCGGCATTGAGGTGGAAACGGTTCGTTTGCCGGCAACGGCTCAGACGGATGAGGTCAGCGATATTATCGTCCGGCTCAATAATGACCGGCGCTGCCACGGGATAATTCTCCAGTTGCCATTACCACGGCATCTGCCCGGTGAGGCATTGATTGAAATGATTGACCCGGAGAGGGATGTTGACGGGCTGACCCCGACCAACCTTGGCCGGCTGATGGCGGGAAGGCCAGGTTTTGTTCCGGCAACGCCGGCAGGAATTGTTGAACTGCTGTTCCGTTATTCCATTCCGATTGCCGGTCGCCGGGTGGTGATTGTTGGCCGGGGTGAACTGGTGGGCAAGCCGCTTGCCAATCTTTTGCTTTTAAGGGGGGAGCGGGGAGATGCAACAGTGACCGTGTGTCACACCCAAACCAAGGACCTGAGCCGGTTCTGCCTGGATGCGGAAATCCTGATTGTGGCTGCGGGCAGACCCGGGCTCATCACCGGAGCAATGGTCAGTTCTGGGGTGGTGGTAATTGATGCCGGTATCAATCGGACCGAAAACGGAATTGTCGGTGATGTGGATTTTGAGAGCGTGGCAGCGAAGGCGCGGGCAATTAGCCCGGTGCCGGGCGGAGTCGGACCAATGACCGTGGCGATGCTTTTAGCCAATACGGTGCAGGCGGCGAAGAGAAACTCGTGACCGGTTAGATGGACATTTTAAAGGTTATCGTTCAGGACCGGCAGTTGATTAACGCCGAGTTAGCCCGGATAATGAGAAGAGATGCCCGAATCCCTGTCCGTCTGAGACAGGCGATGCGCTATTGCGTTTTAGGCAAAGGGAAACGGTTAAGACCGATTCTGACGCTTGAGTCCTTTAAAGCCTGCGGCGGCTCTGCCCGGACCTGGATTATGCCCTTCTGCTGCGGCATAGAGTTGATTCACAACTTCTCCCTGATTCACGATGACCTGCCCTGTATTGACAATGATGACCTGCGCCGGGGTCAGCCGACCCTGCACAAAAAGTTTGATGAAGCCACAGCAATTCTTGCCGGTGATGCCCTGCTGGCGTTTGCCTTTGAACTGTTTGCCTGCAGCCGGGCACCGCTGGCACGCAGGAACCGGGCAATAATGTTAATCGCCCGGGCGATCGGACCAAAAGGAATGGCAGGAGGACAGGTTTTAGACATATTTGAAAAAGGGCCCGGTTTACGCATCGCCCGACTGAAGACCGGGGAACTGATTGCGGTTTCGATTGTAAGCGGGGGCGTGATCGCCGGTGTTTCCCGCAGTCTGGAGGAAAAACTTTACCGGTTAGGGCTTGATTTAGGCACCCTTTTCCAGTTGACCGATGACCTGCTGGACTTCACAACCGAAAAATCTGACCGGCAACTAAAGAGCCTGCGCGCGGATGCAGAACTGATTGCCCGGAGGACCCGAACCGGATTTTCCAGCCTGGGCCGAGAATTCAACTTCTTCGCCGAACTCCCCACCCTTTTCCTAAAACGGAGAGAATAGTGGCAATCCTTGAAAAGGTTCGTTCACCCGCGGACATCCGCCAACTTTCCCTTGCGGACTTAAAAACACTGGCAGCTGAAATACGGGATTTGATTATTAAGACCACAGCCCAGACCGGCGGTCATCTTGCGCCCAACCTCGGTGTAGTGGAACTGACCCTTGCCCTGCACTTCGTTTTCAAAACCCCGATCGACCATATTATCTGGGATGTCGGGCATCAGTGCTATGCCCATAAAATAATAACTGGCCGCCGCGAGCGATTTTCAAGCCTCAGGCAGTTCGGCGGAATTGCCGGTTTTCCTAAAAGGTCAGAGAGTGAATATGATGTTTTTGATACCGGACATTCCGGAGACTCAATCTCGGCGGCACTTGGTCTGGCAACCGGTGCCCGTCTCCAGGGTGATAAACGGCACACAATTGCTGTGATCGGCGACGGTTCAATTGTTACCGGTATGGCTTTAGAGGCTCTTAACCATGCCGGTGCATTGAAGCAGGACCTGATTGTGGTCTTAAATGACAATGAGATGGCGATTGCCCGTTCCAGTGGTGCAATTGCCACCCATCTGAACCGGATAATCACCGGCCGGATCTATAACCGTCTGAAAGAAGACACCTGGACACTTTTAGGACACCTGCCCCGGGATCTGAGTGAAAGGGCGAGATTGGCGGCACGAAAAGTTGAGGAGGGACTGAAAAACCTGATTGTCCCGAGCATCCTTTTTGAAGAACTTGGCTTTCGCTATATCGGCCCGGTCAACGGGCATAACATTATTGAACTGATTGAGACATTCCGCCGGGTGGAGAATCTAAAGGGACCTGTGCTTATTCATGTTGTGACCCGAAAAGGTGAAGGTTATCCACCGGCATTAAGTAATCCGGAGCGGTTTCACGGTATCGGACCTTTTGACATCGCCACCGGCGAGCCAGTGCTAAAAAACGGCCCAACATTTACCGACCAATTTGCCCAAAAGATTGTTGAACTGGCGGAAAAGGACCGCCGGGTTGTGGCAATAACCGCCGGGATGTGTCTCGGAACCGGTCTTACCCGTTTCCGGGAAAGATATCCTGACCGTTTCTTTGATGTTGGCATCTGCGAACAGCATGCGGTCACTTTTGCTGCCGGTCTGGCTCAGGCTGGACTCAGACCGGTGGTGGCAATCTATTCCACCTTTCTCATCCGTGCCCTTGATCAGGTCTTGCAGGATGTGTGCCTCCAGAAACTGCCGGTGGTCTTCGCAATTGATCGTGCCGGTCTGGTTGGTGGGGATGGTCCGACTCATCACGGCTGTTATGACCTCAGTTATCTTTTGATGCTTCCCGGTATGACTGTTCTCGCACCCCGGGATGAGGTTGACCTTGAGCGGATGTTAGAATTTGCGATTAACCATCCTGATGGTCCGGTGGCAATCAGATACCCGCGTGGTGGTTCAGGAATAAAAACGGCATTTGCAGTCCGAACTGCAATTGAACCGGGTAAGGGAGAGCTCCTCCGCGCAGGTAACGATGGTGCGGTGCTGGCACTTGGTTCCGCTGTTGCGCCGGCACTGGAGGCAGCTGAGTTGCTTGCCGAAAAGGGAATACAGTTGACCATCGCTGATGCCCGGTTTGCCAAGCCGGTTGATGAGGGTCTGATTTTACAACTTGCTTCCATTAAAAAAAGGTTGATTACTATCGAAGAAAACACCCTTTTCGGTGGATTTGGCAATGCCGTCAGTCTGGTATTGGAACACAAACAGCCCTCCTGCAAACTTCTTCGTATCGGACTTCCTGACCGCTTTATTGAGCATGGCTCAAGGCAGAGACTGCTCCAGGAAACCGGACTTACCTCCCAGCAACTGACAATAGTATTCGCAGAATTCTTTCAATTTCAGAGAGAGGAGGGATGAAGTTATGAAGTCTCCATCCCTTTCTCCATTAATCCCTTTCTGCCTTTTCTGCCTTTTGTTCACCACCCTCCAGCACGCATGGTCGTATTCGCTGACTTGTCCCCCAAGACTTGTCGCCCGGGCTGATTATGCCTTAGGGGTAGTTTTCATAGAAAGATGGTCCGGGGATGTTTACCTCGGTCTGGAAAAGGTTATTCCGATTGACGAATATCTGAATTATTCAATTAAGGAGGCGGTAATTAAAGCCTGGCAGGAACAGGCACAGCGGGCAATTGAGCAGCGGGAACTGACAGCCGAGCCCACCGGATTGATTCCTGATATCCAGTTGCCCAAATTGCCTGTTTTGGGCGAAGGGTCGAAAATTGACATCTCCGGCCAGGACCGGATTACACTCGGCGGCAGTTCCACTGTGCTCAAGGGTGTAACCCAGACTCAGAGCGGTTCCAGCCTTTTTCCAGAACTGAAAATGGAGCAGCAACTTGCGGTTAGCGTCAACGGCACAATTGGCGACCGGACCAAAATAACAATTGACCACAACTCGGAAAGGGAGGAGCAGGAAAACAAAATCAGGCTGCAATACACCGGCACTGAGGATGAGGTGGTTAGTTCGGTGGAATTAGGGGATACCAGATTGGATATTCCGGGCACGGTCTATACTGGCGATTTGCCTGCCCGTCATGGTATGTTTGGCATTTCGGCAAAAGGCAGGGTCGCCGGGGCTAAACTGTATTGCATCGCCTCCCGTGAAGGGTCGCAGAGCCAGACCCAGAGTTTCAGCGGCAGACGCCGGGTAACAGTTGATACCATCTGGGACACCGATTTTGTTGTTCGCCGGTTTTATCGCCTGCCAGGGGTTGATAGCAGTGAGAGGCTCCTGAATCTGCGGGTTTATGTTGATGATAAAAATCCCGCTAATAATCAGGCGGCAGTTAAGGGAATTGCGACCGTGTTCCCGGACAATCCTGATTCGGTGGGACTGGCACCGGATTGGTGGAGTTATGACCGGGCCGGAGGGGCGTTTGATTTAAAGTCGCCCGGGGTTGATTATGTTGTCCAGCCGGGTAACATTCTGGAGTTTATAACACCACTGGAGAGGAATTATGTTGTGGGCGTAATAATTTTCAAAGAGAGTGACACAATCGGGGGAAAACTGGTCCGGGATTCCCTGGTTTTGTGTCTCGTGAAGCCCGAGGTCCCGGATTCCCTTTCCCGGACCTGGGACTTGGAGTTACGGAACTGTTATCAATTGCGCCAGGGAGATGTGAAATTGGATACGGTGCGGATTTACAGATATAATCCCCAGGGCCAGCATTATGATTATGAGACTGACACCACCAGTCCGTTCTTTGGGATGACATTCCTGCAGATTCTGGGTCTGGACCCTGATGGAGATGGCAGGGTTGAATATCCCCAGTTTGAGACCAGGACGGGCCTGATTAGGTTTCCCCAGGCCAGGCCTTTTATCTCCGGGGGTCTGTCGGTGCCGGATTCCGCAATTTACCGTTTTGACCCGGATTTCTTGCCCCGGGGCGCGGGGAGGAAATATTTTCTGGTTGTTTCGTTCTATACGGTAACCGAGACCTATTATCTCGGGCAGACGAATATTATAAAGGGGTCGGAAAGGGTGGTTGTGAACGGTGTGGTAAAGGCGAGCGGGGTAGATTATTCAATTGATTATGAGAGCGGTGTTATCACGTTTCTCAAGCCTTTACCCCCGGATGCGGACATTTCGGTAACTTTTGAGTATCAGCCCTGGTTTTCTTTGACCCAGAAGTCTTTGGTTGGAGCAAGGACAGAATGGTCGTTTTTTGAGAACGGGAAACTTGGGTCAAGTTTTTTCTATCGGAGCGAGGGGATTCCGGATGAGAAGCCGGTCTTAGGGTCAGAGCCATTTCAGAGGCTCATTGCCGAGACTGACCTGTCCTACAGCGCAGTTTCCGATGGCATAACCGCATTTTTAGACCGGCTGCCGGTTTTGTGGGCGCAGAGTCCATCCCGGTTTGATTTTAAAACCGAGGGCGCCCTTTCCCTACCCAATCCCAATACCCGGGGTGTTTGTTATCTTGATGACTTTGAAGGAACGACCATCAGCCGGGAGGTTTCCAATACCGCAATGCTCTGGTCTTATGCTTCTGTGCCGGTGGGCAAGGATACCTCTGATTTTGCCCGGACGCCACTGCAATGGATTACTCCCAGGGAGCGGGTCCGCAAGGACAGCGTGTTCGGAGAGGATATCGGGGATGAGGGCAGGGAGATGCAGGATGTTTTAAAAATTGCCTTCTACCCGGATGAAGGTAACCCCAAGTCCTGGGCCGGAATAATGACGGCACCATCAACCCAGTTGGGAATGAATTTCACCGACATTGAAAACCTGGAGTTGATTGTCCGGACAAAAACGGGACAGGGCAATATCCATATCACGCTCGGAATGGCGATTGATGAAGATGCGCCCAGGCGGGATAAGGACGGCAGAATCAAGGGGTTGAATGGTTGTCTGGACACTGAAGACCGAAATGGCAACGGAATTCTTGATGAATGGGAGGACACCGGGCTGGATACCATCTTTGGCGATGATTCGCTCTTTGGCCCTGACTCGCTTGATGACGGGAATGATGATTATGATGCTTATACCAATCAGCAGGGCACTGAGGGCAACCGCCGGCTCGATGCTGAAGACCTGGACCGCAGTGGATTCTCACGGTATAACCACTATTTTGAATACACGATCTCGGTGGCTGAGGAACGGTTCCGGACCAACCTTTTTAATGGCTGGCGGTTATATCGCCTGACCCTGCGGGATACAACCCTGTTTACCAGAGTTGGCAACCCGAAATGGGAAGACATCCGCCTGGTCCGGCTCTGGTTTGATAACTTTGACCGCGCGGACACAATTGAGGTTTACTCACTCCAGTTCACAGGCAGCAAATGGCGGGACCCGCAGGTCCGGGAGTTGCCCGCAGGTTCGGTGCCGGTTGATACTAACGAAAAGGTCTGGGTATCCCAGGTTTCCAGGAAGACCGATACCAGTTATACATCGCCCTTTGAATTGAAACGGGACATCAGCGGCAGGACCGAAACCGAAGCCGCGCTTCTGTTTGGATACCGCAGTCTGTACCAAAACCATCAGGCATTTGTGACCAGGACCAATACTACCGATGAGGACTACCGGGAATATGGCTCGCTCCGGTTTTATGTTCATGACGACAGTAACCATCTTTTTTGCTTCATCCGGCTGGGCTCTGATTCAGCAAATTTCTACGAGTTCCGCGCACCAATAACCAGCGGCAGAAAAATTCCGGGCCGGGACCCAAGGTGGTTTGAGTTATGTATCCCGCTTGATTCCCTGCCCCGGCTCAAGTCCGAGCGGGAGTCAGCAGGAGTCAGACCAGAATCCCTATGGACGCGCACCAGGCCCGATTTCAGTTCCTATTCGGTTCAGGGTTTGCCATCGCTCGCCAATGTCCGCTGGTTTGCACTCGGAATTGCCAACCCGCAAAAGGCAAAAGTAAGCGGTGGGGTCTGGTTCAATGATATCCGGCTTACCGAGCCGAAAAAGGAAGCCGGTTATGGCTGGATTGCTCAGGCAAATTTAGAGATTGCCGATATCATCGCCCTGGGATTGCGCTTTTCCTATTCCGACCCCAACTTCCGCCGCTTCTCGGAAGGCAGGGGGGTTAAAACCGGCGGTTATGGCTCAAGCCTCGGCGCAGACCTGCGTCTTAACCTTGACCGGTTTTTGCCCCGCAATTGGGGAATCGCCATTCCTCTTTCCTATGCGCGCAGCCGTCAGGTCAGTCTGCCCAGGTTCTCGCCGAACTGGCCCGACCTGCGGCTGGCCAGGGCAGAACAAAAGGAACACAGCGGGCACGGCTCAAGCCAGGAAATCGCCCTCAGCAATCTGTCCAAACAGCGGTCCGGAAATAAACTGTTAAATTATACGCTTGAGGCAATGAACTTTTCCTTTCGTCACCGCTGGGCAGGCAGCCGCAACTATCCATTTTCCGACTCCAGCGATGCCAGGGGCTGGCAATGGAATTATGGAATCAGACCCGAGGTTAAAATCCCGCTCGGGAATGAAAAGGAACTCTACCCCCTGCCCAGGGACATCCGCCTCGGGTTGAGCACCGCCGGGCGCACCGACATCCGGGGCGATACCATCCGCATTGACACTCTGCGGGCAAAGGCGATGACCGGTTCATTTGCTATAACCTTTTCCCCGGTGGAAGACCTGACAATTGAATATGACGTTGACCAGGACCGGGACCTTTTGGTTACCAACCCGGATACCTTTCTCACCTTTAACCTGGGAACCGAAGCCAACCGGAATGAAAATTTCAACCTCTCCTATGAGATGGAAATTGGCGACATCATCAACCCCTCAATTGAATTTGACGGCGAATACAGCCATGAGCGGCCTAAAGTTGGCGCCACTTATGCCGATTATCGCAATCTCAGCAACTCCGGGGAAATCAGTTTCAATACCGCAATTGACCTGTCCGACCTTGCCGAGCAACTGGCGGCACGGGTCAAAAAAACCGCCACCCTGCAACCCCAACCCAGTCGGTTTCCGGTTGCCAGTTCCAAGTTGCCGGTTCCTGAAACTAAGAACCAGGAACCAGGCTCTTCCCTGGCAGGTACCGAAGGCACAACAGAGAACCTGATGGACCGGCCGGATTCATTAGCCGATTTGGAGGACTCAACTCAGTCTTTGCTTCCTAAAACCAAAAAAGAGGAAGTAAGAACTAAGGACCTGTTCACTGCGGTTCTTGCGGAAATCACCGGTGCCATTGAACCGATTGAGTTCAACTACACCGTTTCCCGTTCCAGCGATTACCTCGGGTTCAGTGGCGTGGCACCCTGGACCTACCGGTTAGGGTTCAGCGATACCCTGCATGATACGGTTCGCTTGAATCGCACCCGGGATTTTAATAACAGTTTGCGTTTCTCCAGCGGTATGGGCTACAAGGAGTTTACTGCCCGATTCAGTTACGACCTGGCCTGGGAAAAGAGTCGCGCACTACTGGGTGCGACCGCCGACCGTTCCCGGACCTGGCCCAGCATTGAACTCAGCCTCAGCAGAGTGCATAACCTGTTCAGTAAATACGCCACCGATTCCCGGCTCTCCAGCAGTTACCGGCGCACCCGTAGCCTGAGGGCAGAACTTCTGCCTGCCAACACTGGCGGCGAAACTCTATCCATGTTCGGCAGAACCGAAAATTTTTCGGTTGATTTCAATCCCTTGCTCTCCTGGCAGACCACTTGGAAGAAACGCATCGCCACAACCGTTGCCATCAACTACACCCGCTCCGGAGCCCTCTCCTACCTCAGCGAAACCGGCCGTTACCGCAGTTTGACCGACACAAAACAGCAGGGTGTAAACACCTCACTTACCTATTCATTCTCCGCACCCCAGGGCCTCAAACTGCCGTTCTTACGCAAGGTCAGATTTTCCTCGGATTTAAGCCTTACCTGGCAATTCCGCTATGCCCAGACCTTGCGCCAGCAGACGGTGTGGACGGAAATGGAACAGCCAACAACTGTTCCGCAACAGCGTGATAGGACCGCCGCCACCAGTCTTGGCGCCTCCTATCGTTTCTCCCGCAGTATTGAAGCCGGTCTCAATACCGGTTACAGTTATAATAAAGGAATTTCCGGCATCACTAACGAGAGGACCGACCTGAACCTCTGGGTTCTTTTCCGCTTCTGATGAACAAAAAGGAATTGGCCGTCCTTTTATTTTTAAGCGCTGCGTTTCTGGTCGGGGCATTGATTCAAGGGGTAAAAGGTCAGCGACTGAAGAAACAACTAATGGCAAATCCGGTCCAGATAACAGAGCCGGATGAACCCGCTATTGAACCCCTGGTTGATATCAATCGGGCAGGCTTGGAAGAACTGGATGCATTGCCGGGAATTGGACCGGTTCTGGCACAGCGGATTATTGACTATCGGCAAAAACACGGCGGGTTCAAGCGGATTGATGAATTACGCAATGTACCTGGTATCGGGCCGAAAAGATATGCCGCGATTAAAGACCTCGTAAACTGCAAACCGCTCCCATAGTTTCAATTTCAGGTTCAGGTTACAGGAACCGGGGTTAGGGATGGAGAGATGAGATGATGGAAAGATAAGGTCTTCATATCTTAAACCACTAAGCCACTTCTCGTACGATTTCAGAAAGAAGGGTAAATAAGGTTGGTGTTAAACTGGCATTCGTGATAACGGCTATAAAGATAGGAAATTTTCTCTTTTAAGGACGAAATTGAGCAGTGGGCAAGTTTCGGGATTAAAAAATGTGGCGGCTGGGGAAAGCCAAGTTGAGCGCGCAGGCGGGCATGATATAAAAAAAGCGCAGTATAGACAGCCGAGACTAAAGGCGTCTCCTCCAGTTCATTCAGGACCTCGAACAATTTTGCTTCTCCTGCGGGACTGGCAAGATAATCATAAATCGGCTGGACAAAAAATGCATCAGGATTTTTTAGGGCGCTTAATGCCCGGCCAATTGAACCCTGAGCCAGCGCGGCAGCCAAGGAAAGGCACGGGCGTTAATTCATTTCACCTTTCATACTTCTTTCCGGTTAACGGTATGGGGGTTGGGGTCTGAAACCGGAAAATTTTATGCAAGCAGTTGAGTTTTAATAAAATAGACCTTTATTTTCATCTGGCATTATGTAGACTTATAGGTCAACTTAACTGATGGAGTACTGGACAGAGTGGTTGCAGCCGGGCGGTTTTATTTTATGGTTCGGGCAACATAATCCTGAAATGCCTTTTGCAGAACCCGGGTGATTGCTCCTGGTTTACCATTGGCAACCGGTATCGCATTGATACTGATAACCGGCACAACCTCCCAGGTGGTGCTGGTGACGAAAATCTCGTCCATTTCATTTAGGTCTTTTTGCTGAATTGGTGTTTCGGAAACTGGCAGGTTAAGCAACTGGCAGAGTTCAAGGACTACGGTGCGGGTCACACCAGGCAGGATGTGATTGTTGAGCGGATGGGTAAGAATCACGCCTTTTTTGACCCCAAACAGATTGGTGTGCGTGCCTTCGGTGAGGACGCCGTTGCGGACAAAAATTGCTTCTGCCGCACCAGCCTCGGTTGCAGCCTGGCGGGCAAGGACACTGGGAAGAAGCCCGATTGATTTGATGTCACAGCGCTGCCAGCGGATGTCGGGCATGGTGATACAAGCGATGCCCTGGGTGCGCTCAGTCTCGGGCTGAACAATGGGTGTAACCGAGATATAAAGGGTGGGAATGACATCTGGCGGTGGAAAGGGCAGATTGCGCTGCCAGACACCCCGGGTTGCCTGAATATAGAAGAAGACCTCCTCACCCTGCAGTTGATTGCGTTTTAAAAGCTGGGTGCAGATTTCCGGGATGGCATTAATGTCTGTTAGTTCAATTTTGACCGCAGCCAGGCTGTTTTTGAACCGGTTGAGGTGGTCCCGGGGCCGAAACAGTTGGCCCGAATAGGTGCGCATCACCTCATAGACGCCGTCAGCAAAATAAAAACCACGGTCATCAGGAGAGATGTGCGCCTGTTTCTTGGGGAGAATTGCGCCGAAAGGGTTTTCAGCCGAACGGAGATAGCAGAAATCGCTGGTTTCGTTCATGGCAATAATTTATTTGCGGACGAGGATAAGTCAATAGTTGAAATCAAGGTATGATACCATAGGCTTATGTGTAAGTTTTTATGCGTATAAGAATTATCGGTGCGGAATCTTTCGGGGTGAGGAGTATGTGCTGTGTTGTTGAAACCGCCAGCCGGCGGGTGGTAATTGACCCCGGTGTTGCACTGGCGCCTTTGCGTTTTGGTCTGCCACCCCATCCGGTGGAACTGAAAAGGGCGGAAGCAATCCGTGAAGAAATTTTATTGGAGATCGGTCAGGCAACCGATATTGTCGTTAGCCATTTTCATGGTGACCATACACCATTAGCAACACCAGACCCATCACAGCTATTACTATCAGAATTTGCTAAGCAATTGGGCGCTGCTAAAATCTGGATTAAGAGCCGTCACGGAAACACGAAATTGATGGACAAGAGGTATGGGGATTTTGTGCATCTATTTGGCGATAGGGCTTTGGATGCCGATGGTAAGGATGATGGCGAACTTGCCTTTTCTCTGCCGGTGCTGCATGGGAAGAAAGGGAGAGGAAAGGTGATGATGACCAGGGTTGTTGATAGAGGCTCGGTTTTTGTTCATGGCTCAGATATTCAACTTCTTGATGATGAGGCTGTTGCCCAAATAATAACCTGGAAACCAGATGTTGTCTTTGTTGATGGACCTCCGGTGTATCTCGGATTGCCCATTTGTGAGCGAGAGCAGGCGATTACAAGCGGGCGGCAACTGGCGAAGATGGTTCACAGGATTATTATTGACCATCACCTTTTGCGTAGTCAAGACGGACTGGACTGGCTCGGGCAATTAGGTGAGGAAAGCGGCGGGCGGGTGATGTCAGCTGCTGACTGGGAGGGGGAAAGACCGTTGCTCTTGGAGGCGCAGCGTCGGTCGCTGTTTCGCAGTAGTTAATCAGCAACAATTGGCGTTCATTGTTGACATTTATTGATTACGAGATATAATATAATTGAATCTGCGGGTATAAAGATGTTTGGGCATAATTGGGTTACATTCCGGAAAGGTTTTAATTGAAAAACAGACAGAAGGAGGTGGCAATGGTAAGAATTTTCTCAGTAAAAGCAGGGACCATCTGGATAACTTTTATTTTTCTTCTTGTGCTGAGTGGGCTATCTTTCGGACAGATTGAGGTGTGGAGTTCGCGGTATAATGGCGATGCGGATAATTGGGATGAGGCAACCGCAATGGCGCTGACTCCGGATGGCAATGTCGTTCTGACCGGTAACAGCACAGGAACAGACGGCTCTTTTGATATTGCGACAGTCAAGTTTTCCGGTTCTAACGGCGAGATTATCTGGTCAAGACGGTGGCAGGCGGTCAGCGGCTCGAGGGATCAAGGCAGGGCAATTGCCTCCGATAATATGGGGAATATCTTTGTTGCCGGTTTTACCGTGAGGTTAGGGGTTGATACTGACTATGTTATAATTAAATACCGTGCTGATGGCACCGAGTTATGGGTAAGGCGTTATAATAATGGCTGGAGAGATGTGCCGATGGCGGTGGTGGCGGATGAGGTTGGTGGCTGTTTTGTCACTGGTTATTCGTTCCATTATTTGCCTAATGACACTAACAGTGATTATCTTACCATTCACTATTCGCCCAGTGGCGCTGTAGAATGGATGGCGCGTTATAATGGACCGGCAAATGGCAATGATTTGGCATCAGCACTGGTATGGGACCAGCGGGGTGTGCTCTATGTTACCGGTTATTCCTGGGGCGGTGGAATCTCCCAGTTGGATTATTTGACAATCAAGTACAATGCTGATGGAGAGACGCTTTGGACCAGGCGTTATGACGGCACCGGCAGTGACCCACTCATCAATAATGACTATGCCTTTGCCATAACTTTAGATAATGATGGCAATGTTTATGTAACCGGAAGGGCAGGAGAAGGTGTAACACACTACGATGCCACCACAATAAAATATACTCCAGGAGGACAAAGGGTATGGATAAACCGATTTGACTGGGGTGAGAATGCACCGGATGGTGCTGCTGAGATTCAGGTTGGACCAGACCGCTCAGTTTATTGCGGCGGTTTTACCGAAACAAATCTCGGCAATCTTGATATGCTTGTGTATAAATTGACTCCAGCCGGCGAGGTTGAATGGCAGGATATATACTTTGGCTTTGTTGGGGAGGATGACAGCGTTGAGGCGCTTTGCGTTGACCGTTATGGCAATGTTTATATTACTGGTTTTTCCTCTGGCTCTGATGCCTATGATGATTGGGCGACGATAAAATATAATTGCAATGGCGCTCGGGTCTGGCTGGCAAGGCATGGTGACTTAAATGAGGAGGAGGATGAGCCCAATGCGATTGCGGTTACCCAATTAGGAGATGTTTTTGTTGCCGGCTATGATGTTCTTGAGGGAAATGAGGATTATGCGCTGGTGAAGTATTCTGCTCCAGATGTTGGTGTGGCGGCGATAATTCAGCCACGGGATACATTCCGGCTGGAAGCCGAGGTCACACCGCGGGTGAAGATAAAGAATTACAGTGCACTACCGCTCTCATTTCCTGTGCGCTTGGAGATTGGCGGTTTCTATTATGACATCCAGCAGGTGTCTAATTTATCTCCTTATGATTCAATTGTGGTGATATTTTCACCTTGGAAGGTACGGGATTTAGGCGAGCATCAGGTGATGTGCTATACGATGCTCCCCGGCGACAAGGAGCCCAACAATGACACAGTTTGGGGCAGAGTCAGGGCAGTTTCGGCCTGGGAGCAACTGTCCGATATGCCGCCCGGGCCAAAGGAAAAGGATGTCAAGGATGGTGGTGCCCTGACCTTTGCCCAGGAAAGTCTGGTGTTTGCCTTCAAGGGCAACAACACCACCGAGTTCTATTGCTTTAACATCAGGAACCAGACCTGGACCGAGAGGGAAAGCATTCCGGCAGTGGGCAGGAGCGGAAACAGTAAGCGGGTGAAGGGGGGCGCCTGTCTTGCCGCAGACCCCTATGGCAATGTTTATGCGCTGAAGGGGAACAACACGCTGGAGTTCTGGCGCTATTCAATTGGCAGCAACCAATGGCAGCAGATAAGGGATTTCCCCGAGGGTGATAAACGGGTAAAGGCGGGTGCGGGGATGGTTTATGTGCCGGGTCTTAACCAGGTCTATGCACTGCGGGGGGCAAATACCTCTGACTTTTACGCCTATTTTATCAACGGTGATTCCTGGGCCAAGCGGCAAGGTGTGCCCTTAGGCGAGCGTAACCGCCGGATAAAGGATGGCAGTGCAATTACCTTTGATGGGGACTCCATAATTTATCTGTTAAAGGGCAACACCTATGAGTTCTGGGCTTATAAGTTGAGAGGTGACACCTGGATAAAATTGCCTGATATCCCGGATTCAAGAATTAACCCCAAACGACGCAAGGTTAAAAAAGGCGCGGATATGGCTTATGACCCGGATTTTGCGCGCGTTTATGCGACCAAGGGCGGCAAGCAGACTGAGTTCTGGTATTTTGATGTTTTCGGTAATAACTGGGTAGAGACTACGGATACAATCCCGAAATCCATTTCAAAACGCGGACCTTATGGTGGTGCGGCAATGGTCTATGGCAGAGGCAAGATTTATGCACTCAAGGGCAATAAGACCCGGGAGTTCTGGCGCTACAACGCCAACTTTCCTTTGTATCCCCCGGCTGATGGTCAGCAGGCAACGGTTGCTCCTCGCTTGCCGAGACCGGGACTGACCGTGGCACCAAACCCGGTGGTCAATCAGGCGCTGGTGCGTTACAATCTAAACCAGGGATGTTGGGTAAGACTGGCTATCTTTGATATCAGTGGTCGGGTCCGGAGGGTGCTGGTTCAGGGCTATCAACCGCCGGGTGAATATTTTTGCCGGCTGGATATTAGGGGTTTGAGTGCGGGCGTTTATCTTGCTCGTCTTGAGGTTGATGAAAGAGGGGCAATGTCAAACACCACCAGGAAGGTTTTAGTTGTGAGGTAGTGTTAACCGGCTGGAAAACAGGCGGTAATGGACCGTTCAGATGCGTAACCTAATACCATTTGCCCCTTTGCTCTTAATGGCTTGACAAAAAGGGGAAGGTGTTAAAATATTAGTAATTAAATAAGGAGATGAAATGGGCAGATATATTGGTCTATTGCTCTTAGCAACCGGGGTCGTATTTGCCAATCCGGTAGTGGTTACAATTATCAATGAGGTCGGAATCAGGGAAGATGGTCAGGGCTGGGTTGAACTGCACTCAGAGCCGGAACCAGGAGGGATAGAGGACCTGAACGGAGCGCAGTTGTAAACCGCCAGTTCGGTGTGCACGCTGACCTGTTCGCTTCGTTATGATGAGTTTATCATCATTGATTCCGCTGTGCTGGCACAGGGGATTA
>Ga0272448_1003624_pt1 | contig 18254 bp, 13 predicted proteins | sample YNPCB0191_FD_202220 | JGI IMG/M metagenome (GOLD analysis project Ga0272448, IMG submission 202220) | Hot spring sediment microbial communities from Yellowstone National Park, WY, United States - YNP-CB-019-1 | ecosystem: Environmental > Aquatic > Thermal springs > Hot (42-90C) > Sediment... | reverse complement strand
GCGCAACGATCCGTATCGGCTGGCGCGCGACATCTTCGGCATCGGCTTCATCACGGCCGACAAGATCGCGCGCGAGATCGGCATCGCGGCCGACGCGCCCGAGCGCGTGGCCGCGGGAGTGGCCTATGTGCTCAGCGAAGCGGCCGACGAGGGGAACGTCTATCTGCCGGCGGCCGAGCTGACGAAGCGGGCCGCGGCCATGTTGGGCGTGAGCGAAGCGCTGGTCGTGCGCGGCATCGCGGCCCTGGCCGAAGACGAACAGGTGCACGTGGAAGAGGGGGGCGCCGCCGCGCCGCCGCGCCTGGCCGAAGAGCGGCCGGTCTATCTCATCCCCTTCTACCGCGGGGAGATCGGCGTGGCGAACCGCTTGCGCCGCCTGGCCGAGGCGGCCGAGGACCGGCTGGCGGTGTTCCGGCGCTTCGACTGGCCGGCCGCCTTCGCGGCGTTGCAGGCGCAGGAACGCCAGGCCCTGACCCCGCGGCAGCGGGAGGCGGTACAGGCGGCGCTCACCCATCGGGTCACCATCTTGACCGGCGGGCCGGGCACCGGCAAGACGACCAGCGTGCGCAGCATCATCCGCCTGGCCGAAGCGGCCGGCGTCAAGACGGTGCTCGCTTCGCCCACCGGCCGGGCGGCCAAGCGGCTCAGCGAGGCCACCGGCCGGCCGGCCAAGACCATCCATCGCCTGCTGGAGGTGAAGCCGGCCGAGGGCTTCAGCTTCGGCCGCAACGAAGACAATCCGTTGGAGGCCGATCTGGTCATCGTGGACGAAGCCTCGATGCTCGATCTGATCCTGGCCAACAACCTGCTGAAGGCGATCCCCCCCGGCGCGCACCTGTTGCTGGTAGGCGATGTGGATCAGCTTTCCAGCGTGGGCGCCGGCAACGTGCTGCGCGATCTGATCCAGGCAATCGAGGGAAGCGCGAACCAGGGACCGAAGCCAGGAGATGGAGCGCAGAAAGCCGCTTCTCCGGCCGCCGGCGCCCTGCCGGCCGGCGCCTGCGCGGTCGTTCGGCTCGACACCATCTTCCGCCAGCCCGAGGGCAGCTACATCATCATCAACGCGCACCGCATCAATCAGGGCCAGATGCCGATCCTGGACAATCGCAACGCCGTGGACTTCTTCCTGTTCCGCGAGGAGGACCCCGCCAAAGCCGCCGATCTGATCGTGGAGCTGGTGCAGGAACGCATCCCCCGGCGCTTCGGATTCAAGCCCGCCGAGATCCAGGTGCTCTCGCCCATGCATCGGGGCGAAGCGGGCGTGGCGGCGCTCAATGCCCGGCTGCAAGCCGCCCTCAACCCGCCCGGGCCGAAGAAGGCCGAGCGCCAGATCGGCGGCCGGGTCTTCCGCCAGGGCGACCGGGTGATGCAGATCCGCAACAACTACGACAAGGACGTCTTCAACGGCGACATGGGGTCCATCGCGAGGATAGATCTGGAAGAACAGATGGTCCATGTGAACATGGACGGCCGGCTGATCCCTTACGACTTCCTGGAGCTGGACGAGCTGGTGCACGCATACGCGATCAGCATCCACAAGGCTCAGGGGAGCGAGTTCCCGGCCGTGGTGGTGCCCATCCTGACCAGCCATTACATGATGCTACAGCGCAACCTGCTCTATACGGCCGTCACGCGCGCGCAGAAGCTGGTGGTGCTGGTCGGCAGTCCGCGCGCCATCGGGATCGCGGTGAAGAACGACCGTGCGCAGGAGCGTTTTTCGGGGTTGGCCGAGCGGGTGGGCAGGAGGTGATGTGGCTATGCCGGTGATCACGTTATCGCGAGAACTGGGAAGTCGGGGCGACGATGTGGCCGCGGCCGTGGCCGCCGCGCTGAAGCTGCGCCTGGTGGGTCGCGAGCTGATCAACCAGGCCGCCCGCGCGGCCGGCGTGCCCGAGGTGGCGTTGGCCGAAATAGACGAGCTCGGCCTGTTGGGGCTCAAGCCCGAGCGAACGGCATTGGAACTCTACCGCGCCACCGTCGAGCGCGTGATTCGGGAGCAAGCCGAGCGCGGCGATGTGCTGCTGGTCGGCCGCGGGGGCCAGATCGTCCTGGCCGGTTGGCCGGGCGTCTTGCACGTGCGGATCATCGCGCCGGCCGACGCGCGCATGCGCTGCGTCCAGGAACGCTGCCGCATCTCGGCCGAGGCCGCTGCGGCGCGCATCGCGGCCTCCGATCGAACGCGCGCGGCCTTCCTGCGCCGCCACTACGGCGCGCGTTGGGACGACCCCCGCCTGTACGACCTGGTCATCAACATGGCCCGCCTGACCGTCGAAGACGCCGCGGCCCTGATCTGTCAGGCCGCCCGCCAGATCGCCCGTCCAGACCATGAGGATCAAGCATGAACTCCGAAGCGCCGCCGCCCTTCTCCCATCCCGTCGAAGCCGAGTTCGCGCGCATCCTGGACTTCTACGGCATCCCGTGGCAATACGAGCCGCGCACTTTTCCGCTGGAGTACGACGCCGCCGGCAATGTCACCGAGGCGTTTTCGCCGGACTTCTATCTGCCGGACCAGGATCTGTACGTCGAGCTCACGACCATGCAACCGAAACAGGTGCGCCACAAGAACCGCAAGATCCGCCGGCTCAAGGAGCTCTATCCGGAGATCAACATCAAGCTGTTCAAGCGCGGCGACATCCGCTCGCTGTTGCTGAAATTCGGCGTGCAGGATTACGAGGAGATGATGGCCAACGAGCTGTGAACGCGCGGAGCGCGAATGCACGAACGAAGTACAACGCACCTCATTCGTGCATTCGTACCCTCATTGGGGCATTCCCGCGTTCATTCGTGCATTCGTGCCCCTATTCGTGGATCCCGTCGTGACCCGGAGCAACCGCGGTCGGCTTGCGCCCCAGGATGCGGGTGCGGATCAGCTCGAACAGGCGCTCCTTGTTGTCGCGCCACACGTGGATCAAGGTGGGGAGTCCCGGAATGAAGAAGAACGCCAACACCAATAGCGTGAAATACCTATCCACCCCTTCGATCGTCCCGAACCAGACCCCCAGCAGGTAGCCCAGCATCGTCATCCCCACCGCCCACGCCAGCGCGCCGATCAGATTGAAGATGACGAAGCGGCGATAGTTCATGGAGGCCGCGCCCGCCACGATGGGCGCAAAGGTCCGAATGACCGGCAACCAACGCGCCAGGGTGATTGTCTTGCCGCCGTGCTTCTCGTAGAAAGCGTGCGCCTTGAGCAGGTTCTCGCGCCTGAAGAGCAAAGAGTTGGGCCGAGTGAAGATCTTCGGGCCGGTCTTGGCGCCGAACCAATAGCCCACGTTATCGCCGAGCACGGCTGCGATAAAAAGGGTCGGCAGGAGGATTCGGATGTCCAGGATCCCGCGCGATGCCAGCAGTCCAGCGGTCAACAGCAGGCTATCGCCCGGAAAGAAGAAGCCGAAGAACAGCCCGGATTCCGCGAAGATGATGAAGATCAGCCCGACGTAGCCGACCGTCTCGATCAGTTTGACCAGATCAAATCCCATGTATACCTCAATGTCGAACGGATTGCCGGATTATAGCATCATCTCAGCTCAGATGCAATCCGGGCGGCCTCCTCTGCGCCGGGCAAGGCGTCCACGGCCGGCGCCGAAGCATCTTCGTCAACGGTGCCGGGCAACTCGGCCGCCAGCTCGGCCGGGATGACATCGGCAGGGGGTGCCGCAGATGACGTCACGGCCGGCGTCGGAGCAGCCGGCGGGGGCGGAGGCGGCGATGGGGGCTGATACGCGGCCGGGGCGGACGACGACGCGAACGGGGAGGCCGTCCGGGACGGCTCGGTTCGCGACATTGCGGGGGGCGCGGGCGGAGGCGTCGGCCTGGCCGGGCTGCGCGCCTTGTTCAGCCGTGCCGCCGTCAGGTGGTCGTTGATGGCGGCCAGGAAATAGAGCACGACGCCGAACATCAGCAGCGTCAACGCGGCAAAGAACGTCCCGATGAAGATGGGGATCGAGAGCCATCCCGCGAAGCCGCTGCCCCAGCCGGCGCCGAGGCCGCGATTCCATACGGAAATGCCCACGATCAGACCGCCGAGGAAATAGAGCGCGGCTGCCAGAAACAGGAGGATGGCAACCAGACGAGCGAGGCGATAGGTATTCATGTGTTCCCCCCTTTCAGTGGCGGTTGAAGGTTGAACGCTCGCGTTGGTTCCATTCTAACACAAAAGACGCGTTTTGTGCATGGTGAACGATTTCGGCAGCAATTCCAAATGTGCCGCGCGCGTTTGCCGGTGCGCGGTGCATCCGGCGGGGCCGCCCGGCGATCCATCGCCGGGCCACCATCTATGGTCGTGCGGCCATCAGCGACGAGACACCCGGCCCATGACCCGCAGCCAGGCTCAACGCGCCTCAGCCTCTGGCGGGTCCACATGTGGAATTCTCGCTCAAAGGGGGGGGCTGCGACCCTAGGCATCCGGCTAAGCTTTGGAACTGCTTCCAGCCGGTCTGTGACCGGCGTCGTCGGCTTGCACATGTCGTCTCAGGCGGCCAGACGGGGGTCACAGACCCCCTGCGAGCGAGAGGTAGCCCGCCGATGGAACTGCTTCCAGCCGGTCTGTGACCGGCGTCGTCGGCCTGCACATGTCGTCTCAGGCGGCCAGACGGGGGTCACAGACCCCCTGCGAGCGAGAGGTAGCCCGCCGACTTGATCGGCGGGCGAGTCCCTTAGCTTTTTGCGAAGATACCCGTTATAGCATGTGACGCGATACATGACCTCCGGCACTTCCGCACATGACCCCCGGCGTAGTATGGTGTCGGTGAAGCTGTGCGCTGGCGCAGCCACAAGATTCACCTGGAGGTGTTCCCATGTCGTCCCAACTGCATCCGACTACCCGTCGCTCTCTGGCGGCCGGCCTCGCGCTGATCGCGTTCGGCGTCCTGATGTTGCTGGGCCAGCTCGAACTGGCCGGCGGCGTCAAGATGTTGATCCTGCCGGCGCTGGCCATCATCTTCCTGGCCTGGGGCCTGGCCACCCGTACCTTCGGCCTCATCATCCCGGGCGGCATCCTGGCCGGCGTCGGCCTGGGCGTCTACCTGATCGCACAACCCCTGGCGGCCGTGGCCGAGCCGGCGCAGGGCGCCATCTTCCTGCTGGCGTTCGCGGCCGGCTGGCTGTTGATCGCGCTCCTCTCGCCCCTGACGGCCGATGGCTTCCACTGGTGGCCGCTGATCCCGGGCGGCATCATCGGCGGCCTCGGCGCGCTGATCCTGGCGGGCGATGCCGGCTTGCAGGTCCTGCGGCTGCTGGGCTACGCCTGGCCGCTCGCCCTGATCGCCGCCGGCGCGTGGATCCTGCTGCGCCGGCGTGCGTAGGCCGCGACGCGTCCGGTGCACGTGCCTGGCACCTGGAAGGTGCCGGGCACGTGGGCGGGCACGAAAGGATGTCATCCCATGTCCGATCCCATCCTCATCGCCGATGACCTGCACAAGTCCTACGGTCGCATCCAGGCCGTGCGCGGCGTCTCGCTGACCATCGCGCGCGGAGAGCTGTTCGGCCTGCTGGGGCCCAACGGCGCCGGTAAGACCACCCTCATCTCGCTGTTGACCGGCCTGATCCCGCCGACGCAGGGCCGGATCGTGGTGGCCGGCCGCGATCTGGCGCACGCGGCCCAGGCGGTCAAGGCGCGGGTGGGGCTGGTTCCGCAAGACCTGGCGCTCTATCCCACCCTCTCGGCCCGCGACAACCTGGCGTTCTTCGGCCGCATCTACGGCCTGACCGGCCGGCGCCTGCGCGAGCGCGTGGAAGCCGTATTGCAGATCGTCGGCCTGGCCGACCGGGCCGACGACGCGATCCAGACCTATTCGGGCGGCATGAAGCGCCGGATCAACCTGGCGGCCGGGCTGCTGCACGAACCGGAGGTGCTCTTCCTGGACGAGCCGACGGTGGGCGTGGATCCGCAGAGCCGCAACGCCATCTTCGAGAGCGTCGCCGCGCTCAACCGGGCCGGCATGACCGTGATCTACACGACGCACTACATGGAGGAGGCCGAGCGCCTCTGTCAGCGCGTTGCCATCATGGACGGGGGCCGGATCATCGCCCTGGACACCCCTGCCGCGTTGATCCGCAGCCTGGGCGAGGGCCTGATCCGCGTCGGACTGCCCGCCGGGCACCTGGAGCAGGTCGCCGGCCAGATCGGCCGCGTCGCGGCCGTCAAGCAGGTCACCCGCCGCGATGGACTGTTGCACATCGAGGCGCTGCGGCCGCAGGAGGCGCTGCTGGAGCTGCTCGACCTGACCAACCGGCTCGACGTGCGGATCACGTCGCTGGAGATCCTGGAAGCGAACCTGGAGACGGTGTTCCTGCACCTGACCGGGAAGCGCCTGCGCGACTGAACAAGATCGCATCGCTGGAGCACAATGATGTTGAATCAAATCTTTGCCCTGACCTGGAAAGAACTCAAGATCTTCTTCAAGGATCTCGGCGCGGTGGCGTTGATCTTCCTGCAACCGTTCATGTTCATCGTCGTGATGAGCACCGCCATGTCCGGCATGTTCCGCGCGCCCGAAGACCAGCCGATCCCCATCCTGGTCGTCAACGAGGACGCCGGCCAGGTGGCCGCGGCCGTGGTGCGCCAACTGGGGGAAACCGCCGGCTTCACGGTGGAGACGACCTGGGAAGGCCAACCGCTCGACCTGGCGCGGGCCGAGGCGCTGATCGTCGCGGGCAAGCGCAACCTGGTGCTCCACTTCCCTGCCGATTTCTCGGCCGCGCTGGAAAACGCGCTCGACGCGGCCGATGTGGCCACCACGACCGTCCGCCTGATCGCCGACCCGGCCACGCCCGGCCAGGTCATCGCGCCGATCCAGGGCACCGTGCAGGGACTGATCGAGCGCAACGCGTTGACCGCGCTGGCCCCGCGGGGCCTGGACTACCTGTTTCAGGCCATCGCGCCCGATACGCCCCGCGAACGCCAGCAGCAATTTCGCGACCGGGCCGGGCTGGCCCTCGCCGACGGCTTCCTGGGAGGCGCCGAGGGCCGGCTTCCGGTCGCGCTGGAACGGGCGGCGCCGTCGGCCATGCCCATCCGCCAGTTCCCCGATACCTACCAGCAGAACGTGCCCGGCTATACCATCTACGGCATCTTCTGGATCGTCAGCGCGCTGGCCGGGGCTGTGCTGGTCGAGCGTCGCGACGGCACCTTCCGTCGGCTGTTGGCCGCGCCGCTGCCCCGCGGGGTGATGCTCTTCGGCAAGCTGGCGCCGTACTACCTCATCAACCTGGCGCAACTGGCGGTGATGTTCGGCGCTTCCAGCCTGCTCTTCGGCATGAAGCTCGGCGACTCGCCGGCCGGGCTGATCGTCGTGTGCCTGGCGGCCGCGGCCGCCGCCACCGGGCTGGGTGTCTTGGTCGCCGGCCTGGCGCGCACCGAAGCGCAGATCGGCGGCCTGACGACGCTGCTCCTCCTGACCGTGTCGGCCCTGGGCGGCTGCTTCGTGCCTCGCTTCACCATGCCCGAATGGCTGCGGACCGCCGGGCTGATCACCCCGCACGCGTGGGCGCTGGACGCGTTCCAGGATCTCTTCGTGCGCGGCTATGGCCTGGCCGAAGTCCTGCCGAAGGTGGGCGTGTTGGGCCTCTTCGCGCTGGCGTTCTTCGCCATCGGCGTGTGGCGCTTCCGATTCGAATGAGGTATAATGTCGGCCGGTGGCCCATGGACACGCATCGTCTTTCGGAACGCATCGAGCGCTACTTCGGCGGCGCCCAAGAGCTGATGCTGGTCGCCGCGGCCTTCCTGGCCTGGGCCAGCGTGACCGCGGCCGAGCTGGTGTCGCGCTTCGGCCGGCCGATCTTCTGGCCGACCGCCGGGCTGTTGCTCGCGTTCGGCGCGCTGACGCTCCTCTTGCCGCGGCTGAAGCGCGATTCGGCCGGCGCGGTGCTCTTCCTGGCCGGCCAGACGCTGCTGGTGTTGGTCGCCATGCTGCTGGATCCCGGCTGGGGCACCCTGCTGATCCTCTATTTCGTGCTCAGCGTCGAGGCGGTGCAGCTCCTGTCCGTGCGCGGGGGGCTTTTGTGGATCGGCGGGCTGGCGTTGCTCACCATGGCGCTGTTCGTGATCAGCGAGGGGTTCTCCGTCGGCGTGTTGTACGGCCTGGTGTACGGCGGCGGCTACTATTTCTTCGGCGCGTTCGGCCTGGCGCTGGCGCGCGCCGAGGCCGCGCAACGGCGCAGCGAAGCGCTGCTGGCCGAGCTGCGCACGGCCCACCGGCAGTTGCAGGAATATGCCGTGCAGGTGCAGGAGCTGGCGGTGGCCGAGGAGCGCAATCGGCTGGCGCGCGAGATGCACGATACCCTGGGCCACGCCCTGACCATGTCGGTGGTGCAACTGGAGGCCGCGCAGCGCTTCCTGCCGCACGATCCGCAGCGCACGGAGCGCATCATCGGCACGGTGCGCGAGGAGCTGCGCGGCGCGCTGGCCGACCTGCGCGGGACGGTCGCCACCCTGCGGATGCCGTTGGAAGCCGAGCTGCCGCTGGAGCAGTCGCTGGCCCGGCTGGCGCAACGGTTCCAGGAGGCGTGTCAGATGCCCGTGCACCTGGCGCTGGCGGCCGAACCGGCCGGCCTGACCGTCGAACATCGGCTGACGTTCTATCGGGCCGCGCAGGAGGCGCTCACCAACATCCAGAAGCACGCGCACGCGCGGCAGGCGTGGCTCACGTTCACGGTCGGCGACGGCCACGCGACCCTGGTGGTGAGCGACGACGGGGTCGGCCTGGCCGGCGTGGGCGAACGGGTCGGCTTCGGGTTGCATGGCCTCCAGGAGCGGGTGGCGCGGCTCGGCGGCGAGCTGCATCTCGACGAGCGGCCGGGCGGCGGCGCGCAGCTCCATTGCCGGCTGCCGCTGCGGCCGGCCGCGGCCGGGATGTCGGCCGAGTCCGAGACGCAAAAAGCAACGCTCGAGCGGAGGTGACGCAGCGATGAGCGCCGCTCCGATTCGCATCCTGCTCGTGGACGACCAGCGCCTGATGCGCGAGGGGCTGCGCATGTTGCTGGAGCTGGAGCCCGACCTGCAGGTCGTCGGCGAGGCGACCGACGGCGCGGCCGCGCTGGCCGAGTATGCCCGGCTGACGCCCGACGTGGTGCTGATGGACATCCGCATGCCCGGCATGGACGGCGTCGAGGCGACGCGGCGGATCCGTCAGCGCTGGCCCGAGGCGCGCATCCTCATCTTGACCACGTTCGACGAGGACGCCTACGTCTTCGATGGGCTGCGCGCCGGCGCGCTGGGCTATCTGCTCAAGGACATCTCGGGCCACGACCTGGCGCAGGCGGTGCGCACCGTAGCGGCCGGCGGCGCGCTCATTCAGCCGTCGGTGGCCGCGCGCGTCGTGGCCGAATTCGCCCGGCTCGCCGCGCCGGCCCGGCCGGCCGCCGAGCGCCTGCCCGAGCCGCTCTCCGAGCGCGAGCAGGAGATCCTGGCGCTGGTCGCGGCCGGCCTCACCAACCGGGAGATCGCCGACCGGCTGGCGCTGGCCGAGGGCACCGTCAAGAACTACGTGACCGTGATCCTGGGCAAGATCGGCGCGCGCGACCGGACCCAGGCGGCCCTGCGCGCTCGCGAGCTGGGACTGGTCTGAGCGGCCGCGGCGCCATCCACGCATCGGTACTCCTGCGCGCCGCGTTTCCCTTCTTCATCCCCTTGTGATACAATAAAGCGCGTTCCTGTTTATGACAGAACTTACGCAGTAAAGGCTTCCAGCCGGTCTGCGACCGGCGTCATCGGTTTGAAAGCGCCGTCTTGGACGGCCAGACGGGAGTCGCAGACCCCCTGTGAGCAAGAAGTGCGTAACTCCTGTCTATGACGCGTGTACAGGTCGCCAAGATAGCATAATTTTTTGTTGGAGGCGCTTATGCCCGAGAAAATCCTGGTCTTCACCGCCTGGCCCTACTGCAACGGCGAGTTGCACATCGGCCACATCGCCGGCGCGTACCTGCCGCCCGACATCTTCGCCCGCTACCACCGCCTGCGTGGGAACGACGTGTTGATGCTGTCGGGATCCGACACGCACGGCACGCCGATCACCGTGCGCGCGGAGGAGGAAGGCGTCACCCCGCGCGAGATCGTGGATCGCTACCATCCGCGCATCGTGCACATGTATCAGCGACTGGGGATCAGCTACGATCTGTTCACGGAGACCGATACCGAAAACCATTGGGCGGTGACCCAGGACATGTTCAAGACGCACCTGGCGAACGGCTATATCTACCTGGACACCATGCAGCAGCTCTATTGCGTGGACTGCGCCAAGTGGCTGGCCGATCGCTATGTGGAGGGCGTCTGTCCGTATTGCGGCTACGACGGCGCGCGGGGGGATCAGTGCGACAACTGCGGCCGGACCTATGACGCGATCGCGCTGATCCGGCCGCGCTGCAAGTATTGCGGCGGGTCGCACATCGAGATCCGCACGACGCAACACTTCTTCCTGGACCTGGGCAAGCTGAACGACCCGCTCCTGGCCTGGATCAACGACGGCAAGAAGGAGCACTGGCGGCCCAACGTGATCAACCAGGCGCGCGCCCGGCTGGAAAGCCGCGAGCTGCGCGGCCGGCCGATCACGCGCGACATCCAGTGGGGCGTGACGATTCCCGTGCCGGGCTTCGAGGACAAGCGCATCTACGTCTGGTACGACGCGGTGATCGGCTACCTGTCGGCGACGAAGGAGTGGGCCGCGTTGACCGGCGCGGCCGATGCCTGGCGATCGTGGTGGACCGATCCAGCGTGCCGCGCCTACTATTTCATCGGCAAGGACAACATCGAGTTCCATGCGATCATCTGGCCGGCCATGCTGCTCGGCTACGGCCAGGGGTTGAACCTGCCCTACGACGTGCCCTCGAACGAGTATCTGAACGTCGAGGGCCGCAAGCTGAGCAAGAGCCGACGCTGGATGATCCTGATGAACGACGTGTTGGACCGCTACGATCCCGACCCGTGGCGCTATGCGCTGGCGGCCAACTTCCCGGAGACCCAGGACGTCAACTTCACCTGGGAGGACTTCCTGCGCCGCAACAATGAAGAGCTGGTGGCCACCTGGGGCAACCTGGCGAACCGGGTGTTGGGCTTCGCGTTCAAGCGCTTTGCTGCCGCGGTGCCGCAGCCGGGGCCGTTCGACGATGCGGATCAGGCGCTGCTCGCCCAGATCGCGCCGACCTTCGAGCGGGTCACGGCCCTGCTGGAGGCGGTGAAGCTGAAGCAAGCGCTGGAGACCGCCATGGGATTGGCGCACGAGGCCAACCGCTACCTGAACCTGAAGGAGCCGTGGAAACAGATCAAGGCCGATCCGGTCGCCGCGGCCACCTCGGTGTTCGTGGCGCTGCGCGTGATCGACACCTTGAAGACGATGCTGGCGCCCTTCCTGCCGTTCACCTGTCAGCGCCTGCACCACTATCTGGGCTACGACGGCGAGCTGTTCGGCCGGCAGTACACCGAGGTGATCCAGGAGCAGTCGCGCCGGCATCTGGCGCTGCGCTACGATCCGACCGGCGCCACCGGCCGCTGGGCGATCAGCGAGCTGGCGCCCGGCCAGAAGCTGCGCGAGCCGGCGCCCCTCTTCCGCAAGCTGGACGAGAGCATCGTGGATGAAGAAATCGAACGGATGACGCGCGGCGCGTAAGCGTCAGGCGCGCCGGGGGCCGATCGCCGATCTTGCCGATCGGCCCCCGGCGATTTTCGCCGGCATGATCCGCAAGATCGCCGAACGAGCTGTCTCCTTCCGTCAGTCCCCTGCGGCTCATACCCTGGAAGCGCCGCTCTGTTCTGTTCCTCTCCGAAAATTGACATCCTACCGAAAAGGATCATAATGTGATCTTGATTACAAAGTCCGGCCTGCGTGTTCTTTGCTGTGGAGCGGACGAGGTCGGGCTATTGCCCGATTGAAGCGCCCAGCCTTCTACGCCGGTCGGGCGCGTCTCATCACCTTTTCGGGAGGGATCATGTTGAAACGCCTCTATCATTGGCTCGAAAAGAGCAGATGGCGCGCTCTGTGGTTTGCTGTGATCGCGCTCTTCGTCGCCTGGCTCTTCTTCATGGGCTCCGTCTCGTTGATGGAGTACGCAGAGTCCACGGAGTTCTGTTCGCTGTGTCACGTGATGACACCCGAACATACCGCCTATCAGAACTCGCCGCACGCCAGGACGAACTGCGGCGTCTGCCACATCGGGCCGGGCGCCTATCCGGCGTTCGAGGCGAAGGTGCGCAGCGCCCACTATCTGTGGGTATATCCGCTCAACCGGTATGAGCGGCCGATCAAGTCGCCGATCACCAGCCTGCGTCCCGTCGAGGTCGTCTGCGAACAGTGTCACTGGCCGCAGAAGTTCTACGAGGACCGCCTGGTGACCATCCCTGACTACGCCCAGGACGAGAAGAACAGCCTCACCCAGACCACACTGGTGATCAACACCGGCGGCGGGCCGACGGAAGCCGGATTGGGCCGCGGCATCCACTGGCACATCGAGAACCCCGTCTATTACATCGCCACCGATGAGAAGCGCCAGAACATCCCGTGGGTGCAGGCGACCTTTGGCGGCGTGACGACCGAATACATCTCGACCGACTCGACCCTGACGGCCGAGGCGATCGCGCGGGCCGAGAAGCGCAAGATGGATTGCCTGGATTGCCACAACCGCGCCAGCCACAACTTTCGCCGGCCCGATGACGCGCTCGACCAGGCCCTGGCGCTCGGCCAGATCCCGGCCGATCTGCCCTACATCAAGCGGGAAGGCGTCAAAGTGCTGGAGAGGAAATACGCGACCGAGGCCGAAGCCGCGGCGGCCATCGCAGGGGTGGAGGATTTCTACAAGACCAACTACGCCAGCCTGTACGAGAGCCGGCAGGCCGACGTCCAGAAAGCCGTGGCGGGCCTTCAGAGCATCTTCAACCAGACGCAGTTCCCCTTCATGGGGGTGGACTGGCAAACGCACACCAACAACATCGGCCACAAGGTCTTCCCCGGCTGCTTCCGCTGCCACGACGGCAAGCACCTGAGCAAGGACAACCAGGCCATCCGGTTGGAGTGCAACATCTGCCACAGCATCCCGCAAGTCGCGTTGCCGGGCAAGCCGCTGCCGGCCGTCGAGATCTCCAGGGCCAGCGAGCCGGACTCGCACAAGAGCACCACCTGGCTCGCCCAACATCGCTATCAGTTTGACGCCACGTGCGCTCAATGCCACACGGTGGACAACCCCGGCGGCAAAGACAACAGCAGCTTCTGCGCCAACAGCGCGTGCCACGACACGAAGTGGGTCTTCGCCGGCCTGGATGCGCCCAAGGTGCGCGAGCTTAGCGCGCCGCCCAAGGTGCCCGGCAAAGGCGCGCCGAACGCTATTCCGCACCCCATCGGCCAGCGCACCGATTGCCTGCTCTGTCACGCCGTGGGGAAGGTGAGGCCCTATCCGGAGAACCACGCCAGCTTCAAGGCCGACATGTGCACGCAGTGTCACAAGCCGACGCTGCAAGAAACGGCCGTGCCGACGCCGACCCCGGCGCCGACGGCCACGCCGGTCGCGGCCGCCACTCCCACCGCGCCGGCCGCCGCACCCGCGGCCGGCGTCAAACCGGCCGGCGAGCCGAAGGCGATCCCGCACGAGCTGGCCGGTCGCGACGATTGCCTGCTCTGTCACAACCCCGAAACAGGCGTAAAGGCCGCGCCCAGGGATCACGCCGGCCGGACCGTGGAACAATGCCAGTTATGTCATAAGCCGAAGAGCTAAAAAAGCGGAGCGGAACGCGCCAGATGCCCCCTCAGGCGTCTGGCGCGTTCATTTGAGGGTCATGGCCGGCCGATGGCCGCGATCGCTTCGTGGGCGGTCCTTCCGATGCAGGCTTCCGGGAAGCGCGCACACAGATCGGGGCGCGTGTTCAGGAGATGGCCGCCGAACACCAGCCGCGGCCGGGGCTCGTCCACGCGGGTGATGGCTTCGTATGCCTCGATCAGGCCATTGGCGCTTTCGGGGGTCGTGGCCGAAAGGCACACCAGCCGGGGCCGCAGCCGTTCGACCTCCGCGATCAGATGGTCAACCGGCACGTTCTGGCCGAGGTAGATCACGCGCCAGCCGTAGCGACGCAAGCCCAGCGAGACCAGCAGGATCCCCACATCGTGCCATTCGCCGGCCGCCGAGCCGGTCAACGCCAGCGGCCCGGCGGAAGCTGGTTCGTAGGCCTGAAACAGCGCCGCCAGCCGATGGCGCAGGAACGCAGTGGCGAAGTGCTCCTGTACGATCGTGGCCTCGCCCCGATGCCAGCGTTCGCCTATTTCGACCAGCACCGGTGTGATGATCTCCTCGGCCACGTTCTCGATGGGGTGGATCGCGAAGGCTTCCGCCAGAATCGCCGCGGCGCGCGCCTCCTGGAAGGCGAGCAGGGCCGCCAACAACTCCTGGGCCAACACGCCGGTCGGCCGTGGGCCGGCCCGTTCTGCGGCCGCCGCAGCTTGCCCAACCGGCCCGGTCCTCGCTTCACGCGCCGCGCGATGCCGTTCCAACAGCGCCACCGCGCTGCTGATCGAAACCCCGCTGTCGGTCTGCTGCTTCAACCACTTCAGGATGGCGATATCGCGCTCCGAGTAAAGCCGATAGCCGCCTTCGCTGCGGCCCGGCGATAGCACATTGTATCGGCGTTCCCAGGCGCGCAAGGTGGCCGGCGTGATGCCCGTCTGCTGCACCACCGTTTTGATGGTATAGATGGGCGCATCGTCGTAGTCGCCGAAGTGTTCTGGGCCGGGCATATGGACTCCTGCTATCAGGCGGCGAGCCGGTCGGCAATCTGCGCGGCGGCTTCCACCAGCTCGGGCGCCTGGTCGAACACCGCGCGGCCCGATTGATCGGCGGTCATGGCCGCGAGCGAAAAGGGCAAACAACCCAGGAGGGGCAGATCGGCCGCATGTTCGCGCACGAACGCCTCGTCCTGGGGCCCGCGCGTCTTGTTCGCCACCAGATAGAAGCGCTTGATGCCGATCTCCGAGGCCAGGTGGCGGATCTGTTCGGCTGTGCCCAGGCTGCGCAGGCCCGGCTCCACCACGATGATGAAGGCGTCCACCGCGCCGGCCGTGCCGCGGCCGAGATGCTCCACGCCGGCCTCCATGTCGAGGATCAACGTCTGGTTGCGCCGCAACAACAAATGGGTGACGAGCGCTTTCAGGAGCGCGTTCTCCGGGCACAGACATCCCGCGCCGCCCGCACGCACGGTGCCCAGGCGCAACAGCCGCACCCCGCGATGGGTGATGCTGAAGTTCTCGGGAATATCGTCCACCTTGGGATTCAAACGGAAGACGCCCCCGATCGTGCCCTTCTGCGCGCCGGTGCGCTCGTAGATCAGATCTTCCATCTCGGCGATCGGCTTGAGCGCGGCGTCCAGGTTGGCCGGCAGGCCGAACGCCAGGCCCAGGTTCCCCGCCGGGTCCGCGTCGATGGCAATGACATCTTGTCCACGTTGGGCGTAAACGTAGGCAAGCAGTGCGGTCAATGTGGTCTTGCCGACCCCGCCCTTTCCGGTAATGGCGATCTTTGGCATGGCTATCCCCCCGTATGATGGCGCAACAGACTTTAGATTATTTTATCACACAGGTTCTACATTAGCACAAAAACGGCGACGCGAAAGAGGGGGCGGTTACATTCGGGAGCACATAAGTTGACGGTTTGTCCAGACGCCGTTATGATCTGGCTTGATCGTTTGTCGAGCCGTCCAGGAGCTACATCTCATCATGAAGCGGCACTCCGCTCATCCTCCTGTTCCCTGGGCCGCGCTGAGCCAGCCGGACGTGCTGGCGCGACTACATGTCGCCCTTGCTCAGGGCCTTACGCTTGCCGAATGCGCGGCGCGCCGCGCGCGGTACGGGCCGAATCGCATTCGTCCGGCCGCGACATCGAGCGCGGGAATGTCCCTCTGGCGGCAGCTCGGGCAGGGACCCGGCCTCGCGCTGCTCGCGGCCGCGCTGCTCGCGGCCGTAGTCGGCGATGTGAAGGCGGCCGCGGGGCTGGTGATCTGTCTCGTCCTGGCCGGCCTGATGGGCATCATGCGCCAGCCTCGCGCCTGGGCCGCGCCGGCCGCCTTGCGCAAGCTGATGGCCGGCCGCGTTCGCGTGCGCCGGGAAGAACAAGAGCAGATCATCTCCGCCACCGAGCTGGTGCCGGGCGATATCGTCTTCCTGGCCGCCGGCGAGCTGGTGCCGGCCGACGGCCGCCTCCTCGAAGCAACCGGCCTGCGCATCCACGAGGCGCTCTTGACCGGCGAGCCGGAGCCGGCCGACAAGTTCGCGGCCGCCATTCCCGGCGACCGTCTGGCCCTGGAAGATCAGCACAATATGGCGTTCATGGGCACAACGGTCGTCGCCGGCCAGGCCGTGATGGTCGTCACCGACACCGGCATGAACACCCAACTGGGCCGCGCGGCCGCAGCCATCCAAAACATCGAGCCGCCGGTTGCGCCTTTCTGGCGAGATCTGGAGCGGGCCGGCCGCGGCCTGATGTTGGCAAGCGTAGCGCTCGCGGCGGCGGTCGTCGGCCTCGCCGCGCTGCAAGGCGCGGCGCCGGAGGCTTCCCTCCGCCATATCGTCAGCCTCGTCGTGGCCCTTTTCCCCGAGGCGTTGCCGGCGATCGTGCTGATGGCCGCGGCGCTCGGCGCACGGCGTCTGCGGCAGCAGGGCGCATTGGCCCGCCGGCTCCAGGCCGTGACGACCCTCGGCGCGACGACGGCCGTTGGCGCCGACCTGGCCGGCGTCCTGGCCGAAGACCGACTGATCGTTGTCGCACAGGATCCGACCGGTCGCCGGATCGAGCTGGCCCTCGCTACCGACCATCGGACCCCGGCCATCTTGCCCGCCGAAACGGCGACCGGAACCGACGACGAGCCGCCCTCCTTGCTCTTCCTGTTGGCGGCCGCGGCGCTGTGCAACGACGCGACGCTACGCCCCGACCCCGGCCAACCAGGCCGTTGCCGCGCGTTCGGCGATCCGGTGGAAGCCGGCCTGCTGGCGGCCGCGGCGCGCCTCGGCCTGTGGAAGTCGGCCCTCGATGCCGCATTCCCCTGCGTGGAGAAGCTCCCGTTCGATCCCGGCCGCGCGCGCGTGACCACCGCACATCGGGTGGCGCGCCGCGGGGGCCGGCCGAGAGACGGGGCGACACTCCTGGACGCCCTTTTGGCCGGCCACCTGTCGGCCGAGCCCGTGTTCTGGATCGCGCTCAGCCGCGGCGCGGTCAGCTCTGTGTTGGCGGCTTGCGACCGGATTCGGATCGCCGATCGCGTAGAGCCGCTCGATGCGGCCTGGCGAGAGCGCATCCTCGCCGCGGCCGACGAGATGGCCGGCCGTGGAATGTACGCCATGGGAATCGCCTTCCGGATCATCGAGCCGGACATCTGGCAAGACGACGCCGACGTGTTGCCCATCCGGGGGCCAGAGCTGGAGCGCAGTTTGACCTTTGCCGGCTTGATCGGCGTGTCCGCGCCGCCGAGGGCCGGTGTGCCGGAAGCGATCGCGGCCTGTCGCGCCGCCGGCATCCGGCCGATCCTGTTCACCGCGCACCGCCCCCAGGCCGCGCGGCAGATGGGCCGGGCGCTCGGCTTCGCTGCCGACGGTCCCATCCTGAGCGGCCCGGAGATCGAACGGATGGGGCCGGAGAAACTGCAAACGGCCGTGGGCGATGTGGCCATCTGCGCGCAGGTAGATGTCGGCCACAAGCTCGCCGTGGCGCAGGCGTTGCAGGGCCGGGGCGATGTCGTGGCCGGGGTCGGCAACAAGCTGGACGATCTCGTTGCCCTCGGCCGGGCGGACATCATGGTCGCGCCCGGCCCGGGCGCGGCGGAGGTCGTCAAGCAGGCGGCCGATCTGGTCCTGCTCGACGGCGCCTTCGCGACGCTGGTCGCCGCGATCGCAGAGGGCCGCGCCGCCGAGCAGTCTCTCCGCCGGTTCGTGCGCTTTGCACTGGGGAGCAATATCGCCAGGGTGCTGCTCCTGCTCGCCATGCCCCTGTTGGGATTGCCGCTGCCGTTCAGTCCTCTGCAGGTGTTATATCTGAACCTGGTGGTGGACGGCCTGCTGGGCGTCGGCATGGCGCTGGCGCCGGCCGGACCGCGCGATGGCGCGGCGTCGTGGCCTGCCGCAACGCCCGTCTGGCTTCGTCGCCTGGATCTTTCCCTGCTCGGCCCCGTCGGCCTGCTCTTCGGCATCGGCCTGGCGATCGGCCTGCTCGCCGGCCTTCAAACGATCCACGAGCTGCGCTGGCGCACCCTGATCCTGACGGGAATGGTCTTCGCGCAGGCGTTTCGGGTGTTGGCC
>Ga0272448_1003623_pt1 | contig 18254 bp, 18 predicted proteins | sample YNPCB0191_FD_202220 | JGI IMG/M metagenome (GOLD analysis project Ga0272448, IMG submission 202220) | Hot spring sediment microbial communities from Yellowstone National Park, WY, United States - YNP-CB-019-1 | ecosystem: Environmental > Aquatic > Thermal springs > Hot (42-90C) > Sediment... | reverse complement strand
AGGTCAATCATCTCGATGTCCCCCGGGGACCAAAGCGTGCCTGCCCGCTTCGTGCCATGGGCGCAGACCGGTTCCGTAAAGTTCCGTCACGCGCGTTTCCGTGAAAACCTGCTCAGGTGGCCCATCTGAGACCAGACGGCCCGACTCGAGGAGCGCAACCCGTCGGCATGATGGAGGCAACACTTCGAGTTCATGGCATACCAGCACAACACTGATGCGGGTCTGCGTGTAAATCTGATCGATTGCCTCGACAATTTTCTCCCGCCAACCGAGGTCGAGGTTCGCGGTCGGTTCATCCAAAAGCAGCAGCTCTGGTTCTTGCACCATTGCACGCGCGATTATTGTTTTCCGTTGTTCACCGCCAGAAACAGCGCCAAATGGCCTGTCGCCAAGCGACTTCAGCCCGAGTCGCTCGATCCATTGGTCAACAATCTCCCAGTCCCGGCGCGTCAGTCGTGTGAAAAGGCCGACTCGCGCCGTGCGCCCAATGGCAACAACCTCGCGCACCGTCAGTGGAAGCTCGCTTCGGGCAGGCAACAGTTGAGGTACGTAACCAATTCTCCTGCGCAGCAATGCCAAACTTGCCCCCCGCAACTCCCGGACGTTCTCATTCAACACGACGATTTGTCCCTGCGCGTGTTTGACAAGCCCGAGACAAACCCGCAGCAGCGTTGTCTTGCCCGCGCCGTTTGGTCCCATCAACCCAACAATGCCACCCTGTTCGACGCACAAGCAGTCAACGTCGAGCAAACAACGCCGGTCTGCATGCACCGTCACAGCGCGCAAATCAATCACACTCCCGGTCAGCATGTTTCGCATTACTTACAGCGGATTGCCCTGGTAAAAAGGCCCGTCCACAAAGCGGACACTTCTCAACGACGCGAGCCAGGTACCGACAGCGACAACCGCCATTCGAACGTTTCGGCGCCGCTCGTCTGGCCGGTCTGAGGCGGCGCCCCGCAAAGGTCATCTTTGGAGACTCTCGACCAGCCGGTCAAGGTTCGACATGACCATGTTGTCAAATGATATTGTGCCGTCTCTTGGCACCGGAAAATTCTCGAAAACCACCACACGTGCGTTCAGCCGAGCCGCCAAGGCGTCAGCGGTGCGCCGACCCTCCGGCAGATTGGCGATGACAACCTTTGCGTTGGCAAGTCTGCCGGCTTCCAATGCGTCGTCGATCTCTTTGATGCCGGCTGTGTCTGCTCCGCGAAAAACCGCCACAACACGAAGCCCAAGCCACTTGCAAAAAGCTTGTTGATGATGGCTCGCTATCACGGGCAATCCAACCAGCCCCGCTTTGGCCACGCGATTCGTCACCTCCGTCGAAAGAGTCACTAGACGCAATTTGATGGCCTCGAGTCGTGATCTCGCCGCCGCTTCGTCAAGCAAACCTGCCACCACCAAATGTCGTGCCACCTGCCCGCACGCTGAGAGGTAAGTCTCCGGTTGGCCCATGCCGCCAACCAGCGAAACTTCACAAATGCGCAGCCTGTTTTCGCTGCCGCCATTCAGCCTCGCATCGAGAGATTTCTGAAAATCAAAGCGCAAGAGAAGCCGACATGAGCGCAGCTTTTGGACTTCGCCGGGCCGGATATCAAAATGCCCCGGGCATGAGCCCGGTTCTGCAAGTCTCAGAAAACCTGTCCGTGTCTGAAGCAGGTCTGCAGCGGCAGCCTCGAGATAGGATGTCGTCGTGGCTACAATTGGACCTTCCCCAGCGGTGTCCCTCCGGCTGCAAGCGTTCAGCCACAAGACAAGTGCAGCCACGACAATTATGCAAGAAACGCGAAACTGCATCCGGCACCTACGGACTTGAGATTTGAAAGCCTTCCCTGTCCGCCATTCGCATGATGACACCCGAGTCGCCCGAATGCCTGTACCATGTGGATGCGCTCAGAGGCGCTTTGCTGCTCTGACTCTTCTGGCTGGGCCAGCGCGGACCAAGGCTCCAAACCACCCATTTGACCGGGCTTGTTTTCGGGTCGCCGTAGTAGCTCCCGGACTTGCCGTCCAATTCGGGAAATGTGTCCGGCACCCAAAGTTCGTAGTTGCCAACCGGGTCGCCATTCAGCAGTTGCGGCCCGGGCGCCGCATATTTGTATGTGTGCCCTTGTGCGAACGGGTCTTCGAGGTCTGCTTGTCTGCCGGCTTTCTGGCTGCGAGGGAGGTAACGTTGCTCGCTGAGTTCCACGGGCAATTGGCACCAATGCTCGGACAGGTCCGAATTGCAATTGACCCGAACGGGCGGGACACGCCCGGCGTGGTCGTCACTGTACATCTGGAGAGCAAGGCCAATGCCATACAACTCTGCGTGCACCTTGATTACCCGTGCTTTTTCCCTTGCTCGTGCCAACCCGGGAAATCCGAGGCTGGCCAGTATGCCGATAATCGTAATGACCACCAACAACTCGACCAACGTGAAGGCCTTTGCGGACCGCGCAGGGACCTTGTCAGTGCAACGTTTCTTCAATCCTTTGACCGGGGGTTTATTCGGGGACGGGAAACGTCGTGCGACCAGCAGAAACAGTCCGTCTTCATCGACAAGGCTTTCCAGATACAACCCTGCTGGCTCAAGCCATTCGGGCCATTTGGACGCGACCGGCAGAGTGTCGGTGGCAACGGCGCCGCCAGTTTGCTGATGAAACGAGTTGATCTGTGCGCTGCCGGCAAAATGCAGCACGATCAATCGTCCGTTGCTCTTCAGGCTTTGCGCAAGGAACCGCAATGCCGCAGGCTTGTCGCGGAAGTGAGGGAAGCTTTGAAAACACAACGCAACATCAAACAGCTCGGACCCGGCCGATCCCGCGCAGACGTCGAAAAGCTTGAAGTCTGCGTCGATTCCCTTTGCTCGTGCGCGTTCGAGCATTGCCCTCGAAAAATCAACGGCCGTCACCCGACCGGGATGTACCCACGAAGCCAGCAGGCCGGTGACCTGCCCGGTGCCGCAGCCAACCTCGAGCAGGTCCATACCCGAATCGATTCCAAGGCGGTCCCTGATTCCCGACAATCTTGCCAGGGTCTTGGACTGCATCTCCGGATCATTGTCCCAGGTGACCGCGTGATGATCAAAAAACGCGATGCGCGGGTCTGTATTGTTGTTGTCAGCCGCAGGTTTCATACTGCAGGAGAGGCAACCGGAAAACAGCGCCAACCGGTACAAGCCTGTCGTTGCCCGTGGCGCAGCGCTTGCACGCAACAGAAATTCTTCATTGGCACAGAATCTCCCATGTCATTTACTCAGCCTGTAAAAACGTGTTGCTGCATCTCCGACCGTTTCCTGAACGACATAGCTGCCGTTCATCAAGGTCGGTTTTGCAGTCACAGCCCGCCACTCGGTCGGAAACAGCGAATCCGCAAACTCAAGCCTGAAATCAGGCGCAGAAACAGGCCACGAAACCACGCTGATTCGCAGCACCGGGGGATCATGAACGATCACCTCCTGCACGAAAAGTTCGTAACCAAAAGTCCCGTTGCTGCCCGATCCTGACTCCTGGTTCAGAATGCCTATCGCATCGAACTTCCCCGTGGGCGCAGGACCGAGATTGTAAAGCGAAGTGCGTACGGGAAAGTACCGGCCCTCGCCGTCTGTCACGATGCATTTCCGCTGCTCCCAAACGGTCTTTCCCCAGCCGGCATTATCAACCAGCGCAAGCCCGTTGATTCGCACGCGCATTCCCTGATAATGCTCGCCTCCTGTCTGGCGCGTTGGATCAAAAATGTCTTCCTTTGTGCTCGGATCACCGTCGTCCGGCCTCACAATATCCGACAGCGCAATCAATTCAGGTTCAGGCAATCCGTAATCAGCCCGGACAAGCACGATCGTGAAATCCGCACCCGGGCTTTTGTCGTGCGCTTCGTTGATGTTCCTTTTGCCGCCGTAAAACAGCGACCTGTTTGCGGTCACTTCAACAAGATCGCCTTTGCGGAAACGGTGGTTGTTCACCGGGTCCCGGTTGACACGATTCACCTCTGCCACCCACTCTTCGTCCGTGTAACTCTTTGCGCTGTCCTTTATCCACGCAAGGTTGCCATAGTTCTGGCCCATCCAAAGGGCTGTTCCACCACGGTCGCCGACGTCCACGGCCTCGATGAACACCTGCCACTGACCGCCCATCTTGCCCGCACCCGCCCCGTCGTTCCACGGAACGAAATTGGCGGACGTATCAAGGAACTCTTCAGGATCGTTCAACAGCACTCCCCGGATTGTGAAAGGCAACGAACCGCTCCACGCGCTTGTGCCATCCGCGTTCACAGCTTGAAGAGAAGAATGCGTTTCACCCATCGCCACATTCTGTCCGCCAACAATAGCAAGCGTCGCGGCAAGAACACCCTGCAGAACCATCAATCCCGGCCTTCTCGAAAACACTGTGTTCATTCTGAGCTTCAGTATTACGTTTTTCTTCGAAAGTGTGAAACACATCAGTCCGACGTCAAGAACATTTTCAGTGCGATTTGAAACTTTGCTGCGAATTTTTCAGCAGCCCGGCGCAGCCGCACCGCAGTGACCGATGTCAGACCAAACCCGACACATCCAAGCTGCTCGGTCCTACGTGGTTTACAGACAAACCCCGCTTTCCCTGTTCATGGCCCACGGTTATTGTTCGCCCGTGATTTCGCCGGACCAGAGCGTTTTGGACAGGGAACAAGGGTTGGTTTCCAAAGTGGTTTCGGTCAGGCGGAAATGGTGTAACGAAGTGGAACAGGGCGTGGCCCTCGCTCCGTCTAAACAAAACAACGCGGCCACGGAGCGAGGGCCACAGGGGATTCAGGGCGCATCCCACACACAAACGGCTTGCTTGTGAATTGCACCGCCTCGCTTCGGTAATTCAATCAGTGGCAATCCTTGTGTGCGGCGAAATCAGCTTGACCTTTGCTTCGACACCCAGCCGGGAAAGGAACTCGGATTCAACCTCGAGGCGCACCGTCTCCAAAGTTCTGATGAGATCGTCGAATATGCGATCTGACACAGCCAGCCGCAGAATGATCCGACTGTCTGTGACTTCGATTTCGACATTGTGATTGGCGATCGAGGTGTGGCTGATGACTTCTCTGATTTGTTCCTCGTACAGAGGCATTTCATTTACAAGGACCTGGCGATCGAGTCGCCGCTCCGGGGTGATCGTGGCTGTGGTTCGACCGCATCTGCATTTGTCGCGTTTGAGTTGGCAGCACACGCGCGTGGCATAACGCAAAAGCGGCGTGGCTTCTCTCAGCAAAGTGGTAACGAGAAGCTCGCCATCCTTGATTTCAACAAGGAAATGATCTTCGTTAACATGGAAAAAGCCGTGTTCGCACTGTACGCAGAATCCGGGATCCAGGATCGCCGGAATCCCGAAATTGCACTGCACGCGGGCGAACAAGCCGGCCTGGAGCTCATGCCGCGCAAGCTCTTCCACCGGCCTTGAAAGCAGTATCGTCCGCAAGTAAAGGGACTGCGGATCTATCCGTCGTTTGTCGAGTTGAGCTGCAATTTCCCGGGCGTTTGTCGGCGTTGTCACCAGAACCGTCGGCCGATAATTCTGCAGCATTGCCAACTGATAGTCGATGTGCAACGGGTCTTCTGCGATCACCGAGGCTTCAACGGTTTGAGCGCCGAGTGTGTAGCCGGAAAAACTGCCTGACGAACTGTTGCCGAGGTTGATCTGGATTACGTCATTTGCGGTGACACCTGCTGCCACCAGTTGGCGCGCAACAAGCCGACCCCACTGTTTGATGTCGTTCTGAGTGTGGCCGATGATCAGTTGGCGTCCTTTCGGCCCGACAGCCGAATGCAGTCTGATTACTTCCCGGAGGGGCAGTGCGAACATGCCGTAAGGGAAACTGTCGGCCAGTTCCTCGGGCGTTGTGACCGGCAGCCGGCTCAAGTCCGCCAGTGAATCAATCCGGCTGTCGCCGAGCGTTTCGCGGTATCTGCGGACGTTCCGTTTGAGCCGCGCAATCAAAGCTTGCAGCCGTTCGAGTTGCAATTGCTCGATTTCTTCGGGGCGCGCGCACTCGTATTTCGGATCAAGAATTCTCATTCCCAAATCTCTTTGTAGCCCTTGCCAAGGTAAGCACGTCTGACCTCGGGATTGGTAACAAGGTCTGCTGCTTCACCCTCGAGGATGATTTCACCCGTCTCCATCACGTAGGCGCGGTCGGCGATCTCGAGCGCAGCCACCGCGTTTTGTTCGACAAGGAACACCGTTACTCCATCCTCTTTCAGTCGTCTAATGCAATTGAAAACCTCGCGCACCATCAACGGTGCAAGGCCCAATGACGGTTCGTCAAGCAGCAGCAACCGCGGGCGCGCAACCAATGCCCGCCCAAGGGCAAGCATCTGCTGTTCGCCGCCCGAGAGTGTGCCGGCGAGTTGGCGTGAACGCCCTTTCAAATGCGGAAATCTCTCGTACACGTCTTCGATCGCGCGCTTCCGGTCCAGATTGTGGTACCCACCCAGCACAAGGTTTTCCCAAACCGTCATGTCGCCGAACAACTGGCGGCCTTCCGGCACCAGTATCATCGCATGGCTGATCCGCGTCCACGGCGGCTCACCAACAACACTTCGGAAATTGACCCGGATATCGCCGCTCCAGACCGGCAGGAGTCCTGCAATTGCGCGCAAAAGAGATGTCTTGCCCGCACCGTTCGCACCCAGCAGCGTGACAATTTCACCCGCATCGACGTGCAAGCTCACGCCTTTGACAATCTCGAGGCTGCCGTACCCGCAGCGCAAGTTTCTAACCTGAAGCAACATTTTCTTTTTCGCCCAGATAAACAGCTATCACCTTGGGATCGGAACGGACCTGTGCCGGCGGGCCTTCTGCGATCTTAACCCCGAAATCAAGCACAAGGATTTCGTCCGCGATATCCATCACAAGCGACATGTCGTGCTCGACCATGAGCAGCGTTATCCCCCGGTCCCTGACATGCCGAAGCGTTCTTGCGAGATCGTCTGTTTCCTTCGTGTTCAGCCCGCTGGCAGGTTCATCAAGCAAAAGCAGCCGCGGTTCCGTCGCAAGCGCTCGAGCCAGCTCAACAAGCCGCCTCTGGCCGAGGGAAAGACCGCCGGCCGAGTGTTGTGCTTTTTCCGCCAACCCCACCTCCTCGAGCAATCTCGAGGCCTGTTCGATCATGGCCTTTTCTTCTCGTCTTTGTGTCGGCAATCGCAGAGCGCAACTGATCAAACCCGCACGGCCATGAAGATGACGTCCCACAAGCACATTCTCCAAAACAGTCATATGCGAAAACAAACTCACATTTTGGAATGTGCGCGACACTCCGAGGGCGGCAATCTGGAACGGCTTCAATCCGGTGATCACCTCGCCGTTCATTCGGACCACGCCATCGGTCGGTTTGATCAACCCGCAAACAATGTTGAACAACGTCGTCTTGCCGGCGCCGTTCGGCCCGATAATCGCTTTTATTTGTCCCGGGCTGACCGTAAACGAAACGCCGTTCAGCGCCACCAGCCCGCCGAAACATTGACGGACATTCTCAGCCTCAAGAAGCGCCACCGCGCGCCTCCTTTCCCGGCTTGTACAACGAACGGTACCGATTCATCCACAAGCCCAATTGTCTGAACGGCCCTTGCGGCGCCAGTGCAACTATTGCAATCAGGATTATCCCGAAAACCGCGTTGTCATACGTGCCAAACCAGCCGCGCAACGAAAGAAAAACCAACAACGTGCTGACAACCAACGCGCCCTCGAGGTTTGCCATCCCGCCAGCAGCAACCAACGCAAGGTACCGGACGGATTTGAACGCGCTCGACTCGGACGGCCCTATTCCCTCGTTGTAATGTGTGAGCAAACTGCCCGCCATTGCCGCGAGGGCCGCGCTCACCATGAAAACCTCGAGCTTGAGCTTCGGCGTGTTCACGCCCATCGCGCTTGCGGCTGCTTCGCTGTCGTGAATCGCCCGAAGCGCTCGGCCCATGCGCGATTCGACAAGGTTCCGCAGCAGCAGCAGCACGGCGATGGCCACCGCCCATGCGATGTAGTAGTTCTGCACGCGCACTGCGCTTTTGCCGCTGACAGCCAGACCGCCCACCGACAGGCCGGGCACACCCGTAATCCCGTCAGCAGCGCCCAGAGCCGGGCTGCCAATCAGAATGCAATGAATTATCAGACCGAACCCGAGCGTGGCCATTGCCAGATAGTGCCCGCGCAAACGCAACGACGGATACCCGATCACTGCGGCAATCACTACCGTCAACAGAATCGCCATGATAAATGCCAGCCACGGCGCCACCGTCAGCACAAGCGTGTCGTCGTACAAGTTCTTCCGGCTCACAATCACACCGCACTTGTCCAACAAATCAAACCAGACTGCGCCACGATAACCGGCCATGTTATGCGTCGTAAGAAAAGCCGATGTGTACCCGCCAATTGCAAAAAACGCGCCCTGGCCAAGCGAGACCTGCCCGGCGTATCCCATGAGCAACGACAGCCCCATCACAACGATCGCGTAGTACACAGCCATCGTCAGTTGGGTCAGATAATAAACCTTCCCGGCAGCGCTCAGGCTGAGCTGGATGACAATCGCTGCCGCTGCGAATGCAGCCAACCGCGGCCATATGCGTGTGGTTGTGTTCATACCTCGCGCACGGAAACACCAGACGGGCGCCCAAACAATCCATGCGGTCGCAGGAACAGCATTGCCAACAAAATTGCAAATGCAGCCACGTCCTTGAACGCCGATGGTATCACGCTCACGCTGAATGCCTCGATCAACCCCACTATCAGCCCGCCGGCAACCGCAGCCATCGGATTGCCAAGCCCGCCCAAAATCGCCGCTGCAAACCCCTTGATCGCAAGGCCCGGCCCCATTTCATAATGCGTCATTGAAATCGGCGAAATGACGCACCCCGCCAATGCGCCAAGGCCGGCGCTCAGCCCGAAAGCCGCCGTCCGCATGTTGCCGGTGTTTATCCCCACCAACATCGCCGCTTCCGGATTGGACGAACAGGCGCGCATCGCTCTGCCATACAACGTCCTTTTGTAAAAAAGCTGCAACAGCATCACCACTACGCCTGCCGTGCCCAGCACCCAAATAACCTGGGGCGACAGCGCAGCTCCAACTAGTTTTACCGACGACGCTTCGTTTCCGGTGAAATATGGAAGGGACCGTACTTTTTCATCCCACACGTGCAAGGCCAGTTCCTGGATCACAATCGACAAACCGATCGTGATGATAATCATGTGAAGAACTGAATGTGACCGCAACCGACGGAAAAACACCAGTTCGAGCCCGCATCCAAACAACGTCACAATTGCAACCGCAACTGCAACCGCAACAGGAACAGGAAGAAATGATGCCAGTGTAATCGCCACCATGCCGCCCAGCATCACAAACTCGCCCTGGGCAAAATTCAGTACGCCGGTTGCGCTGTAAATGATGTTGAAACCAATCGCAACAATGGCGTACACGCTACCCACTGTTACGCCCGAAAAGAAATATTGCAGTGCCTGAACCAAAACAATACCCCCTTATCCGCCGCCAAAGTACAATTCTAGCCGGCTTTGCAGTTCCCGATTCTGCCTTTGCTTCATGGACGAGCCAAATGCTCTGTTGTCCCGATTCCGCTCGTCAAGAAAAAGAGTAAACACTGCACTCAGCACGGCGCGACACAGCGGTGTTCCTGCAACCAGCGCCATTGTTATGCCTCGAGCATTTGGTTGCGGCTGCACCGCGCCGAGGATGATCCCAGTGGTTCCACCCTTCAGGAAGAGCTGTGTGTCTTTGACCGCTGGAACCAATTAGAGCTCAGGGCGACAGATTCGCGTTTACGCGGGAACATGGAACCTTGTCTCTCGATTCCGGCACACCGGTGACTTGCGCACGGGCGCGAATCCAACGGGCGGCGCGCCCTACCCTGAGTACACCTTGCGTCAGGCAGGGCGGGCACCGGGCGCCCACCGCTCACCGCAAAACGGGAGAGAAAACCTACTTCTTGTAGATCACGAACTTGCCGTTCTTTACCGTCAGCATCTCGAAAGCATCCAAACCGAGCCCCGTATGATCTGTCGGCGAATAGTTGAACACACCCGCTGTTCCGACAAACCCTTTGAGTTGCTCGATCGCATCCCGCACCTTGTCTCTGTCAGTGCTGCGGGCTTTCTTGACGCCTTCGATGACAACCATGAAAGCGTCGTACGCATGCCCGCCGAAAGTGCTCACGTCCTCTTTGAACTGTGTTTCATAATCTTTCTTGTAAGCGGCGAGGACTTTTTTCTGGGGATGATTATCAGGCAGTTCATCGACGACCAGGAGCCGGCCCGCCGGGAACAGGATACCTTCAGCGGCCACGCCGGCTTGTTGGACATACTTGAGGTTTCCAAATCCGTGGCTTTGGAACAGCGGGATGTTCAGCCCGATCTGTTTCATGTTCTTTGCAATTATCGATTGCGCAGGCACAATTGACCAGTTCACCACCGCTTGCACTCCGGGTGTTCCCTTGACCTTGGTGAGGATGTCAGTCAGGTCTGTTGCCCCCTTGTCATAGACCTCATTCACGACGATCTGAATGCCGTGCGCGGGTGCAAGGTCTTCGAGCTGTTTCTTCCCTGCCATGCCAAAGCCGTCGTTGCCCGACAACACGGCTATCTTGCTGATGCCCATGTCCTTCATCGTCTTGTAAATCCACGTCACCGCCTGACTGTCCTTTTGAGGGGTCTTGAAGACATACTTTGCCAGCGGATTCACAATCGTTTCCGCTGCTGCGCACGAGACGAGGATCATTTTGTTTTCCTCGCACAACGGCTTGATCTGCATCGTCTCGCCGCTTGTCGATGGCCCTACGATCGCGAGCACGCGCTCTTCATCGATCAATTGTTTGGCGAATGACACCGCCTTTTCCGGGCTGCCGCCGCTGTCCTTGATTATGACCTCGATCTTCCTGCCCAAAACACCGCCTTTAGCATTTAGTTGGTCGGCCAGCATCTGTACCGTTTTGGCCTCGGGCGCGCCAAGGAACGACGCAGGACCTGTCTGTGAGAAAATCGCACCGATTTTGATAGTTCGTGATTCGGCGCCGTTGGCGGTCAGACCTGTCAAACCGATGACGCATGCCGCCGCGGCCACCTTTATACCGCACATTAGTTTTTCTTTCATAACAATGCTTGAGTTGGCTGCTCCTGCGTGTTGCGCAGGCGATTTGAATTCAAATGTACTCTGTTTGGCTAACGAAATGCCATCTCACACCATGTCGGCAACATTGTCAATGCAGCATGCGAATCGGATCACAGCAGTTCCAACACCCCGGCGGGAACGCGGGGATTCATCGCCCCCTTGTTTATCGCCAACTGCGTTTCTGCTAATGATCACCGCGCCTTCTTTCTTTTCTTGGCCACCACCGAAATATCGCCTGCCAATTCTCATTGTTGGTCGAGAAGAGCGAAAGAAGGCGAAAACAGGGAATTGCCCAACGCCCGCTTCTTTGCGCTTCGGATGTCAGCCGGTCCGGAACGGCTGTACTCCCACCCCTGCCAGCGTTTGCCGGGGACCACCCGTGAATTCAGATTTGCGCAGTTCTCAACCCTCGACCTATTTGCGGAGGCGGAAGAACCGTTGCACGGTCGTCGCATCCACAGTAACCACAAACTCGCTGCCAACGATCTGAACCGACTCTGATGCGGCGGTCCAAGCCGCGCTAGGGAAAACTGATGGCGCGGTTTCCAAAACATAACCCGTGGCGGTGACAGGCCACGAAAGTGTGATTCGTTTGGGAGCGACCCGGGCCACGTGCAGTTCCGGCGGAGGCACCGCTGCGCCAACAGTCCAGATCGAAAAATCCACCGGGCTGACAGTACTGAGCGTCCTTGCTACCGGGTCATGGACAGAAGATATCTCACTCGCATCAGAACTTGTGTAACGGAACAGGTCCAACGGTTTCGCTGCGAGGTCGGAGGCAAGCAAGGTCGGATTGTACTGTGCGCGAACGTACATCGGGGGGATGGCTGTTCCGGATTGGAACTTGTCCTCGAGCAGAATCCAATGCTCGGCGTAGGGCACCGGCTTCGGGCCAAACGGCACCGGCTCGGGAATTCGTTGAACGGACATCACCGGTCGGGAGCCGTCCACCGCAGCCGCACGAACCGCGACGCCTGTATCGCCAATGGGTTGCCAGTCGGCTCGCGTAAGATCAACGCGCTGCAGCACGGGCGCCGTGGTTTGTGGCGCGTCGGTGATTATGAAGTCCCTCGAAGCAAATCCGACAAGGTAACCTGCGCTGGTTCTGGCGAGGCCATCCAAAGGCTGCGACAACCCTTGAATCACCAGTGAGGCGGTTGAACCGCTGAAGCGCCACAGCCGGCCCAACCCGCCGCCGGTGTACTGGCCCGGTGTGCGCTGGGCGGCATACACACCGTCGCTGCCAACAGCGATGGCGGTGAAATGCTCGCCAGGGTTAGCCGCAACACCAACCAGTTTCTGCCATGATGATCCGGATCGCCGCCATGCCAGACCATCCTCGCCGACGGCGTAGGTGTCCGACGCAGTGCCGGCGATGCCGACGATCACGCCGGTTCCGGGTGTTGTTTCGGAATTCCATGTGGAACCGTTGTATCTTAGAATCTTGCCATTGGCCGTGCCCACGAAAACCTCGTTGTCGGCGCGGCCCCAGAGGGCGCTGATTCGAGTTTCACTCTGATCGCCGGGGACCGTGTAAAGTGTTTGCCAACCGTCCGGGTCTTTCCAGTAGAGGACCCGATATGGGGCAGCAGCATGCAGACGTCCACTGGGCGATCGCCAGAACGCAACTGTTCCTTCGGCGCCTGACATTGCCAACCACTGGGTGCCGTCCCACCGATGAACACCCCGGCCCCAATCCTGGGTGTTTTCCCATGCAACAATGACGTCGCTGAGACTGGTAGCAGTTACGGCCTTGACATGTGTCGCTCCGGCAGCGCCCGGCGGTAGAGACGGGAACCGCTGCGCAACTCCATTTGCGACATACCAAAGTGGCCATGAATTGGGATCAGCGTAGGTAAAACCGAAAGCGATCACGCCATTTGAACCGCAACCGGCAATGCCGGGAGAAATAAGACCTAGCTCGAGATTGCCGCCCACAGTCAGCGCCGAGAGCGTGCCGCTACCGGGATTGTCCAACTTGTACTCGTGAGCCACGCCGCCCGGGCCAACACAATATATTCTGTCGCCCGCACCGGTACCGGTGAACCATTGTCGGCGAATGCTTGTCCTGAACTCCTTCCTCACCGCAGGATTTGCGCCGTCGTAGTAGAAAACAGAGTTTTCGTTCAGCAGATAAACTTCGGTGGGAGACCGCCCCCAGAGGGCACAAAACCCGATTCCAAATGGTTCACTGGCGTTGACAGGAAGCTGTGCCCACGAGCCGTCCGAGTTGCGGCGGTAAAACTGGGTCCAATTGCCCGCCGCGAACACGTTGTTGGCATCACAGGCCCAAAGCCGCGTAATGATGTTGTAGCTCATGTTGCCGCTCTCACGCTTTTGTTCGAGCTTCCATGTGCCGTTGTCGCGATGGAGGATTTGACCGTGTGTACCGGCTACGAACAAATGATTTGCGCCTGCGGACGTTATGGCCTTGAACGAACCTTCCACAGCAAGTGGCGGATAAACCCAGTCCCACTTTGTGCCGTCGTAATGGGCAAGAGCCGTTCCGTAATCGTGGCTTGCCCAGACATCGTTGGTTGCCACTGCGTGGACGGCGTTGAACGGATATGTATAGCCGCTGAACTGTGGAGCCGGCATCTCTTTCCACGACGTGCCGTCATACCGCAGGATAAGACAGCGATTGGTGATGTTGTCCGTGTAAGGGTCGCCGCCGACAGCCCAGATCGCATTTTGAGACAGACCATGAATGGCGAAAATGGTCTTTTGTGTTGGCGTGGTTTGGACTGTCCATTTCGAGCCGTCCCAATACATGATTACTCCCCCATGACCGCCCGCGTAAAGCTTGTCAGGTGCTGGGGACCATGCAGCCAACAAATCGTTGCCCTGAGGCTGAGGCGCGACAAAACGCCACGGCGCCGGCAGACCGGCATCCAAGCGCGAAAGAAACAGGACAGACGACAGGACCATGATCAGGCTTGCCCAGTGGATGGTCGGACGTTTTCTGGTTGACATGATTGCCATTCCCCCCAGATTCAGGTAACCAGCAATGCCGCACTACGCAATATTTGCTAGAAACTTGCTTTGCATTGCAATGACTCGCCCCTCCTGCTGTGCCCCTCCGCCTTGCGGTTCTCCGGGGTGTCTTCCCAGTCACGCCCAATTAAGACCACTGTTTCTGGCCGGAACGCGATGACGTACTCCCGGGGTGGAAAATCCCGGCTGCGGAAGCCCGATTGGCGGGTGCGCTCACTTTCACCCACCAACAACCGCCTGCCAATGACCAGTTCGGCGTCGCATCGCACTGGCAGGGTTGCGCCGGAGATTTTCCAAACGTGATATTCGAGTTCGAGCGCCGCCAATCGCGCCGCAGGGCTGGGGTTGGCCGCGAGAACAATTGTGCAGGCGGGTTCACCCTGCCGTCTCAACTCGAGATTTTCGCCACCTGCAAGCCTGCTTTGTCCGACTGCGACGAGAACCAGGTAACCGAAAAGCATCCGTGCGCGCGACCGTTTTAGTCCGATGAGAACATCAGTCGCGAGTGGAAACAATGAGCCTGTCGCCACCATTCACGCCCGGCCAGCCAACCAACAAGTTCCACGAACATGAACGTTGTGCGTTGAACGTTGTGCGTTTCCCATCTCCCATCAGCGCGCCCGTCCCTGGGCGCAAAGACCTGCACCGACGTGCCATTCACCTTATTTGCCACAGTTGCCTGATCGATCCCCCCATCTTGTGTCTGGACAGTTCGCGCGTCTCATGTGGGACGACCGGTGCGATTTCCGGGCTATGCAAACGCTTCCCTGAGCATTTGAATGGCCTTCGGGACAGCGGTGTCGGGGTTTTCCTTCCCTTCCATTTCGAGCGAGACGTAACCCTTGTAACCCGCATCAGCGAGAATGCGCGCGATGCGTTTGTAATCGAGGTCCAAAGTGTACCACTCGCCACCGCCTTGATAGGTCTTGGCCTGGACAAACACCGTCTTGGGAGCGATCTGCTTGAGTTTGTCGTAAGGGTCCTCGAGGAAATTGCCGGTGTCCATCAACGCACCCAACCATGGGGAATTGATTGCGTTGATGATGCGCAGTTGGCCTTCGGGGCTCCGCGTAAGGCCCCAATGATTCTCGAGAGCGAGCAACACGCCGCATTTCTCTGCTTTTTCGAGGCATTGCTGGGTGGCCTCGATGCACCAATTGAAACCGTCGTCTTCGGTGTATCCGGGCAGGATTGGCTCGATTCCGCGCTGCCGCATCAGTTCGTCGAAATCCTTGATTGTATTCCATCTGCCGGAGTTGAGGCGAATGCATGGCACGCCAAGTTCGTAGGCGATCTCGATGCACTTGTGAGTGTGTTCAACCTGTTTGCGCCGTTCCTGTGGGTCCGGTTGGACGAAGTTCTGATGTATGGACAGGCACACAAGATCAATGCCCCGGCTGAACGCGTGTCGTTTCAGGCGTTGCAGATACGCGCGATGAGCCGGTGTGAGCGGTTCGCGCTCGGGAATGTCCATCTGCCTGTGCAGTATATCGACGCCTTCAACACCGAGCGCCGCGGCCTTGTCGATGACTGTTTCGATCGGTACGCGCTCGGTCTTGAAATGCCAGTATGAATATGTGGCGATCGCCAGTTTCGTGCGCGGACGAACCGGTACTGGTGCGGGCGACTGCGCTGCGCCTACTGGAGCGGCGACCGTGGTCGCCGCAGCGGTTGCGATGAACGATCTGCGGTTTAGTTTCATAAACGTTGGTTTTGGGGTTAGGACTTCGATTTAAAGCTCGGAGATTTACGTCTGTTTAACATCTGTCACTTGCGACCTTTTTGGCTCTGCCCGCGGGACGTGCGCCCGACCGAGTCCCGTCGTGGCGCAACAATCCCTTGAGCGCGAGCGGCGACTTTCAGGCGCAAACCTTGCAGCCTGATGAATCCGGTCGCGTCGCTCTGGTCATACGCTTTCGTCGGGTCGGCTTCCATGGTTGCGATTTGTGGATTGTACAGGCTCAACGGCGATTTCCGGCCCGCTACCATGACATTGCCCTTGTAAAGCTTCACCCGGACCGTGCCGGTGACGTTTTTCTGGCTTTCAGTGATGAGCGCCTGAAGCGCAAGCCGTTCGGGCGAAAACCAGAAACCGTAGTACACCAGCTCTGCATACCGCGGAATCAGCATGTCCCGCAAATGCATTACTTCCCTGTCCATTGTCAGGCTCTCGATTTGCCGGTGCGCAAATTGGAGAATTGTCCCGCCGGGAGTTTCATAGACACCGCGGCTTTTCATTCCGACAAATCGGTTTTCTACCATGTCAACCCGACCGATGCCATGTTTGCCGCCCAGTTTGTTGAGCGTGCGCATGACTTCCAGCGGCGTCATCCGTTTGCCGTCAATGGCCACGCAAATGCCGCGTTCGAAATCCAGAGTTACGTAAGAGGGCTGATCCGGCGCATCTTCGGGCGCCACGCTCAGCTTGAACATTTCCTTGTTGGATGGCGCGAAAGCGTCGAACCACGGGTCCTCCAAAATCCCCGCTTCATAGGAAATGTGAAGAAGGTTCCGGTCCATCGAATAAGGCTTTTTAGCTGTGGCTTGAACCGGAATTCCCTTTTCCTGGCAGTATGCGATCATTTCAGCGCGGCCAGGGAACTGTTCCCGGAAAGTCGCGTCTCGCCATGGCGCAATGACCTGAAGGTCCGGTGCAAGAGCAGCGGCTGTTAGTTCGAATCGGACCTGATCGTTGCCCTTGCCTGTAGCTCCGTGAGCGAGCGCGGTGGCTTTCTCTCGGCGGGCGACCTCGATCATTCCCTTGGCGATGAGCGGCCGTGCAATGCTGGTGCCAAGGAGGTATTGTCCTTCGTAAATTGCGTTGGCTTGCATCATTGGGAAGATGAAATCGCGGGCAAACTCCTCCTGCAGATCGGCGATGTAACACCGACTTGCCCCTGTCCGAAGCGCTTTCTGTTCAAGTCCCCGCAGCTCTTCTTCCTGGCCGATGTTGGCGCAAAAAGCGATGACCTCAGCGTCGTAAGCTTCTTTCAGCCACGACAAGATGACCGATGTATCCAATCCACCTGAATATGCCAATACGATCTTCATGTTTAAGTTGACCCGCAGCGAATAAACGCCAACTCCGGTCCGGTGAAAAGAAGAATCTGTCAGGAAACGACAAGCTGCAACGCGGGGCTGCGAACTTTCCACGGGCCGAACCCAAAGGCGCATGATTACCGCGATGCTCGTGCAACATTACATTCAGACCTCAGTAAAACCGGGCTCTTGTCCTGATCCATTCGCAACTTGAATGCCCCTTTATTGCCAAAATAAAACCTTACCCAGCGCACTGCCCCCCTGGCGTGATAAGCTCACCGGCTCGGTCGGTCCAAACATCGTGCCTGTCCCCATATCCTGCCAACCATCCGCCTTTTCGGTCACCCAGATGAAAGTTGAGAGTTGAACGTTTCACGTTGAACGTTCCTGATCGGTATATCGAACATCGTGTCTGTCCCCGCATGTGCGCGCGACAGCCCGATTCGACAGGCCGGCAGCTGGGTCAGTTCCGATGTCTGTCCCTCTATTTGATCCTCCGGCCCCCCAAACATCGTGCCTGTCCCCATATCTGCGTGCCGCAGCCGGCCTCGACCGACCACCGGGCGCTCGGCCAGGTCCGGCGGTCAAGAGTCCGGTCGCCCGCACATGCTGAAACTCCGTGTCTGTCCCCTTTTTTGGGAGCGGGGGGTCCCAGTCGGTCTCAACTGGCTGGCAAGCGCTTGGGCTGGTCGGGGTCAAAAAACCGGTCGCCCGGGCCAAATATCGTGCCTGTCCCTCTATTTGCACCGCCGACCGGCAAAACTCCGTGTCTGTCCCCATATCCAGCCCACCATGCGCCCTTTCGGTCACCCGGTTGAACGTTGAGAGTTGAACGTTGGACGTTGAACGTTCCTGATCGGTATATCGAACATCGTGTCTGTCCCCGTATGTAGGCACCGCAGCACGATTGGACAGGCCGGCCGGCCGCTGAGTCAGTTCCGATGTCTGTCCCTCTATTTGCTCCTCCGGCCCCCCCCAAACCCATCTTCGACAGTTTGAAAAACTGGGTTGTTGATATTCAAGGAGTTACAAAAGACCAAAATGGTCTTGGCACTACATTTTCCAGCCCCGTGGTTCTGTGATCATTCCTTCTCCCGCAACGTCGG
>Ga0272448_1003622_pt1 | contig 18260 bp, 26 predicted proteins | sample YNPCB0191_FD_202220 | JGI IMG/M metagenome (GOLD analysis project Ga0272448, IMG submission 202220) | Hot spring sediment microbial communities from Yellowstone National Park, WY, United States - YNP-CB-019-1 | ecosystem: Environmental > Aquatic > Thermal springs > Hot (42-90C) > Sediment... | reverse complement strand
AGGCTTCAACAAGCAATGGACTTCTCGCTGGTTTGCCAAGGGTAAAGATTATGCCCGGCTGTTCCATGAAGACCTTCAGATGAAGAAAGCGGTGCGAGAAAAATATGCTCACGCCGGCATTGCCAGTGTTGACGTTGAAAGAGTGGGACCAAAAGTTCGGGTAATCATCCATACAGCCAGGCCGGGGATTATCATCGGCCGTGGTGGCAAGGAGATTGAAAACCTGAAGACCTTGATTGAGGGCATTGCCAAGCGCGAGGTCTATGTTGATATTCGTGAGGTTGAAAAACCTGAGTTGAACGCTCCCCTGGTAGCCGATGGCATTAAGACCCAGCTGGAAAAAAGGATTGCCTACCGCCGGGCTATGAGAAGAGCGGTAGAAATGGCTTTAAAGATGGGAGCAAAGGGAATAAAGGTGATGTGTGCTGGTCGTCTTGGCGGAGTGGAAATTGCCAGAACTGAATGGTACCTGAAGGGCCAGCTCCCGCTGCAAACCCTGCGGGCAGATATCGATTATGCCTTTACGGAAGCTTTCACCACCTATGGCCAGATCGGCATTAAGGTCTGGATTTACCGGGGTGATGTGGATAAACCAAAAGCCACTTCTCAAATCATCGAAGCTGAGGAGATTTAACCATGTTGATGCCGAAAAAGGTTAAGTACCGTAAACAGCAGAGAGGACGGATGAGGGGAAAGGCCCTGCGCGGATCAGAGCTGGCTTTCGGCGAATACGGGCTTCAAGCTCTGGAGCCCTGCTGGCTAACAGCCAGACAGATTGAAGCAGGTCGTGTGACCATAACCAGGTTTCTTAAAAAACAGGGCAAGATGTGGGTAAGGGTTTTCCCCTGGAAGCCAGTAACCAAGAAGCCAACGGAAACAAGAATGGGTCGTGGAAAAGGCGATCCCGAATTCTGGGTAGATGTGATCAAGCCGGGTCGAATTATATTTGAGGTTGAAGGTGTTAGCCTTGAAGTAGCTCAAGAAGCTATGCGTCTGGCAGCTCACAAACTGCCGATAAAAACAAGAATGATTTCAAGAGAGCATAGGGAGCTAAGATGAAGATCAAGGAATTGAAAGAGCTATCAGTAGATGAATTAAAACAGAAGGAGCTTGAACTCAGAGACCAGTTGTTTAAACTTCGTTTTCAAAAGTCTCTGGGACAGCTGGACAACCCGATGAAGATACGGAATATCAGAAGAGATATCGCCAAAATAAAGACAATCTTGGATGAAATTCAGAAAAAAGGGACGGAATAAAAGATGGAAGCTAAACGCGAAAAAAGGATAACAATCAAAGTGGGAACGGTCATAGCTAAGAATTCGGCTAAGACCGTGAAGGTTCTGGTGGAAAGACTGGAAAGGCACCCGCTTTACAAAAAGACCATCAAGCGGAGGAAAACTTTCTTAGTGCACGACGAACACGATAAATGCAAGATTGGTGATGTGGTCAAGATTGTAGAAACTAAGCCCATTAGCAAGCTGAAAAGATGGCGGGTGGTAGAAATCATCGGTTTAGCTTCCAGAGAGATAGAAACTGAGAATGAGGGTGAACTAACATGATCCAGATGAGAACAATGCTCAAGGTGGCGGATAACTCCGGCGCCCGGAGGATTATGGCCATTACTCCTCAGGGTGGCGGGGTTGGAAGAGTGGCTTCTATCGGTGATGTTATCTCTGCTTCAGTAAAGGAAGCGGACCCGGATAGTAAGATTCAAAAGGGCAAAGTGGTAAGAGCAGTAATCGTCAGGACCAGAAAAGAAATCCGGCGCAAGGATGGGTCTTATATCAGGTTTGATGATAACGCTGCGGTGATCGTAGACAAAAACGGCGAACCGATCGGTACTCGTGTCTTCGGACCGGTGGGCAGAGAGTTGAGAGAGAAAAAATTCATGAAGATAATATCGCTGGCTCCGGAGGTGCTGTGATGGCCAATTTTCCCTTTAAGAAAAACGATGTCATTGTCGTTCGAAGTGGAAAAGACCGGGGTAAGACCGGTAAAGTTTTAAAGGTTATTCCAGAAAAGAATAGGGTTCTGGTCGAAAGAATTAACATGGTCAAGGTTTTTGTCCGACCTGACCGAAGTCAGAATGTTCAGGGTGGGATTATGGAAAAGGAATCCCCAATTCACGTCTCCAAAATAATGCTCTATTGTAATGACTGCGGCCGTGGAGTCAGGTTCAGGCATAAAATCCTGGAAGACGGGACAAAAATCAGAGTTTGCGCCAGATGTCAGGCTAACCTGGAAAAAGCGTGAGAGGTTAAAATATGAGCCGGTTGTTAGAAAAGTACAAAAAGGAAATCATAAAGGAACTCCAGGAGGAACTGGGTATAGATAACCCCATGGCTGTTCCTCGGCTGGAAAAAATCGTCATTAACATGGGAGTGGGCGATGCCATCCAGAATATTAAACTTCTGGATGCAGCCAAGGTCGAGCTGGCCCAGATAACCGGTCAGTATCCGGCCGTCGGGCGGGCCAAGAAATCAATTTCAGCTTTTAAGCTGAGAAAAGGTCAGCCCATAGCCTGTTATGTAACACTGAGAAAAAAGAGGATGTACGAATTTTTTGACCGTCTGGTAAATATCGTGCTGCCTCGTGTTAGAGACTTCCGGGGAGTTTCGCCCAAAGCCTTTGACGGAAGAGGAAATTATACCCTGGGTCTGAAAGACCAGCTGGTTTTTCCAGAAATAGATTACACCAAAGTAGAACGGCCTCGTGGTCTGAATATCACTATTGTGACCACGGCCAGGAATGACAAGGAAGCATATGCCCTGCTGAAAAAGCTGGGTATGCCTTTCCGTGAGTCTTGACGAAAGGAAAGTAAAAAATGGCTACGACTGCTAAGATGGTTAAAGATCAGAGAAAGCCGAAATACGGAATCAGGCATCGCAACAGATGCCGGCTCTGTGGACGGCCAAGAGGTTATTACCGGAAATTCGATCTCTGTCGTCTGTGCCTCAGAGAGTTAGCCCTTAAGGGAGAAATTCCGGGAATCATCAAGGCTTCCTGGTAAATTTCTTCGAAAGGATAGAGTCATGAGCATGACAGACCCAATCGCTGATATGTTAACAAGAGTGAGAAATGCTATCAGAGCCAAGAAAAAGGAAGTTAACATTCCTTCTTCTGGGCTTAAGGTAGAGATAGCCCGAATCTTAAAAGAAGAGGGGTACATCCGTAATTATAAAGTCATTGAGGATAACAAGCAGGGTATTCTAAATATTACCCTGAAATATACAGACGAAAACCAGAGTGCCATCACCGGACTTCGTCGGATAAGCAAGCCGGGGTGTCGGATTTACTGCACCAAGGATACAGTGCCTAAGGTTCTGGACGGACTGGGTGTGGTCATTATCTCCACTTCTAAGGGAATCCTGACTGGCAAACAGTGCGAAGAGTTAGGCCTGGGTGGCGAAGTTTTGTGTGAGATCTGGTAATTTGGTTTGGTGAGGTAGAAACATGTCGAGAGTTGGAAAGAAACCGATTGAGATACCGCAGGGTGTAAAGGTGACCATTAATCCTGATAAGATTGAATTTGAAGGAAAACTGGGCAAATTGACCTCTCCACTTTATGAAGGTATTACGGCTGTTCTGGAAGGCCATGAGCTCATTTTAAAGCGGGCTAACGAAGAACAGAAAACCAGACAATTCCATGGTCTCTGTCGGGCCTTGGCCAATAATGCTGTCATCGGGGTTACCCAGGGTTATACTAAACAGCTGGAAATTACCGGAGTTGGATACCGAGCAAAGGTGGAAAAGAACAAGTTGGAATTGAGCGTGGGGTATTCCAAGCCCATCATTTATGAAATTCCAGAAGGAATTGAAATAATTGCCGAAAAGCCAACCCTTCTTACGGTGAAGGGGATTGATAAGCAGAAAGTCGGACACGTAGCTGATACCATCAAGAGATTCCGCAGACCCGACCCTTACAAGCAGAAGGGTATCAGGCTGGTCGGTGAAGTTCTCATCAAGAAAGAAAGAAAAGCGGGGGTGGCCAGTGCTTAAGTCAAAAGCTGATATCAAAAAACTTAGAAAAAAAAGAATCAGAACCAGGATCAGTAAAAAAATTAAGGGAACACCAGAAAGGCCCAGAGTACTGGTGGTTAAATCCAATTGCTATGTCTATACTCAGGTTATTGACGATCTTTCAGGACGGATTATTGCTTCTGCTTCCACTCTGGAAAAGGATTTCCAAGAGAAGTCCAAAAACTCTAAAAATAAAGAAGCCTGTCAGCTGCTGGGGTCTATTCTGGCCAAAAGGCTTAAAGAAAAGGATGTTCGGGCCATTGTTTTTGACCGTGGCCTGTATCCCTATCACGGTCGAATTAAAACTTTAGCTGAGGCCCTGAGGGCGGAAGGCATTTCCTTTTAACCGATTAAGGAGGAATGAGCGTGGAACACGAAGATTTCGAAAAGCTGGACGAAGTTATCAGCCCAGAGCTTGAGCTCAAGGATCAGGTAATTTCTATCAGAAGAGTTACCAAAGTGGTTAAGGGTGGAAAGAACCTAAGCTTCTCCGCGCTGGTGGCTGTTGGAAATGAAAAAGGTAAAGTTGGCATAGGCCTGGGAAAAGCCAGAGAAGTGCCTCAAGCCATTGCCAAGGCAGTTGAGGATGCCAAGAAAAACATGATTGAGTTTCCGATCGCAGGAACTACTATTCCTCACCGGGTTAAAGGTGAATCTGATGCGGGCATTGTGGTCCTGAGACCTGCCTCAAGAGGAACCGGAGTGATTGCCGGTGGGGCAGTTCGGGTTATTCTCCAGCTCGGCGGGGTTAAAGATATCCTGACCAAGTCCATCAGGAGTAATAATCCAATAACCGTTGCTCACGCTACCCTTGATGCCCTCAAAAAATTAAAAAGTCCGGAAGAACTGACTAAAGTCCGGGGGAAAGAAAGCGAACAATCCAAGTAATGGAGTGAGGCTAAAATGAGCAAAGAAAAGTATCTGAAAATAAAGCTTGTGCGCAGTCTGATCGGGCATCCCCAGAAGCATCGTTTAGTGGCTTATGGACTGGGATTAAGAAAGCTAAATTCTGAAGTAATCAGGGAAGACAGCCCGGAAATCAGGGGGATGGTCCGGAAGATTTCTCATTTGCTCAAGGTAGAGGAGATTGAAAAGCCATGAACCTCAGTAAATTAAAACCAGCCGAAGGTGCAACAAAGTCAGACAAGAGGAGAGGCCGAGGCCCCGGTTCCGGCCAGGGCAAAACAGGTGGCCGGGGACATAAAGGCCAGCTGGCCAATGCCGGCTACAAAAGGAAATGGGGCTTTGAGGGTGGACAGATGCCCTTGCATCGGCGTCTACCGAAAAGAGGATTTAATAATAAGTTCAGAGTGGAATATTCTGAAGTTAATCTGGATCGACTGAACAAGATTCCGGTTTCGGAAATCGGTCCAAAGGAAATGGTGGAATTTAATCTGCTCCATAGAGAAGAAGAACTGGTCAAAGTCTTGGGGAAAGGTCAGATGTCTGCTCCCAAGACGATCAAGGCTCATGCTTTTTCTCAATCTGCCATAAAGAAGATTGAGGAAAGTGGCGGAAAAGCAATTGTAATCGGGAAGGAATAATGTTAGACAGTATTCGCAACATTTTTAGCATTCCTGACCTCAGGAAAAGGGTAATTTTTACTCTTCTCCTGCTGGCCGTTTACCGGATTGGGGCTCAGATTCCAAACCCGGGCGTTAGCGCCACGGCTCTGGCTGAATTCTGGCAGACCCAGCGTGGCTCAATCCTGGGTTTTTATGACCTGTTCTCAGGAAGGGCCATGTCCAGGATGTCTATTTTTGCTTTGGGCATCATGCCTTACATCAGTGCTTCCATCATCCTGCAGCTGCTCACCGTCGTCTGGCCTTACCTGGAAAGGTTGTCGAAAGAAGGGGAATTAGGTCGTAAGAAGATTACCCAGTATACAAGATATGGTACGCTGGTGATCTGTCTTATTCAGGCCTTTGGTATCGCCATCTTTCTGGAAAACTTAACCAGCCCGACTGGAGCCCGGGTGGTGCCAAGCCCAGGATGGGGATTCAAGCTGCTGACCATGTTGACCCTGACCACAGGAACAACGTTTATCATGTGGCTTGGTGAACAAATCTCCGAACGCGGTATCGGTAACGGAATTTCCCTGATTATCTTTGCCGGGATTGTTGTGGGCTTACCCCGTGGTATAAACAGTCTGATTACCGGCCTTAGAACTGGTTCTCTTGATGCCCTGAAGATTGTTTTCCTGATGGTCATGATGCTGGCGGTTATTGCCTTTATCATCTATGTCGAGCGAGGTCAGAGGCGCATTCCGATATCCTATGCCAAGCGAGTAATTGGCCGCAAGGTTTATGGAGGCCAGAGCACACACTTGCCTCTCAGGGTTAATACCGGCGGCGTTATTCCTATAATTTTTGCTGCTTCCATAATAACCATTCCGGCTACTCTGGCCAGCCTCTCCAAAGCTCCAATTTTCCAGACCATAGCCAGGCAGTTTGGTATGGGTATGCCGCTTTACAACCTGCTTTATGTGGTGGCCATCATCTTCTTCACCTATTTCTACATTTCTATTATTTTTAACCCCAATGATGTAGCCGACAATTTGCGCAAATACGGCGGCTTTATACCGGGCATCAGACCAGGCAAAAATACCGCTGACTATATAGATGACGTCCTGAGCAGGATAACGCTGGTTGGGGCCATCTATCTGGCGGCCATTGCTATTCTGCCAGAGTTTCTGACCACTGGATTTAAAGTGGGGGCTTTGCCCTGGATCGGGCCCTCTCTGGAAGCCAGTTTACCGAAGTGGTTCACCCAGGGGTTGAACGTGGACTTCTACTTTGGCGGAACTTCCATTCTGATTGTAGTCGGCGTGGCCATGGATACTCTGCAGCAGTTAGAAGCCCAGCTGGTTATGAGGCACTATGACGGCTTCCTGAAAAGCGGTCGTCTGCGCGGGAGAAGAGGATGAGGATTATTCTTCTGGGGCCGGCCGGCAGCGGTAAGGGAACTCAAGCAGACCAGATACAGAAGAAGTATGGGTTTCCCAAGATTTCTACCGGCGACCTGCTCCGCAAGGAAGTCCAGGAAGGAAGTGAACTGGGTAAAAAGGTAGCAGAAATCATGAAAGCCGGGCAACTGGTCAGTGACGAGGTCGTAGTGGAAATGGTCAGACTGAGAATTGCCGCTGATGATTGTCAGCGTGGCTATGTGCTCGACGGTTTTCCCAGGAACCTTAACCAGGCTCGGCTGCTGGAAAAAATTGAAGATAAGAGACCGGAAACGGTTTTTGAAATAATGGTGACAGAAGAGGAAATTCTCAAACGTTTATCCGGCCGGAGGGTTTGCCTTCAGTGCGGAGCTGTGTATAATATAAATAATAATAAGCCTAAAGTTGATGGTGTTTGCGACGTTTGTGGTTCTCCGTTAGTAATTCGCGAGGATGATAAACCAGAGGTTATAAGGGAGAGATATAAAGTTTATCTGGAAACCATAAAGCCGCTGGTGGAGCATTACAGCCGTAAGAAGGTGCTTTTTCAAATAGACGGGCAGAACTCAGCTGAAGAAATTTTCCTGGTAGCCAGTTCTATAATTGACCGGAGACTGGCTGAAGTTAACGGAGTACAAAAGGGCGCATGATTATACTGAAATCAGAAGCCGAGATAGCGATGATGCGCAGAAGCAGCCAAATAGTGGCTATGGTTCTGTCCGAGCTGAAAAAAATGGTGAGGCCTGGTGTGAAAACTAAGGAACTTGATTTTTATGCTGAGACGAGAGCTAGGGAACTGGGCGCAGTTCCAGCTTTCAAGGGTTATCATGGCTACCCGGCCTCTTTGTGTGTCTCAATTAATGAAGAGATAGTGCACGGTATACCTTCAGAACGAGAGCTGAAGGAAGGAGATATTGTTAGCCTGGATTTTGGCGTGGTCTACGAGGGCTTCTTCGGCGATGCGGCTTTGACTGTGCCAGTTGGAGAAATATCAGAAACGGCCAGGAAACTGATAGAAGTGGCCGAGAGATCTTTCTTCTGCGGCCTGGAACAAATAAAAGAAGGTAACCGGTTATCGGATATCTCGGCTGCTGTTCAGGCTGAAGTAGAAAGACATGGTTTTTCGGTCATCCGATCCTTTGTTGGACATGGGATAGGTAGAAATCTTCATGAAGAGCCCCAGATACCTAATTTTGGGGTTCCAGGACATGGGCCAAAGCTTAAAAAGGGAATGACTATGGCTATAGAGCCGATGATTGCCGCTGGAGACTGGGAAGTTGAAATCCTGGCTGACGGCTGGACGGCGGTAACCAGAGACAGGAGCCTGTCAGCTCACTATGAGCATACTGTGGCCTTGACCGAAAACGGCGCTGAGATTCTTTCGCTCGATAATCTGGCGACGGCAGAAGCATTTACAGGAAGAGGGGTCAATGCCTAAGCAGGACGTCTTTGAAATAGAGGGAGTGGTCTTGGAAACTCTCCCGAACGCTATGTTTAAAGTAGAACTGGCCAATAAGCATGTAATTCTGGCACATATTTCTGGTCGGATGAGGAAAAATTTTATTCGCATCCTGCCAGGAGATAGAGTGCTGGTGGAGATATCGCCCTATGATTTGACCAAAGGGCGAATCACTTACAGGTTCAAGTGAGGTGTAAGATGAAGGTCAGAGCATCAGTTAAGAAAATTTGCCGGAACTGTAAAATTGTCCGGAGGAAAGGGGTGGTCAGAGTAATCTGTTCCAACCCCAAACATAAACAAAGACAAGGATAAAAGAGGAGACCATGGCAAGAATAGCAGGTATCACACTACCACCTGAAAAAAGGGTTGAAATCGGGTTAACTTACATCTACGGGATTGGCCGGTCTAAGGCCAATAAGATTCTGGAAGAGGCCAAGATTGACAAGAACAAGAAGGTAAAAGAGCTGACCGAAGACGAAGTGAACAAGATCCGCCAGATCATTGAGAAAAGGGAAAAGATTGAGGGTGATCTGCGGAAAGAAGTGTCCATGAACATCAAGCGGTTGATTGACATCGGCTGTTACCGTGGAATGAGGCACAAAAGAAATCTTCCGGTGCGCGGGCAGAGAACCAAGACCAATTCCCGGACAAGAAAAGGGCCGCGCGGTCATACCATCAAGAAATTGAAAGAGAAGAAAGCATAAATAAGGGAGAAAAGAAATGCCCAAGGCTAAAACAAAAAAGAAAAAGGCTAAAAAGGAAATTACCTTCGGGGTGGTTCATATTCAATCCACCTTTAACAATACGATCATAACCATTACTGATCAGCAGGGTAATACCATCTGCTGGGCCAGTTCTGGCACTTCTGGTTTTAAAGGAGCCAGAAAAGGTACTCCTTTTGCTGCTCAGCTGGCAGCCAAAGAAGTTGCTAACAAGGCCAAGGAGTACGGAGTACGTTATGTTGACGTCCGGGTTAAAGGACCAGGCGCCGGACGGGAATCATCCATCAGAGCTCTGCAGGCGGCTGGCCTGGAGATTAAATCAATCCGCGACGTTACTCCGATTCCTCACAATGGTTGCCGGGTGAGAAGAAGGAGAAGAGTATAAGGTTTAAAGGAGACAAGACATGGCCAGATATCAAAAACCAGATTGTCGGTTATGCAGAACGGAAAGGACGAAACTTTTTCTGAAGGGCAATAAATGCCTTACAGATAAATGCCCACTCGAAAGGCGTAGCTTTGCCCCTGGGCAGCATGGCCGGATGAGAAAGAGAGTCCTGGGATATGCAATTCAGCTGCGGGAAAAGCAAAAACTTAAAAGATATTATAGTATGTCGGAAAAACAGTTCCGCTTGTTTTTTAAGAGAGCCGAGCAACAGAAGGGTGTAACCGGTGAAAACTTGCTTGTCATGCTGGAAAGAAGGCTGGATAATGTAGTGTTCATGATGGGGTTTACCCTTTCTCGCACCCAGGCCCGCCAGATGATTACCCATGGTCACGTCAAGGTAAATGATCGCAAGGTAACCGTACCTTCCTACCTGGTTAAAGAGGGTGATGTGATAAGTTTTAAGGATAAAACTGTTCAGAATGAAAACTTCCGGGCGGTGGTTGAAGCCAATAAGAATCGGACGGTGCCAAACTGGCTACAAGTAGACTGGGAAAACATGCAGGGTAAAGTGGCCTCGATGCCGACCAGACAGGATATCACCATTCCAGTGGAAGAGCATCTGGTGGTTGAGCTTTATTCAAAATAATAAGGAAGGGCTGAAAATATTAATAGCCTTTCTTAAAAGGAGGAACCATGGCAGAACTTGGTTTCCAGAGACCAAGATATTTAGAATGTGATTATGAGACCTTAACCAATACCTATGGTCGGTTTCAGGCCCAGCCTTTTGAGCGGGGATATGGAATAACCATAGGAAATTCTCTTAGAAGGATCTTGCTTTCATCCATACCCGGCGCGGCCATAACTGCCGTCCGCATTTTTGGTGTGCTGCACGAATTTTCCACCATCCCAGGGGTGGTAGAGGATGTAACCCACGTAATCCTTAACCTGAAGACCATTCCGCTGAAACTGAAGGTTAATGAACCAAAAAGGATGACTCTAAAGATCGCGGGCCAGACTGAAGTTAAATCCGGAGATATTGAGCACGACTCTGATGTGGAAATTCTTGATCCAAACATTCATATTGCTACCCTTGATGCTGATGGCAAGCTGGAAATGGAAATGATCGTAAAAAATAATCGCGGTTATATCACCGCTGACCAGAACCTGGATAGCGACCTGAGTGTGGATTTCATTCCCCTCGATTCTTCTCATTCTCCGATACTTAAAGTGAATTATACCGTTGAACCCGCTCGCGTGGGTAAGAGAATAGATTATGAAAGCCTAACTCTAGAAATCTGGACTAACGGAGCTATCCGTCCCACGGACGCTCTTTCCCAGGCAGCTAAACTGATGAGAGACCACCTGAGCATTTTCCTCAACATCATAGATGAGCCGGCGGAGAAGGAAGCAATGGCTCCCAAAAAGGAAATTCCCTACCTGGACAAAGTGGAGGTCCTGGGCAACACCATAGACCATCTGGAACTTTCTGTGCGAGCCAACAACTGTCTGCGAGCAGCCGGTGTAACTTATGTTTATGAACTGGTGCAGAAAACAGAAGAAGAACTCCTCCGGACAAAAAACTTTGGTCGTAAATCTTTAATGGAAATCAAAGAAACTCTTAACAATCTGGGACTTGGCTTAAATCTTGAACTGCATCCAAAATTGATAGAGCAGATTCAAGCAGCCATAAAACAGAGCAAGACAGAGAAGGAGCTTGAAGCATGAGACACCAGGTCAAACGCTATCAATTAAGGAGAAATACAGCCCACCGAAGGGCTCTGCTGAGAAACTTGGTTACTTCACTTCTGGAAAAAGAAAGGATTCAGACCACCCTGGTCAAGGCTAAAGCCGCCAGACCGATTGCCGAAAAAATGATCACTCTGGGAAAAAGAGGCACCCTGGCGGCCAGACGTCAGGCCTTGGCTTACATAATTAAAGAATCTGTGGTTCAGAAGCTTTTTGACGAGCTTGGCCCGAGGTTCAAGGAAAGACCGGGAGGTTATACTCGCATTGTGAAGCTTGGGCTGCGTTCAGGAGATGGCGCTCAGATGGCCATGCTGGAATTATTGGGTGCTGAGTTCAAGAAAAAAGCCAAGAAAAAAGAGAAAAGCAAAGCTAAAGAAAAAGAAAGCAAGTAATTATAATTTAGCTAAAAGAATGAGAAAATAGGCTTTCGTCTTTGACGGAAGCCTTTTTTATTGGGTTGAGAAAATTAGCAAAAAGCAACCTCGGGTTTCTTTCTGTTGAACTCCCCGTCAATACCCTGCCGAAGGTTCGCTGTTTGCCTCTGGCTCTGAGTTTTTACGCCTGATTTTTGGATAATTTTGATTTAGAACTTTCCTGCTTAAGTCTTTCTCTTTATTTTTCAGCTGGCGGTCGCCGGCAGCCCTGATAAAGTTTCTGCCAGTATTCATCATAAAGATTTGATATCTGGACCACTGGTTTTTCATGAGTGGTGGCATGAATAAATTCCCTTTCGCTGATCATCAGGCCCACGTGAGTGATTCGGTTTGGACGACCGAAAAACACCAGGTCTCCGGCTTTTTCCTGCCCTTTTGGAACTTCCAGGAGGCCGGAGCTGGTGAACTGAATGTCAGCATCTCTTAATATTTCTATTCCATTTAACCTGTAGATCAGCTGAGCAAAGCCCGAACAATCAATCCCCAGCGGGCTGGTGCCTCCCCAGAGATAGGGCAGACCCAGAAAGCGTTTGGCCAGCTGTACCATTTGCTCGGGAGCAAGCCTTGGCCTTTTGAACGGAGCCTGTTTTATCTGACCGTCTCCAACCTGGATGTATCCTTTGTGCCCGCAGGGCAGGGTAACTTCACCCCATCTTTCTTTGTATTCACCAAGTTCCAGAACCGTGGAGATGGGCGCCATGAGCATCGGTTTTTGCTTGGTGACGTCAGGCGTGGAGTAAATTAAAGCCATTAAACTGGTAATCTCAATAACCTGCCCTTCTGAGGCATAGAACTTTTCTTTTTCCTGGTAGAGACGAACGGCTTGCTCCTCCACCCAGCCCTGGTAGGTGTCAGGTGTCTCTATATAATACCAGGTATGGTTGTTTTTATCTTTTTCAGTTTTGAGAATTTTAACTGTTGTTCCCAGCAGGGCCTGGCTGACCAAATCAACCGTGGCCTCAGGTCCGGAGTACATGTTTTCCACGGAGTGAATTATCACGCCATATTTTTGGGCTTCTTGGACTGAAAGTGCATACCCAGAAATCAGAAGGATCAGCACCAGGCCAAAAATTGCTTTTTTCATACTCATTCCTCCAGTATAATAATTACCTTAAAAATGATTATATAAAAATGAATGAAAAAATAAATGTTTTAATGGCCATGAAGGGAGAGGGAAAATGAAAAGGAAGGATTTCCTGACTCTGACCGGTAGTTTGTTGGCCGCTTCCGCCTTTTTGCCAGGCGCCACGATTTCCTCGAAGAAAAAAGAGATAAAAAGTGAAATAGTAAAAGTCACCACCCAGATTTATGAACTTCATCTGCGACAGGCCTGGACTCTTTCGCGGGGTACCTGGACTACCAGGAGAAACGTTCTCGTCCGGCTGGAAAAAGACGGAATTGTTGGCTATGGTGAGGCAGCACCCATTCCCCGCTACCAGGAAAGTGCTGAGAGCAACCAGGAGTTCATAAAAAAAGCTCTTCCTGTTCTGGAAAAAGACCTCTGGACTTTTCAAGACCGCTGGCAGGAACTGGAACAACTGGACCCCGGTCAGAACTCAGCCAAGGCTGCTCTGGATATGGCCATCCTGGATTGGGTTTGTAAATCGTTGAAGGTGCCGCTTTATAAATTCCTCGGCCTTGATCGGAACAAAACCCTGACTACCACCTTTTCCATTGGCATAGATGAGATACCCGTCATGCAGAGAACTGCTCAGCAAGCCAAGGATTTTCAGGTCCTTAAAATTAAAGTTGGCCTAAAAGATGATAAAAAAATTATTGAAGGGATAAGAGAAGTAACCGACCGTCCTTTGCGGGTTGATGCTAACGAGGGCTGGAAAACTAAAGAAGAAGCGCTGGCCATGATTAACTGGCTGGCTGATCGGGGCGTAGAATTTGTGGAACAGCCGATGCCGGCGGCCAACCTTGATGATTACCGCTGGTTAAAGGAAAGGGTGAAGATTCCCATCATCGCTGACGAAAGCGTTCATAAGAGCCATGATGTTCCGGCCCTGGCTTCTGCCTTTCACGGCATAAATATCAAGTTAATGAAATGCGGCGGTATTCAGGAAGCCCTCAGGCTGGTGGCGGTGGCCCGTTCCTTTGATTTAAAACTGATGATTGGCTGTATGATTGAAAGCTCACTGGCCATCGCTGCGGCGGCTGCGCTGACTCCTCTTTTTGACTACGCTGACCTGGACGGGAATTTGTTAATTGATAACGACCCTTTCAAAGGGATGAAGCTGGAAAAAGACCGCTGGCTGCTGTCGGAAGCCCCGGGTCTTGGGGTAAAACCGGTTATCCCGGAATGGTGAACGGCCGCTTCTAACCTGAATTTCAAAACAGAAGAGCTGTTAAAAAAGCACACTATGGGCCTGTATTTATGGCTTTGTCTATTTATTCTTTTTTTGCCGTTTGAAAGTTATAGACTTGACTATTATTTGGTGACAGGTCATTTTTCAGAGATGATACGTCCGTACTCGCTGGACCTTTCCAAGCGGTCAAAGTGCTGAAATACCAGACGACCAATCTTTTTAATTATGATATTCCCATCGGTTTGAGGCGATAGATAGGTGGTCATAACGCAGATGACATAAGGATGATTTTTTAACATCACCACGCCTGAGTCACAGCGAACGGCTTCCAGTTCACCTGGTTTATCAGCTACCACCACGCCTTCCGGAACGACTTGCTGGAGCGGGCTATCTTTGGGTATGGCCAGAATGGCCAGAAATTCCTTTTTGTATGGTTCACTCAGGATGTTTTCTTTCCAGATTTTTTCCAGCAGGATCATCATTTCCATCGGAGTAGAAATGTTTTCCCGGCCTTCTGAGGCTGCGCTCAGGTCCATCATCTTTCTTTTCAGTTTGGTCTGGGTTAAACCAAGAGAAGACAGACGATCGTTTACAGACTTCATGCCAACCTTATCAATAAGAATGTTGGTAGCAGTGTTATCGGAAAGAACCACCATCAAGATACAAAGGTCTTTAACAGAAAGTTTTAAGTTGGGGTTTCCAAGGTAGTAGAGAATTGGTCCGCCGCCAACTTTTACCTCTGGTTTAAGCTCGACGAATTCGTCTAATTTCAGCCGTCCTTCTTCCGCTTGTTTTAGAACTTCCAGCAAGATGGTGATTTTTATGGAACTGGCCTGGGGGAAGATTTCTTTTTCGTTCAGGAAAAAAGTGTGACCGGTGTTTAAATCTTTGACGGCCAGACCTACCACCCCGTCCGTATTTTCAATTAAGGTCTGAAGCTGGTGCCTCAGGTTACTTTCGAGGATACTTAGCTTTTGATCGCGCTCGGTTGACAATGACTGAATGACCACCAGTGGAAACAAGAGTGCCAAACAAAATAACTTTAAGATTTTCCTGGCCACGGCCCCTCCTTTATGGCCTGGAATTCTTTTTCCTAGAAATCTTTACCAGGCTTATCTTCCAGGCTAATCTTTCTTGATGATTAGTTTCTGTCCAACACTTAGGTTATCGCTTTCCAGTCCGTTATCCTTTTTTATTTTTTCCATGCTTACGCCGTAAGTCTTGGCAATCTGGTAAAGAGAATCACCGGACTTGACAGTGTAATTTATTTGTTTCGAGGCGGAGACGGTCCGGCTAACCGTCTGGTCTCCATCATCTCCTTCTGCCGGTTCAAGACCTTGCCCCTTGCCCGGTATCCTGAGCTTCTGGCCAGGATAGATCAGAGTCGAGCTCCGCAGTTTATTCAACCGAACGATTGCAGATACTGAGGTACGATAGCGCCTGGCAATTACTCCCAGCGTTTCGCCTTTCTTGACCGTATGCCAGCCGTAAACCACATCAGGAGGGGTCCAGTTGGGCAGGTCATTCAAACAGGCCAGGGTCAGGTCGCCGTAACCCACCGGCACTCTGAGTTCATATTCATAATTAGGTGTGGAATCATATCGCAATTCGGGGTTTAGCTGTACCAGGTCATCGGCGTTAAGGTTTAGCTTGCTGGCGATTACGGATAATTTTACTGGTTTGTTTAGCCTGAGCGTTTCAAAATTTACCGCGGTGTCAGGCTCCGGCAGAGTGAACCCGTATTTCTCAGGATTTTCAATAATTAGTAGAGTGGCAATAAACCGGGGAACATAACGGGCAGTTTCGTATGGCAAATTGGTGAACAGATCCCAGAAATTGTCCAGGTAGTCAATTTTTTGGGCTCTTATAACATTCTGGACCCTGATTTCGCCGCAATTATAAGCGGCGATGGCTGTGCTCCAGTCTCCGAAGAAATCATGAAGTTCTGTCAGGTATTTAATCGCGGCCTTGGTTGATTTAACCGGATCCATCCTTTCATCAACGTATTTATCTCTTTTTAATCCATAACGATAGCCCGTGGAAGCGATGAATTGCCATAAACCAAGAGCTCTGGCCCGGGACAGGGCCCTGGCTTTGTAGCCGCTTTCAATGAGGGGAAGCCAGGCCAGTTCTTCGGGCAAACCAGCTCTTTTGAGTTCTTCGATTATCATCCCATGGTATAGACCGGAGCGACGATAGGCCTCTTCAAAGAATTTTCTTTCTACCGTCTGGAAGGATTTTATCTCTGCCTGTACCCAGCTGTTCTCAACCAGCGGAATGGTTTTATGGTTTGAGCCAGGGGGAGGAAGTCTAAAGGCATAAACCTGCTGGATTTTCTGGGCCAGAAGAATCCTTAAATCGTATTTCTCCTGGGAAAGAGAGGAATCAGCGGGAGCCTGTATCTTAAGCAAGGCTTCATAAGCCTTATCCAGCAAATTCAGAGCTTTATCCATGTTTCCTTTTTCCATAGCATCTTGAGCTTCCTGGTAGAGAGCGTAGACGTCGTCAATGCTGTTATTTTCCTGAAGCTCACTTTCTCTTGGTTTTTCTTCCGGTTCTTTAGCCGGCACGACAGTTTCTTTGGATGAAGATTCGGTGTTGGGAAGAGCTTTTTCCTGGTGAGGGGCAGGAACTTTTTTAGCTGGAACGGAAGCCGAAGGGGTTGGCGGGTTTATGTGTTTTTTCGCCTTTGAAGTGCAGTTGCTACTATAACTGATAATCATAAACCCGAAAATGAACAGCCAGAAAATATTATTGCCTTTTTTCATCATGTAACTCTCTTATCTAAAAGTTTATAACATCAAATTTCCTGATAATCAACCCTGGTCACCTGTTGTTTCAGGTTTGCTTTCAGGCCTTTCTTCGGCTTAACCGATAAGTTTTCAATGTTTCTGGTGCCAGAGCCAGGCGGTCTGGATGATGGTTTCCAGGTCTGAGTATTTTCTTTCCCAGCCGAGCCAATTTTCCGCCCGGCTGTTAGAGGCCAGCAAAACTGGAACATCTCCAAGCCTTCTCGGGGCAAACTTGGGTGAAACTTTCTTGCCAGTTACTTTTTCTGCGGTTCTAATGACTTCAAGCACAGAATAACCACGGCTTGAACCGAGGTTTAAAACCTGGCTTCCGGCTCCAGCCAGGAGTTTTTCTAAGGCCAGCACATGAGCCCGGGCCAGGTCGGTCACGTGAATGTAATCTCTTACGGCCGTTCCATCCGGGGTCGGAAAATCATTTCCGAAAACCCGAAAATCAGGATTTCTCTCCAGCAGATGTAGAAGCAGGTTAGGTATCAGGTGAGTTTCTGGCGAATGCATTTCTCCCAACTTTCCTTCCGGGTCAGCCCCGGCCGCGTTGAAATAACGCAGGGAGACATACTGTAAACCATATGCTCGGTTATAGTCAGCCAGGATTTTTTCTACCATAAACTTGGTCATGCCGTATGGATTAGCGGGGGCCAAGGGATGGTCTTCTTCAATCGGAGTTTTCTGGGGCGGCCCATAGACGGCGGCGCTTGAGGAGAAGATAAAGCTTTTTACTCCGTGGTGCATCATACTTTCCAGCAAGTTCAGGCTGGTTATCAAGTTATGCAGATAATATTTCTGGGGGTCCTGGTATGATTCACCAACCTGAATCAGGGCTGCAAAATGGAGCACCGCGTCTATTTTATGCTGCCGGAAAACGTCCTCAATTTGGTCCTTATTTCTCAAATCAGCCTGAATAACTTCGCCGCCGCTAACGAGCTCTCGGTGCCCGGAGCTAAAATTATCGATGATGAGCACTTCGTAGCCATGGTTAAGCAAATCTTTGACCGTGTGAGATCCGATGTAACCGGCGCCACCTGTTACCAGTACTTTCATTTTTTCTTTTCCTCGAGCAATTTTCTGGCCAGCTTGAGGCCCTCTGCCCGGTTATCAAACAGGTTATCAAGTTGCCATTGATAGAGTTTTTTCAAGATTTTCCCCATCTCCGGTCCGGGCCCTACTCCAAGTTTTATCAAATCCCGGCCCATGATCAGTGGTTTGATAGTTTCCCGGTTAACCTTTAATTCTTCAAATTTCTTGAACAACCAGATTGCCTGGCGGTCAAGACCGGTAATCAATTTCTGCTTGCGTCCGGCCCGGTCTGCGGCATCTAAGTAGATAAGGAGTTCAATCTCACCCTTGACTCCAGCAGCCAGGCGGGTGAAAGCCTTTCTGGTGACTACCTGTCGCTTCTGCCAGATTTCCGAGACGCGGTGATGGTGT
>Ga0272448_1003621_pt1 | contig 18264 bp, 18 predicted proteins | sample YNPCB0191_FD_202220 | JGI IMG/M metagenome (GOLD analysis project Ga0272448, IMG submission 202220) | Hot spring sediment microbial communities from Yellowstone National Park, WY, United States - YNP-CB-019-1 | ecosystem: Environmental > Aquatic > Thermal springs > Hot (42-90C) > Sediment... | reverse complement strand
GTTCAAAACTGAAAAAACCGACAATCACGCAAGAAGCTAACGCAGTTGGTTTAAGTGATGGCAGAGTAAGGCAGATTGTTAATAAGTTCAAAACTGAAGAAATTAACACAGCTAAATTGCGAGTAAAATAGGAACTAGTTAACAATCGGTTAGTAGAATTACTCAGAATTTCAAAAGTGAACTTTGAGTAAACCTATTGTTCCTGTTACAACGTTTGGAACTTTCAAAACAGAAATATATTGTCTAAAAACGGACAGTTGTCTGAAATTAGACAGCCTGAAAACCTGCAGCTTTATAATGTTTGGAACTTTCAAAACAGAAATACGCTGAAATCTTAGAGCATGTCACAGTATCACGGGTGTTGAAAAACTCGCAGTTGCGAGAAATTCTCCAGCCTGGCACGGCACCATTTAGGTTTGACGTTTTCTCGTAATTCATCACGAGCCAGTTTTGGGTAACAACTTGATCTAACAGGGCGATTATTTCTGTAGCGGTCGCTACACTTTTGAAGAGATTTCTAAAAAACTAGGCGTTTCTATGGGAACAGTTGCAAACGTCTTCAAAAACGGACAGTTGTCCGAAATTGAACAGCCAGAAAACTTGCAGCTTTACAATATTTGGAACGTAAGCGGACTTAATGAAAAATGGCAAAAGGGGCACTCAATGTATGCGCAAATTGCGCACACCGAAAGCACGTGTTAGAGATTGCAATATTTTAGTAGCAGCTTCGTGTGACCGGCAACGAACCTACATTAGGAAGAGACCATCTCTTTGAAATTCTTGAACTCGTTGAACGCACTGAAGCTCACAACCTAAACGAAAGAGAGCACCATGAACTGACAGAGTATATAAAATCCAGAAAAATACCTTTTCCTTGGGAATAGGCGCTGGCGAAATTAGGTATGGGGTTTTTCTGTAAATTTCATCCAATTGTACTGATCTAATAGTCTTGTAACCCTTTCTCTATATCTTTGTTGTAGATCTCCTATCGTACTCTCTAACGCTTTGGCCATGCTTTTCATTTCGCAAAGGAACTCAAAATAATCCTTTCCATCACCGTCGTATTTTCCATAACCCTTATTCCTTATGGCAGTATCCCACATGACGAATAAGTCAGGACAGGCTAGATGAAGCACTTTAGAAGCCGCCGTTGGACCGACCTCTTTTTGTTTTCCCTTTTTACTTAAAAAGGGTGTTTTTCGGATGTCATCATACAACTCGATGATTAAATTCCTGAGCGAATTGATGTCTTCTGACAAAATATTCTTGCGGCGGACAGGTTCTATTTTTTCACGAAGCGCTACAAGTTTTTTGCAAATCGCTTTCACTCCTTCATGCCCCAAGACTCTTCCCATTCGCCCCCATGTTAGAAGAAATGGCTCAATAATACGAGTTTGATGCTCCTCACTTAGCTGGCTTATTTCCAGTTTGCCGAATTCCTCAAGACATTGCCTATAGATACAATCTACAATGCCATATTTTTCTCTCAAATCCTCAACATTCCTTCCAAATTCCTCTGCGCTGGGCAACTTGGAAATGCTTCGACTTCGAGACAATAGCAATTACCTCTAAAAAGAAACCCTATCGTAGGGACCATCTATAAATTTATGCCTGAAATCCGTGAATTCTTCATGCTATCTACCCAGAAAAATAACTAATTTAATGTTATAAGATCCTTAATAATATCTATAAACTATTCACTAAACTACAAACTGAAATCTCTAAAGAAAGTTCCGTTATTTCCTAATGGAAGAATATAGTTTATGCAACATTTTTGTTGTGTAAACCGAAAATATCGGAAGCGTTGGATTTTGACTCATCTTCAGAGTGGAGCACGCATTATTTGAGGAGATTACGACTTAAAGTAGTCCTTGGAAGAACTTCTATTCTCAATCGTGGAGAGAGGCTCTATGGATCAAGAAATGGGGGCTTTCTCTTTGTGGTTTTTAGCTTTTTTAGCTCAATATTTTTTCGATGTTGTCAAACCAATACTTTCTGTATTCCTCTGGAATTTTCATGATGTCATCAGTTCTTAGTAGCAGTTTTATCTTTACTTTGAGTGCGTTATAATCGAAAGTCTTCTCCTGCGCAGCTTCCTCAAACAGCCATTTGTAACCTTCAATCTTGTATGCCCAGTCTATGTGTTGTATGCCTTTTGGGTCTACAAAGATTATGTAGTATTCGTTTCCTTTTTTCAGCCAGAATATGAAGTCTGGGTAGAAGTTGCTAATTTTGTTTCCGAGTGGGTTGTAATACGGAATGTAAACTTCGTCCAGGGTTTCGTCGAGTTTGCAGAATAGCCACCAATCGTATTCTTTGAACTTGTTATTGCTTTTTGCGAGATAGTTTTCCAAATCGTTGATGAATTTTACTTCGCTTTGGTGTTTGATAATGTGACGAATGTAGTCGATTTTTTCGTCCTCGGATAAGATGAGCGGGATATAGTAATGATTAGCAACATACTTGATTCTGATCTTTTTGTGGTTAGCCTCAAAGTCTTCTTCTTTTTTAAGTTTCTTAACGAGCTCTATGTATTCCTCTGAAGAAGATATTTTTCCATATTTTGCCTTTACTTCACTTTCATTTTTCGGGTAATCTTTTACTGTTTCAATTTTAGTTAGCAACTCGTTGATATCTTTCAAGTAGACTTTGATTTTTGAGAAGTGTTTTATTTCTTCTTTTAGTTCGTGTAGACTATCAAACTGTTTTGGCACAACGCCAAAATAGTCGAATATTCGCTGAATAAGCAGGTCTATGTTCTTGAAGCCTTTTTCGCCAAGCTTAAAGTTGTTTTGTTCCTTTAGACAATCCCTGAGAAGTTGTGTTTTCATCGGCTCCGTGTTGTATCTCATTAAGAGTATTCTGTCGTCTGGTATGTATTGAATGAATTTCGTGAGTATTTGATAGTCTTTCTCGGATAGTTCGAATTTTATTTGTTTTCTTTCCTTCAGAAGTGGATGTTCTGCATCTTTGTAGGCTGGAACCAGCAATTTGCGTTTTTGTGTCTCCTCATTTAAGTAAAGTGAGATTTGGAACTCGCCTTCCCTTCTCTTTTGTAACTCTAACTCCTTAATCACTTTGTCCAAGGCATTTCTGTTGGTTCCAAATATACATAAGGTCTCCAACGGTTGCACTTTGTCATGTATTCTGTTGAATAAATCAGGGTCTATTTCTTTTGCGTTGTACAAATGTAGGAGTCTTTTCCTTTTATCCTTTACAGGTTCAATCCTCATTCCACGCCCAACTGACTGCAAAATGAATTTTCTTGCATCTTCCCCGACTCCTATGTTAACATAATTGATTACGTTTGGTCTTGGAGAGTCCCATCCCTCATAGAAAGTTCGTGAGCCCATTAGAACATTGATGTCCGAGTCTTCGCGGTTCAAGTTCTCAAAGTAGCTTTCATCTTCGAATCTTTCTTGCACTTCATAGCCAACGAATTCTTCTTTCAACCAGCCTGAAATGTCGCCGATTTTTATTAGAGCGAAGGGTCTGTCGCTTGTTTTTAATTTAAACGCCATTTCTTTTCTGTCTGAAGGCCTAATTAAAATTTCAATTTGTCCGCTTCTTTCGGAGTTGTATATCTGTTTTAGAATATCTTGTTTGGTTATTCCTTTGAATATGGTTTCATCGATTTTGATGGTGTTTCTTTCTTCGAATGTGTATTCAGGTTCGTTTTTTAGTTCCTGCCATAGTTCGTTTAAAGCCGAGCTGAAGAGTTCATCGTTTACGTCCCCAATCCCGATTCTTTCAAGTTCTCTGAAGAAGAGTTTCAGGTCTGCGTCTTTGGTATTTACGGAATTTACCAGAGTTAGAAGTAATGGATTGTGGTACATTTCTGGGCTTGTGCTTTTTATCTGTTCGTAGAACTTTTTGGCGTAGGTAAGTAGGATTAGAGATTTTAGGACTATTTTCTGTTTTTCATCGCCACTGTAATCTTCGTCATCTCTGAAGGCTCTGATTTCTTGTTTTAGAATGGTTATGTGTTTTCCGTAGCCTGAATTGATGAATCTCTCGAGATTGAAGTTAAATGCTGTTGTGATTAAGTCTCGTGGGTCAATGAAAGTGGCTGAAAAGTTGAATAGGAATCCGTTCCTTGAGAGAATGGAGTAAATGTGTTGTCTTTTTGACTCTTCCTTGTCCCCTTTATGAGCTTCGTCGAGAAATATGTACCATTTACCATTATCGTCGTAGTTTTTGAAGTTGACAATCTTTTCTTTCTGTTCATCGCTTAGATTGTCTGATCGATAATAGAAGATGGTGATTTCATTTTCTTTAATTAATGTTTGTTGTCTTTTTGCTTCTGGATATTCTCTTAGTTCTTTCAGATTGATGCGAATTCCGTTGCTGCCATAATTGAATTCAGTGACATGAAGTTTAAGTTGCTGTATTAAGTCATCTCTGTGGGTCAAAATTAAAATGTCGAAAGGTGGAATCTCTTCACGCTCAATTAAGCCTTTCAAGATTTGAATAAGCTTGACAATGACGAGAGTCTTGCCACTTCCTGTTGCCATCCAAAAACACATACGATTTATGAAATGTTTATACGAGATTTTTCCATTTTCTTGAGGATAATATTCAGTGAGGAGGTTGTAGACATCCCTCTTTCTTTTGTCCAGGTTGATTGAGGGATCTTCCTCCAGCCCATTGTCTTTGTACCATCTGTAAAATTCAGCTTTTCTTTTCTGATTCTCGTCTATTTGTTCATTTTTTTCATAGTTTGAAAAGTCTTCGTAGTATTTCCACAAGACTTTAATGGCGTTTTTTAGAGCTTCTTGTTGGTAATCCCAAAGCTTCTTGTTCTTGGAAAAGCTTTGTAAGTCAAAAGAATTCCAGTTCGCTGGCAAGTCTTCAAACGGAAAATCAGTGATTATGTCTTGTAGAAATACGTTCACTGTTTTACCACCAGATTAAGGGTTTGATGAGTTTGTAGTCCAATTCTTTAGTGTTTATCTTCTCTCCATCTTCGAATTCTACGTATTCTGGTGTGATTTTTTTAATCCATTTGCCGAGAAGGTTTGAAAGAGTTTCTGCAATGTCTATGGTTGGATAAAGTTTAGCCAAATCAACTTTTATTTTGTCGTTCTCATAATCAATTTCCAGTGTTTCAAGCATTTTGAGGTCTCGCATAAACACGTATTGATTGTATGGGTCTGCGTATGAATTCTCAAAGAAAGTTGAATCTTCATATTTCACTCTCCTTAAGGCATCTTCGTATTGCTCAAGCTCGTAGTATTTGAAGAATCCACCACCTTGCCAATTGATTTCTTTCGAGATTCCAGACCTCTCGCCTGCCAACACCTTCTTCATTCTTGGTAAAATTATAGTATGGAAGTGCTCTCCCATCTCTACGCCAATCCATTTTCTTTTAAGTTTATGTGCCACTGCGATGGTCGTTCCAGATCCTAAAAAGAAGTCCATAACGATAGCTTCTTCATTTGAGGTGGACTCTATAACTCGTTTGAGGAGAATTTCCGAGTTTTCCGTTGGAAACTTCCATCCGAACGAGTAACCAGATATGTCGGTCCAGTTTGAGTCGAGCGGAGTTAATTCCGATTCTAAATATTGGGGAATCCCGGTCTGTTTATTGCCAAAAACATCGACGTATTTGTAATCATCTTTTATTCTTATCCGCCCTTCGCCATGAAGCTTGTCAAACTTCTTCTGCGAAAAACGCCAGTGATGATCTTTAGGAGCTATAAATTTCCTTCCAGAGATAAAGATGACGTTTCGCTCCTTATTCTCTTTAGGTGAAACGGCGTTTACCCATCTCGGTTCTCTGCCTCGTTCTTTGAACACGACACTGAAAATAGATTCACTCTTTTCTTTATTACAGAAATACAGTAAATCATGAGCAGGATTAAATCTACCTTGCACATTTGTTCCTTGATAGTTTACCTTTCTGAGAATAATCTCATTTCTGAAGTTCTCCTCTCTAAAAATGTGCTTTAGCAGAAGCCTAACGTACATGTTGCCGTTATAGTCGCATCTTACAAAAATGCTGCCCTTATTATTCAAGATGTTCTTTGCAAGCCATAGTCTGTTTTCAAGTAAGGTTATCCAAGTTGCATCCTTGTATTTTACGGAATAGAAATAGTCCGCGTCTTGTTCTTTGTTGAAAGGTGGGTCTGCGTAAATCGTTTGAACTTTTTCTCTAAACTTGGGTAAAATAGTGTTCAATGCTTGGTAGCTTTCACTCTTGATAAGCCACCCATCTAAAACATTATCTAAATCCTCAAACGAGCCCAGAATCTCTAATTCTATATCCTTGAAATATTTTGTATCGATTGGAAGATGTTGACACTCTTTCTTCAGTTCCTTTCCAGTCAGTTTGTTGTCAAGAATTTGATTTTTGTTAAACACGTCGCTAACAATTCCCAGTTCTTTCCATTCTTTGATTTGCTCGCCAAATTTTGGATGATTGAGTATTCGCTCTACAAGTTGAATATTCTTGTCGGCTATCCTATCCAGCGTTATAACGTAGTTTGAATTCACAACGAATTTTGGCTTATTCCAGATTTTTACCAGCTCATCTTCGAATTGAGAGATGAAATCGATTATTTTGAAGGCTATGTTTTGCAGGGTCTGTAATTGTCTTATTCTTTTTTCCGTCCATTCACTTTCTCCGCTGAAAACATATTGGTAAAGCCAAATGTTGAACTGCTCCTTCAAAAACTCCTTTGCATTCCTATTTATGAAATAGTCAACCTCACTCTGCTTCTCGAAAACTCTGAATGCCTTTAGCAGTATATCCTCAGTGACTTTTACTCCTTCTTTCTTACACGCCCTCAGAATCTCATCGATCTTTGTCTTCTTTCCCTTCTCCGAATAATAAACGCTAAAAACAATGGTGCCATCAGCTCTCTTCTCCTTAAACTCGTAAACAATCTCTCTTTTCTCACTCGCCTTTTTATGCTCCAACGTAGAGACATCAAAAAAGAACTTGACACTATCTATTTCCACTGGGAGACTGTTAAACAGCCTATCAGTCTTAACATAATAGAGCATGTGAGTCTTCCAGAACAGAATAACGTCATCGTCATCCGTGTACACCTTCTCATAAACATTCTGATGTATAGGCGTATAACTGAAATAGATGGATCCGCTTTCTGAGAAATACCGATTAAAGAACGTATACAACTTATCGAAAAGCTCCTCCCTGAACTCAGGAAACGGTTTTAGTGCCTCGTCAATATCCTTCTGAAGCTTTGGAAAAACACCTTCTTCAAAATACTTAGATTTGATCCTCATCAAGTTGATATAGCCAGATTCTCCCTCCACTTTTGCTCCAACAAAAATGTCTTTCAAAGCGTCGAAAAACTTCTGCTCCCTACTCATGTTTTTTCACCTTTTTGTAAGTATGAAGAGGCTCCTTCGCAACAAGAGCCGATAGGCTCTTTGGTTCCACAAACCTTACATCAACACTCATTACATACCGCCTTTATAATCCACTCTCTTAAGGCTCTAGCTTTCGGTCCAAGTCCACCATGAGTTGGGAAAACAACTTTTACGAGTTCTGGTAAGGCTTCTGCGTGTTTCTTACTCATTGCGATAAAGACTTCAGAGTACCTTCCCTTCAACCGCTTGCTTAGAAACTTTTCGTTCCTCTTTTTCGCCTCCTTCAATTTCTCTTTTGGAAAAGTTTGTTTGCGCCAAGTATCGCCTACAGGTGGAATATAGGGCCGAAAAGCGTTGCCACCAATCAAAGTTAGGTCATCATTCATAACAATAACGTTGATATCCTTTACTTTCCCTAAATGCTTACGGGCAACCCTGAAGAAAACACCATCATAGCGGTCCAAAGCACGTAAAACCCTTTCATTCTTATTCCGCCTAAAAGAAGGACCTAAGATCAAGAGTCTCTTCGCCAGTTTTAAACCGCCCCAAACCAAATTAAGGCATACAGTTATTTAAAAGGTTATCAGTTATAAGAAAAAAGTCTCGGGAAGTGTAGTGAGATAGCATGAACTTCTTGGCGTCTTAATGTGATGTCATAATCCACCTAAGCACGCGCATTGGAAACAGTTGAGAAAGATTGGCATTATTGCAGGTGGTTCCACTGAAATAGACACTGCTCTTGTTCTTGCTGCGCCCGGTCCGTACCAACAGTATCTTACCTCTCCCGTCATTTCCCTTACAACTACGCTGCCAACGCCACAGATCGTTTCCAAAAATGTCCTGCTCACAGCAACATCCGAGATTCTCTCAAGGGGAACACTTGTTATGCTGTAGCCTATTATCCCGTGTTTCCAGATCACCTGCCGATCCGTGACCCAGTAGTGATGTTTCTTGTATATTAAGTTGGCGAGAGTAAGCGTTGAAGCGATGACGATAGCTGCGAGAATAAGATATGAAAAAGCATAGGTTTCGAGTAGAGAGCCTACACCTACCTCGGTGATCGGGACACTACTAGTCCCAACGTAGAAGACCATGGCAACCATTACGTTCATCATGGCAGAGAAAGGTAGCCCTATCGTCGTGGCCTTAACCGTCACATATCACTTGAAACTAGGTGTGGGAGAGACATCCAAAATCAAGCGCTCACGCCTTGACTTTCCTTTTCTTCTGGCGCCTTTCGGTGTGCGAAATTTTCGCATACCGATTTCAACTTTTGTTACAGGAAAGGTTCCGCAAAATTTTGGGGAACCTATTTCAGTTACAACAATCTTGAAGGCTACTAAGATATTGCAATATGTGTAGGCAATTTGCCCGCACATAAAAAACAAGATCGAAAGGTTCTGTCCAATAATAAAACACGTTTTCCACAATTTGCCCTCCATGTCTAATCCATATCCAGTATCTCGGTTTGGATTTTCGAAAACTTTAGTTTTGAACTTTTCGAAATTATAATGGACTGTGGGTATTGCGATGTCTAGTTTTTTCGAAATTTCCTCTAAGGTCTAATGGACAGTTGTCTGAAACGCAACAGTTACAACAATCTTGAAGGCTTTCTAACACGTGCTTTCGGTACGGGAAATTTTCCCGCACCGATTTCGGCTTTCGTTATAGGTTTTGTTACTCGACCTATGCGAAATTTTCGCACAGGTTCTTTTCCTAAGTCTGTTCTTGTTCCTTTTTTATGTGCGGACAAATTATCCGCACATTGAAAGCCTTTCTCTAACCCGACCCTTCTTTTCTCGCTTCTTTCAGAAAAAGAACCCCGAAAAGCCTCTTATTATCCAGCTTTCAACCGTTTAAAAAATTTTTAGCCTAAATATACGTGTCCTAAAGGATTTGTGTTAATTTCTATTAACGCAAACGAAATAAGCCTAAAACAGGCTTCCCCCTCCCAGCCCTAAATATACGCGTGTAAAAAACACAGAAAAACGCATACAAATAAAAGTATATAATATGTTCATGGAGGGTCTGGGAGTGATTTTTGCATTAATTACGCATATTTCTCTTGTAGAGGAGTGTGAGTGTGTGAAACGTCCCGTCACATTATATTTGGACTCTGACCAATACGAGTTGCTGAAGAAAACCTGTATTGCAACAGGCGTAAGCGTCTCAACAAAGGTGGACGAGCTGATCCGACACAGCATAGCAGAAACAACGGGCGAAAAGGGAGAAGCCGTAAACCCCGTTGACTACGAAGACTTGAAGAGGCGCCACATCAAAATGGTGGCGGAACTCGACAAGCTATATAAGCGGCTGGAGAAGACGAAGCGGTCCGACGACATGGTGGAGTTCGCCCAAAAGCTCGGCTTAGACACCAAAAACTTCACCAACCTAACGGAGCTGGCACCGACGATGCTGGAGAAGTGGCACGCCCAAGGTGGCCTGAAGGAACACATGCACCTGTTCATAGCATATTTGGAGCTTCTGAGGGACAAGCGTCAGCTCGAAGCTAGCCTTGAAGAAACCAGAAGAAAGATGGCGCAGGAGGCTGAACCCAGCCAACCCCACATCAAGAAGAACAAACCCCGTTTAAGCCCAGAGTTTGTTGCTTTATATAAACGGTGGAAGATGAAGAAAACTAGAGGAGACAAAGAAGAAGCGGAAGAACCTGAGAAACCTGAGCCAGAACCAGAAGACGAGGAGCCAAGCGATGAAGAATCAGAAGACGAGGAGGAAGACGATCTAACATGGCAGCAGCGACCATCCAACCCCATCGTGATTCCTTGGCCTTCTACGGTTGAACAAGACGAAGAGCAAGATGAAGAAGACGGGGAAGACTTTGAAGAACCAGAAGACTACGAAGACTTTTACGAAGAGGGAGAGGAAGTATGAAAATCGAATGGATCAGCCTAGGTATAATAATGGTTACGCTGGGGTGGTGGGGCAGGCAACCTCTTCCTTGGGAGCGGTGGCAGATACTTTCAAACCCGTTTTTGCAGGGAGTCGCCACTGTCAAAGCGTTTCTTGAACCTTGGAGTTTACTGTTGCTACTTGCAGGCGCCGCGTCCGTTTTGTACGGTTTGCTGGCAAAGTGCAGGCGACCCTGAGCAACAAGTTGCCCAAGGTGTGTCGACAAACAAAAAGATAACTAGGGGGCAGATAAGGTGTCGGTCACGGACCCTAAATTGATAACGGCAATCACAAACCTTATCGAAGGCGTCAAACTTATCGGAGACGCCGCGACAACCATAATCACGATTGCACTCGCAAGCCTCGGCGTACAGCTGCCTGAAGTGGCGATAAGGACAGCCACTATTATCTTAGTTGTGTTGTCGCTGTGGAAGTTCAGCGGCGCAATTAGTAAGGTAGTTCTATACGCCTTAATCTTTCTTTTGGTCAGTATGCTCGCCGGGCTTATCCCCAGCCTTTCACTTCTTGATCTCTAGGGGGCCGACTTCTTAGATTTTTCTATATCTTTCAATTCTTTCTCAACAGTTTTTAATTCCTCTTCGAGTACCTCTGCTTTTGTTTTCAAGAATTTCGTGAAGAATTTTTTACCAGAAGCGTGTTCACGAAGCTCCTCGGTGCTCATCTCTTTTAGAAAAGCTCTATAATATTTTTTCATGAACCTTCTGTAGACATCCTCATTCTCTTCTTTGGTAAGTAGTTTAAAAAAACCATGAGAAAGCAGCACAAAACGAGCAAGAGAAAGAAAGCCTGGGAGTTTCCATGCAATATTGCTCCACCATTCATGTGCTTCTTTAAGATCGGAGAAGCCAACATCATGCCCGAAAAGCTCAGGTGTAACGCTAAATACGTCAATGGCGGAATTTAAAATCATTCCATAATACGCATCGCTGTCTATAACAAAACCGTCTACGGTAGGGGGGCTAAAATTGATCATTAGAATAGAAAATGCATAAGGATTATAAAATTGAGTTGCTATGTATCTTGTTATGCCCTCTTTTTCATCCTTATTTAAGGATGGATCCTTGAAAATTTCTGTTTCTGCACGTATAAGGTTGGAGGATATAAACTCCGCCCATTTTTCAAGGATTTTACCCACCTTCCTTTTTCCTTCCGCAACCTCTTCCTCTGTTAGGTTCACTAACCGCCGGAGATCCGCAAAAAACAAATCTATAATATTCAGCTGTTTAGTAAGCTCGTAGTAAACAGGTGGCGGATATTTTTTTGTTTCAGTATCCACTACCCTCCTGATTAACCCCTCTTTCTCTTCCAAGTCTTTTAAACGAAGTGAAAGTGTCCGCTTGCTAAGTCCAGTTTTTTCTAGAAGGTCAGACCACCTGAGTCGACCGCCGGCACTGCTTAAAGCAAGTATTATGGTCGCCTTACTCTTCTCTTTTTCTTCTTTTGCGCTCAACCAACACACCTCTTTAAATAGATATTACAGTATACTTTAGTATACATTAAACTTATATATTAGTTTTATGCTTCTAATAGGTATAGAGTAAACTTAAGGAGGAGTATATACTTGGGCAAAGAAACAGGAAAAACCCGAGCTGTTTGGATACCAGAAACCCTTGACGAACTGTCGGAAGAAACACGTAAAAAACTAGGTTGGAGCCGATCATACCTCTACAAGTACGCCTTGACGGCACTACTTGAGCGCCTAAGCGTCTTAACATCAACCGTCCACCAAGAGGGCGATCCTATGCAACCGCCCAAGGAAACGTTGGAAGAAGAGGAGTAAATGCGGATGGCTGAAGAGTTAAAGGCTGCTGCTTTTGGGTGGTGGCAAAAGGGCTTCGGGGTTATTCCCATAGTGTTTATCAAAGAAGGCAATGGTGATGTTCGTAAACAACCTTTGGTTCAATGGAACTGTTGGCAAAACCAAGAGCAGACGCTGGAAGAGTTTGAAAGTTTGCCTTGGGATAAAGCTGAAGGCGTAGCGGTTTTATGCGGTAAACCAAACAAGGAAGGCCTATCCGTAGGCGTCGCAGACTTCGACATTAAGAAGACACCTGTGGAAGCTCAAGCGCTAGGGCTGCAAGCGTTGAAGCGTTTTCGGGTAACCGCAAGGGAAAAGACGCCTTCAGGCGGCGAGCATTGGATTTACCTAAGTCGAAAACCTGTTAGAACCATAAGCACATACCATGACTCCGCCGCGTTGGAGCTTTTAGGCGAAGGAAAACTTTGCGTTATGCATCCGAGCAAAAGCTACACAAAAATAAACGATAACTTACCTACAGTCATAGATGATTTAGAGGCTGAGTTTCTAACAGCTTTGAAAGCGGTTGGCGTTGTCAAAGTTGAACGGAAAACTAAACGTGAATTGCATGTTAGACCATGCTTCCAAAAACTTATGGAAAAAACAGAGTTAACACACGACCAACGTGTCGCACTTGTAAACGAACTGGAACACCAAGGCTGCAGCAAAGAAGACGTTATGCATATTTTTCATGAAAACAAGAGTTGGGAAACGGAGTATAGCCAGGAGAAGACGGACAAACAAATTGAATCAGTTTTTGGCAAGTACGGACATTTTACACGGGGCGAGCTTCAAGCGCGTAAGGTTTGTTTTGGAGAGGAATGTGAGCGGTTCGAGTGGCCTGACTGTAGAACTTCGCCTGCGGTGGCTAGGTTTTTTGTGGAAGGCCATTTTGTTCCGATGCTCCTGGCTGATGAGATTATGCAACAATATTATTTTATCACAATGCGCGATAATGAGCAAATATATGTGTGGCGAGACGGGTACTACCAGCCTTACGCGGAGTCACTGATTAAGGAAGAATGCAAGCTTAAGCTTGGCGAAGAGTTCAGAACCAACCGCGTTAATGAGGTTATAGACTACATTAAGGCAAGCACTTTTAAGGATAGAAGCGAGGAGCCGCCTAAGCTTATACCGTTGCTAAACGGGGTTTTAGATATCAACACGTCGGAGCTTAAGCCGCATTCGCCTGAATACATGTTTTTCAACTTGCTGCCTGTAGAATACAACCCAAACGCCAAGTGTCCCAATATTGAGAAGTTTCTAACCGAGATAGCAGGCTCCAAAGAAGACGTTGAAATTTGCCTTGAAACGATAGGATTCTGTCTTTACCGCGAATATTTCATTGCTAAGGCGCTAATGTTGGTCGGCGAAGGAAGCAACGGTAAAAGCACTTTCCTTAACCTTGTCAAAAGTTTTCTTGGAAAAGAAAACGTGGCTGGAAGATCCCTTCAGGATCTTGAGGAGAACCGTTTCGCAAAGGCTGACTTGCACCATAAGCTTGCAAACATTTACGCGGATTTGCCTGACAAGGCGTTGTGGCGCACAGGCACATTCAAAATGCTTACAGGCCGGGATTTGATAGCTGCAGAGCGAAAGTTCCAGCAAAGCTTCACTTTCGAAAACTACGCTAAACTGCTGTTTTCGGCTAACAAAGTGCCTGAAGCCTACGATGACACAAACGCGTTTTTTAGACGCTGGATAATTGTAGTGTTTCCAAACCAGTTTACAAATGATAAGGCGGATCCGCACATTCTTAAGAAGTTGACAACGCCTGAAGAGTTAAGCGGCTTGCTAAACCTTGTTATTCCAACTTTAAAAAAGCTTCTTCAAAAAGGACAGTTCAGCTACAGCAAAACCACAGAGGAAATCCGCGAAGACTACATCCGCAAGTCAAGCCCAATAGGCGCTTTTGTGATGGATTGCCTAGCTGTGGATTCAGGCGCTTTTATACCTAAACAAGAATTGTTCAACGTTTTCGCGGAGTATTGCAGAGTGCGGAAAATCCCATGTGTCACAAAAGACACGTTCTTTAAAAATTTGCCTCAGCATGCCGCGGTTATAGACCATAGGCCGAAACTTGAAGGCAGCCGGGTTGTCACATTTAAGGGTGTCCGCTACAGCGAAGGCGTGTCAACCCTGTCAAACGTGTCAAGGGTTTTCTATACTTTAAGTTCCAGAAGTAAAGATTTTGGTAACGGAGCATGGCACGTTCAAAAGGTTGACGATGAAATAATCAAAGTGTCACTTAAAGAAGGAAAACCCCTTGACAGAGTTGACGGCCTTGACACGTTGCCAGAGAACGGTCTTAAAACGTTGCCAGGAACAGGTCTCGCGGAAGAGAAACTAGAGGGCGCAGGGCTTTTACCTAAAAAAGAAATTACGCAAAATACGGATACTGGAAGCGGGGAGGTGGAGAAAAATAAAAATTTATTGTTGAATCCTGAAGAGGATTACATTCACAAACAATGTAGATACTTCAATCCTGCGGAATGCGTGGAAATCAGCAACGACAAGGGCGGTTCATGTAAAACTTGCGAGCATTATTCAGAGGTCATTTTAACAATTCATAAACCACCAGAGGAGAAGGAAGATAGGGAGAAGGCCAAGGCTGGCGACGTCTTGGTGGAGCTTGAAGAGCGAGACCGTGTTCAACAGCAACCGAAAATTTGTTTCCTGTGCAACCAGCCTTTGCCGCGTGACCTAAAACGCACGACTTACTTCAATGGCAAACTTGTACACCTAGCCTGCGCCAACGCGGCGTATAAGGAGGAATAGAAATGGGCAGCGAAGGAGTACCTATGTATCCGCAAGCGCAGGAGCAATTTGAAAAGTGGCTTGTCATGAAACGAGGGTTTAAACGCGAGATGCTGTTTTGTCGAACCTGCGGCGATCGACCCCAAAAATGTATTCGTATTCACGGTGAATTGTTCTTTGATGGATGCGGCCATTACCATAATGGGGGTTGCATAAAACTTTATCATCCTCTACTCGACACCTACCATCCGCTTTACGGCGGTGCCCTACCGCTTTACACTGTAGATTGGTATTACACAAGCGATGGGCAGTGTAAACGTGCCGAGCTAGTTTTTTTTAGAGTCGGTTTTGACTGGCTAGAGCTACTTTACCAAATGGCACAGGAGGGAGAAGTAGGGAATGGGTAAACGTGGGCCTCCGCCGAAACAATTGATTCGCTTGTTCTGGCTTCTGAGGGAGAACCCCGGTGCCACAGACTTTGAGATAGCAAACAATCTGGGCGTTGAGGTTGAAACAGTTAACAATTACATGTGGCGCTTAAAAAACTTGCAATATAATGTTGCAAGTTTCTGTCCAAACTGCTTCGAGAAAAGCATATGGCAGGATCCTGAGAACGGCGAGCGGGTCTGCAAGAGTTGCGGCTACGTTTTGGAGCGGGAAGCCAGCATGAACCACACTTTACCGTTCGACGAGACCTACGCCTTAACCAGCAACATAGCCTTCGGAAAGAGTTTAGGTGGCACATTGTCGAGAAACGCCACGTACAGGGTTCTCGCTAAGACGCGGGATGCTGAATCCAAGGCAAACGTCCCGATCCGACAGATTACGACAATAACTGAGACGGTTGATCCTCCAATCGTAAAAAATATGCTTGCATATAGTAGCAGGCTGCTGAAAGCCTTAGGGTTCACTCCAGAAAATAATATTAGCGCGGTTCTCGCACACGATCTAGGCGGGATCCTGCGTAAGGTTGGCGGCTTTTTAGCTGTGTCAAAAATAGAGGTTCAACCTTTTATGCTTGTCCGCGCAGCCATATGGGTTACACTTGAAAAATTTGGGCTGATTGATGAGGCACAAAATTGCCGGCGTCGCTACAAGTTCCGCGAGTCAGACCTAAAAATCATCTTGAAGATCGCGGAGCTCTCGGAACTGGTTTTAAACACAGGAAAAATAGAATGGAAGGCTTCACCGATGGCAGACGCTTTTTGGCGAGGTTTAGAAGGCTAATGCAATCTACGACTCTAACGTGCCCTTCGTGTGGTTCAACACGCCTTTACCGTGATGGTTTGCGTTATTTGGTTGATGGCTCTCAAACCCAAAGGTGGCTGTGTCGCAATTGCGGTTTTCGTTTTTCTGAAAATCGCAAGCCTTATAATATTTGTCAGACAAACATGAAAGGCGATGCACACCAAAAGGCGGCTAGGCTTTTGGTGGAAGCTTTAGGCGAAACTGAAAAGCGGGAAGCGGGAGCCACAGAGCAGACAGCACAGCGAGATGCAAAAGGCAAAGTCATCGAACTCTTATGGCAGCTTGAAAGGGATGGAAGAAAACGGGGAACCATAGATAATTATCGAAAGATTTTGATGAAAATGTTGAGTCAGGGTGTAAACCTTTTTGAGCCAGAAGAATGCAAGGCTTGGCTTTCAAAGTGCGAGTTCGCGGCAAACACGAAAAGAGGCATAGCTACGATATTAGATAAATGGTTCGAGTATCTTGGCTTGATATGGAGTAAGCCGTCGTATTGCGGCGAATCAACAATCCCCTTCATCCCTACAGAACAGGAGCTTGACGGTTTGATTGCGTGTGTTGGCAAAAAGATGGCTTGTTACCTTCAACTGCTCAAAGACACAGGTGCGAGATGCGGAGAAATATCAAGTTTGAAGTGGGCAGACATAGACTTTGAAAATAAAACCGTTAGGGTGAAGGGTGAAAAAGGAAGCTACTCACGAATGCTGCCAATATCCAATAAGGCCGTGGAAATGCTTAAGAACCTTCCAAAAACAGGAGAACGCGTATTCAAAGATACCAGTATAATGCGTAGTTGCTTCTGTAGGCAAAGGCAGAGAGCAGCAAAAAAACTGGGAAACCCGAGGGTGTTGCAGATATACTTTCATACGTTTAGGCATTGGAAAGGCACGATGCTTTACCACCAAACGAGAGACGTTTATTACGTAAAAGAATGGCTTGGGCATAAGAACCTTCAAAGCACGCAGGTTTACATTCATATTGAGAAGGCCATGTTTAGAAGCATGGAACCAGACGAATACCACGTTAAAGTTGCACAGACGAAAGAAGAAATAATAGGATTGCTGGAGCAGGGATTCGAGTATGTTATGGAGAAGGAAGGACTTGCCTATTTTAGGAAAAGGAAGTAACCGTATAACGGATGCAATAAAAAAGTTATGGGATAAACTGAATCCTTAACATAAAGAACAAGCCAAATCAGTAAAAAGACCATAAATGCCAAAAATTTCTGAAGTCTTATCTAACAATTTTTAAATATTTACTTACTGGTGGGCCGGGCCAGACTTGAACTGGCGACCTCCTGCGTGTCAGGCAGGCGTCCTTACCAAGCTAGACGACCGGCCCTTTTCTTTGGTTTTACGAAGATTTTGGTTGTTTACGTAGAGATAGTTTTTTCTCATATAAAATCTTTGGTAAATTGCACCTGTTTTCATGATATTTGATGTAGAGTGAGTTGAACATCATAATTAGATTAGCCTATAGTTCTGCTTCGTTTTTAGATGCATATCGTAAAGTGGCGTGGATGTAGAGTAATACTGTTTTTCTCTTACGCCTAAGGCTATTTCGATGAATTCTGGAATAATCTTATGCAACAGTACAGCTGAAGGGTGCCCATACAGAATTTCAGGACAAAACGGGTCAACGTAGATGTACAATCTATGTCCTTGATAATCAAAAGCAGCCTCAGAAGCTCTGCCATACCTTGGCCTGTCCAAAATTTTGAATGGCCAAAGCTTACACGCAACAGGTTTCATATTTTGCAGCCCGCAAAAATGCACGCCATTTGACAATATGAGAAAGATACATGTGCCATCAGCGCGTTTACCTAAGTAGAACTTGTTAATATCAGCACTTGTGACGCCTGCGCCATATAATTGAACTAACTTAAGCCATTCGTTGAACTTCAAGACTACCTCATATTTTTTGCAGCATATTCCACAGCCGGTGCACCGCCAGGAATTTATGTATGTCCAAGGCACAGGTATCATCTGAGGTCAACCGTCTTTTCTGAACACCTACAGGAATTCTTTGGAACAATATCATATAAACCTTAATTGGAATATTTAGCTTTCTCGTTTCCCGAAATTATTTCACTAGTCATCGTAGAGGATACATGCTTAAGCTAAATGACCGTAAGGTGCGTTGGATTGTGCAGCAGAAAGTAGGGGGACGGGGTGCTGGCGAGATAGCTTTTA
>Ga0272448_1003620_pt1 | contig 18268 bp, 14 predicted proteins | sample YNPCB0191_FD_202220 | JGI IMG/M metagenome (GOLD analysis project Ga0272448, IMG submission 202220) | Hot spring sediment microbial communities from Yellowstone National Park, WY, United States - YNP-CB-019-1 | ecosystem: Environmental > Aquatic > Thermal springs > Hot (42-90C) > Sediment... | reverse complement strand
CTCCAGGGGGGGATCGAATCGGTTGCGAAAAGCTTTAGACAACTCTGCGTGGCTCCCTGGATTTTTACCTCCCGGCATTCTCCCCTTCCCGTACTTCACATCCCCGCCTTCCATAAAGCACGGTTGAAGGTATTGGCGGTAGTCCCCGAGAAAGAGGAAGCCCTCGATCTATTCCCCTTCGATTACTGCGGGATCTACCATAAGGAAACGTTCATCCTGGCAGGCGGATACGATTACAACATTTCCAATCCATACTGGCAGAAGTTGGATTTCGGTTTTCGTGCCTTCCTTTGGGGGGAAAGGATCCTTTGTTGTAAAACCCTACGGGGAATTCACTTCGAGGGGAATCTGATCGAAGACACCACACCGGATGACAGCTATCGGCTGTTCTTTCTGAAAAACCTGGCCATTGTGTTCACCGGGGATCGAGGTGAACTGCCCTGGCGAAAGTTCCTTCCTTTCTATTTCCGTTCCAAAGGAGGACTGTTTGTTTCTCTGAAAGAGTTTCGAGCCGTCCGCCAGTGGGTAAAGATCAACGCCTACCGGTTCAAGATGGACAGTCAGACGATCACCGAGTTGTGGGAGGATCCGGAGGAATGATCGCCGTAATTCTTCAGGCCCGCATCGATTCCTCCCGTCTGCCAGGGAAGGCTTTGCTGCCTATACGAGGCAAACCGATGGTACAGGTAGTGATGGAGCGACTTCGAAAAATCTCCGCAGACCTCTATATCCTCGCTACCGATGGAGAGGGCAGCCGACAATTTTCCCCGTTGGCAAAGGGGGTAGGCTTTGAGGTGTTCGAGGGTCCCAAAGAGGATGTATTGGGAAGGTTCTGCAGGGCTATCGAAACCTATAAGCCACAGACGGTCATCCGGGCTACGGGGGACAATCCTCTGGTGTCGTGGGAACTGGCCAATCGGATCCTGGCAGATCATTTGAAACTCAGCGCCGATTATAGCGCCCTGCAGGGGATGCCCCTTGGGTTGGGGGTGGAGGTGGTCCAGGCTTCCGCCCTTCTACAGGCAGAAAAAGAAACTCTAGATCCCTACGATCACGAACATGTAACCCCCTACCTGTACCGCAATCCCCACAAGTTCTACCTGCATCGTCCTCTGGTCGACCTGGAATATCGATCAAGATCCCGGGTTACGGTGGATACCGAGGAAGATTACCGGCGGATGGAATGGCTCTACCGGCAATTGAACATGAGGGAGATGCCAGGTTTGGACGACCTCATGCCTCTTCTGCGAGGGATAGAAGGACCATGAACAGTTCGATTCTCCTGATCCCTTCGATCCGAAGGAAAGGCGGTTTGGGTCATCTGGTACGCATGATGCGCCTCGCCCTGAGCTGGAAGGGCACAGCTTGTCTCTTTCTCGAACCTGGGGATCCATTGCGCTGGACCGAAGAAGAGGTGCGTTCCTTCTTCCCCGAGTTCCCCTGGGATCGGCACCTGGAGCGGAATCCGGGAGTTCACCGCTGGGATTGGGTTGTGTTCGATCGCCGAAGTACCTCCCGGGCGGAGTACTTAAGGCTACAGTTCGGTTCGCATACTCTTGGGTTGGATGAGGGAGGAGAGGCGCGGCCTTTATTTAGTTTTCTAGTGGACACCTTTCCTCGCTTGAAGAGAAAAGACGAACCCAATAGGGTAGAACCCCGCTTCGTCCCCCTGCTCGAGCCGCATGCCCTCGAATCCTCCCCCCAAAAGCGCCCCTTCCTCCTTGCCTTCGGGGGGGAAGATCCGTATGGCCTGAGCGAACTAGCCTCCGAAGCGTTGGTGAAGGAGGGAATCGAACCGGAGGATATCGATGTCCTTTTAGGCCCGGCCAGACAGAAACCCTTCTCGAAACCCTGTGGAGAGATTCTTAGGGGAGGCTGGGATGCAGGGAGGCACTTTTCCCGATACCGGTGGGTTGTTACTTCCTTCGGACTCACCCCCTACGAAGCGATCCTATCCGGCGCCACACCCCTTCTCGTGAATCCCACAGGTTACCATGAGCGTCTCGCCCAGAGGGCTCACTTCTATAGCCTGGGAGTGCGGAGAGTTTCCCCTCGGCGTCTCCAATTCGCCCTGGAACATCCTGATGTGGTACTTCCCCGTTGGGCCAGCGGACTAAACACGCCGATACCGAATGTAGCCCCTTCTTCCGGGCTCACCGCTTCTTTCGTGGAGTACCTCTCTACCCTACAACCGGATATTCCCCCCCGTTGTCCCCTCTGCGGGAAGGATCATCAGCGGGCAACCTTTCGGTTTCATGACCGATCCTTCTTCGAGTGTCTCTCCTGCAAAACGGAGTTCAGAATCTATTTCGGAGGGCAGAAGAAAGCCTACACCGCTCGGTATTTCTTGGAAGAGTATCGTCAACAATATGGTAAAACCTACGTGGAAGACTTCCAGAAGATCAAAGATGAGGGGAAAAAGAGGCTACAGGTATTGAAAGAATGCCTATCCACCGTAGGCACCATTTCCCGAGGCTTGCCGGTGAAAAACTACGGCCCCTTTGATCGAGGTTCGGAAGGGTATGGCTCTAGGGGAGCGTATGACGCAGGGGGCGAGGAACTTCTCAGGAAAAAAACAATCCTCGATGCGGGTTGCGCCCTGGGTCCCTTTCTCGAAGCTGCCCGGGAGGAAGGAATGGTTCCCTACGGGATCGATTTATCGGAGGATGCGGTGCGGTACGTGGGGGAGAAGCTAGGGATCCCCGCCAGGGTAGCGGATATTGAAGATTTCGATCCTATAGAAGCTTTCGGGGTGGAGTCCTTCGATGTGGTTTCCCTCTGGTACGTGATAGAACATCTTCCTCGGGTGGGGAAAGTGCTGGAGAGGGTACGAGCCATGCTGCGAAAAGGGGGATGGTTGATGTTTTCTACCCCCAATGGAAGGGGTGTCTCTTCCCTCCGTTCCCCTCGGTCTTTTCGGGAACAGAGCCCCATCGATCACGTGACGATTTGGAATGTTTCACAAGCTAGGAGAATTTTACGAAGGTATGGATTCGTGGTACGGGCGGTACGGATACCCTCCCATCACCCCGAGCGTTTTTCACCCCTCGCCCGTGCCTTAATCGGTTCGAAGGGCTGTGCTTTTCTAGAAAGGCTCTTTCATCTAGGAGATACATTCGAGGTATATGCGCAAAAGATCGATCATGATTCTAGGGGCAGGGCTTCTGCAGATTCCTGCCATTAGAACGGCTAAACAGTTGAACTGTAGAACCCTAGTGGTGGACGGAGATCCCGAGGCACCGGGAAAAGCGGAGGCGGATATTTTCGAGCCCGTGGACCTGAAGGACCTGGAAGGGCTGGTGCATGTGGCACGAAAATGGCGCGAGGAGTATGGACTGGACGGAGTGTTTACAGCAGGCACCGATTTTTCTGCTTCGGTAGCTTACGTAGCGGAGGCCCTTTCCCTGCCCGGGATCCCTTACCAGACGGCGCTGGACGCATCCCACAAGGCCCGGATGCGGAGGCGCTTCGCCAAAGGAGGAGTACCTTCTCCCTCGTTTCGAGAGCTTGGGCAGGAGGACCTTCGCGCCTTGCCCGAGGGGCTTCCCAAGTTCCCAGTTGTGGTGAAACCGGTAGACAACATGGGAGCCAGAGGGGTGGTACGGGTAGACTCCTTGGCAGAGTTGAAATCTCAGATCCTGGAATCTTTACGGTATTCGCGCACGGGAAGAGTGGTGGTGGAGGAGTTTATCGAAGGACCCGAGTTCAGCCTCGATGCCCTAGTGTATAGGGGGAACATCCAGATCTGTGGCATAGCGGACCGGCATATACGCTTTGCTCCCCATTTCGTGGAGGTGGGGCATACCATTCCCACTTCCGCTCCTGTCGAGGTACAGAGGGAAGTGATCGAGACCTTCAAGGCGGGAATCAGGGCCCTGGGGATCGATCCGGGTGCGGCAAAAGGAGACATTTTCTACTCTCCGGGTAAAGGTGGAATGGTAGGTGAAATTGCCGCCCGACTCTCGGGGGGGTATATGTCGGGGTGGACCTATCCATACTCCAGCGGGGTGAATCTCACGGAAGGAGCCCTGAAAATCGCCCTCGGTGAAGATCCGGGCGATCGGACTCCTAAACTCTCCTATACTGCAGCGGAGAGGGCGTTGATCTCCATTCCCGGAAAAGTAGAACGCATCGAAGGGGTAGAGGAAGCGAAAAAGATCCCCGAGGTGAGGGATGTGTTCTTGAGAATCAAACCTGGGGATACGGTAGTGTTCCCCACCCACAATGTGGAGAAATGCGGGAATGTGATTGCCGCTTCGGAGGAACGAACCAAGGCCATACAGGCAGCCGAAGAGGCTGTTTCGAGGATCTTTATTCAGCTGGATCCCGGGAACGACGATACGGAAAAGTTTCTGTTCACTCCCCACTGGATGGATGGACGCTCCTACTTCCCTTTATCAGCTACTATCATGGAACGGTTGCGTTCCCTCCCCTGGGATACGGTTGAACATGGGAATGGTAAGGGAAAGATCGGCTCTTTTCCCCTCGCCCCTGAATGTCCCCTACCGATTCTCGCTTTTCGACCTTTTCCTTCATTAACGGAAGACAAGGGATGGAGTTACCTGACCATGCCCGTTTTGATGGCTCGACTAAGATCCATGGCGGATCGATGGAAGAAGGCTCCCTGGGTAGGAAGCTGGATCCCCGGGGCACTGTTCTGGTATGTCGCTTACCGAGGCGGATTACAGGGGGTAGTGTGGATGTTGGACCGGTGTACGAGCTATACAACCCTGGAAGCGTTACAGGAGAAGGTGAAAGGATGGGCGCTCGCCGTGTTATTTTGACGGGATTCCTCTTTTTCGCACTGGCCATTCTCCTTTCAGCAGGAGAGTATCAGGACGTGAGGGATTTTCTCTCGAAGGGGGATGTGGAGTTACAGTGGAATCCTTTCCTCAAGATAGGAGTTTTCCGGTGGGGGTATTCGGTTGTGTCCTTTCGGGTTGATGAACCCTGGGTGTTGCTGAACTATCGGCAGCGAATGCGGATCGATCCCATCGTCGAAGAAGGGGGCACTCTGAAATGGACGAGCCAGACACTTGAAACGATCCATCGCGCACTCCTAGGCCCCAGGAGGTCGGGCCCCCGGGTAGCGGCGATCTTCATCGATCCGGGACATGGGGGAAAGGATCCGGGCACCATTGGAAGGCATCAGATCGGAAAAGAAACCTTGGAGTTGAAAGAAAAGGACATAGTCCTGAAGACCTCCCTGATCCTGGCAGATCTGCTGAAAAAGAGGTTCCCGGAAAAACAGGTGATCCTTTCCCGAAGCGACGACAGGTACCTGACCCTGGAGGAGCGAACGGAAATGGCCAATTCCATCTCCGTGGATCCGGAGGATGCGGTGATTTACGTATCCATCCATGTGAACGCCTCGTTGAATCCCAAAGCCAAAGGTTTCGAAGTGTGGTACCTTCCACCCCAGTATCGAAGGAAGCTGATCGATGGGGACCGCCTGAATGCTGAGAATCGAGAGATCCTCCCCATCCTGAACATGATGCTGGAGGAAGAGTACACCATCGAAAGTATCCTTCTGGCGAAACACATTCTCGATTGTATGGAAGAATCGATAGGTTCCGTTTCGGAAAATCGGGGTCTAAAGGAGGAAACTTGGTTTGTAGTCCGAAAGGCCAAAATGCCCTCGGTCCTGGTAGAAATCGGATTCATCACCCACGAGGAGGAAGCGAAGCTATTGAGCCAACCTGAATACTTGCAGAAGATCGCCCAGGCAATCTACAATGGCATCGTCCGATTTATCGGTACCATCGATGGAGCGACAAGGCGGAGTCACTATGAAGATCCATTGGACCGAAGCCAGAGCAGCACTGGTAGAGTTCTATCACAAGACGCCCAAGCCGATCCTTCTTAGCGGAGGACTGTTTCTTCTTTCCTTTCTCTTTGCCCTTGGATCATTTGGCCTATCCCACTTTTCTCGGGAAAAGCATCTAGTTTTCTTCCTGGAATATCAAAAAAGTACGCTGGCGGGGGAAGTGCGTTCTATCCCCTGGAAATTTTCCCTGGAGGATCGCGTGCAGGAATTGGTGGAAGAACTCCTGTGGGGGCCGATGGATCCCCGATTCCAACGGGTGTTCCCCTTGGGTTCCAAGGTACAGTCACTCCTGATCCGCCGGGGAATCCTATACGTAGATCTTTCACCCGATGTTCTTTTCGCCAGTGAAGATATCCGGGTGGGGTGGGATGAAAGGTTTAGCATCCTGCGAAAAACCCTTAATTTCAACTACCCGCGCTTCACGCAAATTTTCCTTACCGTAAACGGTCAACTGCCGGGGATTCCTCCATTCTTGGCTCAAAATCCTGAAAAACAAAAGAAAATTCGTTGACAAAGAGCCTAGCTTCCGTATAATTTTATATGACACGGTCATTGTAAAGGAGCATGGAATGAAACGGTATTTTGCCATTCTCTTCGTAGCCCTCATGCTAATTGGTATGGGGCTCAGTGCGGACGAATCTGTGCTTATCGATTTCGCCCAGTTGGTGGCTGATTATCCTAAAGATAATCCAAAAGAAAATCAGGCAACGATGGTGGATTTCAGCGTTGTGGCAGGATCCAGTTATACCGCCGAAGAAAAAGCCCTGATGAAGACCTCCCTGGCTATCCAGAACTGGGAGGTGCTGCTGGCTTCCTCCTCCCGCTCTGTGATGAACCAGGCGTTGTCTATGGCAAAGCCTGCCAAGGTTCGAGAGGGAGCAGCCAACTTTGCAGGGGCGACGGTTCTGGGAGTGCGGGTGCATTTCCCTGTGGATCCCTTCAACTCCTGGGCCCTGGTGCGGCCGCCCTTCGAAATCCCCGCCTATATGGACAAAACCGTCGTGAATGCGGATGGTTCCCTATCGGTACCCCAGGAGGAAGTGGGCAAAGGAAGAAAGTTCGACAATCTAGGGGTAGTGAAGAATGTGGGGGTTCTGAAATCCGTTTCCATGAATGTACATGGGTTGAACTTCCCCCATACGATCAGTCTTGTTCTGATGGATGAGAACAACGAGGAGCAGGAGATCTTCATGGGGAATCTCCAGTTCGATGGCTGGAAAAAACTCACCTGGGAAAATCCCAACTATGTGGCGGAAGTACGGAATCGAGATCTTCGAGTGTTCCCCCTGTATCCCAAGTCTGCACCCATGCGGAAACTCATAGGTATCCGCATCTATCGCGACGCCGCCCATGAGGGTGGGGATTTTATCGGTTACATTAAAGATATCTCCATCGTCTACGACAAGGCAGTCCTCACGCTGGAAAGGGATATCGACGACGAAGCTACCTGGGGCATTCTCCAGAAACGGGAAGAGGCTCGGCGGTCTGCAGAACTTCGAAGGTTGGGCCACCTGCAGGTACTGCGCTATCTTGAGCTGAAAAAAATGCATGCGGGAGAATCCGCGCCTGCTAAGGCTCCCGCCCCTGCCGGGAAGTGACGGATACAGCTTCGCGACATCGTAGTAAAAGTCCTTAGATAATCTTATCAGAATAGATAGTCTAAGAGCCCCGAAAGGGGCTCTCTTATTTTCGACGATTATTTCCCTATTTACTGAAATCGATACCGGAATCCCGTTTTGAAGGTAAATAGGTACTCTGTCCCTGCATACTCACCGATCAAATCGTTCAAGCCAAAAGAGTAGATACTGCTCTCCAGATCGATATAAGCAGTCCACCGAGAATTGTACGAGTATTCCAAACGGCTACCGAAAATGATGGAACCGATCGTATGTTCCATGGGGGCAGAAATATCTTCGTAGTATCGCGTCATGTTTCGGAAAAAGAAGGAGAGGATGATCCGAAAAGGGATATTTTTCTGAAACACTTCTGTCCGGGTTCCGTAGTCTGTCTGGGAATCGCTCACGGTACCATACGACGAGGTGTATTCTGTAAATATTTTCGACTGCACGAAAAGGGATAGGATCGTGTTTCGGAGATATAAACCGAAACGCACTTCATTGTTTTCCTGAATGAAATCCCCTTCGGATGAAACCGAGCCGCTCAACGCATTCCCTTTGAAGATGTTCAACAAATTAAGGCTTCGTCCGGAACGCAGAAGAATGTACAGTTGACCCGGGGATCGTACTTCGATGGAGGCCAATAGCCCTGCCTTTACGGGAACCTCCGAAGAGTTCCCCAACCCGAAGAAAGGTCCTACCTGCAGGGAAAAGTAATCCATTTCATAGGAGAAGTTTCCGAACAGTACGTTTCGAAGGATGTTGTCTTTCGTGTAAGTAAGATCGAAGGACATGTTTTCGTCCAAACGGTGAGATACGAATACGCTGTATTGCAGGGGAAAATAGTAGGGTGAAAAAGTGGTATCCTCAGGTTTGCGGTCCGGGTGAAAGTTTAGGGCGCTGATGGTTAGTTCACCTCCCGCTTCCCATCCATAGGTCGGGGCAGCTAGGATGAAAGTTAGTAAGGCGAAATAAAATAGGGAGGAATAAAGCCTTTTTTGCATATTCTCACTCCTGCGTGATTTCCTCTACCCACAACTTTACCATCAAAATGATGTTTTTGCCCCAACGAAAGTTTCTAGGAGGCTGTTCAAATGGTAGGGATAGAGGTTTACATTGACCCGGAACTCCCATTGGACTCCTGCGGTCACGATCGAAAAGAAGGGCGTCACTCGATAGGTGATCTGTTCCCCTGCGTTGGTTTGAAGGGTGGCCCCGTTTTCTATACCTGCTACCCAGCTCGTCTGGGGTTGTTTGCCGTAGGTGAACCGGATATACAGATCCGTGATTCCGGATTCATTCGTGGGTGTCTGCAGGTAGTACGAAGGATGCCAAAAGAAGGTGAGGGAAACTCCGAAAAGTCCAATCTGTACTCGGGGTTCGAAAAGGAAATAGAAGAGGTCTACGGTGAACTTCGTATCTTCCTTCGGATCCCAACGGGGAACTCCGATCTGGGTAAAGAAAGCACCTCCTTCAGGGGTTACATAATGGAAGAGTAGCCCGCCCCGGTAGATTCCATACGTAGAGATAGGGTAGCTGGCACCGAAAAAAGTTTCCAGCTGCAACCCTTCCTGGTTGAAGGCAAGCCAAACATCGGAGGAGTACTTTCCTTTTCCCAGGTATTGATCCTGGTAGGTATACGCAGAAAGAAAGAGCTTTTCGAAGGCCTTTTCGGTGTACAACTTGAGCCCTGTACCCGCGATGGTGTGTAGCCCTTCGTACTGGATACTTTTTGGAAAGTACAGGAACCCTTTCACTGGGGAAGCGATGGAACCCAGTCCAAAAACACTGGAGAAAACTTTTCCCGAGCCGATTTCATCGGTACTTCCCGTGAAGTAGGCCATGGAAATAGGAAGTCGAAAGAGCTGTTTCATCTCTACGCTGAGGGATTTGAGGGCCAAGGTTTTTTGAAAAGCCTGTTCCATAGCGGATGGATCGTATGCGGAAGGTAAAGTCCGGGATTCTTCCAGATTGGAATCCTCGAAAAGGAATGTAGCCTTTCCCCCAAAACCTTCTTCCGAGCCTAGAAGGGCGACCTCCAGATACCCTCGTGAGTATAATCCGAACTTTCCTTCCTCTACCCTTCCCCAGGACATCAGTTCCAGGCTAGGAATAGAGACTTCCACTGCTGATAGGAAAGAAGAACCTAGGAGTGCTAGCAGGGATAGAAAGATTACTCCCATCCTATTCCGGTAGAAACGTTTCTCCATGGAGGGTCCTCCTCTAAGGTAAGTATCGAACGAATTGGAAGAAAAGATTACCCTACTTAGGAACTCCAATAAGATTGATAACTCTTGACTTTCACTGTATTCTAGATAAAGATAGATTTGCCATGAGTGATTATCTAGATCCCAATAATGAGGAACTTCTGAAAGATTTTTTTTCCGAGGCAGAACAACAAGTTGCACAGTTAGAGCAGAATATTCTGGTTCTGGAACATGAGCCAACCAATAAAGATGCCATCGATGAAATGTTCCGTGCTGCCCATACATTGAAGGGTGCAGCGGGAACCGTTCAGATGAAAGAACTGGCCAGTTTCACCCATCTGGTCGAAGACGTGATGGATGCTATTCGAAGCGGTTCCATCAAGGTGAGTGAGCGGATGATCGATGTGTTGCTTTCCTCCATCGATGTCATCAAAACCATGCTCCAGAGCCGTATGGAAGGCTCTCCCTATGCGGAAGATATCTCTTCCATTCGGGAAGCCCTTGCATCTTTTCTGCCCCCCAAGGAACAGTCCAAGCCTTCTACTACCCCCATAAGTCCCCCGGTTTCCAAAACTGCGACTCCCAGGAAGGAGGAAGCTCCATCCAAGGAAGCACCTCCCTTCAAGGTGGAATCGCAAAAAGAAAAAGTGGTTAAAGGGTTATCCGAGTATGAGATTCTCGAGATGCGGGAAGTGGTTGGGAAGGACCAGGAGATCTACCAAATCAAGGTGCGGTTCGATGAATCCAACCCCATGAATACCGTGGGAGGAATCCAGGTTTTCGCCATTCTCAAAAACATTGGCCAAATTCTGAAGACGGAACCCGAGTTTGAAAAACTGTATGAAGACAATTTTTACCCTGAGGTAGTCTATTACCTCGCCACGGATCAACCGAAATCGGTAATCGCGGATAAATTGGTGATCCCCGATGTTGTGCTGGGAGCCACGGTGGAACCCATTCCTCAAATTGGGCAGAAGAAGAGTACGGAGAAAACGATCCCAGGTGCTGTGTCTTCTCCCCCTCCGGGACCCAAATCTCCGGCAGAGCCGAAACGTGAATCATCAGAACCCTTAACCTTCTCCCTGAAAGAGTCGACTAAATTTCCTGAAGAAAGGGAAGGGCGAGTATCCCCTTCCCGGGAAGGGGAGGAAGCTCAAGAGTCTGCCAAGCCAACGCCCCCTAGTTCCCCCTCTGCAAAAATCTCTCAAGGTTCCATACTGAGGGTCGATAGCAGGCGCATCGACAATCTGTTGAATCTCGTGAGCGAAGTTGTCATTTCCAAAGCTACCTTCAACCAACATGTAAGCCAATTTGCAGAAACTTTGACGGAGTTCCAGAACCTACAGGCCGTCTACACGGACCGCATAAAGGCCCTTTTCGATCACATCGTAAATACGCTCCAAACCCATAACATGGCAGGAGCGGCCAAGGAACTGAAAGCTTCCTTGATGGATAAATACGGGGATCTATTTACCTTGTTCGAGGATTTTGAAGCGAGACTCAAGGGAAATGTCGCTCGGTTCCGAAGTACTTCCCAGAATCTCGGTCGAATCGCCGGAGAACTCCAGGAAGGGGTAATGCGGATTCGGATGGTTCCCATCTCCCAGATCTTCTCCCGGTTCCCGAGACTCATCAGGGACCTTTCCCGCTCCCTCCAGAAAAAGATCAATCTGGTTATAGAGGGGGAAGAAACCGAACTGGATAAATCGGTAATCGAAGATCTCCTGGATCCCCTCATTCACTGTGTACGGAACGCAATCGATCATGGAATAGAGGACCCTGACGAGCGGAGGGCGAAAGGCAAACCTATCGAGGGAACGATCCATCTCAAAGCCAGTAACGAAGGAAACCTGATCGTAATCGAGGTGTCCGACGATGGGCGTGGGATCGATGTAGAGGCAGTGCGGCGTAGGGCCATCGAGCGGGGCATCATCCATCCCAACAAGAGTCTATCCGATGTAGAAGCCTACAACCTGATATTCGAACCGGGGTTCTCCACAGCGAAAACAGTCACGAGCATCTCGGGCAGAGGTGTGGGACTGGATGTTGTGAGGAAGCAGATAGAAAAACTGAACGGTTCCGTTACCGTCACCTCCGAGTGGGGAAAGGGTACTCGATTCCTGATCAAGCTCCCCCTGACCCTGGCCATCATTCAAGGGTTGTTGGTACGGGTGGGTACGGAACGGTATGCCATTCCCATCACTTCGGTGATCGACAGCCATCGAATTCGGCCTTCGGATATCAAGAGTATCGACAATTATGAAGTGTTCAATGTCCGGGAAGAGGTAGTGTCCATCCTTCGATTGAACCGCCTGTTCCGGATCCCCTCCAACGAACAGCAGGATTACTACTTTGTGGTGATCGTGGGCAGCGGGGAGAACAAGATGGGTCTTGTGGTGGACAGTCTCATTGGGGAAGAGGATGTGGTGATCAAACCTTTAAAAGATGGATTCACCAACGTACCGGGTATCGCAGGGGCCAATATCACGGGGGACGGTACCGTTTCTCTCATCATCGATGTTCCTCAACTCCTGGAACTGGGGCTAAAGCGGGAATGGGAAGAAAGGCGGAAGCGGGAAGCGGTGATTCGGTAAATCGAGTGCAGGAAGGGTAGAGAATGTCTAGTACCATGGAAAAAACCATTGTGAGGGAAGGGGATAACAAGACTCTCCTGATGGATCAGGGGAGCCTTCCAACGAAACAGCTCAAACAGGACTTCAAGATGGTTACCTTCTCCCTGGGGGGAAAGGATTACGGCATCGACATCATGAAGGTGAAGGAGATCGCCAAGTTCAATCAGTTCACCTACGTTCCCAACACTCCACCCTTTGTGAGGGGTGTATACAACCTGCGGGGAGAGATCATCTCCATCATCGATCTACGGATTTTTTTCCATCTGCCCGTAGAGAAACGGAAAGATGGAGTGGAGAACGGGCTGATCCTTCGATTGGAAGACTACATCATCGGTATCATTGTGGACTCCATCGATAAGGTCGTTGGAATCGCCTCTGAAGATATTCAGCCTCCCCATCCTATCTTCGGAGACATCAACGTAAAGTACATAAGCGGAGTGGTGGAATACAATGGAACCCTCTATTTGATCCTCGATGTGGAAAAACTCTTCGGGAAAGAACAGACCGCACAGAAAGCTCCTTCTTTGGAAACTCTCGAAGTCTCCCTGGGGGCAAAACCGAGTGTAGGGGTTTCCCCGAGGGAAAGCTTTCCGACTGGGCAAACCGAAAAGGACTTCATTCGGGAAACTCTGAAAACTTTCAAGTCTTTCCACGTAACGCCTTTAAACGAGCGATGGCTGGACGAACGGTTCGAGCAATGGCGAAGCGAACGGGGGAAACAAGGGCGGGACCTGCAGATCAAGTCTGCCGAAGAAGCGGATGAGTTCCTCCAAACGTTCTATTCCCCCTACTCGGATGCCGTATGGCCCGAAGAGATTGCAGAGAGCTTCCTGGAATTGATCCAGGAGTTGTCGGGAAGGGTGTTTTCCGTATGGAACCCGGGGTGTGGGAAAGGATACGAAACCTATAGTGTGACAGCCTTGTTCCTGAAGAAATTTCCCGATGCGGTAGTGAAGGTTTGGGCTATGGATAACGATCTACTAGCCATCAGTACCGCTCCGAACCTCCTGTTCCAACCGGAGACTATCCCTTCGTACCTCCTTCCCTATACGGTAAAAGGGAAACAGGGAGTGGGAATCACCACTCAACTGAAGGACCGGATCTTTTTCGAATACCATGATATCCTTCATGTGAATGTGGTGCCGGAATGCGATCTAATTGTTGCCCGAGATCTACTGTCTTTTCTTTCCCCTGCCGATCAGGCAAAGGTGCTGGATGAGTTTTATGATAAATTGAAACCGAAGGGCATACTGATTTTGGGGAAAAACGAGGAACCGATCGATGGGATTAAATGGGTGCGAATACCCAATAAGCATTTTTCTGCATTTCGTAAAAATATCGAATAGACCATAAGGAGAAGGTAGATGCGTGTTGAGTACATCAATCCCTTTGTGGAATCGGCGTACAGTGTGTTGAAGGAAGTTCTCAACTGCCAGGTGAGTAGAGGAGAGTTGTACCTGAAGTCCACTTGCACACCGGTTCTAGGTGTGGCCGCTCTAGTCGGACTGGCCGGAGATGTGGAAGGGAGAATCCTCTTCGATATGAGCAAAGACACCGCCATAAAAGTCGCTTCCGTTATGAATGGAGAGGAATTGAAAGAGCTGGACGATCTGGGGAAAGCGACGATCACCGAACTGGCGAACATGATCACGGCCCAGGCAGTGACGAAGCTGCACGATCTAGGGTTCAAATTCGATCTAACCCCTCCTGCGATTTTTACGGGAGACAACATGGAGGTCACTACTGCCGAAGTGGAAGCTTTGATCGTTCCCATGATCATCCCCTATGGTAAGGTTGAAATCAACGTCGCCATTCGTGAACGGATCTGAGGAGAGGAGCTCATGAAAACAAAGATGGATTTTCCCGCGATCAACGATCGCAGACCCGAAGGTCTGAAGGAGGATGGGACTCCGTATCGGGTATTGATCGTGGACGATTCCATGTTCGTTACCAAGCAGATAGGCCAGATTCTTACATCCGAAGGGTTCGAAATCGCAGGAATAGCCTCGGATGGACAGGAGGCCATCGACAAATATAAAGAATTGTATCCCAATGTGGATCTTGTGACGATGGATATCACGATGCCTAAAATGGATGGGGTCACTGCGCTGGAAAAGATCATGGAGTTCGACAAAAACGCCAAGGTAGTCATGATCAGCGCGCTGGGAAAGCAGGACCTGGTGAAAAAGTCCCTGCTCCTGGGGGCCAAGAACTACATCGTGAAACCCCTGGATCGCAAGAAAGTGCTGGAACGGATTGTCATGTCCCTGAAAAAATGATATAAGATGAACACGCAAATCAGGGCGGTTAGCTCAGTTGGTTAGAGCACCTGCTCGACACGCAGGGGGTCGGTGGTTCGAGTCCACTATCGCCCAAAAAACTAATTATTTCTATGATAATAAGTTAAATTAGATGGAGGGTTTCAAAAAACTACCTAACTAGCCCAAATACAGGCACTGTTACCACAACTGTTACCACGATTTCGAGGAGGAGACTATGGCCCTAAAAAAGAGTACGGGAATCCTCGATGACGGAAAAGGGAGTTCCCTGGTTGCGGCTAGCCAGGAGGCCCAACGGCTCCTCCAGCAGGGATTGGTAAAAAGCTCCTCTGGGGAGGCTGTTACGATCCCCTTCGGGATGCCCGGGAAGATGGGCTGATTTCCTTTGACCTAAAACCGAAGAAAATTCCCCACAAGAGTAAAGAAGCGCGGATTAAGCTTTCATGGGCTACGGCACACCTTTGTGACGTTGTTGGTGGAACGGGTGGGAGCAGTACCCGCCATGCTCCTTACGGGGCATGTGCAGTTATCTACCCTCTCGAATCAACAGCCTAGGGCACTCCTTTACGGCCAGCCATAAAGTCCTTGTACGCCCGATCCGATACGGCAATGTGTTCCAAGGTCCAGTCTCGGAGGTATCGGGCAAAATGATTTGGCACGAACTTTCTTCCTTCCTGAAAGGCTTTCACCTCCTCCAGGATGGTGCGTATAAAATCCTCATGCTGTTTCTTGTGAACCTGTAAATCAGGATACCCCGCCTCCTGTAGCAGGTGTTCCTCGGTAGCAAAATGCTCCTTTACATAGGCCACCGCTTTCTTGATTACACTACTAAAGTAGGCTCGGGCCGCTTCTTCGCCCTGGGTACATCCCGCGTACAGTTCATTGGCCATTTGGACCAGGCCCTGATGCTGTTCATCGATTAAGGGAATCCCCACAGAGTAGCGTTCATCCCAATCAATAAGTGTACGTTCATTCATAGCAATAATACTATATACCTAAATTTCAATAAACACAATGGGATCATCCATTCCTATCGCTCAAATCCTTGGCTTTTAAACTTAAGGGTTCGAGCGTTTTCTGTGATGGTGCGGACCAGACTGTCGTCTGCGCCCTGAGGCAGTTCGGCTTCAATCTCAAGGATGACTTTGATCTTGGCGTTTTTCTGAATCGCAAGGTGGTTGATGATTTCCTCGGCAATGCGGCCGGCATCACGGCCCACGCGCTCGGGATCGAGTTCCACGGTGCCATGGAAGCGTGTAGGAAGCACTTTAGCCGATGGCGAGAATGGCCGATCTTCCACGGAAGGATGTGCATCTTCGCTAATAAGAACACGGACCTGCGCCTTCAAGCTATGAAGCTCGGCAGATATTTCATACTGACCGACAGAGGATCCCGCGGTGTATACTCCTCGTGCATCGATGGTGCCTCCCGTTGCTGACCAAAGGGGCTGTTCAGATTGTACCGTTCTGCCCTCCACATCAAAGGCTTTAAGGTGGAAGGTTAGCGTTTCGTGAGGTTTTAGAGTTGCAGAGGGGGGCTCAATTTCAATGCGTACGGGTTTTGATTCACGTTGCAATTGTTGCAATGCAGCATCAGGCTTTACAAGAAGCCCAGGGTTGTCAGGGTCGAGTTTTAGTTCCTTCTGATTATATCGAAGTCCCCTATAGCGCTTAGTTTCTTCATCCCATGCATCGGCCCATGCAAAGGAGTCCTGTTCCCAGGAAAATAACCCCAGCCCATTCTGAATGCAGGAAACCAACACATGAGCATTTGCAAGCCTGGTGAGGTAGAGATACTGGGCGTAGTAATCGCAGAGCTGTCGAACCGACACATGGTTCCCGCTCCACAAGGGTATCCGGTCGAGGTCCATTCTGAGCCGTGTAGGTGCATAGTTCAGCACCAGATGCTCTTCATTGCGTAGCTTTTTGGATGCCCGTACCGCCAGGGGATCTGTTCCTGAAAGCTTGAGAGTTAACCACTCTATAGAATCAGAAGGTGAACGTTGGGTTGGCACGATAAGCCACTGAAAGGTTTCCGGTATTTGGGCCTGCACAGTCGTGTCGGCCGTTTTCAGTTGCTGCTCTGCCTGAGTTGCCTGAAATGGAGTGAGGTTCAACTGAATCTTCTCGTTGACAATCGATTTCCAGGCAAGATAGCGGCGGACCGCTGCATCGAGGTCCTGCAAGCGGTTAGCGTCAGCAGCAAGAAACACAAGGGTATTGCGGTAGATTCTCGGTACCGAACCTCGAAAATCGAGGATTCGTTTTGCTGCCTGCACTGCTTTGCTGTTTGGATCCTTTGTGTGAGGGGTCGTGACATCTAAAACGACAAGGCGCGTGTCCCGGTCATCCGGGACATCTTGCCCACCATGTGGGAAGGGATGAATTCGGCTGAAATCGCCTGTTGACTTTAGGTTGTCGCGGACTCGGGCTTCGATTTCCATTCTGATTGCATCCGGATCGCGGGAAAGCTGCTCGGCCCGGTCTTCGGCAAGTTTGGTAACCGTAGGTTGGGTAGAATACCAGAAACGGGAACTATCCTGATAAAGATAAGTCGCCTTTCCCGCTAGCCTCCGTAGTGCATCGCCAAAGATCGCCGGCGATTCCCCCGGCATGACACAGCCAAGTTTTACCCGTCTGTCTTCTATGCCATGATGTGCGGCATCTGCAATAGGGGCTGAACCGAGAAATATGGTCCTTGCCACACGCCTCGTGGCGGCGTACTTACCCAGGTTCGGTACCTCTGCATCGATCTGAAGCGGTAGGGAATTGGGACCATCGATATCCTTTTCGATAATCGGTGCCCAGTTGTCGGAAAGATATCGGGTGAGTTCCGACTGTACGCGAGGATCGTCAATAGGGATAGTGGATGGCAGAATAAGGGGGTTTTTGTCGCCATTTTCCCAGAGAGAGTGAATGACTGCCGCCATCAGGCGCAAGACGCCCCGGGTACGCTGGAACTTGAGCAGGGTAGACCAGTCTGTATAGAGCCGGTCGAACACTTCAGGATGAATGGGATAGGCTGCCTTGATCCTTTTTTCATAGTCCACAGTTCGACATTCGGGGGGGAATTCGTGCTGTTCTTTCTGGTAGAATTCTGCAAATGCATTTGCAATGACATCACGGTCCTTGAAGTGGGCAGGATCCCTGATAGGCTCGAAAAGCCTGCGGCGCACAATTTCAAATCCTTCCTCGGCGGTTGCGGGGCGCCAGGACGATTCGAGCCTCCCGATGACATTTCGTAAGCGTGTCAAAGCTTCTCGCCCGCGTTCACCGCCTACTTCCGCATCATCGGCGATGGTGTGGGGCGAGCCTGTGGAATCGCTCGCGGGCAAGCTTATAACCAGTAGACAGTTCCGTGCTGTTTTAGCAGCTTCAGTGAGGGCCTGGGCAAAGGTGAAGTGAGTTTCGAAAGAACCGCCGGGCAAGTCTCCCTGGTCATGGAGCTGACGCGCATAGGCTACCCATTCATCAATAAGGATGAGGCAGGGACTATATTCATTCATGAGCAGCCGCAGGGTGTCTCCCGGGCTTGTGGCTCGCTCGTCATCGGCAGCGATGCGGTCATAGGCTTTTTTGCCCCCCAACTGCCAGGCAAGTTCCCCCCATAGGGTGCGAACAACAGTGCCATCCTTCTTGATCTGGGGATTGCCTGCAGAAATCTTGTTGCCCACAAGCACGACCCTGCGCACCGACGGAAGGCTCGT
>Ga0272448_1003619_pt1 | contig 18269 bp, 12 predicted proteins | sample YNPCB0191_FD_202220 | JGI IMG/M metagenome (GOLD analysis project Ga0272448, IMG submission 202220) | Hot spring sediment microbial communities from Yellowstone National Park, WY, United States - YNP-CB-019-1 | ecosystem: Environmental > Aquatic > Thermal springs > Hot (42-90C) > Sediment... | reverse complement strand
CTTGTTTATAAGTGAGACACATTAATGAATGATTCTTTACTATGAATAAGAAAATAATACATAAGATCAAATGGAAAATAACCGAAATAAATTACTTCCATGACTAAGGGATGTATTATTTACATGATGAATATCCATATCTGAAATAGTTAAGATATTATCAAATAATATCTATATTATTTGATAGATGAAAATTGATTTATGGTTTATTTTTATTTAAAAAGGCTCGGGTTTTCTGAACAACATAGGGGCGATAAAATGGGCTATCAAGACAACCATGACAACAACGACAGGTAAAATACTTCATTGGATTGAAATAAGATTTCGTATGATATTCACATTGACAAAATGGTTTTAATTGGTTTAATTCTTCATCTGAAATAATTTCTTCTGTTACCACGAATTCTTTAACCAATTCTTTATTGTTTAAGTCAGTGATTGTATATAAATTATATTGATATGTTCGATTACCCTTTCCATAATCATGTGTAAAAACATTAGTTGTATATTCTTTATGTGGATCATAATCTTCATAATGATCATAATATTTAAAATAGGATTTAGGGTCAAACGTGTTTAGATCTAAAAAGATACCACAACCTCGCACAAATTTTTCAGACATTTTAAGGTTATTTAAATATTTATTGGAAAATCAAATTTATTGATGTAAATTACCAATTAGTTCGTTAATCTTGTTAACTAATTCAATAGCTGATGGATTACCATTATATTTAAGATAATTACCATTGGTTGATAACTCTATTTTTTCTCTTGTATTTTGATTAAACAAATAACCAGTGTGAGAGGTTGAACCAGCATCACATGCAACATGCCCTTTATCAATTAACATATAATCTTTTGAATCCAAAAGTAATTGATATAACATATCAACAATATCTGAGGAAATTGTTTTGATAACTTCTCCATTTTTTAATTTCTCATCAATAGTCTTATTAGTATGTTTAGAGGCGGGACCATACTTAATGATTTTACCATTAGAAGTAATTAATTTACCATAATTGATGAATCCCCCAAGCAAAATTAATATAATTAACATCGATAATAAAAGAGTACATTTTACAAGATCATTAATTAAAAATGGAAAATCATTTTTAAAAAGTAGCTATTTCTTTAATGGAATCAATAATAACAGCGGGTATTGTATAATGTATCATATGAGAAATATTATAATGTAAAATTAACCGTGACTTACAATTTTTATTGGTCAATTGGTCTAAATAATTAATCTTATTTAGATCCTCATTAGTTGAGATATTAAAATGAATCCTAACTATAATATTATTGTTTAAGATAAGAGGTGATGGTAATTCCTCGAAATGTGTTATTTTAAATAATTCTAGACTATCATTAGATTTTTTAAGTTTTAAATAGTCTAAATATTCTGGACTTTTAATAGTAGGATCAAGTAATAATACCCTACTAAATATTTTAGGATAGAATTCAGCTAATTTTAATGCATAAAAAGCTCCATAGGAATGAGCTACAATAGTTATTTTAGAAGTAATAAGTGGAGAAAGATGTTGATAAATTTCCTCTGATAGAATAGTTATTGACTTCTGATAATCATTGTCGTCTAAGTCCAGTAATATAGTATTACAGGATTTAGACAGATTAGATTCAATATTAATCGGTTTATTAGTTTCAGACAGATTCCAATTTAGGTAATGTTTTCTAAAACCCTGAATAAATAATATAGTTTTCTTGAAATTTTGTATATTAAATATGACTTTCATTTGTTATTGATCTGTTAATAATAATTTAATTAAATCAATTAGAGTTATAGCCTGAAGAAATATACATCCTTTGTGTTTATAATTGACCTATTATCGGTATTATTAAAATATAGAGATATAATTTAAATAAATATATTATTTGATACCCTAAATTCTTTTGACCGGTGATATTATTTTAATAAATATATCATACGATACCCTAAATACTTTTGACCGATAATATTATTTTAATAAATAATTAATTGAATAAAAACTGGTAATTAACTATTTCTTATTTTTGTTACTAAAGTAAATATTATCAACAATAAATTAAATAAGATGATGGTGAACCTTACTATTAAATATAAGATTAATATTTATGTCAATTAAATGAGGTTAATAATATTAGATCTACTGTTCATAAACCAAAATTGAAAATATAAAATTTTTTTCATCAATTAAAAAATTTTTTTCATCAATTAAAAAATGTCTTTATCTTTTGAAACATTACCCGATGATGTAATCTTTGAGATTGCTCTTTCTTATTCACTTTCTACTATTTTCCATTTTTGTCAGACTAATAAACGATTTAATAATATTATCTGTAACAATAACTTTTTTTGGCAAAGAAAATTTAATAAGGATTATTTACCTATAACCTATACAGGTAATTGGAAAGATTTATATATTAACTTTTTGAATGTTTATACATTCGGTGATAATTATTCAGGTCAGTTAGGTCTTGGTGATTATGAATATAAATATATACCCACCAAAATTAATAATTTTAAAGCTAAATCAGTATCAACTGGTCCTAATTCTACATTTTTTATAGATTTAGATAATAATGTATGGTCATGTGGTAGCAATACTTATGGTCAATTAGGATTGGGAATAAATTATAAATCACTAGAACGTATTAGTATTCCGACAATAATACCACAATTAAAAGCTAAACAAGTCGCTTCTGGTCTAGTACATACAATAGTGATCGATCTAGATAATAATATTTGGGTTTTTGGTTCAAATGTATATGGTCAATTAGGGTTAAATTCTAAAAATATGGTAGAATCATCTCCAATAATGATCAAGGATTTAAAAGCCAAACAAGTGGCTACAGGATGGGATCATACAGTAGTAATAGATTTAAATAATAATGTTTGGGTATTTGGACGAAATGATGGAGGTCAACTAGGTATTGGTAACAGGGATAATAAAATAATGCCTACACTAATTCCTGACTTTAAAGCTAAATTTGTATCGTGTGGTATGGATTACACAATATTAATAGATCTAGATAATAAAGCTTGGGGATGTGGAATGAATAATGGAGGTAAATTAGGATTAGGCGACACTAATAATAGATTAGTCCCAACTAAAATTTTTGATTTAGATATCATACTATCGTCAGCCGGAAATAATCATACTATATTGATAGATAATAATAATAATGTTTGGGGGTGTGGCTACAATAATAAAGGACAATTAGGATTGGGTAAAAACCCTATGATAAATGTACCCACTCAAATTCCTAATCTCAAAGCTAAAGAAGTAGCTACAGGGTCTAAACATACAGTAATAATAGATTTAGAATATAATATATGGGTATTTGGCTCGGATCAAAGTGGACAATTAGGAACAGATGATGATGAGTATCACTTTACTCCTGTCCAATTAATTAATATGAAAGCAATTAAATGTGCAGCCGGAGGTGAACATACTGCATTATTATCCACAGCAGTCTAATAGATCTAAATTGGTGTAAATGTATATTTTATAGTTAAAAAGTGTTGTGATATTCAATAATACGTGATCCTTGAAATAAATTATTTAACAGATAAATATATAATCTGTTAAATAGTTAACCCATATTATATTACTATTAAAGTAACATACACACGCAATTCCATCATAACCACAGACAGTATAATTATGCATTAAAATGTAAACAATAATTAATATACTAATCGTCCTAAAAAGAGAGTGAGCTTTATCTGAGTGAGAATATCTTAATTAAATCATATAAATGTTAATGATTTAATCAAGGAATATCATAAGTATGAATAATAATTAATCCGTAACCTCTAATGTTTTTTATATTAATATACTTTTTAATTAAAAAGTAACCCATAATATTTTTTGACTAAAAAGTAACCAATAATATTCTTTTGAATAAAAAGTAACCCATAATATTCTTTTGAATAAAAAGTAACTAATATTCTTTTTAATTAAAAAGGAACTGATATTCTTTTGACTAAAAAGTAACCTAATATTCTTTTGACTAAAAAGTAACCTAATATTCTTTTGACTAAAAAGTAACTATAATATCCTATTAATTAAATATTAACTTTAATATTCTTTCGATTAAATTGGTATTACTGTTAATTATTGATAATGTTGTTCTTTGATTAATTATTATGAATATCCATCTTGAGGTGTTTGATTATTATTTAAGCTATAACATAACAATACATTACCTATTATATAATAATAGTTTTATATTTTTTGAAAGTAGATGTTGTTTTGATTAAAGTATATTGTGGTATTTGACTTCTTATAATTGCTCGTTGGATTGAATATTCACTTATTCCGTTATAAATAAAAGCTAGAGTAGGGAACATACAAAATAAGTAAAACGATTGATCAAGGACTTACCTGATTAGCAATATCATATTATATATGAAGAGTTAATTATAAAACAATTGGTATGATATCAATAATATGCATAATTTGAATATTATTGACATTAACGAGGTTATTTATTTAATAATGATTATAAATAGTTACCTACTATATAAGGAGCACAATGTTTTAATTAGATAATACAAATTATCCCAAACTATATCAGTCTCCAATATAAATGTACCCATTTTCCTAGAATAACAATCAGCATGAATGCCACTGGTATTATATATAATAGCACTAATACCGGGATTAAAAGCCAACATAAAAGAATTAGAAACAAATCCAGACAAACCATGAATTACTTCGTTAGATATTAAATTTATTGGAAAATAAACTTCCTCCATCATTAAAATTGAATTAACTTCATATTCAATTTTAGCTCCTTTTTTCCAGTCATTAAAATCATCATATTGTTCTCTCAACTTGTTTAGCCACATAGGTTTTTGACTAGTTATTTCGGCTAACTGCAGACTAATTAGTGAAACCTTGATTATATCTTTAGGCGACAGGAAACTAAAAAGTGTAGGAAATATTTCAATGGGTAATTGGTCTAGACTTAGAGCCATATAGTATATATATTATAATAAAAATATTTTTGTAGTAGACCGATTATAAATTATTAGTAGAAAGATATTAATTATAACTATACAAAATAATAATATTTATTTACAGATGATAGTGGAAATATTTAATCATAATTAAATTAATAATAAATTAGTCAACTATTAAATAAAATAAGAAAATATTAAATTAAATGAGACAGTAAAACAAAAATAATAAGTAATCATAAAGAAAAATAAAATAATAATTAAAGATTTTAAAATGGATAGAATTGATATAGTTAAGGAATTACAACATCTTATTATTGAACAGAAAGTTAATTGTTTAACACCTTTTCAAGTTCAAACTCTACTATCCTCAAAGATAACCCCACAATTAGTTCTCTATTTAACAATTATTTTACAAAGAAAGTTAGTCAATCCGAATTTAATTTTAGTACAAGCTATTGGTAACACTAAAATAAATGATAATTTAATTATCATAGCTCTAGCATTAAGATATGGTGCTAATGCTAATATCTATGTCAAGAAAACAAATAAAATACATATAATGGCATATACATATGATGAATTAAAAAATAAAATTGAGCTGTCATTAATTCAGGATATAATGAATTTATTAATTATAATGGGAGCTAATGATAAATTAAAAGTCTATGAAAAGGATGAAAAAGCGATAACAGTAAAAGAATATCTCACTAATAACAATTATAAAGGAATTAACAATAATAATTTAGACAAATTATATATATTATTAGATCTGATAAAGGATAATAATGATAAGGATATTAAAAGTGTAATAAAAGCACATGCATCTAATTTACTTAATGTAATTATCGATGAATTAACAGATAAGGATCAATTATTAAAATTATGTGTTGACTATTTAAATTTATCAGCCTTTGAAATAATATTAAATGCAGGAATCTATCCCGATTATTTGATTATTAATAAAATATTAGTAACTATTAATGAATATAAACAAATCAATGATCAAATATCAATTTACCAATTAATGGAAATGATCAAATTATTAGTTTATAGAGGTATAACTTTAGATCAAGAACAATATTCCTTAATAAATGATTTACTTGAGGAATATTTATCACTAGATTGGTTAGATGATAAGAATATCATTGAGGAAATTAAACCACTAATTTATAGTTTAAATATTAATGGTGTTGTTAATACTGAAACTTTACATAATAAATTAAGTTTTATTTCTAAAAATAAATTACTTAATACGGTTATCTATCAAGATCAATTAAAATATTATGTTGCTAATCCAGATCTTTATCCTAAACCAATGTTAATGAATAATAATTATAAGCAATTAAATTTTTTGGATGTTATTCAATATAAAGATAATAATCTTATCTGGATGTTTATTAGTAATTCTTTTGAGCATCTACTGGAACACAAAAAAAATCCATATACTTCCCAAGATTTTCCCGATTCCTTTTTAGATCAACTCAAAATTCAACGTAATATTCTTAAACGTCTAGGTTTATTAACAAATAAATATACTACTAGTCAATTGCTTATTGACTATTTAAAAAATTACCAAATTATTTCCAACAAAAACACTGATTCTATTGTTAATTCAATTATTAAAATATCAAGAATTAATGGTATTAATGAATCTCAATTACGATCTTTAACTCAATTTCAACAAATTGATATCTTGAAAATCTTGAATATTGATGCCAATTTGATTAACCTTAACTCTACTCATTCTTTTATTACTTTCCTTATTTGTATTTATAACTTTATTGGTAATAATACTAATTTATTATCATATTTATTTTATATTATTAAACGACATCTTAAATAATATCAGGTAAAGCTTAATTACATTAAATTATGGTGTCATTAATGTATAATTAGTATATTGTCGTAATATTAATCTTAGTTTGGAAATAATTATTAAGTTCAGTTCTATCTTACAGTAAAACCCTAAGATAACGATATCCAAAAACATTTAGATACTTAGTTATATTTTGATAACTAAACAATAAAAAAAATTAGGATAATTATTAATATTAATTACTACTTAAGATAATAATTTTTCTTAATATGATAAACTCTTATTAATCTTTATTAATACATTAAATATAATAAGTGTCATCGGTATTTAAAAGATTACTAATACAGCATAGTTATTTAGAAATAAGATTGAGTAATTATTAAGTTGAATAATCGTCTATTATTAATCCTCATTTTGATAATTAATTATCAAGATGATAATTACTCAATCTTGTTTATTGATTATTTATCAAGACTAAAAATTATTCAATCTTAATAATTTTGATTATTTAGCTTAATTGTCAAGATGATAATTACCCAATCTTATTTATTGATTATTTATCAAGACTAATAATTACTCAATCTTGTTTATTACGTAATCATCAAGCTGATAATTACTTATTCTTGTTTATTGATTATTTATCAATTGCTGATAATCACTTAATCTTGTTTATTGAGTAATTGTCAAGATGATAAATATTTATTCTTGTTTATTGATTATTTATCAAGCTGATAAATACTTATTCTTGTTTATTGATTATTTATCAAGCTGATAAATACTTATTCTTGTTTATTAATTATTTATCAAGCTGATAAATACTTATTCTTGTTTATTGATTATTTATCAAGCTGGCAATTACTTAATCTTGTTTATTGATTATTTATCAAGACGAATAATTACTTAATCTTATTTATTGATAATTACTTATTCTTGTTTATTGAGTAATTATCAAGCTGATAATTATGTAATCTTATTTATTGAGTAATTATCAAGCTGATAATTATGTAATCTTGTTTATTAAGTAATTATCAAGCTGATAATTATGTAATCTTGTTTATTAAGTAATTATCAAATTAATAATTACTTAATCTTGTTTATTGATTATTTATCAAGACTAATAATTATTTATCAAGACTAATAATTATTGATTATTTATTAAGACTAATAATTACTTAATTTTATTTATCGGGACTAATAATTTCTTAATTTTATTTATCGGGACTAATAATTTCTTAATTTTATTTATTGATTATTAAATCTTGTTTAATGAGTATTTATCAAGACTAATAATTACCCAATCTTGTTCATTGATTATTAATGGCTGAGTCATTAAAATGATTGATATGAATTATATCTTGATATTGATATAATTCATAATCAAATGATATTGATTATTTGATAACTAAATATATGGGTTAATAAATGTCATTTTGATTATTCATCTAATCTTCTTAATAGTAACAATCAAATATTATTGATAATAGAGAATATTAACTATGAATTTAATAACATAGTGGTACAATATTATTAATATTTATCTACTGTTATTGATATTTTGTTTAATCATCTTGATAATTTCTTAAAAATTAATTATTAATAAGATAAGTACTCAATTTATTGTTGATGTTTAATTAAGAATATTAAATAAGTATTTTTTAGAAATAAGATGATAATGAATAATTAATAAATATCTTGATAGTAAGATAATTATCGGTGGGTATTTAAATTAGAAAGATAATTTGAATTAGTAATATAAATGAAGTTAGTGAGTATTAAAACAAGAGTAGGATATTAGGTTATTAATATATACAATCTCTTATCATAAAAATTATGAGTTAAATGATAATAAAGATGAATAAAATAATGTAGGATTGTTAAAATGATTAATTAAGGTAGTTATGACGAATATTATTTTTATCAACGTGTTGATACAAAAATCTATATTATGATAATAGATTAGAAGATATTGTAGTAATGAAAGATAAGAATAAGTATTACCAACCACCAAACACAAACAGACTATCAACGATAAGTGGCATCAAAGAATGCTCATTGGAGAGAGACTACAAACATAAGTTATAAATGCAGAAAGCAAATAGATAATATCAAAGTTAACAGGAGACAAGAGTAATTAATAATCAAATTATATTTTATAGATTAATCTAGTTTCGCTTGTCACATTCTGTGTGGTAGTGAAACCATCATACATAAAGGGTAACAGACATGAGTAGCTTCCCTTATTGGGAAGATACGCTTTGCGATTCTATCAATTTACCTAATAGTATTGCCAAGCAATGCTATAAGATAAAATGAAGAGGGGATAAGAACGAAGGGAGGGGTTAATTATAGTTTTAGTAGATCCTGAGGGGCTACTTACGACTCCTCTCGGGAAGTTCTACTCACTCTCCAGATCGAACAAGTAAATTAAGTGGATTGCCCGAGAGAGGTGATTAACATAAAACGACTCCCTCGATTTACATAATTTCATTGCAATGCAATGAAATTAAATAAATCAAGAGGGAGATGCGAACGAAGGGATTTAATATATTTGATCCAATGGAACAAATATATTAAATTTTAGAGGGAGACAACGGAAAGAAGCGTCTTGCGCGTGACAAACAATTAAGTAGGAAATTAATGATTGTAACATGATCATGATAAATTAATAGTGAATTAATCATGATATTAAATAAAGTTGAAAATGAAAACAATAAGAAAGTATAATGACAAAAATGATGAATTAATCCGAAAAATGAACAAAATAAATGGTTGTAAATTATATAAATAAGTTAAAAATGGGATGCGCCGATGGTATTTGGACTAAAATCAAAATATGGTTATATAAACGTAAAAAGTCAGATTTGAATAAGAGTTTAATTAATAAATCAGATAAGGATGATCAAGGAAATTTAAAATTAGTAATAACGGCAGGACCACCAGATGAATTTTTAATTGAATTAAGGGAAACATCAAATGATGAAATAAAAAAATTTCCATTTACATTAAATTATAAAAAATAATTAAATGGATTTGTCAATTACACCACTTGATGCTAATACCTTTAGACTTACAGGGGATTCGACAATTTTTTATACAAACCAGCTTAAATCGCTTGGAGGAATTTACGATACAAATTATCGTTATGGACCAGCTTGGATTTTTGATAATGTTAGATTAAAAGATTTAACTAAATTTATTAATGATCTACAAAACAATCAATTAGTGCCGTCTGATATACTTGAATATAATGCATCAGCTATATCGAGTGGATATGCAGTGCCTGTAAATATTAATTTAGCCCCACTACCAATAATAACATCTGGAATTAATAACTCAAGTTTGCCTATATCTATAGGTGATTATCAAGTGGTAACTTATAATGTGTTTAAACCTGATAAGGGGATGATTGTGAATATCAACCTAAATGGACAATCTTCTCAATATCGTATAATTGATATTGAGAATGATCAAGGAATAATAGATGGTGTTTATATTGAACCAATCAATAATAATGGACCAATATCAAAATTAGTAATAATTAATGGTAGATGGCAAGTATTGGGATTAATAGCACCACATGAAGTTAGATTTGATAGATTTTAATTAGAAGAGGATCTAAAGATTAAAATTGATTCCAATAATTTAGCTTTATCCTTAATAGGAATAGATTGAGGATGATCAATGACGGTAATAGAATTAGATTTAGGTTGATAGTTAATAGTAACAGTTCTTTTGTTACGTAAAAGAGATTCAAGTAATTTAGCTCTCTCTTGAAATGAGAGAGAATTAGTATTATCAGAGTTGGAGGTAACTGGAGGTTTAAAAGTTAACAACGATCCAATAATTTTGACACGATCTGAAAAATTAATGCTACCGTGTAAAAAAGGATCTGAAGGACCATCAGAGAATTTAGCATCAACACCTTTTAATTTAATTTGATCAATTTTAGACAAAGATTCAATATGTTCATTATGCCATTTAATAGGTAATAAACCAGATCTTTCTAAAATAGAACCAGAAATAGAAGAGACATGATGCCAAGAGGTAATCAATGAATTGAGAAGGTTAAAAACTTGATCTAATAAAAGATCACTTTCATATTGATATAAAGTGCGATTCATAATGGAAGTTAATTGACGGGATAAACATAAAAACATGGCCCATAACATATCACCTATAACAACATAAGTGAGACCATTATTTTCAGAAGGATGAGAAGCTTGGAAAGCTAAAGATAATAATTCACCACAAATATTTTTGCTATATTTATCTTCAAGCCAATTATCTTTAAGAGTATTAATAACTAAAGTAGATGATGGTGTACAAGTGATAGTAGAGGGTGTGATAATGGAATTAGAATTATTAAGTAGAATAACTAATTCAGTAAGACAACTATTGAAATTAATAATTTGGACTAAGAACTGCAACCATTGTTGTTGATAAGTATTAATAAGATCTTTAATGAGACGGTTACGTTTACTGGAATCAAGACGACTATCAATTAAACTTTTAGCAATTTTTTTATCGAGAATTTGATAGTGTGTTTGAACTTTTTGAATGATACGGGAACGATAACCAACATGATTAGAAATTCTTCTAAGAGTAGTTAATTCATGTTTAACCTTTTCATTTTGATGATGAATAAATTTTTCGGTAGTTGATAAAATTATTTCCCAATCCTGTAGAATATTTTCTTCACCAGTAGATGAATTAGTAATTGGGACATCAATTTTATCTTGATAAATCCAATTAAAAATTGATGAAATCATTGACCATAAGGTGGAATGATAATTCGAATCCATATTTTATTTTTAGGTAATAAGATTTTAAAAATATCATTTTCTTTAAACTTAAGATTCAGTTAAAAGTCTATTAAAAAGATAACCGATAAAAAATAAATGTTATCCTAAATATGGATAATAATACCCGAGAGGTAAAAATACCAAAGATAATTATGCAGACCTGGAAAAACAGGGATATTCCAACAAAATGGCAAGAATCTCCCTTATCAATAAAAAAATATATGCCCGATTGGAATTACGTTTTAATGACTGATGAAGATAATCGTAATTTCGTTATCAATTATTTCCCTGATTTTTTATATTATTATGATAATTTTCCATATAATATTCAACGTGCCGATGCTATTCGTTATTTATGGTTAGCCATTAATGGTGGTATTTATCTAGATTTAGATATTGTTATTCAAGGCCCTTTGGATAAGTTTTTTACTACTGATAATGATGCTTATTTCGTTTGTAGTGGTAATATTGGTAGTTATATTACTAATAGTTTTATGGCAGGGAAAAAAGGTGTTAAAATCTGGTATGATATGATTGATTACATGAAAATGCCTAGTCCGTGGTGGGCATTAGGCAAACATATGATAGTAATGAATACAACTGGTCCTATTGGTTTAAATTATATTGTCAAAAATTCATCCTCCATATTCGGAATATTACCCAAAAAAATTTTTATGCCTTGTTCTATTTGTAATATTAACCACTGTGATACTTCTACTTCTATTATAAAACCATTAGAAGGTTCGTCGTGGATTGCTTTAGATACACAAATTTATAATTTTTTTTTATGTCGTTGGAAGTCCCTTCTTTTAATTATTATTATTGTTATTATTGTTATTATTCTTTATTTTTTATTTCGGGTTTTGAATAAGTAGTTTTTGATATTAAATACATAGCTGTCCAATAGAGTGTAATAATATAAATACACGAATATGATACTTTTATAAAAAACTGGTCTATTGCTAATAATGTATCCGATATCACAAAACATAACATCCCTTGGAATATCTTCTTATCTGTATACCATGATATTATCATAGTTAATAATAATAAACTTCCATAACAACTCATTGATAAACTTAGTATTATTGGTATTTGATAATACTGACCAATTAACATTAATAATATTATAATTGGTATTATTAGTTTATTAATGAAACCAATTGTGAATTGACTAACATTCATAAATTTTAATAATAATAAATGTGTTAATCCAAAAGATATCATACCTAATAAAAAAAGTATTAATTCATCCGACATTAACATTATATCGCCAATCATTGCCGTTAAAAAAGCATACGTTAATAATTTACTCCAATAAACTTGAATCATCATTAAAAAAACTGGAATAGGTTTTAATAATCTTAAAATTATATTACTATTAACACACCATCCATAAATATAACTACAACTAATAATTAAATTAATTGTGTTGATAAAACTATTTAACTTCATATAGCTGTCTGTTTATTATTTTAATTCTGTCTATTAAAGGTATTTTTAATTTTAAAATTGAAAATCCAATTTTAAATATTTACATTTAATAATATTAAATGTCCATCGTTAAAAGAATCAGTAGAGAATTAACTGAAATTACTCGTGATCCCCCTGATAATTGTTCGGCCGGTCCTTCTACTCATAATATGTATGAATGGTCGGCTACCATTTTTGGACCTGTCGGTAGTGTTTATGAAGGTGGTATTTTTAAATTACAAATTTTATTCCCCCCTGATTATCCTTATAAGCCTCCTAAAGTTAAATTTGTAACTAAAGTTTTTCATCCTAATATTGATAATAACGGTAATATCTGTTTAGATATTTTAAAGGATAATTGGTCACCTTCTTTAACTGTTGGTAAAGTTTTATTATCAATATCTTCTCTCTTAACTGATCCTAATCCTAATGATCCTCTAATGGCTAATATTGCCATGTTATATAAAACCAATATCGCTGAATTTAATAAAATTGCCAAAGAATGGACTATTAAATATGCTATTTAATTATTAAATATTCATTAATCATTTATCTATTTAAACTATCTATTACCTTTAATTAATAATTATTATGAATATTTGTAGATCTTGCTGTTAATTACAAATAGTATCAATTAAATATATAACATATAAATTACTTACTGTTCTATACTAATGATACCTTTCATACACTATAAATATATGATTATTAAGTTATCAATAATTATGATTAAATACTTTTCTATTATTAAGGTTACATAAATTTACCAATAATCATCAGTGATACTTAATTAAGCTATAATAAATATCTATTTACTCGTAAATCATCAAGTTTATGATTATTAAGAATACATAAACAGTAAAACATCAAATAAAGAAGATTTGTCTTCTTTGTTTAACATATCTCCTTTTGTTTAGTAATATACCAAAGGGAGCCATTTAAAGTTTGAAAATCTAACTAACGGCAAAACTTGTGAACTTATTCTAATTGAAGTAGAATTAATTGGATGAGTTTTGTTTGTTTCCCCTGACCATTTAAGGTTTACTGAAACTATAGATAACAGTAAACCTCAGAAAGTTCCTCTAAGCAAAGTGGATATATTTTCCCGATCACAACACAGATATTATTTTAATAAAATTATGATAAATAGACATATTCTTACGATCAAATAAATATATTTCATTCATTGTATAATTGGTTAGCTCCATGTATTTATTTTATTAAGAAATTAACCTATTCCATTTAATATAATACTAATAATGATAGATTTTATCCATTGAGCATTTTCTAAAAATGATCCATATTTTTGAATATACCAATGTATGTTTTGGTATATTCAGGGAGATAAATAAAAGATCTTATTGTGTTATTAATCTAAATCCATTAATAGATTATCACTATCTTTTGATATTTAATATCAATCAATAAATTATCCCTATGTATTATTTAATAGATAACTTTATCTATATCAATCTTAATTATTAATATCCATCAATATATTATAACGATCTATTGATAGTTAATAGATAACTTTAATCTGTATAATTAATAAATCACTACTTGTTATATTATAATGATAAATATAACTTAGAACTAAATTTATATTATAATCATCATAATTAATTTAGATAAGTAATAATTGACTTTAATTAACATTATATTATATTAAAATATGTTAAGAATGATTATTATGTTATTGATTTCTAGTTATATTAATAAATAGTAAGAGATTAATCCATGTTAATAATATCCTATCCTTTTAAATATAAAGATATAGATGAGAAAAATTATTAATTATAATATCATGAGATGAATAGTAATTAGTATGTTAAAGTTAATAGAAACTAGATTATTTTTGTTAATTATTTAATTAATATCTTAACAAGAAAATATGTCATATTAACTCAGAGGGGGTAACAAATATGTAAAATGTATTTATTTGATAAAATATCAACCTGGTAACATGATAAATATATCTTAGTTATTTATCATGTTATTAAAGGAGTAGGTATTTACTAGAGAATATATGTCTTAACAAATAAAGGTAGTCTATTTATTTGTTCTTTGGTTAAGGAGGATATGTTTTGGATTTTTCTCTAAAAAGAATAATTCATTAGTTAGTGTTTCCTAAAACCCTAAACATCATGAGTTTAGCCATACGTAAAACAGAAGGAGATAGTGGGAGTTAATAAATTATTCATTTAATATTTGATCAAAAGAATAACTATTATTAAGTTAATCAAATGAATAAGATCTATTTAGTTGAGCACGAGGAAGGATCTTATTAAATTAATTTGTTAAAAGTAATAGGTCTTATTAACTTACTCAAATAAATAAATTTGATCAATGTAATAGATCTTATTAACTTAACCAAATAGATGAGATATATTTTTTTTATTTGATAATAGATCAAGAGAATAGGTTTTATTAGACTAGTTAAATAAATAAATTATATTTAATTGATTAAGGAGGATAGGTATTATTGATCTAATTGAATAAATAATATTTATTAAGAGAATAGACCTTATTAACTCGATCAAATAAATAAGATCTATTTATTCAATGAGTAACTTAAATAAATAAATAAGATTTATTTATTTGGGGGTTTGAACACGATAATGGGTCTTATTAATTCATTTAAATTAATAAAAACTATTAATTTGATCTTATTAAAACAATTTAATTAATAAGAACTATTTATTCTGTCAAGAGAATAGGGCTTATTAAAACAAATAAATAAGTCTATTCATTTGATATTTGATTAAAAGGATAAGGCCTATTTATTCGGTCAAGAGAATAGGTCTTATTAAAACAAATAAATAAGTCTATTTATTTGATATTTGATTAAAAGGATAAGGCCTATTTTTTCGGTCAAGAGAATAGGTCTTATTAAAACAAATAAATAAGTCTATTTATTCGGTCAAGAGAATATGTCTTATTAAAACAAATAAATAAGTCTATTTATTCGGTCAAGAGAATATGTCTTATTAAAACAAATAAATAAGTCTATTTATTCGGTCAAGAGAATAGGTCTTATTAAAACAAATAAATAAGTCTATTTATTTGATATTTGATCAAAAGGATAAGGTCTATTTATTTGATTAAAAGAATAGGCCTTATTAATTAAATTGTTTTAATAAGATCTATTTATTTGATATTTGATCAAATAAATAACTATTATTAAATAGATCAAATAAATAAGTTCTATTTATTTGGTATTTGGTATTTGGTCGATTGGATATATATCTATTAATTTTTAATCAAAAAGATAAATTTTATTCATTTGATATTTTATTAAGTTATATATTCTATTAACCAAATAAATGGATTTCCATTATTTAGTCGTGATAAAATATCAATATACGGATTTTATTCATTGGATATTTGAATAACTTCATCTGACAATTTAGAGGTTCATAAAAATCTAAATATCAACAAAACTTGGGAAGTACTGTTTTTTATAATATACATCAAAGTATCTTGATCAAATAAATAGGTATATTCTCTTTTTAAGGTACTAAGTAATAAGATTTATGTATTTTATTGACTTCCTCTGACTATTTAGGGTTTAAGTAAAACTAATAGCGACAAAACTTGGTAAATTCTTCTAATCAAACGGGGTTAATAAGACCTATTCACCTGTTAAAATATCAAATACATAGATCTTATTTATTTGATTAAGTTAATAAAGCCTGTTCTTTGATCATATATCAAATAAATATGTTTATTTATTTAAACTAATGATACTTATTCTATGACCAAATATACGTAATTTAATTAATAAGACCTATTCTATTGATTGAAACAATAGATATTATTTATTGAATTAAGTTAATAAGGCTATTCTCTTAATCGAATAAATACATTCACCTACCCGATGCCCAACAAGACTTATTACCTTGATACACACCTTACCAAGTTAATAAGGTCTATTCTCTTGAATTTCACCCTGAGGAGCCATCTAAGGAGTCCGAAGAAAAATAATAAATAAATAGATCTTATCTATTTGATTAATTTAATAGGGCCTATTCTCTTTATTATCCCCTTCTGTCACACACAAAACACTTACATTGTCATTCTTTTGTATCATTCTCCATTTAAAATTTATTGGTTCCATTTAATTAAATAGAGGAGCCAACAAAGGAGTTCAAAGGGAAAAATCAAAAAATAAAATATATGTATTTAATTAAGTTGATAAGTCATATTCTCTTGTTCAATAACAAATAAATACTAACCATTTATTAATTTCCCCGTTTTATCCAGTTGATAAAAATTATAAGCCTTAATAAAATATCAAACAATTCTCTTAATAAAATATTCTTTTGATCTAATATCAAATAAATAAGACGTATTCTCTTGATTAAATATTAAACAAACAAGATCTATTCTCTTGATAAATTATTGATTATATTAGACAAATCCTCTCGATAAAATCTATAACAAATAAAGTAATTGTATTTATTTTGTTATAATATTAACTTCCTCTGTCACCTTTTGTTTGACCACAGGTACATTTATGATTTCAGGTAACTCTCCATAACGACAAAACTCGGGAGTAATTCATATTAAGACCTATATGACTTCGATTTCTTTTGTTACGAGTTCCCCGATGGAAATGAAAATTCTTCGAAACTCCCTTAAGGGCTAATATATCTAATATACATATTTTCATAATTAAATATCATCTTGATAACATATTAAATAAATAATATATATTATTTTGAAATAAATAGTTTATTAACTCCCTCTGACCATTTAGGCTTTCTTGAAATTCTAAATAGTGAAAAATAGGGACTCGGTTTACTAAGTATATTTCTTGATCAAATTAATAGTCGTGGATTATCATCTTTAAGATTAATATTAAATAGATTATAAGTATTATTAAGATTAAAATTAAATAAGTTGATCATTATTAATATTAAATAGATGATAATCATAAGATTAATCTTAAATAAGTTGATCATTATTAATATTAAATAGATGATAATCATCAAGATTAATCTTAAATAAGTTGATCATTATTAATATTAAATGGATGATCAGTATTAAGATTAAAATTAAATAAGCTGATCATTATTAAGATTAAATAGATGATCAGCATTAAAATTAAATAAGCTGATCATTATTAAGATTAAATAGATCAGCATTAAGATTAAATAAAGATCATTATCAAGAGTAAATAGATGATCAGTATTAAGATTAAAATTAA
>Ga0272448_1003618_pt1 | contig 18271 bp, 19 predicted proteins | sample YNPCB0191_FD_202220 | JGI IMG/M metagenome (GOLD analysis project Ga0272448, IMG submission 202220) | Hot spring sediment microbial communities from Yellowstone National Park, WY, United States - YNP-CB-019-1 | ecosystem: Environmental > Aquatic > Thermal springs > Hot (42-90C) > Sediment... | reverse complement strand
TTAAGGAGTATAAATCAGTTGCAGGTTCAACCTCATACACCCTCTGCACTCACTCGGAGACAAGGTCCTTGCCCTCAAAATAGAATACCGCTATAAGGATGAGAAGTGTGGAGATCCCGGAGAAGGATCCTGCCATCTGCCAGAGTGTGGTATCCCAGTATCCCGTCATGATTCTGGATGCATGATCAATAAGATACCCCGGGGAAAGCATATCCATCTGGGCGGATGGGGCGGCAACCAGCAGGATATACCATGCGAGAAGGACGAGGATTACCGAGACCATCGTACTAGAGGATATTGTGGATACTGTCACTCCAAGGATTGTTAAAAAGATGAGAATGAGGGCAACCATGAGCACCGAGCGGAGCCATCCCCATGTATCAAGGTCATCTACAGGGGCGATCCGCACAGCGATTAATGATAGAACGAAAATAACAGTCAGATAAACTACAAGGACCGCCGTGCATCGTGAACAGACCTTTGCAAGGATATACTCATACCTCTTTACTGATCTGCTCAGAAGCGAGTCGGCGATCACCCCGGACTCCGAGGAGATAGAACTCGCAGAGATCCCGATTATAATCAGGCTCCAGATGTAGATGAACATCCACATATTGGTCTGGATGCGATCCATGGCGCTGGCCAGCGGGTTGGAGATCACAATCAGACACCCGAAAAAGAATGAGATAATCACCCAGGCAAGCATGATCTTGCTTTTTATCAGGGTAAGTATGTCTGCCTCAAAGATTGCGCAGAACGGTGTGGGCCTGATCTCAAGGTTTAACCGCCCGAAGAAATCCATCTGCCTCCTCCTCCTCAAGGAGTTTGAGAAACGCATCCTCAATCCTGGTTGTGGATGTACTTATCGTTATGAGTTCGACATGACTCTTCTTGATTGCGTTGATAACGATGGATGCACCGGTAAGTACCGTTATCCCCGGTTTAAATGAGATCTGGACCCAGTGTCCCCGGCGGTTAACCCCATCGACTTCAGGCAAAGCGCGAAGACCTGTGATAAACCCTTCAATATCACCTTCAAGTTCAAGTTGAATGGTATTATCCACAATGAGTTTCTTCATCTCGGTAACCTTTCCGGAGAATATGATTTTCCCCTGGTTGATTATTCCGATATGGGTGCATACGCGATCAATATCGCTGAGGATGTGCGAGGAAACAAATATGGTTTTTCTCATTCCCAGTTCCATGATGAGGTCCATGGTGGACTTTCTTCCTGCAGGGTCGAGACCTGATGTCGGTTCATCGAGGATCAGGAGTTCCGGGTCATTCATAAGTATTGCAGCGAGACCCAGTCGAGTCATCATTCCCGTGGAAAAACCTTTTATCTCTTTGGAGGCATAGGGAAGGAGGTCAACCGCACGGATTAGCAATGAAAGACGGGTTGTCCTCTCCTCCTTATTCATGCCGAGGACCTTTCCGATAAAGTTCAGGTACCGGATCGGTGTCATCTCCGGGGGAAACCTCGGATTCGTCGGAAGATACCCAATCCTTTTTCTGAGTTCGGAGGAGTTCGGTGTCATGGTCTGTCCGAAGATGCGGATCTTTCCTGCGGTGGGGGTGATCAGCCCCAGAAGCAGACGGATCAGGGTTGTTTTCCCGGCGCCGTTCGGTCCGAGAAACCCGTAGACCATCCCTCTGGAGACCGTGAGGTTAACATCATTCACTGCGATGTGTTTTCCATCGTATATCTTTGTCAGGTGTTCAGTTTTTATGACCTCAGATGACATCTTCAAACCCACACCGGGAGGGAAAGGGGTTTTGGGTATTATATAGTTAGCGTGGACGAAAGACACTCATCCAGTGAGGAATACTATTATTTTTATATCACCTGGTAATTCGCACACTGCCGGTGTACGAAATGGATGAGATCACCTGTCCCCGATGCGGAAGACCTACGGAGCGTGTAGCGAACCTTTTTGTCTGCTGGAACTGTAAGAAAGGGTATCCGGTTTCAGGGGATGCAGATCTCCGGAGTGAGCAGAAAGAGGAGGTACCTATCGAATATCTTGACCTGCTTAACAGACATGAAAAACTCCTTGCCACAGACCCGGAAAATATCCATCTCCTGTTTGGTAAGGGGTTGATCCTGACGAAATTGAAACGATATGATGAAGCACTTGCAATCTTTGACAGGGTCATCCAGAAGGATCCTGTTTACAAGAAAGTATGGGTGGCCAAGGCAGAAACCCTTGCCGCAATGGGAAGGTTTGAGGAGGCGGCAAAGCACTATCGCAATGCGCTTATAGCAGCCGAGGGAAGAGACCCTACTAAATGATCTCCTGGTGATTGAATGAAGAGGGATCCCCGGAAGAAAAAAAAGACTGAAAAAGATGATGAACCTGAGATGAAGGGGAAACTTATTGCTCACGGAAAACAGATAGGAAAGGATATCCTCACGGCAGTTATAATTGTGGGGAGCGTGATGGGTGTTCTGTATCTATACTGCGGGGTATGGCCGCCTCTGGTTGTAGTTGAGAGCAGGAGCATGCAGCACAGTAATAATGAGGCGTATATCGGTGTGATCGATACCGGGGACATCGTCGCTGTAAAGAAACCGCTTTCCACTGCGGATATCACCACATATGTAAAAGGGAGGAGCACCGGGTATTCCACATACGGGGAGTTCGGCGATGTCATTGTATATAAAAAATATGGGTCAGATACCGAGACACCGGTTATTCACCGGGCGATCCTCTATGCGGTTTATGACCCGTCAACAGGCCTTTTTAATGTCCCGGAACTTCAGGAACTTACCTACGGAAAGGACTGGAAACGAGACGGGTCATCCCAGTCATGGAAGGGTATCTCCACACTTTACCTTTTTGATGTAGGTTACGGGCATAAGAATATCACGATCAACCTTGCCTCCATGGAACGATACTCCGGGTATGTGACAATGGGGGATAATGCAATTACAAACCCCTCGATAGATCAGGTCGGGATCATCCCGAATAAACTGATAAAATTCGAGTGGATCATCGGAAAGGCAACCGGTGAACTCCCGTGGTTCGGTCTGATAAAAGTCTGTCTCGGGGGGTCATCTTCGGATAAGATGAACTGTGAACGCGCACCACAGAACGCAATGCAGGGTCTCTGGGTAAGTATAGGTATTCTGGTTGCGATGCCTGTAGTCTTTGATGTATCCCAGAAATATATGGAAAGAAGGGACGAAGATCTCAAGAAAGGTATTTCCCGGGGTGCATCCCCGGCGACTGCAGCGATCCTGAACCTTATACTTCCCGGGTGGGGATACCTCTACGCCAACATGAAAAGGTGGAACCTGATCGGCGCATACATCTTCAGTTTATACTTTTTCCTCTCGTTACTTGTGATGTATGCACTTGGTTTTCCGATCATTGGTGGTATTGCCATCCTGGTAATTAATCTCTTTCTTGGGGTGCATGTATTTCTCCTCGTAAAAAGAAAAGACTGAGTGTTATCAGCATCAATCAAACCCATACTCCTTCCATCGCTTTGAGACAAGGGTCTTGGTCTCCTCATCCATCTGAATCACATCAGGCCAATCCCGGGTAAACCCTTCCTCTCTCCATTTTCGGGTAGCATCTATTCCTACTTTTGAGCCAAGGTGGGGCAGGGGAGCAGCGTGGTCCAGTGCATCTGCAGGCATCCCTTTGAGGATCATGAGATCCCGTTCCGGGTCGATCCTGTTGAGTGCTGCCCAGATCACCTGCGATAGGTTATGGACATCCACATCATCATCCAGAACGAGGATGCACTTCGTGAACATCAACTGCCCCATCCCCCAGAGGGAGAGCATGACCTTTCTTGCATGTCCCGGGTATCTCTTCCTGATGGAGACTATGGCAAGGTTATTGAACACACCTTCCACCGGAAGGTTAATGTCCACGACCTCGGGGAGTTGTGTCCTGATCAGCGGGAGAAATACACGCTCCACCGCCTTTCCGAGAAACGAATCCTCCTGCGGGGGAATACCCACAACCGTTGCATGGTATATGGGGTTCTTCTTTCGTGTCATATGCGTAATATGAAAGACAGGGTATTCCGCCGGAGGGGAGTAGTACCCCGTGTGATCACCGAACGGTCCCTCGATCCGTATCTCATCAGGATCAATATACCCCTCAAGGACAAACTCTGCATCTGCAGGCACAAGTATGTCGCTCGTCCTGCACCGGACGAGATCCACACCTTTTTTCCTGATGAACCCGGCAAAGAGTACCTCATCCAGGAACTCCGGAGTCGGTGATATGGCAGCAAACATCGTTGCCGGGTCTGCACCGATCACCACCGCTGCATCAAGTTTTTTACCCATCTTTTTCGCCTTCCAGAGGTGGAGGGCACCGTGTTTATGTATATGCCAGTGCATCCCCGTGGTCCTCCTGTCGTACACCTGCATCCGGTATACACCCGCATTTCGTTCTCCGGTCTCCGGGTCGCTGGTGAAAACAAGGGGGAATGTGATGAACCTCCCTGCATCTTTTGGCCAGCACTTCAGAATCGGGAGTTTATCCAGGTCAGCATCCTCCTCAACCTCCTGACAGGGTGCAGAGGATACGACCCTCGGAGGGTAGGATAAGATCTCCTTTACATGAGATATGTTTTTAAGTGCGCCGAGGATCCCCCGGGGCATCTCCGATTTAAGAATCCGGATAAGGTCTTCACCCACCTCACCCGGGTCACGACCAAACGCCAGGGTTATCCTTTTCTCCGAACCGAAGGCGTTTATGAACAGGGGGTAGTCTGACCCCTTCACATTCTTGAAGAGGAGTGCCTTATTCGGTCCTTTTTTGATGCACCTGTCGACGATCTCTGTTATCTCACGGTCCGGAGAGACCTCGGCATCAACCTCGAGGAGTTCATCATGCCTCCTGAGGAGGTTAATAAACTCATGCAGATCCCTGCAGGACATGCATCGCCATACACCTTCAGGTATATGAGATTCTGTATCCGGGGTGAACTGCACTTTATCCCGATGGGTAAATGATTTAAATAGCTAAACACCTTTTCTTTCCGATGCGGATCTGTTTTGTTAACCCATACTTTTATCCCTATCCGGGCGGGATTGAGACAAGGATCCTCCATACGGGAAGGAATCTCGTGCATCGCGGTCATGAATGCTATGTTCTTACATCGGATCTGGGCTCCCTTCCGGCATACGAGAATGTTCATGGTCTTCATGTGATACGGTTGCACTCCCGACTCCTCGTACCGTATAACCCGCCACCGGTGGCTATCCGCGGTGGTGCATCCTCTATCTATAAGGCACTGCAGAGGATTGACCCGGATGTGGTGGACTTTCACTATCGCTGGTCACCCGGGTTTACCGTCGCCATGCATTATCTGATGAATAATGGGGGGTCTGCTATGGTATTCACATATCACAATATGTTTGGTGAGGGGAGTGGAATACTCCGCCCCCTGAGTTTTCTCAATGATGCGATGATCTCCATCCACCTTAAACGGTACGATGCACTCCTGTGCGTGAGCGAGTATGTAAAACATGATCTTGTGTCACGGGGGTTTCCCCGGGAGAGGATACATGTTGTCCCCAATGGGGTTGACCTTTCAATTGCAGAGAATAGGAGGATCACCGATGAAGGGTATGGGTTATATGTCGGGAGACTGGTGAAAACTAAAGGGTTATACACCCTTTTGCGCAGCCTCTATCTTATTAAAAGGCGGGGGATCACCCCGTGGTTCAAGGTTGCAGGTGATGGACCGCAGATGGATCGACTCAGGAATCTAAAAAGAAGGCTCGGTCTCGATTCAGTGGAGTTTCTCGGGCATGTAACAGAGGAGGAAAAGTGGGACCTCTATGCCGGGTGCAGATATCTTGTACTTCCCTCGCTGTTTGAATCATTCGGGATGGTTCTGCTGGAGGCAATGGCGTTCGGAAAGCCTGTGATCGCAACCAGTGCGGGTGGGATCCCGGAGGTGGTGGGTAACGGAGGGGTAGTTGTCTCCCCGGGGGACGAGGAGGATCTGGCGGACGCAATAATGCATGTTATCACTACACCTGAACTCAGGTCTGAACTCTCCAGCAAAGCAAGGGAACGTGTGCGTATCTTCACATGGGATCATATCTCCCTTCGTCTGGAGAAGGTCTATCATGAGTGTTTTGTTCTTGCCCGGCGGCGGAGCATGTATGATCCCAGCAAACTTAAAGAGATCAGTATTCCCACTGCGGCTAAAGATACATAGAATGATAATGATGAATGATAAAACCATGCACTCCATGTAATGAACATCAGGATTAACCCATATTTTACGATACATCCCGCAACAACATAGGTTATGGATTTCGGGAAGTTCCACCCCCGGATCGCGATGAATGCCCCGAGAACGGGTAAAACAGGTACAGCGCGATTCAGAAGTATGAGTCGCTCATCACGAATGAAAAAGATATCCACATACCGGTTCATCACCTTTTTGATGATGGGGGGCAATCGCGCATGACTTGCCAGAAAATAGAGTAATGATGTCCCGGAGACCTCACCCAGAATAACCACGACAAGGATGCACCCGCTCAGGGGTACCCCGGGAATGGATCCTGCGGCGATCGCATATGCCAGAAGGATTGCAACCTCCGGGAGCATGGGAAAGATTACTGCATCAATAAAAATCACAAGAAAAAGACCGGCGAATACCCAGATGACCCCCATCCCCGAAAAGGCAGAAACCACTCCCTCAGCGATGCTCATTGACTACCCTCTCATATTCATTCAGCAGCCTCCGGGTAAGGCTGGCAATGGAAAACCGCTCTGCACACTCTTTTGCCTTTCTGGAGAATGATGATCTATCTTCAAGAAGAGAGACACCCTTTTTCACACCCTCTTCAACATCCGTGAAAAAGTACCCTGCCTCGCCATCCTGCCAGCATTCTAAAAATGCAGGGTGTCTGTATGCAAGAACGGGAAGCCCGCATGCCATTGCCTCAAGCGGTACAATACCCTGAGTCTCAAACATGGAGGGCATGATGAGGATCGTGCTCCTCTGGTACCACTGGATGAGTTTCTCCTCGCTGACAAACCCGGTAAATGTCACGGGTAGACCTTTTTTCCCGGCATACTGCCGATAATACCCCAGGGCAGGACCCTCACCCACGATAACCATTCTGGCATCCATCTTCTCCCGGATACCGGCAAAGATATCGATCGCAGTCTCGATATTTTTCTCCCGGGAGACACGCCCCACATGGAGAATGGTAGGTTCTCCGGGATCCCTGATAGATGGGTCGGGTCGATACTTCTCTACATCGACACCTGTGGGAAGGATTGCATACCTTCCCGGATCGATACCGATGGATTCTACAACGGTGTCATGAGCCCATCGGGAGGGGTAGATCGTCAGGTCATTGTGCCGGAGAAACCTGCGCATATACCTCCAGAAGAGCCATTCGAAAACCCGTGTATCAAACCCCTCGATGAAGTAATGACGGAAGACCTGTGGAACCATCGTATGAAATGTGAAAATATAGGGGATATCTCTTTTTCTGGCGAGGATCTTCCCCCGGACACCCATTGCGGCAAACCCGTGGGAGTGAATGAGATCAAGCTCTAGATCCCTGACGAACCTGTCGAACTTTGAAGGGTATATCGCCAGCCGGTATGATGGATACCTCCTGAGCCTGATCGAGCCAAGATAATATACACCGGGTTCAGACCGGTCGCCCCACCCGGTCGAGGGCGCAAAGACCATTACCTCATGTCCGAGTCTGCGAAGTTCCTTCATATAAGTATCAATATTTTTTACCACCCCGTCCATTGCAGGGTGGTAACTGTCTGTAAACATTCCTATCTTCATCTGGATAATGGATTGGGCGAGATTACATAAGGTTTTGGATTAGCATAACTTAAGGGAAGTTTAAATAACATCTCATCTCTCCGGGGGTTGAAGTCGATAGGTGTACCAGATGGGTAGCAATGAGGGAAGGATATACCGTATCTCCGGGCCGGTCGTAACCGTTACAGGGATTACCCCGAAGATGTATGATGTCGTCTATGTAGGAGAGGAACTCCTTATGGGGGAGGTTATCCGTATCGTGGGATCAAAAAGTGTGATTCAGGTATATGAGGATACATCCGGGCTCAAACCCGGGGAACGGGCATTAAACACCGGGGAACCCCTCTCTGTTGAGCTCGGGCCCGGGTTACTCGGTCAGATCTATGACGGGATACAGAGACCCCTTCCCTCGCTCCGTGAGGTTATGGGTGATTTTATCAGGCGGGGGGCAAAGGTCCCGGGTCTGCGCAGGGATATTCGATGGAAGTTCATTCCCAGTGTTAAACCCGGGACGAGGGTTACCGGGGGGGATATCCTCGGTATTGTTCAGGAGACAGAACACATCGAGCACCGGATCCCTGTTCCCCCGGGGGTTGAGGGGAAGATCCTCGATATCAATGAGGGGTCATACACTGTAGATGATGCTGTTGCCACCCTTGATGGAGGGATTAGCCTGAGATTAATGCACAGGTGGCCTGTGCGTGTGCCCCGTCCATTCAAGGAAAAGTTGATGCCCGATGTCCCGCTCATCACAGGACAGAGGGTGTTTGACTCACTGTTTCCGATTGCAAAGGGAGGGACGGCGGCGATCCCCGGTCCGTTCGGCAGCGGAAAGACCGTTTCCCAGCACCAGCTTGCCAAGTGGAGTGATACGGATATCGTGGTATATATCGGGTGCGGAGAACGGGGTAACGAGATGACCGAGGTTCTGATCGAGTTTCCGGAACTCGAAGACCCGAAGACGCATGCACCCCTGATGAAGAGGACGGTTCTCATCGCAAATACGAGTAATATGCCTGTTGCTGCAAGGGAGGCAAGTGTGTATACCGGTGTGACGATCGCAGAGTACTTCCGGGATCTGGGATATGATGTCGGGCTGATGGCTGACTCCACATCACGATGGGCTGAGGCAATGAGGGAGATCTCCTCCCGGCTCGAAGAGATGCCCGGAGAGGAGGGGTTTCCGGCATACCTTGCGGCAAGACTCTCCGCATTTTATGAGCGGGCGGGAAGGGTCGTAACCCTTAACGGGAGGCAGGGGTCTGTCACGATCGTTGGTGCAGTATCCCCGCCGGGAGGGGACTTCTCCGAACCAGTAACCCAGAATACACTGCGCATCGTGAAGGTCTTCTGGGCACTGGACGCAAAACTCGCACAGAGACGGCACTTTCCTGCGATAAACTGGCTTACCTCTTATAGTCTATATAAGGAGACATTGAGGGAGTGGTTCGAAAAGAATGTGGACAGAAACTGGACATCTATTATTACCAGGGTTATGGATATCCTGCAGAGAGAGGCTGAACTTCAGGAGATTGTTCAACTTGTGGGTTCTGATGCCTTACCTGAAAGTGAGCGACTGCTCCTTGATGTGGCAAGGGTGATCCGGGAGGTGTTTCTCCAGCAGAACGCCATGCATGATGTCGATTCGTTCTGCCCATTAAAGAACCAGTACCTGCTACTCAGCACGATTCTTCTCTACTGGGATCTTGCCAGAAAGGCTCTCGATGCTGGCGTTCCCCTTGCCTCGATAGTCTCCATCAGGGCAAAACCCATGCTCGCCCTTGCAAGGTTTGAACCCGGGTTCGAAAAAAAGGTGGACGAGATTATCAGACTCATGAGAGAAGAGTTTCACCGCATGGGGGTATCCTCATGATGAGGGAGTATCGCACTATCTCTGAGATTTCCGGTCCGCTCATCTTTGTAGAGAAGACACACCCTGTCGGGTTTGGAGAACTCGTAAACATCACCCTCCCCTCAGGAGAGACCAGAAGAGGACAGGTACTCGACACCTCTCATGACATGGTTGTTGTTCAGGTCTTTGAGGGGACAAGGGGGATCGATCGTGCATCCGGTGCGAGGTTTCTAGGTGAAACACTGAAGATGCCTGTATCCGGGGATATGCTGGGGAGGATCCTTTCCGGTTCAGGTGATCCTCTGGATAACGGTCCCCCGATCATACCCGAGGATAAACTTGAGGTTGTGGGTGCAGCCATCAACCCGGATGCACGGGATTTTCCGAGGCAGTTCATCCAGACCGGGATAAGCACCATCGACGGGATGAATACCCTGATCCGGGGACAGAAGCTCCCCCTGTTTTCGGGTTCCGGTCTTCCCCATAACGAGATTGCCCTCCAGATTGCAAGACAGGCAAAGGTCCTGGGTGAGGGGGAGGAGTTTGCCGTGGTGTTTGCTGCGATGGGGATCACAAACGAGGAGGCTAAATACTTCATCAGCGATTTCGAGCGTACGGGTGCTCTGAGGCGTGCGATCGTTTTTCTCAACCTTGCAAGTGACCCTGCAATCGAGCGACTCATTACACCGAGGCTTGCACTTACATCAGCAGAGTATCTTGCATTTCAGCATGATCTCCATGTCCTTGTAATCCTTACCGATATGACAAACTATGCCGAGGCGCTCAGGGAGATCGGCGCAGCAAGAGAAGAGGTACCCGGGAGAAGGGGATACCCCGGGTACATGTACACGGACCTTGCCACCATATATGAACGCGCAGGAAGAATCAAAGGGAAAAAAGGCTCGATCACCCAGATACCCATACTCACCATGCCCGGCGACGACATAACCCACCCCATACCTGACCTCACCGGATACATCACCGAGGGTCAGATCTACATTGATCGCGGACTCTACAGAAGAGGGATATACCCTCCGATTAATGTCCTTCCATCGCTTTCCAGATTAATGAGATCCGGAATAGGTCCCGGGATGACAAGAGAGGATCATGCAGGTGTCTCTGACCAGCTGTACTCCGCGTACGCGGAGGGGCGTGACCTCCGCGGACTTGTCTCCATCGTGGGAAAGGATGCGCTCTCCCAGAGGGAACAGAGGTTTCTGGGGTTTGCTGATGCATTTGAGGACCGGTTCGTCCGCCAGGGAAAGGACGAGGAGCGCACCATCGAGGAGACACTCGATCTGGGATGGGATCTCCTCTCCATTCTGCCGGAGGACGCACTGATTAAGATCCCGCGCAACCTGATTGATCGCTATCACCCCTCAAGAAAAAAGGTGACCCCGCCTCATTAGCGATGGATCTGCGGCAGGGTGCATCATTTTATCAGATCGAAATACTCGATATCCGTAATCGAGCCTTTTCTCTCCTTTGGCGGCTTGAAGACAGCCTTGACACAGGAACCGGTATCGATCTCCTCCGACTTGACCCTGTGATAGATGAGGGTATCCGTCCCCTCCATTTCTATGGCTGCGATGAGATCCCCGCCGGGGGTCGATGTCCTCGCATAGACTGTACCCCTGTTCGGAATATCAACAAACTCATTGATCTCCTTAAAGCAGACCTCACAGAACTGTTTTGCAGGAAGAAATACACGCCCGCACGCTGAACACCTGGAGCCGATGAATTTCCCGTTTTTCAATCCGAGTGCGAACCGCTCTCCTGCGATGCCATGCGTATACCTGAAGGTCAGGCGGATCTCACCATCCACAAACACCGGATCATCCCCGCTCATCTGCGCACCCCCTTTCTCGGTCGGAAGTACAGGATATCCGTAATGTCACCTTTTCGCTCCTTCTCCGGTCTGAAGACTGCCTCAATCGGTGTCCCCATCGTGATTTCACTTCCATCCCTGGCAAATACCTTTACTTCACGCCCCTTTTTAACCACATCTACCTCGCCAAGGAGGTGCAGAAACCCTGCAGGTGGTCTTGTCCCTTCAATGTTTACAACTACAGGGATCGTGGGCTCGGTGATCCTGTTCGCATCCCGATCAATATAGCAGACGGTGAATGTGTTTACCGTTCCCACAGGTTTCAATTCCACATAATCATGGATCGGAGACATGCATACCTCGCAGAATGCTCGAGGCGGGGTGACAATCCGGTCACAAACCCTGCAATGGATCCCGATGATCTTTCCCTCCTTCAGGCCATTGAGGAACCTGCTGATGGCGATTCCGGCACTCCATCTATATCTCATATCCGGTGAGTTCTCCTCGAAAAGAACCTTCCCTGACTTAAAATCCTCAGAACTCAGGTATGTCCCGCGGAATGTCTTTTCCATATGATCACCTCCTGAGAATGATTACCGTTCCGACCTGCATAAGGTCACCCCATGCCTGCGCCAGCCCGGTCACCGGGTCATTCTTCACCTGCCTCTTTCCGGCTTCACCCCTCAACTGCCAGAAGATCTCAGACACCTTCATCAACCCTGAAGCAGCAATCGGGTTGCCACACCCGAGCAGACCACCCGACGGGCATGCGGGCAGGTCACCGTCCCGCTCGGTCACACCGTCTTTAGTCATCTGCGGTGCCTGACCTTTTCTCGCAAGTTGCAACCCTTCGAGGTGATGCAACTCCTTATAATCAAACGGGTCATACGGTTCAGCCACATGTATCTCCTTTCTTGGGTTGGAGATCCCTGCCATGCGGTATGCCATCCTTGCGGCATATTCTACATACTTTGGATAGTAAAGGTCGCGATTCGTCCAGTATGAGGTATCAAGGTTCCACCCGACACCGGCAATCCATATCGGATCGTCGGTAATCCTTTTTGCCACCTCCTCCGAGGCAAGGATGAGTGCCGCAGCCCCATCCGTAGGTGGACTGATGTCAAGCCTCTGCACAGGCCATGCAAGCACCTCGGACGAGAGTACATCATCGATGGTAATCTTTGCGGGTAACTGTGCAATGGGGTTATCCATTGCGTTGTTCTTATTCTTCACGCTTACCCTGGCAATATCCTCCTTTTTAATTCCGTATTTCATCATGTATCTGTGCATCTCCAGCCCGAAGATCCAGACAAGGTTCACACCGAGCTGCCTCTCGATAAAGTTATCATATATTGTGTTAAATGCGGTCTGTGGATGGGGATAACAGGATGACATCTTCTCCTCGCAGACCACAAGACATGTGTCAAAGAGCCCGGAGGCAACCTGCATCCATCCGTGGATCGGTGCAAACACACCGGTTCCTCCCCCTACATATACACGCATATACGGCATCATCGTTCCGCCACTCCCGTCGATAAGGTATTCACCCTTCATGTGAACCCCGTCAAATGCATCCGGTGCACTCCCCAGGGTTACCGTTTCGATATCCTTTCTCTCGAGTCCTGCCGAATTCAGTGCATCCCTCACCGCATAGAAACTCAGATCCTTTGCAGTCTCCTTTGCCCTGCGAACAAACTTCGTTATCCCTGCACCGACAATCGCTACACGCCTCTTGATGATCATTTAATCCACCTCCAGAATCAGGACACCATGCGTCTCTGTCGGCAGACCACGCCATGAGTGGACAAGCCCGAGTTCCGCATCCGCCTGTCTTTTTCCCGCCTCTGATCTAAGTTGCTTTACGATCTCAGCAGTCCGGGCAAGCCCGGAGGCTTCAAGGACATGACCGAACCCGAGCGAGCCACCTGATGTATTCAATGCCATCCGACCACCTACAAAGAAATCACCCTCGGATATGTCGATCCATGGTGCACTCGAGATACCCAGCGCCTCAAGGTGCATGAGTTCTCTGTAACTGAAGGTATCATCCACCTCTGCCACATCGAGTTCCTCCGGAGATACACCCGCCATGCCGTATGCCCCCTGAGCAGCAAACCTCGCAGCATGCGATATTCCAAGCATCCTCATATCCAGGTTTGGCGTATCCGAACAGAACCCTGCACCGCGGATCCATACTGGCGTATCCGTAATCTTTTTCGCCACATCCTCTGCTGCAAGGATGATCACGCATGCGTAATCTGCATGTCTTGAAATATCCATCTCCGTAAGGGGGGGATACCTTTCTTCCGCATCGAGAATGGATTGCAGGGGCACCCTCTCAGGGTATGCTGCAAGCGGGTTGAGAATCGCATTGGATTTATTCATGTAGACCGCACCGGCAAACGCATCCCTGTCAACCCCGTGAATGAAAAGGTATCGATCCGCTTCCAGACCGGCAAGGAAATACGGATCAAACTTCAGTGGAGCGATGTAGAGCGGATCATAGGCAACCGCAAGGATATCCTTGAATGTGAGGATCTCGCTCGCCTTGCTATGCGACTCGATCAGTACTATATCAGATATGCCTGACCTGATCTGCATTACCCCGCTGATAATGCTGAATATCCCATCTGCTGCCACCGTATATACGGGTTTGAGTGCGCCGCCAATCTGGTCAGGTACATACTCATCAAATATGCTCGTTCCTTCAAGGAAGTCTTCAGATGAGGCGATGAACCCGTCAACATCCGTGTGGTTAATCCCCGCATCCTCATAAGCATTCATCGCAGCCCGGTATATCAGTTCCCTGTAGGATACATCCGGACTGACCTTTCTTGCCGGTGTCTCCCCGATTCCAACAATCGCAACCTCTCTCATGAGCCACCCCAAACATCCATCAGATAAAAACCTTCTGTGAGAGGAGGTTAACCTCCGAACCCTGTCTCACTTTTGATACGCTCTACTAGTGAGACTATCGTTATGGGATAAATGCCTTACTCATCTTCAGAATACCGAAACATGGATATATATGAAATCAATTCCAGTTCAGGTGGTGTCAAAGATGGCGATAGGCTATGTCCTGATAGTAACTGCGCCTACAAAAGAGCATGAGGTCTATAATACCCTTTCCGGGTATGAGGAGATTAAAGAGATACACCCGTTATTCGGTCAGTATGACCTTATAGCAAAGATCGAGGCGAAAAATATCAACATGCTTGGCGAGATTGTAACAAACAAGATAAGGAGTATCGCAGGTGTGGTAGAGACCAAGACCTTACCCAGCTGTAAGATATGAGGTGAGATGATGGATTACATGTGGTTCATTTTTATAGCTGTGCTGTTGATCTCTTTTGCGATCGTACTCCTCGCCACGGGGGCGTTTACTGCATATTTCGGAAGCGGGAGGAGCAGGATGATCGGAGCAGGGCTCATGGGAAGCGGTGTTGTAATCGGGTTACTCGTTCTCGTAATGTTCTGGTATAACATCCTTTTCCCGAAGGATTTGCTGCTTATCGATGCGGTCATCATCCCCGGTATAATCTTTATAGTCTCCGCCGGACTCGGTGCACTCGCAGCAATTGGACTGTTTATCCTCGCAATCATGAAGGCGTGAGATGTCTGTACATATCATCCTTGGCAGTTCCTCAGATAAGGGCGTAGCCGAGCGATGCATCTCCCTGCTTCAAAAACTCCACATACCCTACAGGATAAACATCTGCTCTGCCCACAGAACACCGGAACTATTATCCGACCTCGTATCCTCTTCAGATGCAGATATATTTATTGCGATCGCAGGTCTATCTGCAGCCCTTCCGGGGGCAATCGCCGCATTAACCTCGAAGCCCGTGATCGGTGTACCTGTCAGTTCGAAACTCAACCTTGATTCAATCCTCTCGATCGTCCAGATGCCTTCCGGAGTACCGGTAGCATGCGTGGGTCTTGACTCAGGCGAGAACGCAGCAATCCTTGCAGCCGAGATCCTCGCCCTCAAAAACCCGGGAATCGCAAATTCACTGGAAAAACTTAAAAAAGAACGAAAACTCAAAGTAATCGAGGAAAATAACAGGATCTCAACCGAATTCAATCTGAAATAACCGTCCATGAAAACCGAAAACGGGGTTGGAAGGTGGACTTCGCATCAACCATTTTCATCCCCACGGCATCACATCTCTGCATCTTGTGCAAACTTCAGAGGGATATCAGGATCACCTTTCGGGTCCGGGGATGAGTCTGGTCTGGACCGGGGGTATTGCGGTGAGGCATTCGAGGAGTTTGCGCATTCTGTCTCTTGTGGAGGTCATCTCGAGAAGTGTGATCCTGTCCTCCCTGCGGAGGTGTACATGCCCTGCGATGAGGAAGGAGAACTCCTTATTGCTGGCATTTTTAAGTATCTCCTCATTGATCGGGGTGAACTTTCCCGGATACTTTAAAGATAATTTCTCATAATTCTCAAGTATCTCCTGTCTCAGCAGGGAGATCTCATCAAGAAATGTTGACGATGTGATATCTACATCATCGACCGGAATCACTCGTGCGGCGATGGGCTCCCCGGAGGTTATGCGTTCGATTACACGGAACCGCTCCTTTCCGAGGAGGGTGATCTCCACGGGTTTTACCTTACTTTCTTTCAATGCGATGACTTCAACGAGTGTACCTACACGATAGAGTAACGAGGTCTCTCCGGTTCCCGGTTTTCTGGGTATGCATCCGAACATACCCGTTTGAGTTATGCACTTTCTTGCCATGTCAATGGAGGATGAATCAGTGAGCAGGAGGGTCTCGCTGCACCCGGGAAATACCACCTCGTCAGCGATATAGATGGGAATGACAGAGGTTGATGCCACAGCAGGGAGAATATGCCCGGAGAAAATAAGTGTTTCTGCCCGGGGTCAGGTCCTTCCCCAGTCGATCATTATGATCCGGGTAAACCCGTTGTCGTAGAGGGTGATGAACGGTGAGTCCATGAATTTACCTGCAGCGTTCTCGCTCATGGGGCGTGCTGGTGCATTGGGGTCGAGGGCGACCCCCTGTTTCATCACATCCGAGATGAGGATATACTCTACCCTGCGGGGTGTGAACGGCGACCCTGCAGATGCGAGTTCCGCCATTACATCACGAGAGAAATTCTCTTCATGGAATGTCCTTGGTGTGGTATCCCATGTAGCATATTTTCCCTCGATGCCGAAGAGCATGGAACTCAATCTGTGGTCTGATGCGTATACTGCATGGACTGGGGTGGACTCTCCCGCCCATGTCAACCCGCTCCACTCCTGCGGGTGGATCCCCTCTTCAAACCCGAGCATGACCTCCTGCGGGGGGTATGCTACCGGTATGTTTGCGATCATCAGAACTATGCATACCCCGGCGAGTGCAATGGATCTCCGTTTATCCCTGATGGCATGAAAGAATATGATCCATCCTGCGGCAAAGAGGATCGCGAGAAATACCATCAGGTATTCTGCATGCCTGTAAGGACTCAGGGCAATGCTCCCCGTAATCACGCCGGCAAGGAGAGAAACTGCAACCCCTGCAAACCATCCAAATGCGGTCTTCCCCTGGGGAAAGAGTTCGATCGATCCGCTTCCGATGATGACCGGAATGATCAATGCCAGCATGGGAAGAAAGAATAAGACCGATTCTGCGGAGACCCTGATTGTTGTGGCAGGAACACCGAGGTATATACACCAGAACACAATTATGACAAGAATGAGTATAATGGCAGATACACGGAGAACGATCTCCCCGGGGGATGGCATGGTCTTTCTGAAGAAGGGGATCCGGGGAGATATAATCAGAATTACCGGGAGTAACCCGATGATCATTAATCCGAGGATTGCGAGGGTTTCCGGGGTGAGACCCGGGATCGCCGTGGAGAGAACCCTCCTTTTAAACTCGGGGGAGAGCACAAACCAGAATATGATCATGGCAAGATAGAAAAATCCTGTAAACAGGCATGTGGTCTTGATCCTGTGGTGATCTCTTTTTTCTTTTTCAGTAGAAAGCTCACGGAGGATCAAGCCCCCGATGATCACCAGGAGGAAAATGTACGAAGATAGGTGGTGGGTTATGATCAACACGCATGAGATCGGGATGAGAAGATACCATGCCCGTCTATCCTCAGTGAGAATGAGAAAGGTAAGGAGTCCAGTGATGAGGAGTGTATCCCCGAGGGATCCGGGCATCGGGTGTGATACTGTGTATAGATGTGGCATCACCACGGATAGAAACCCTGATGCGAGAAGGGCAGGTAAATCGGAATCAAACACCCGTCTGGCAATGAGGAAAAACAGGAGGATGGATGGGATGATGATGAGTGATGGCGAAAGGATTATCGAGGCAAGGGTACCAAGTCCTGTAAGGAGGGAGATCGCCGACACGAGAAAGAAAAACCCGGGAAAGCATGGGTATGCCTCGCCCCACCCCTCATACCCTTGATGAATTGGAGACCCGTTCTCAGTCAGGTATGAAGTAAGATAATAATATTCCCCGGTATCCGAGCCCCATACCGTGTATCGAAATATCGGGAGGGCGCAGAGGATCACCCCGGTCAGGGTAATACATCCCAGCAGGAAGATGGTATGCAGTTTCACACCTCTTGGATATCATTAAGATATTTATCTCTGCGGGTGATACACCCATGAAGTATGTTAAAACCCCGCAGGTTTCTGGGACTGAATCTCGTGGCCGCGGTTGTTATACTGCTGGGTCTCCTTTTCAGCACAGTTCTTGTACTGATTATCCTTTCACAGCCTGTTGAACCGGTGGTGGATTTGCGTACCCCCCTCCCTGAAAGGAGGGAGTACGCACCTGCA
>Ga0272448_1003616_pt1 | contig 18273 bp, 12 predicted proteins | sample YNPCB0191_FD_202220 | JGI IMG/M metagenome (GOLD analysis project Ga0272448, IMG submission 202220) | Hot spring sediment microbial communities from Yellowstone National Park, WY, United States - YNP-CB-019-1 | ecosystem: Environmental > Aquatic > Thermal springs > Hot (42-90C) > Sediment... | reverse complement strand
GTGGCGAGGGTTTCATCATCACGCGACGCTGTGCATTGCGGCCTATGGGTTCCTGGTGGCCGAAAGGAGCCTTTTTTCCCCCTCGGCACGAGCGGGGAGGCTCAAGCTGGCAGGAGAGGAGCCGCCGACGGACTACCGGCCGCGGGGCAGCCCGGGGGCAGGCGCGGAGGCATGAGGCGGACTCGATCGCGAGCATCCGGGAGGGAATCACTCGTTGGCTGATCCGGCAGCTGCCGTGCCGCCCTTCTTGTGGGGCGAAACGTTTATGACCCGGTACTATTCGTGCCAGACTGCGCATACCGTTCCGGCGGAGTTCGAATCGCAAGGGACGGCAATGGCGGGAAATCCTCACCCTCAGCCGGGTCATCGGGAATTCGCCGGTGCTTGCAATTCCTGTCCCCGGCCGTGCGATCTCCTGCGGGAACGGGCGGTGCGAATCAGATGATTCGCCGAAGAAGACCGGCTGGCGATTCTGCTCAGCGGGGCAGGACATCCTCGATTGGCGGGGCGGCTGCGGGAACAGCGGTCCGAAAATCCTCTCCCAGCAGGCCGGCGATGGTCGCAGCGAGTTGGGCCTGTGTGACCGTTTGCGTGCGCGCCCGCGGGCCGAGGGCAGGGACGCCCGGCCCCAGAAACGCCATCCAGATGTATTGCGATTCGGGAACCCGCCGGCCGTGACTTCGCCAGGTTTTCTTGCCGCTGCCGCGCCCATGGTCAGTGGTGAGGATGAGCGTGGTCGCGCCGCGGTATTCCGGCATCTGCTGCAACGTCTCCCATAACTCGCCGGCGTATTGATCGAAGCGGTGGGCAGCCTTGAGGTAGAGATCGTAGCGCCCGGCGTGCGCCCATTCATCTGTTTCGCCCAGCAGAACAGCCAGTACCCGGGGCTTGTGCAGCCGGATATACTCGAGCGCGGTGCGGAAGATGAACGAGTCGAACGCTTCGCCCTCCCAGTACTCCGTCTCTGCCTTGAGCCGGTTGAGCAGCCCGATGTTTTCCGAAGAGGGTTGGACGAGGAGCGGCTCGTAACCGCCGTTTACCAAAATGCCGGCGCGGGGCGCATTGAGGATCCATGGAAACTGCTCCCAGGCGGCGAATACGGCGACGCGCCCTTCGAACCCCGGGCGGCGGTGGAGAAACTCCAGCACGTTGAGATTCGGGTTGTAGCGCTTGCCGTTGCTGTTGATGCGAGGATCGGCAACCCCACAGAAGGTCTCGCTGTAACCGGGGTAAGAGAAGTTCAGGCCGTTGGAGACTCGCGCCCCGGCGCCGGAGTTGCGGTCTCCGAACACCTGGCCGCGGCGGGCGACTTCGGTCCAGAGAAAAGGCAGGAGGGCCGCGCGCCGTTGTTCGAGCGAATCACGCCAAAAAAGGCGGCGAAGGCCATCCGGATCCGCGACTCCTCCCGCTTTGCGCTCCAGCAGCGCGGGATCCGCTCCTGAAAACACTTCCTGCCAGCGAAGCCCGTCCATCATCAGAATGACAACGTTAGCCGGGCGGGGCTCGCCCGTCCGGGCGAGCGCGAAAGCCAGCGGAAAGAGCAGCACCCCGAGAAACGGCCTGCGTTTCATAGTGGATCCTCATTCCTCAGACAGGCAATCTCGTCGCGGCCAGACCGGCAGCGCCGGGGAATCCGGCGTGGCAGGACGGCCATGTTCCGAGTCATGGTTTGGGCGTTCCATCCAGATCGATTGAGGAGACAGGTGCCGGCGGAAAACAGACGGCCGTCAGGTTCGTTTCGATCGATCCCTTCGCCTGGAGCCACGGCGCCTGTCCCCGGCGCAGGGCGTTCGCCAGCCCTGTTGCGGGAATGGCGCAGGAAGGCTCCAGCGCCAGGACATGACACCGACCGTACCAAGGCGGCGTCAGGCACCCTCCGGACTCGAGCCAGAACCAAAGACAAGGAAATACCGGTTTTTCCCAGGCGAGCCCAAAACTGAGATTCAGCGTCCGGTTCTCGATGACATACCAGGCGCCTTCCAACCCGCAAAGGTAACCGAATTCGGATACCGCCTCATCCCGAGACGGGATGACGCCAAGATCCACCAAGGACCCGTCTTTGCCTGCCATCACCGGCCACGGCCCGCGCCTCCCGGCTGGAATCCTGCTTTGCGGCGAGACCTCCGGCTCATGGGCCAGGTATTCCCTGGCCGGAGCGAGAATGCGGCACCCGTCAGCGACAAGCGGAGCGCCAAAAGCCGGATGATGCCCCCACAGGTAAGGCATCGCCACCGGCGACCGGTTCTCGATGCGCTCGTTCATGAACAGGGCGGGTTTGCCTTTTTCCAGGCGCAGGGTCCGGCGCAGGGCAAAGGGGCTGCGGCAGAGTTCGACTCGGAGTTCGAGGCAGACCGAGGCTCTGCTGCGGTGAATCTCGCATGAGTCCCATTCCCGAAGGCAGGCCTCGCCGTGGAAGGGCAAAAGCGCCCCCTCGTACTCGGAGGCGTCTCCGGCATTGGGGAACAACAACTGCCAGCCGCCCTCGTATTGGTCCAGCCACTGGGCTTCGGTTTCGGCAGGCGTCCGTTGAAGGCCCCACGGGGACTTCCACAGAACGTCGACGCCAGTGCGGAGACACACGAAGGAGTAAATGTCGGCACCCTTTTCCGGCAGCACGGTGACTGAAATGAGGCCGTTTTCCAGCGTTAGCGAGCGCAGGCCGCGAATGCGCCCCTCGGTGAGCCGGCAGTCGTGGGCAACGCGAGTCATTCGATCACCGTAGGCGGCGCTGCGAGGCAGCAGGTGACGACTTCGGCATCCAGCTCCACACCCAGGCCGGGCGCCTCGGGCAGGGGCCACTGTCCCTCCTCCAGAATCGGCTCGGGGCCTGCGAGGCGGGAACGCAAATAAGAAGGGAAGAATTCTTTGGCGAAGAATTCCGTATAGGGACAATTGGGAACGGCGGCGCCGAAGTGACGGGTGGCGGCAACGGTGAGCCCGGTCTTCCACGCATGCGGCACGCACACGCGGCCGCGCTCCTCCGCCATGCGGGCACAGCGCATAGCTTCGGTCAAGCCGCCGACGCGGCCGAGGTCCGGCTGAATGACATCGCAGCAGCCGCGATCCATCAATTCCCGGAACTCGTGGCGGGTCTGGAGAAACTCCCCTGCGGCCACGGGCGTCGATGTGGATTCGGCCAAGCGTGCGTAACCGTCGAGGTCGTCGGTGTGAAGCGGAGTTTCCACGAAAAAGAGTTTGTCCTCTTCGATGTGGCGCAGGAGCCGCTGGGCCTCGCGCCAGTTCTTCCAGCGGTAGCCGGCGTCGATCATCAGCTCGATCTGTTCTCCCACGATGGACCGGCACTCGTGGACGAAGGCCGCGAGGGTGCGGTCGTCGACCAGATCGCCGAACAGCACCTCCATTTTCATGGCTCTGAAACCGGCCTCGAGGGCCTGGTGAAGCAGCGCCACGCAGGCAGACTTCATTTCGGGCCACGAGCGGCCCTGCGGCATGCTCGGAAACAGCGTCACATAAGGGGTGATGCGCTTCCTGGCCGCACCCCCGAGGAGGCGGAACACCGGCTGGCCGAGGATCTTCCCGCGCAGATCGTGGAGGGCGATGTCGATGGCCGACAGCAGCATGATGCCCAAGCCGCGGCGGCCGTGGTAGATGGTTCCCTCGTAGACCTTGTCCCACAAGCGTTCCACCTCCAGCGGGTTCTCGCCGAGGAGCAGGTCGCGGATGCTCTGGCTCCAGATGTGAGCGCCAGGGGTGGACAGGAGCGCTGCGATGGCCTTGGGCGGCGCATCGGTTTCGCCGAGTCCGTACATGCCGTTGGAAGCTGTCACGCGGATGACGGCGGTCTCGGCGGCTCCGTCGCAGTCGGCGGGGTTCACCAGCGGAGCTCTCAATTCCAGGCACTCGATCCTGACGATATGCATGGGGATCCTCCTGTTTATCTTCCGGCCGCGGTGAGTCCTCCATCGACGACAAGGAATGTGCCGGTGATGAAGGAAGCTGCCGGAGAGGCCAGGAAAAAAACCGCGTCCGCAATCTCATGCGGCTCGCCGATCCGGCCCAGCGGATGCAATTGCTCTGCCCGGCGTCTGGCGTCAGGGTCGCCGGAGCCCTCCAACCATTTCTTCGTCATTGGGGTATCCACCCAGCCGGGACAGATGGCGTTGACGCGTATGCCTTCCGGCCCATGATCGACCGCGAGTGCGCGGGTGAGCGCCAGAAGGCCCGCCTTGGAGGCGTCATAGGCGGCGCAACCGGGGTATGAAACCAGCGCATGGACGGAGGAGATGTTCACGATCGCGCCTTTGGTTGCGCGGAGCGCGGCGATGGCGTGCCTGGAGAAATAGAATGCGCCGGTGAGATTCACGCTGATCTGGCGCTCCCAGTCCGCGGCAGAGAACTCCGGCACTGCGCCGTACAAGTCAATGCCGGCGTTGTTGACAAGCACATCCAGCCGTCCGCGCCAGGCGAGTGTCCGCTCCACGGCGGCGCGGGCATCCGATTCCCGGCTGACGTCGCCATGCAGGGGCAAGAGGCTGCCGAAGCGGGACAAGCCCTCGCAGGTCCGATTCAGCGCGGTAGCGTCGATGTCAAACATGCCCACGGCAAAGCCTTCCAACAGGAACCGGCGAGCGACCGCTTCGCCGATGCCCATGGCGGCTCCGGTAACGATGGCGACTCGCTCAAGGGGCGGCATGCTCCTGCTCCCTGACTGAGATCCTCATCAACCGGGCGTAAGAGTGCAAGGCGGTCAGCAGGGGCCCTTGCCCCCACGGGGCCAGCGCGCCCACCGGCATTTGCCGGTAATGCTCCCGCCTCGTGCTCGGGAAGGTTTCGTAAGAAACGCCGTCAACCAGGCCGTCCTCCCGGGTGCGGCTCAGGGCGTATTGGAGGGCTCTTTCGAGAGGCCCTTGGAACCGGGCGGCATCCACGAGCCCGAGATAGATGGCACGGGCCATCACATCGGCAAAGAATGCGGCCGTGGACGTCTCCAGATAGGATTCGGCATCATCGAGCACTGTGTGCCATGCGCCCGACGGATCCTGAAGATCGAGCAGGCGGTCGAGCGACTCCCGCAGCACGCTCGACAGGCGGTGCGACGCAGCGTCGTTGGTTCCAAGCTCCTCCAGCGTCATCGCCACTCCCAGCAACCCCCAGCCGTTGCCACGCCCCCACAATACGCCGTTCCGCTCTGCATTGCGCTCCATCCAGAAATGATGGAACAGGCGCTGTCCGGGATCCCAGAGCAGTTGAATCTGGGGCAGGATGTTTTCAACAGCCATATCGCGCCAGATTCGATCGCCGGCAAGGCGAAAGAAGCGGGCGAAGAACGGCCCATCGAAGTGAATGGAATCGACAAACACGCAGGGTCCGCCGTCGCGCACGGGGCAAGAGCTTCCGCCGCGTGCCTGCGGGTGTTCCGGGGGCAGCTCCGGCGGCAATTCGATGGCCGCGTTTTCATACCGCACGAAGGCGCCATGCGGCGTCTTTCGGAAATTGTTCAAATACGCCGCATGCCGTTTGGCGCCCTCGAGCAGAGACCGGTCTCCCGTGGTCTCATAGACTCGCAGGAGCGCCACCCCGGGCGCGTTGTAGTCGAACTGGCTGCGGTATTGTTCGCGCGCCAGCCAGCCTTTGAAGACCCCGTGGACATAAGCCATGTAACGGGGATCCTGGCAGAGTTCGCCTGCATCGAGCAACCCTTCAAAGCCGATGGAGTCCCCCCAGAACCAGACCTTCCAGGGGAATGAAAGAAGGCGGCGCGCGACGCGGGCGGCGGTTTCCGGCAGCGAGTTTATCCAGATCATGGTGCGGCTCCTCAGGCTCTGATCTCGGCTTCCTGGGCTGGGAGTCCCGGAGTCATCCCCGGGATGCGATACAGCGGACCACCAAAGGGACCGGTTTCCGGGTCATAGCCCGGGGGCATCAGCGGCATGGGTTCCGAGCGGGCGCCAGTCGTGATGTAAAGATCGGTCAGAGTGTCGCCGCCGAACGTGACGGAGGAGACCTGCTTGGCCGGCAGCGGCAACCGTGCCAACAGCTCCCCGCCGGGATCGTAACCGGCCACGCAGCCTCCATACCATTGCGCAGACCACAAACAGCCCTCGCTGTCCACGACGAGGCCGTCGGGGATGCCCTCGTCGGGAGGCACCTGGATCAGAACTCGGCGGTTCCTGGCCTGGCCGGACTGGACATCGTAGTCATAAGCGTAAATGCGGCGCGCGGCGCTGTCGGTGACGTAGAGCGTCTGCTCGTCCGGGGACAGTGCGATGCCATTGGCCAGATGAAAGCCTTCGTCGAGCAGGCGCACTTCCCCACCGGGGCAAACACTGAACAGCAGGCCGAGTTCGTAGTCGGTTCCTGGGCAATAATAGAACGTCGCCGTGATCAGGCGGCCGCGAGAATCGGCGGTGCAGTCGTTGGCCTGGCAAGGCTTGCCGGCAATCTCCCGAACAACGGGCCGAAGGTTTTCCCGGCCGTCCCACAGCCATACGCCGGAGAGGTTGGTGATCACAAAACCGCCGCCGCGCCGCTTCCGGAACCCATAGATCTCGATTCCCCGTGACAAGACCTGCCACACTCCCGAAGCGGGTCTATATTGGATGAACTCAGCGCCAGTGCAGTCGGTCCAATAGATGGATCGGGAGACCGGATCCCAGAGGGGGGCTTCCCCGCACAGGGTGGAAGTGGGGGCAGCGACCTCCGCGGCCATGAAATGTTTCATCATCGGGACCAACCATATCAGGATCTCTCCATCTTGTCAACCCGTTTGTGCGTATTGCAACTCACTTGACATTCGGGCATGTTATCGCCTAAAGTCGTGAATGGAACGTTTCATATCCGCTACCCAAGCCGACACGGATGCCTGCCACGATTAAAGACGTCGCCCGGCTCGCCAAGGTGAGCCTGGGAACAGTTTCCCGGGTGATCAATCAGAAGCCCGAGGTTGATCCTGTACTGCGGCAGCGAGTGCAAGAAGCAATCCGCGAACTGGGTTACCGCCCGAATGCCCGGGCGCGGGTTTTTGTGCAGAACAGCACGCCGGTGCTTTCCTTTATCCTGAGCAACCGCAGCCTGCTCAACCCGTTCCACTCGGGCATTCTCCAGGGGGTGGAGGAATTCTGCGCCGAGGCGGGTTACTTCGTCCTGTTCACAAAATACGACTACTCGCCGGATATCAGCCCTGCGGATCTGAAGCTGCCAGGTGTGTTGCGCAGCCACGGCATCGCGGATTGTCTGATCCTGGCAGGAACCAATTACGAAAACTTCGTGGCTGCCGTTGAGAAGCTCGCCATGCCCTATGTCGTTCTCTCGAATCATTACGTCAGCCGCGCGCCGCACCAGCCGTACGACCGTGTTGGGTGGGACGAAGAGTCCGGTCCGTACGAAGCGGTCCGCTACCTCATTTCCTTGGGCCACAGGCATATCTGGTATATTGGCGACACTGCGCTGCCGTGGTACGAGGCCCGCTACCGCTCCTACAAGAGAGCCATGGAGGAGTCGGGGCTGGAGCCCTTGGGACAAACGGTGGGCCTGTCGGACAACTACTACTCCAACGGGTACGCTTGCACGGAAATCATTCTCGAAAAGCGGCTTCCGGTGACGGCCATCTTTGCCGCCTATGATGAGATTGCTTTCGGGGCTTGCGACGCATTGCGGCGCCACGGTGTGGAAGTGCCGCGGGATGTCAGCGTCGTGGGCTTCGGAGACAACGACGAATCCCAGTTCAAGTCCCCGCCGTTGACCACTGTCCGGGTCGATAAGGCCCAGGTGGGGCGCGAACTTGCCCGGATGGCGATCGAGAAGCTGAAGCAACCCGAAGCGCGGCTTCCCGAAGTCATTGTTCCTGTGAGGCTGATCAAGCGGGCGACCACGAGGCCGGTTCTGCGATAAGCCGACAGCTCTCAGCGTTGGCGGCCGCGTCGGGAGAACACGATCTCGTAGTTGGAGACGCCGGCCACGAAGAGCCGGGCTGAACGACCGGCGATCTTGTCGCTCTCGCCGCGCCGGGTCCCGATGATTTGCGGATACCAGCCGTAATTGGCGGCGTTGGTGGCGTCGGCTCCCCGGGTTGCTGTGAGGACTTCGGCGGCGGTGAGCAGTTGCACCGGGGCGCTCCAGCCGGACGGTTCTTCGATCCGCTGGTTATAGCTGATCCAGGTGCCGTCGCCTTTCATCCCCGAGGAGACTGCCCGGCTCATCAGCACCACGTAGGTTTTCAGGTACGTATTCCAATGAACGGAAGGGCCCCAGTACAGATCCGCATCTGGTTGGTGCCAGTCGCGGCGTGCCGGCCAGATCGGGGTCAGCTTGCCCCCGATGCCGGGCTCGGCCCAACCGCCACGATGCCACTTGAAAACCTTGCCCCGGGGACTGTCTCTGTCAGCGTAGCGCATGCGGGCTATCGCGACTCCCTGTTCCGACGGATTCTTCACATAGCTGCTGAACAGGAAGTAAATGTATTGTCGCTCGCGGTCGGCGATGACGGAGAAATCGCCGTGCCCACCAGCATCCCAGGGGCTGGAAGTCCGGCAGTCAACTGAGTGCGGCGCAGCCTCGATGATGATCCCCAAATGCTCCCAGCTCTTGCCTTGGTCCCGGGAGCGAAGCGCCCCGATCTTCGGCGCTGTGGGCAAGTGCGCCCCCGGCTTGCACACGTCATCAGGCTCGTAGTGATACCAGCCATACAGGATTCCACGTTCGTCCAGCCAAGTGCTCTCCATCCAGAGAAACAGGTCTCCGAGTCTGCGCCCATCCAGGGTGCCGTCCAAGAGCACCGGGGCCATGGAGCGGATCTGGAACAGGTCGCCCCCTGCCCCGCGATACGGTTGCCCGTAGGAGTTGAACAGCACGAAGAACCGGTCGATCCATTCTCCGGGGCTGTTGCAATCTATCGCGTTCGCTTTATCAAGGCGGGTGACGCCCGGAAGGCGGTGAAAGCGGGCCGGACGGACATGGGCGGCGGGTTGCGCCAGACAAGGGATGATGAACAGCAGGGCGGCGAAGAGAGTGAATCCTTTCATGAAACTCATCTCCATGTTATAGCGCTGTGGCAGGCGAGTCAATGCTGTTCGACGCCGTTTTTTCGAAAGAAACGCGATATCCCGTTGACAACCCACCCTTCGCACACTAGAATCTAGGTGGTGAAGCATTTCATGTATCATGCGCCTGCATGGTTCATCGGGGCTTCACCAAGGCACCGGCTTCGTCAAGCGAGCCAGCCCAAGGGAGTTGCCCATGTTGACGATTACGAAGCGATCCCGTTTCCAGCAGGCATGCATTCTGACGGCTCTGATTGCCGTCGGCTGCTGCCTGCCGCTGAATGCTCAACAGTATTACGGTGCGCTGACCGGCACCGTGACCGATCCGGCCGGGGCTCCCGTCGTCGGTGCTGCGGTCTCTGTCGTGAACCTCGCCCAAGGCAACCGGATCACGGTTCAGACCAGCCAGGACGGCATTTATCGCTTCCCGAACCTCATGCCCGGAACCTACCGGCTGGAAACGGAGATGCGGGGCTTCAAGAAACTGGTCCGCGAGCCGCTTCTCGTGGAGAGCGAGCGCACTCTGACGGCGGACCTGCGGCTGGAGATCGGCGACCTCGCCCAGACGGTCGAAGTGACCGACACGCCGTCGATTATTGAAACCGAGCGCCCGCAGACGACACAAACCTTTGAAGGCCGGCTGGTGCTTCAGGTTCCGTTGGACGTGAACGCCCGCTCCGACATGCGTACGATTGTGAGCTCGCTGCCGGGGGCCTATTACGGTTTCAGCGGCCGGATGATGATCAATGGCGCGCGCACCTCGCAGGTTTCCTGGGACAACGACGGCTTGGCCAACCGCAGTCCCTGGGCGGGGAATATGCAGCAGGAGTCCTCGCTGAACGTGGACTCGCTGCAAGCGATCAAGTTCACTCTGGTCAATGCAGGCGCCGAGTCCCGCGCGCCCGCCCGGGTTTCCGCGCTGACCAAGAGCGGAACGAATGTCTTCCACGGCTCCATCTTTCTCGACACGATGCATTCGATCTTCAACGCCAACGACCACAACGCCCCCGCCGGAGCGAAGAAACCGTTCGCGCGCACAAACTATGAAGGCTACAGCGTGGATGGCCCGGTTTACCTGCCCAGGATCTACGACGGACGCAATCGCACCTTCTTCCTTCATTCGCTCACGCTGAACCAGTCGCCTTGGCGGCAGGCGGGTTTTGTCACGAGCCCCAACAGCCAACTCCGGTCCGGCGACTTCAGCAACTTCCGCGATCCCGAGGGCCAGATCATTCCCATCCTCGACCCCCTGACCGGGGAGCAGTTCCCCGGCAACAGGATCCCGGCCAGCCGCCTCTACTCCGGTTCGCGCGCCTTCATCGACAAGATCTTTCCGCTCCCGAACCTGGATCGATACCAGGACAACCTCTATTTGCCCGTCCTGTCAGAGACCGATGGCAAGAGCGTTCGCATGGACCTGCGAATAGACCAGGTCATCAACCCCAAGAACAACTTCTTCGTCCGTTACAGCCGGCTGTGGAACCCTGAAGGGGCCGCATACCGCGACTTCGGCGTGGGCAAGAACGCCTCTCTGTTCACGATCGACTCGTTCGTGGTGACCGACTCCCACATTTTCACGCCGACGCTGGTGAACGAATTCCGATTTGGGCGCTCCGGCGTCGGCAACCGTCAATACATCGACCTTAAGGCCAGCGAAATGGTGAACCTGCTGGGACTGCGGGGAATTCCCCCGGTGCTGGTCAGCGAGGAACGCCGCAATATCCCGGACCTCCATGTCACAGGTTTGCAGTACATCACTCCCTGGGCGGGTGACGGGACCAACGAGAACCACCTGTGGGAGATCTTCGACAACGTGAGCCGGATCCGCAACCGGCACACCGTCAGTTTCGGGACGAATTTCCGCAAGGATGTCGTCGGCAGCCGCACCTACGACCGCCCCGGGACGTTCACTTTCGACGGCACGTTCAGCAACTACGGTTTGGCCGACTTCCTCCTGGGGATCCCGTCCTATGCGGTGAAGCCCTATCCACGTGCTGCTCTGGGGCCAGACGTGAAAAGCGGCTGGTACATGGGCTGGTGGGTACAGGATGACTTCAAGCTGTCGCCAAGGATGACCTTGAATTTCGGCTTGCGCTGGGATGTAAACTTCCCCGGCAAGGCCGACGGGGACCTTTATTACAATTTTGACCCGGTCACAGGCGCCTTGGTGCTGCCGAACCAGAAAGCGATCGACAGTATCATTCCCATCTTCCCGAAAACCATCAAGACAGTCACCGCCAGCGCGGCGGGCTATCCGTCCCGGCTTCGGAAGACGGACTGGAACAATCTCGCGCCACGTTTCGGCCTGGCTTGGCGTCCCTGGGGCGAACGTACTGTCGTGCGAGCTGCCTATGGCATTTACATTAATGAGGTCAGCCTCAGCCCTCTGATCCAGCTCAGCTGGAGCAGCCCTTGGGGCGGAAGCGAAAGCTTCACCAACCGGCTGCTCAACAACAGGCCGATCTGGCAATGGCCGGATGCGTTCCCCAGCACCGAGCCGGGCGAGTCCTCCTTCGGCGGGACCTACTCCGCCGGAGGGTTCATCGCCAATCTGAAAAACCCTTACACACAGCAATGGAACCTCACCATTGAACGACAGATCGCCGACATCGCTGTCCGCATTCAGTACGTCGGCGTGAAATCCAACCAGCTGCTTTGGCTGCGCGGCGGCTGGGGAGACTATAATACGCCGCCTCCAAGCACCATTCCGTTTACCGAAAGCCGTCGCCCGTATCCCCAGTACGGGCAGATCAACTATCTCGAGAACGGCGGCAATCAGATCTATCATGGGCTGAACATCGCTGCGGAGCGGCGCCTGCGCCAGGGCGTCACATTCAACTCCCAGTTCACGTGGTCCAGAAATTTCACCGATACCTATGACGGGCCAGGCGATCTGCCCGATCTGCGTTATGATTTCGGGCTCGGCAATCCCGTCTGGAACCGCCGCGGAATGCGCGGCAACCAGCCTGAAAACCCGAAATTCAAGTGGACGACGCTGTTCTATGCCGAACTCCCCATAGGCAAGGGGAAACTGGTCGGACGCACCATGAATCCGGTGCTGAACCAGGTTCTGGGCGGCTGGGCGGTCAGCGGCAACCTGAATATTGAAACCGGCTGGTGGTTCTCACCCTACTATTGGGGAGGCACCGATCCCTCGGCCACGAATTTCCGCATGGGATCCCCCGATGTCGTCGGGCCGATCAACTTCAAGAACACGGATCTGAAGCCTGGCGACCTGTTCATCAACCCGAGCGCCTTCACTTTGCCGCCTGACAACATCGGCCGGTTCGGAAACGCGGGCTTGACATTCCTGCAGGAACCCACGTGGTGGGTTTTCGACATGGGGCTGCACAAGTCGTTCCCGATCCGCGAGCGCTTGCGTTTCGAGTTAAACGCCCGCATGCAAGACGCGTTCAACCACGGCTACTACTGGCACCGTTCTATGACGTACAACATGGACGTCAATGACCCGGCCAATTTTGGGCGTTTCCAGGGCTGGGTCAGCGGCAGCAGAGTGATCTCGTTTGTGGGACGTTTGGCCTGGTAGCATCGTGGATCCCACCAGACGCGCTTTCATTGGCGGAACGGCAGCGCCTGTGCTTCTGTCTTCCACGGCCCGGGTGCCCATCCGCATCCGGGTTGATCCGCCGGCTGGGCCCGCGCCCCACGGGGCGGTCGTTGAGTGTGCCGTGCCCTTTGCCCGCGGCCGCTTGCGCGACCCTGCCACCCTTGGCGTGGCGGCGCCTTCAGGCAGGACAGTCCCATGCAGCGTGAGCGTGTCGCTGCTGTGGCCGGACGGCAGCATCCGCTGGCTTGACCTCTGCTTTGAAGCAGCAGAAGGACCGGGAGTTTACGCACTCGGCACGGCGGCGCCTCGGGAGGCGCCTCCGCTTCCATCGCCTCCGGTGCAGGGGTTCGAGTTGGTCATCACGAGGGCCGACGGGAAACAGTTCTCCTCTTCCCGGGATGACCGGTCTCGCCTGGTCGAGGAAGAAAGAGGCCCGGTGCGAAGCGTCACCCGGCTGGAAGGCATATGCCGGGCCGAGGACGGCGCCCCGCTGTTCCGTTACGTTTTCCGCTTCACCAGGTGGCGCGCCAGGCCCGAGACCCGCCTGGCTGTCACATGGATCAACGCCACGCCAGAAACCGCCGAGAAGATTCGTGACATTCGCTTGTTCGTGCCTTTGGGCTTCGTGCCGGATCGGTTGGTTTTCGGTGCCGAGCGAGGGGTATTCGACGGTCCGTTCATGCCGGATTGGCCAGTGAAAATCCTTCAGGAAGACGCCGAATGGTACTGGGCGCGAACCAGAAATCCCGACGGGCGGTGGCAGAATCTGTCCTCCGGGGGGGCCAACGGGCACCGCTGCCCCGGTTGGGCCAGCCTGTACCGCGGAGACCGTGCCTTCTCCCTCTGGGTTCCGCGCTTTTGGCAAGAGTATCCCAATGAGATTTCGATCAACGGCGACCTCCTCTCGATCGGGCTCTGGCCGGCAGACGCAGCGGCGCACTTGCGGTCCAAGGCGATTCTCCCGCCCAATCCTGACGGCGAGAAGCCTTACGTCAAGACGAAGTACACGCCTGTCTTGCCACATCCGTATTGGGCGTTCTTCGACCCGGAGTCCGGCTGCCTGGATGCCAAACAGGGGTTGGCGAAGACGCAAGAGATCATTTTCAGTCAGGATCCCTCTTTTGAGACCCGGTATTGGGCCGGCTCGCTGGAGCCTGTGCGCGGCCATGTGGATCCGGAATACGTCTGCGGGACGGACGCCGCCCAGCTTGCAGGCCCTGCGGGGCGTTACGCCGGGCTGTTCGACGAATGCTTCGGCTGGTTTGAGCGGCACGCCGCGCTCTCGGAGACTTACGGGAAGTTCGACTATGGCGACTATCCTTACATGGTGCCTGCTCCGGACTACATGACGCATCCGGGCACCAAGTGGGGCCACCTGGGAGAGATGCCGCGGGAAGGCTACTGGCACAACAATGAAGGCGATCCGCTGCTCGGCCTCCTGTTGTACTATCTTCGCACCGGCGATGCGAAGGCCTGGAACCGCGCCCGCTTGGCTGCGCGGCACCTGCTGGATGTCGACCTGCGCCACCATCCGTACTTTGGGCTGTACACCCACAGTTATGGCCACTGCTATGTGGAGACTGCTCCTGCGGGCGCCCCGGATCACTCCTGGCTGGCCGGCCTGCTATTGTGGTCGGCCATGGCGCCAGACCCGGTCAGCCGGCAATGGGTGCTTGGATGCGGCGAGCACCTGCTCACGTTCCGGCCTGACTTCACGCGCGTGGACACCCGAACCGTATCGGTCCACTTGCATATGATGTGCCGCTTTTTTGACTTCACCGGTGAGGAGAAATACCGGCACGCCGCCCGTGCGCCCGCCGAAGCGCTGCTCGAAGTCCAGAAAGCGGACGGGAGCTGGCCGGCCTACATGCGCGCTTCAGGCCGCCCCGATACCCCGGGCTTTGTGGATCATGCGATTGCGGCGCTGGCAGACTATTTCCTTCTGGAGAAAACAGAAAGGATCCGCAGCGCGCTGGACGCGGCGATCGAGTGGCAGTTTCGCACCGGCGACTTGCTTGTCCCCTTGGTGGCTTATGCTCTGTCTCTACTGGCCAGAGCACTTGGCGACCCTCGCTACCCGGCCTTGGCGGAGAAGATCCTCGATGCGCTCAACCAGCATCAAAACCGCTCGCCCGACCCGTGGGGCCGCGGGGATATCGGGTGGGCGAAGTTCCAGGTTCATTCCGGCCCGGCCGGGGCGCCACAGGGGCGTCCCAGGCAGTTTTGCAATCAGACCCGGCCGTTGATGCCGGGTTTCACCCTGGCCTATGCCCAGCCGGCCGCCGCCGTGCTGACAGAAAAGTAATCCACATCGATATGCAGCTCACCAGGCGCCAATTTGCTGCTGCTCTCCCTATGCCGGCGCTGGTTCAGGAAGAGAGCCGGCGAATGCGGGTTTCCAATGCGGCAATCCGGCTTGAATTGCTCTTTCGCGGCGGCTCTTTTCGCGCAGTCTCGCTAGTTCATCTGAACAGTGGGAGGGAATGGATCCACCCGAGATTGCCCTCCGAGGAATTCCTTTTTGAGGTCGCCGGGCAAGTGGTTTCAGGCAAGGGGCCGCTCGAGTGGGTGGGTGTCGAACAACGCCAGGAGGGCGTCTGGAAGCGCACCCGCATCCGGCTGCGGCATTCCGATCCGCGGGTGTCGATCACCCGCAACTATCTCTGTCACGCCAATCTGCCTGTTATTCGGCAGCAGACTCTGGTTCGCAATGACGCACCTGCGCCGCTGCTTTTGAAGCGCGGAGATGTGTACAGGCTTCGCGTGTCACCCGTGCCGGAACCGCTGCGACTGCATTGGATGGACAACTTCGGCCGGGCGATGCTGCCAAGTCCGGGCAATCCCATTCACTACGCCTCCCTGGATGAGAACATCGAGGTGCCTGTCCGGAGCGGCCCGTATTCGCCTCACTGCGGCTGGTTCGCCTTGGCGATTCCAGGAGAAAGAGAGGGGCTTGTTGGCGGCTGGGAATGGTCCGGACCAATGGAGGTTGTTTTCGGCGACAGGCAGGACCCCTGCCTGATCCATGGCGGGCTGGACACGGACCAACTGGCGCTGCCTATTGCACCAGGACAGGAGCTCGCTCTGCCGACTGCCTGGTTCGGGTTCTACGAAGGGGACCTGGACGATGCCGCCCGGCTCAGCCACTTGCTGGTGGATGAACTGGCGCCGCCGAGACCAGCGGCGCCATGGCCCTGGGTTGGCTATTGCACGTGGGCAGCCTCCATCGACGAGTCCAGCCCGTTCAACGCCGGCTCTCACCCGTGGTTTCCCGTCGAGGCCAACGTGATTTCGCAGGCAGAGGCTGCCGCTTCCGCAGGGTGCGAGCTTTTCCTCTGGGACTATGGTTGGTTCCCTCGTGTGGGCGACTGGTGGTGCGATCCCGTGCGGTATCCAAAGGGTCCCGGCAGGGTCGTCCGTGCCGTGAAAAGCCTGGGCATGAAATTGGGCCTCTGGGTAGGATTCGGCAATGCTGACGACGACTCCCGGGTGGTGCGCGAACACCCGGAATGGCTGGCAACGTACCAGGGAAAGCCGATCCCCGACGCCTTTTTCACCCGGACTGCGGCGTCAACGTGGAAAACGCGCGCCTTGTGTCTCGGGCACGAGCCTGTGCGCGCGTGGGTGAAGCACCAACTCGAGCGTGTCATCGAATCCTTCTCGCTCGACTGGCTCAAGCACGACTTCGACATCATTACCGTGTGCCAGGACGACAAGCACACGCATCCCCCTGGGGACGGACGCTTCGCCGCGTGCCAGGGGTTTTACGAAATCATGGATTTTGTCCGCTCGCGATGGCCAGCACTGGTCTGCGAGAACTGGATGAACAACAGCGGGGTGCCGGATTACGGCGCCATCCAGCGCCACCATGTCCAGTTGATTGGCGATGCGTACCGGCCATTTCAGCTCCGTCAGATGTTTTACGGCCATGTCCAGATGTTTCCTCCCGACCGGCAACACCGCTACCTGACGCTCGATGCCGGCGCGGCTGATCTTCGCACCCAAGTGCGCAGCGCCAGCATGGGGGGGCCCTGGACGCTGCTCACGGATCTGCGCCGCCTTTCCCCGCCCGATCTGGCCCAATTGCGGCAGGAGATCGAGATCTACAAAGGCATCCGTCCCCTCTTGGCGGGCGCGCAGGTTTTCCGGCTGCTTTCCCGCCCACATCCTGGAGCATGGGATGCCATCCAGTTTCACAATGAGCAAGCCGGAAAGGGCGTCCTGTATGTATTTCGCGGTGCCCACCCCGCCTCGAGGCAGGATGTCCGCCTTCGTGGCGTGGGAGAAGTCGAAGCTACTGACGCGATCAGCGGGCGGCGGGCGGAATCCAGAGGCGCCGAAATCGCGGTGGAGTTGTCATCCCCGGGAACCAGCGGCGTTTATGTCTATCGTTCCGCTCCGCGCTGATCTCTCCTTTCCAACAATTTCTTCGCAAACAAACTTGCGAACAAAGGTCTCTATTAGAAGCCGCCCCTTCTGCAGGACACTCTCGGAAGTCCCCCCAACCTACTGAGACTCCGCCCGCACAGTGTGGGCCGTTGAGGCCTCCCCCGCCCCACGATTTCGTTGGAAACCGAATTGCGACAAGGAGTGTGAATATGTCCAACACGAAATCCCCCGCTTCCGGGTCCGCAGAGGGAGCCCGGAGGGCGACCGGCGCGGGCCCGGAAACCGGCCGCGGCGGCAAGGGCCGCTGGTCAGCCAAACGCAAAGCGAGCGTCGTTCTGGAGCTGCTTCGTGGCGCCGATCTGGAGTCCACGAGCCGCAAGTATGGCGTCACCGCCGCCACTCTCACCGAGTGGCGCGACGCCTTTCTTGCCGCTGGCGCTGAGGCGCTCAAAGCCCGGCAGGAAGCCCAGCTCGACGAGCAGGGCCGGCGGCAGAAGGGAGTCATCGCCGAGATGGCCGTGGAGAACGAGCTGCTGCGCGAGCGCATCCGGCGCATGGAGGATGAGAAGCCTTTTCTGCGGTGGAGGTCGAGGAAATGAGCCGCGCCCGCTCGGCCTCCACAGGTCGGACGTACGGGCGCCTCTCGGGTGCTGAAGGCGTGGGGCCTGCCGCGGTCGACGTTCTACGAGCGGCGACGGCGGCCCCTCTGCCCGCGGCCGCCTGCCCGGCGCGGCCCGAAGACTCGCTATAGCGATGAAGATCTCCTGGCCGAGATCCGGCGCACCATCCAGGAGTCGCCCTTCCATGGCGAAGGCCACCGCAAGGTGTGGGCGCGGCTGCGGGTGCGCGAGGTGCGCACCTCGATGCGGCGCGTGCTGCGGCTGATGCGTGAGAATGACCTGCTGGCGCCGCAACGGCAGCCGCAGCCGGTCGAGCCGAAGCGCCACGACGGCACGATCCTGGCCGAGCGGCCCAACCAGATGTGGGGCATCGACGCCACGGTGGGCTTCACCGTCGCCGAAGGCCGTGTGGCCATCTTCGCCATGGTGGATCACGCCACGGCGGAATGCTTGGGCATTCACGTCGCTAAGCGCGGCACGCGGTTTGAGGCGCTGGAACCGGTCCGCCAAGCGGTGCGTGAACAGTTCGGTGGTTTTGCAGAAAACATAGCTTGTGGCGTCAGACTCCGTCATGATCACGGCTCGCAATTCATGAGCGACGACTTCCAGAGCGAGATCGCCTTTCTTGGCATCGAATCCTCGCCCGCCTTTGTCCGGGAGCCGGAAGGCAACGGCTGCATCGAGCGATTCTTCCGCA
>Ga0272448_1003614_pt1 | contig 18277 bp, 17 predicted proteins | sample YNPCB0191_FD_202220 | JGI IMG/M metagenome (GOLD analysis project Ga0272448, IMG submission 202220) | Hot spring sediment microbial communities from Yellowstone National Park, WY, United States - YNP-CB-019-1 | ecosystem: Environmental > Aquatic > Thermal springs > Hot (42-90C) > Sediment... | reverse complement strand
GTCGCCCGGCAGATTGTGGGGCATCGCCTTGGTCGTTCCTTTGTTGCGATTCGCGACGACGAAGTAGCCGCCAAAGCGATGGGAGTCAACGCTGCCTATTATCAAATTCTGGCGAACTCCATCGCCGGCGTCTACTGTGGTGCAGCCGGTGTGCTCTATGCGCACTTGAATACCTATATCAGCCCCGACATTTTCGAGTTCAAATCTGCTTTGTACGTCCTGACCATGACGTTGGTCGGGGGAATGGGCAGTTTAGCCGGATCGCTCGTCGGCGGTCTGGGATTGCCGATTACCCAAGAGTTGTTGCGCGGCATCGGTAATTGGGAATTGGTGGGCTATGGGATTGCCATCATGCTGGTGGTTCTGTTTTTCCCCGGCGGCGTGATCGGAATCACCCGGCGATTGCAAGAGTCCAGTGGCATTCGCTGGCCGTGGGCACGCAAACCGACGGTAGAGCCATCGCAATTGGAGGAGCCGAATGTTTCTGGACCTTGAGCACTTGACCATGCGATTCGGCGGTGTGATGGCTGTTAACGACGTGACGATGAGTATTGAGCGAGGCGAGATTCATGGACTGATCGGACCAAACGGCTCCGGCAAGACAACGATTTTTAACGTTGTCTCGGGGTACTACAAGCCGACGGGCGGCAGAATATCATTCGAAGGTGCACTGCTTTCCGGGCTGCCGGCGCATCAGATTACCGGGCGCGGCATCGCGCGGACCTTTCAGAACTTGCGTTTGTTCAAGAGCATGACGGTGCTCGAGAATGTTCTGGTTGGAATGGAGCGCCATACCCAAACGAGTCTGTGGCAGGCGGTGCTGGATCCGGTTGCGACCCAACGTGAGGACAAACGGCTGACCGAAAAGGCGATGAGCCTTCTGAATTTGCTCGGTATTGCCGAATTCGCGCATGCTCGCGCGACGAGTTTGCCGTATGGCAATCAGCGCCGGGTTGAGATAGCCCGCGCGCTCGCGACCGATCCGAAGATCGTTTTGCTCGATGAACCGGCTTCTGGGCTGAACGAAACGGAAACCGATGCCCTACGCGAGACTTTGCTCAAGATCCGCGACTCGGGTGTGACCATCTTTATCGTCGAGCACGATATGAAACTGGTCAAGAGCGTGTGCGACTTGATCACGGTCTTGGACTATGGTAAGAAAATCGCCGAAGGATGCTACGCGGAGGTCAGTCGCGACCAAGTGGTGATTGAAGCGTACTTGGGCAAGGAGGAAGACCTGTGATTTCCGTCAATAACATTCACACTTACTACGGACACATTCACGCGGTGAAAGGCATCTCCTTTGAAGTACGCCAAGGCGAGATCACAGCGCTGATCGGTGCAAATGGCGCAGGCAAGTCGACGACAATCAAGACGATCTGCGGGTTGCTCCATCCACGCGAGGGCAGTATCCTATTGGATGGCACACCGATTCACAAACTCAGTGCGGACAAGGTCGTACGGCTGGGCGTAGGTCTAGTCCCGGAAGGTCGACGCGTCTTCCCGGTGCTCACAGTGGATGAGAATCTGGATATAGGCGCATACCACCGTTCCGATCAAGCCGAGATTGCAAAGGATAAAGCACAGATGTACGAGACTTTCCCCGCGCTCAAAGGACGTGAGAAACAACTCGCTGGGTCTTTGAGTGGCGGTGAACAGCAGATGCTGGCGATTGCCCGCGCGTTGATGTCCAAGCCCAAGCTGCTGGTGATGGATGAACCATCCCTTGGTCTGGCGCCGCTTTTGGTTAAACGTGTCTTTGAGATCATCGCGGATTTGAACCGGCAGGGTATGACGATCTTATTGAGCGAGCAAAACGCGCGCGGCGCGCTCAGGATTGCCCATCAAGGGATCGTACTCGAAACCGGCTTAGTCCGCTTCGCCGATGACGCTGCATCATTGCGCTCGAACGCCGCCATCCAACGCGCCTACTTGGGCGCGGGCTAACCGGTTGCTGCTACCACAAAATGTATCTTCAGATTTCAAAGAGGAGGAATCGTGGCTCAAGTCAAAGTACTGCGTCCTTTCAAGGACGCGAAGGAACTCTGGATTGGGTTGGACACCCCCGGGTTTCGTCGCAAGGTCTTCCGGCTGGTGGACAAGGAACGGGTCGGTTCTGAACATATTGTAGCGGGCTTGACGATTTTTGAACCGGGCGAATCGTCCTCGCGGCATAATCACCCCGGCTCAGAAGAAGTCGATATTATGGTTCGCGGTACTGGCGATGTGGTAGTCGACGGGCAGCGCATTCCATTCAACGAAGGAGATTGGGTGTTCATTCCCGAAGGCGTTTTTCATCAGCATGTGAATAACGGCAACGAACCACTCTGGTTGATCTGGATGTACACCCCACCGGGAGAATTACCGAAAACGTGAAAGCGGCATTGCTTCTTGCGCCCCGCCGACTAGAGATCAGTGAGATCGCCGCGCCGCGCGTTGGAGCGGGTGAAGTCATCATTCACCCCACACTCGCGGGTATCTGTGGTTCAGACGTTTCGCTGTTCGCCGGGCATCGTGCCCCACCCGCGTATCCGCTGCTGCTGGGTCACGAAGTGGTCGGGCGCGTCAGCGAGCTGGGCAAGGAAGTGACCAAGTTCAGCCGAGGTCAACGCGTTGTGGTCGAGCCCAATTACCCGTGCGGCGTGTGTGCGTTTTGTCGCGCCGGACGCGGCAACATTTGCCCGGACAAAAAAAGCGCCGGCGTCACGGTCCCCGGCTGTTTTGCCGAAATGTTTGCCGCCCCTGCTGAGTTTGTTTGGGCTGTTCCGGATGCCATCTCTGACGAAGACGCCGTAACGCTCGAACCGCTCGCGGTATCTCTCCACGCCTTGTGGCAATCCGGCGCGCAGATGGGCGATACGGTCGCGGTGCTGGGTTGCGGCGCGACGGGACTGTTGCTGATCCACGCCGCCGTCAATCAAGGTGTGCGCGTCTTGGCGTTCGACAAACTGCCCGAGAAAATGGAATTTGCGCGTCGTCTCGGCGCGGACGTCGTCCCCAGTGACAACATCGAAAAACTGTGGCGGGACGAAAACGTGAGCACCGTCTTCGAATGCGCGGGCGTCCCGGCGACGGTGGAATTGGCGCTGAGTGCCGCGCCGCGTGGCAGTCAAGTGATCTTGATGGGGCTTGCCACCCGCCCGGCAAGTTTTGTACCGCTGCGTCTAGTCCGCGGGGAGATTCGCGTGAGCGGTTCGATCATCTACAACCACCCATCCGATTTTTCACGAGCCATTGCGCTGGTCGCACGCGGCGGATTGCATCCGTCGCGAATCATCACCGATACCTTGCCCTTTGATTCGATTGATCGCGCGCTTGAGTTAGCCAGCACCGGTCAGTCGGGCAAAGTCCTTTTGCAGATGTAGGATTTTTACCATGGGCAATCTTCACTGGGAAACCAAATTGTCCGACACGAGTGAAAACGGGATCCGGATTCGCGGGTATGACCTCGTTCAACTGATCGGAACCGTTCCCTTTCCTTCTGTGTTGTACCTGTTGTTCACCGGAGAATTGCCGGCGCCGAATGTCGCCAAATTGATCGACGCGATCATGGTGGCGAGCATTGACCACGGAGCAGGTGCACCTTCGGCGTTGGCAGCGCGCACCGCCGCTTCGGGTGGGGCATCTCTGGGCGCAGCCGCCGCGGCTGGACTGCTCACGCTTGGCAAATATCATGGTGCCGCCGTTCAAGAGGCGATGGAGGCGATCCAGCAAGTCATCGAAATCTCCAAGACCCACGGCAATTTGGATCACGCCGCGGAGACCGTAGTCGCCGATTGGCGCCAAGTCGGTCGACGACTAGCGGGATTCGGGCATCGCCAGCACAAACACCAGGATCCGCGGCTGCCCCGGTTGTTCCAACTCGCGCGCGAAGCGAATTTGCGCGGCGATTATCTTCAAGCGGCGCGCGCGCTGGAAGGCGCGTTGAAACGTGCTACGGGCAAAGAGTTGCCTATCAACATCGATGGGGCGACGGCGGCGATCTTGTGCGAAATTGGTTTTCCGCCTAGTTTGTCGAACGCGCTGTTTATGGTCGCGCGGATTGCTGGCATTCTCGCTCACGCCAATGAGGAAATTGCGGAGATGCCGCCGATGCGTCGAATCGATCCGGTGGATCACGGTTATGCCGGTCCGGTAGATCGGGTGTTGCCAATTTCCCAACTCAACGATCAAACACAAAATCAAAATACATAAAGGGGTTCCCTTATGGCTCTCAGACCTATTACACCAGAAGAAAAAGCATACGTTGACGAATTACTTGGAAAAGCGCGGGTTGCCTTGAAAGAGATTGAGGACTATGACCAGGCGCGCGTGGACCGGCTGTGTCAAGCCGTCGCTTGGGGAGTTGCCAATGAAAAGACCTTTACTCGGCTTGCGCAAATGGGCGTGGAGGAAAGCCAACTCGGCGATCCGGTGGGGCGGGTCTCTAAACGCTTCAAGGTGATGGGAATTCTGCGGGACGTCCTCCGAGAAAAGAGCGTTGGCATTATTGAGGAAATCCCAGAAAAGGGGATTGTCAAATATGCCAAACCAGTTGGCGTGATCGCCTCGTTAATTCCGACGACTAATCCCGAACTGACGCCGCCGGGGGTTGGACTATTCGCGCTCAAGTGTAGAGATGTGGTGATCTTTTCTCCGCATCCCCGAAGTAAACGGACGACGTTCGAAACAGTTCGCATTATGCGAGAGGTGCTAAAACGGGAAGGCGCGCCACCTGACATTTTCCAGTGCGTTGAGAATCCGAGCATTCCTCTTTCCCAGTACCTCATGTCCGTGTGCGACCTCGTCCAGGCGACCGGGGGCAAGGACATGGTGAAGGCGGCATACAGCTCTGGCACACCGTCTCTGGGGGTGGGTGCCGGTAATTCGACGATGGTCATTGACGAGACGGCTGATATCGAGGAAGCGGCACGTAACACCCGCATCAGCAAAACCTCAGACTATGGCTCGGGTTGTTCAGCGGATGGCAATCTCATTGTCGAGGCATCCATCTATGACAGGTTTTTGGCGCAACTGATCGAGGAAGGTGGTTATCTGGCTTCGCCGGAGGAAAAAGAAAAACTCCAAGCCATATTGTGGGACTCGGAAGGGCACCGAACTCCAAACACAGTTGCTATCTCAGCACAAAAAATCGCGGCGCTGGCTGGATTCGAAATCCCCGCCGATCGGAAATTTATTATCGTCAAAGAAGACAAGATCGGCAAGGAGCATCTCTTCTCAAGCGAGAAACTGTGCGTCGTCCTCGCCATTTTCAAGTACAGCGGTTTTGAAAACGCGCTCAAGATGGTAGAACAGATCTACGAGGTGGGCGGCAAGGGGCATTCTTGCGGCATCTATTCGTTCAATGATGATCACATTAATCAACTCGCCCTCATGGCGCCCGTCAGCAGGATCATGGTACGTCAACCGCAATCGAAAGCCAATGGCGGTTCCTTCACAAATGGCATGCCCATGACCTCGAGCCTAGGATGCGGTACGTGGGGACGCAACAGTACTTCCGAGAACATTCACTTGAAACACTATATGAATGTGACCTGGGTGAGCCGACCGATTCCCGAAGATAGACCGTCGGAGCAAGAACTGTTCGGTGAATTCTACAATACCGAGACCTTTTGAGGGATGAGCGAGCCTTCTCTTTGGGTTCTCTCGGTATCCACTTGGGGGCAGAAAGGACCATCATGCACAAGATCCTATTGATCCATGGACCGAACTTGAATCTGCTTGGCTCGCGCGAGCCGGGGATTTATGGGACCGTCAGCTTTGACGAGATCAACACCCGGATGAAACGCGTGGCAGAAGAGAACGGGGCGGAACTGCACGTCTTTCAGTCGAATAGCGAGGGCGCGCTTGTCGATGCGATTCAGGACGCGCGCAACTGGGCAGATGGCATCGTGATCAATCCGGGTGCATACGCGCATTACTCGATCGCGATGCGCGACGCGCTCTCGGCGGTGAAATTGCCGGCGATCGAAGTCCACTTGTCCAACATCCACGCCCGCGAGGAGTTCCGCCACCGGCTGATCCTCACGCCGGTCTGCGTCGGCATGATCTGCGGCTTGGGCTGGCGCAGCTACCTGTACGCGGTTCAGGCGTTGATCGCCTTGCTGCACGATCGGACGGGGACGAACACGACTTGATCCGGCTTGACCCGACGGTGACGAAAGAAAAAGTGAACTCCCGTCAGCTGGAACAGAACATCCCACTTAACACAAATGCCCGCGCTGCGGACGCAGACGGGCATTTTACTTTTTGATCTATCCACCGATAGGATGCCTTACCCCTCTTTCAATACTCGGACCAGTCCTTCAATTCGACATCCCAATTCGTCGCTCCCGGCTGCCGGATCGAAATGTGGCACGTCGCTTCGTCCCGTGTCGCTCCGTGCCAATGCCACGTTCCGCCGGGGATGGTCACAACATCGCCGGCGGAGCAGACACGTCTTTCCGTTTCCGTCGCGACGATTCCGCGACCCTGGGTAAAGTGGAGCACCTGGTCTTTCTCGTGAATGTGCGGCTTGTTGCGCGCACCGGCGCTAAAGTAAACCGCCAATAGCTCAAGCTCCGCGCTTTGTTCCCTTCCCACCAGCATGTACGTACGCACATTGCCCACGAAGTAATGGCTGGAGTCTGGTTTTGCCAGAGTCTCATCGAAACGCGTTAGATGAATCATCATTTATACCTCGCTGAATAGAATCCCTGAGAGAGGGTCGGCTTATGGTTGCCAATTATAGGACTGGCTCTGAGATGCGTCAATGGGGGTCGCCCTTTTGCTCTTTTCGTTAGATTGTGTTATATGTTGTTCGAGCCGCACGTTCTATTTTCTGGACGTAATACGCTCGGCTGTTCGAACGTTGAAACGGAGTCTCTATGACCATTCCTCTCGTCGACCTGAAAGCGCAGTACGCTGCCATCAAGCCGGAAATCGACGCGGCGATGCAGCGCGTCGTGAACAATACCTCGTTCATCCTCGGTAAAGAAGTCGCCGAATTTGAAAAGAACTTTGCCGCGTTCTGCCACGCGCAGTACTGCGTCGGCACGGACAGCGGCACCGCCGCGCTGCACCTCGCGCTGATCATCCTTGGCGTGAAAGCGGGCGACGAAGTCATCACGACGACGCACACGTTCATCGCGACCGCGGAAGTGATCTCGTTGATGGGCGCGAAACCGGTCTTGGTCGATATCGACCCGCGCACGTACAACATCGATCCGAACAAGATCGAAGCAGCGATTACGCCGCGCACCCGCGCGATCATCCCCGTCCACCTCTACGGTCAGCCCGCGGAGATGGACGCGATCATGGAGATCGCGCGCAAGCACAACCTCCGCGTCATCGAAGATGCGGCGCAAGCGCATGGCGCGGAGTACCGCGGCAAGCGCGCCGGGACGATGGGCGATGTCGCGTGCTTTTCGTTCTACCCCGGCAAGAATCTCGGCGCCTACGGCGACGCCGGCGCGCTAGTGACGAATGACGCCGCGCTGGCGGAGCACGCCCGGATGCTGCGCGATCACGGTCGCAGCGAAAAGTACGCGCACAAGTTGACCGGCTATGGCTATCGGCTCGACGCGCTGCAAGCTGCGATTCTCGGCGCGAAATTGCCGCACCTTGACGCGTGGAATGCGCGGCGGCGCGAGATCGCAGATTACTATACCGAGCTGCTGACGAATACCGACATCGTGACGCCGTACGTTCCGCCGCACATCCAGCCGATCTATCACATCTACTGCATCCGCGCCAAAAACCGCGATGCGCTACAAAAACATCTCAAAGCGCGCGGCATCGAGACGGGTATTCACTATCCGATTCCGCTGCACCTTCAGCCAGTGTACCAGAACCTCGGCTATCACGCCGGCGATTTTCCGCACGCGGAGAAAGCGGCAAACGAAATTCTCTCGCTGCCGATGTATCCCGAGTTGACGGACGAACAGGCGCAGCAAATTGTGGATGCGATCAAAGAGTTTGAACATTAGCGTGCGGGGGCAGGAGTCGACCTTCTGCCCCACATTTTTGTGTGCCCTTTGACTTTATCGATATTTGTGAGTATATTTGAAACGGAGTGAGCGTGAGGCAGTTTCCTCGCGCTGAATTTTGCGCGGACGCTCGAGTCCACCGGGCTAGGAATCAAGGAGGATCACGATGCCCATTTTACGCGATGTCTTTCTTGCCTTGTCGACGAATACACTCGTGCGCAATTTCGTTGTCGGATTTCCGCTGTCTCGGCGCGTCACGCGCCGCTTTGTCGCCGGGGAAACACTCGATGAAGCGATTCAAGTCGTCAAAAAGTTGAACGAACAGAAGATCCAGGTCACCTTCGATCTGCTCGGCGAGAGCGTGACCAATGAAAGCGAAGCGCGCGCCGCGAAGGAGGGCTATTTGCGCGCGCTCGATGCGATTGCCGCGACGAATCTTCCCACCCAGGTCTCGCTCAAGCTCACCCAGATGGGGCTCGACCTCAGCCCCGATCTGTGCCTGGACAATGTGCGCCAGATCGTTGGCAAAGCGAAGCAGATCGGCACGATGGTCACGATCGATATGGAAGATTCCAAGTACACCCAGGCGACGTTGAACATTTTCAAGACCCTGCGCGAAGAATCCGACAACGTCGGCGTCGTGATCCAGTCGTACCTCTATCGCAGTGAGGAAGACGCCAAGGCGTTGATTGCGATGGGCGCCACGGTGCGGCTGTGCAAAGGCGCGTACAAGGAACCGGCGGATGTCGCGTTCCCACAAAAGAAGGATGTCGACGCGAACTATGTCCGTCTCGCGCAAATGTTCTGGCAATCGAATGACAAGGGCAACGGGGCGTATCTGCAACTCGCGACGCACGATGAAAAGATCATTGCCTGGGCAAAACAGTACACCACGGCGCATAAAATCGACCGGACGCGCTTTGAATTTCAGATGCTCTACGGCATCCGCAGCGATCTGCAGCGCCGCCTCGCGGCGGACGGGTACACGATGCGCGTCTATGTGCCGTACGGCACGCATTGGTATCCGTACTTTATGCGCCGCCTCGCCGAGCGTCCGGCGAATGTGATCTTTCTCGTCAGCAATCTATTCAAATCGTAGAGACGAGCCGGCAACTCGTCTCTGCGCGAGGAAATATGCGAGCCGAAACGATTTCCATTGGCACTGAACTTTTGCTCGGTGGCATCACCGATACGAACGCCGTGTGGATCGCGCAGCGCCTCGCCGAAGTCGGCGTCGATCTGTACTTTCGCACGACCGTCGGCGACAACGTGGGGCGCATCGTCGATGCGATCAAGCACGCGCTGACGCGCGCCGATGTTATCATCACGACCGGCGGGCTGGGCCCTACGGTGGACGATATGACGCGCGAGGCGGTCGCACGCGCGACCGACCGCGAACTCGTACTCGACGAAAACTTGCTCGCGCAAATCCGCGAGCGCTTTAGCAAGTGGGGCACGCCGATGAGCGAGAACAATGTGCGCCAAGCCTACATTCCGCGCGGCGCGACGCCCATCGAAAACCCGGTCGGCACCGCGCCAGTCTTTATCGTCGAAACCAATGGGCACTATGTCGTCTCACTGCCCGGCGTGCCGCGCGAAATGAAATATCTGATGGAGACGCGCATCCTGCCCTGGCTGCGCGAAAAAACCGGCGACGAGCGCATCATCCTGAGCAAAACGTTGCGGACGTGCGCCATCGGCGAAAGTCTGGTCGACGCGAAAATCACCGATCTCGAAACATCCGCCAATCCCACGGTTGGCTTGCTGGCGCACCCCGGACAAACGGATGTGCGCGTGACCGCCAAGGCGAAAACGCGCGCCGAAGCCGAGGCGATGATCAAGGACATGGAAGCCAAGGTGCGCGAACGGCTCGGCGATTGGATCTACGGCGAGGGCGAAGAGACCGTTCCCGAAGTGGTCGCGCGCTTGCTCGCCGCGCGCAACTGGCGGATCGCCATCGCGGAGACCAACACCGCCGGCAAGATCGCCAACGCGTTGCGCGAGCGACCCGAGGGGATGCGCATCATCAAATCGGCGATGCTGCTCGACAACGTGACGGAGTTGACCGAGGAAAATGCCGCGAGCATCGCACAGCAGTTCCGCAATGTGACCGGCGCGGACATCGCGCTCGCTGTGCTGGGCACGACCGGTCCGGCGCAGGATATGTACGGCGAAGACACCGGTCAGAGCGTCATCGCAGTCGCGACCGCGCAGGGCGTCACGCACCGCGCACACTCGGTCGGCGGCATCAGCGAACAGGCGCAGATGTGGGTCATCACCCGCGCGCTTGATCTGGTGAGACGGGCAGCACTGAAAACATAGAGGGAGGATAGAGGGCAGAGGACGAAGGACGGAAAGTTTCGCCTTTCCTTCGCCCTTTGTCTTCTTGGAAGGACACCATGGCAGACCATCCCAAGTTCATCTGGATCGATGGAGAACTCACCCCGTGGGACGCGGCGACCGTGCACGTGACGATGTTGGGCACGGCGACCGTCTCGCTCGTTTACGAAGGGATCCGCGCGTACTGGAACGACGCGGCGCGCGTGCTGAACGTCTTTCGCCTCGACGCGCATATGCGGCGCCTGGCACAATCGATGCGGCTGCTGCGCATGAAGCCGGCCTTCTCCGAAGCGGAGCTGAGTCGGGCAGTCGTGGAACTGCTGCGCGCGAATGAAATCCAGGACGATATTTACATTCGTCCCTTTGCGTTTGTCGAAGCGACGACGTTCAGCGCCGCGTCGACCGATGTGCCGCGCATCGTCATCAGCATTCAGCCGTGGCTCTCGCGGCTCAAGAGTGGCAAGGTGTCGCACGCGTGCGTTAGCTCGTGGACGCGCATCACCGACAACGTGATGCCGCCGCGCATCAAGGCATCGTCCAATTACCTCAATTCGCGTTACGCGACCGAAGAGGCGCGGCGCAACGGTTACGATGTGGCGCTGTTCCTGAATCCGAGCGGCAAGGTCGCGGAAGCGCCTGGCGCGTGCCTGATGATCGTGCGCGAGGGGAAGATCATCACGCCGACGGTGACGAGCGGAATCTTGGAAAGCATCACGCGCGAAACGCTCATCCAGCTTTGCCGCACTGAACTGCAGATCGACGTGATCGAGCGCGAGGTAGACCGCACCGAATTGTACGTCGCGAGCGAAGCGTTCCTCTGCGGCACCGGCGCGGAGATCACGCCTCTCGCGTCCATCGACCGGTTCGCGCTCGGCGACGGCGGCATCGGACCGATCACACAGCGGATCGAGAATACGTACCACGACCTGGTGCGCGGCATCGATCCGCGGCACGCGGAGTGGAGAACGCAAATCAGGGCAGAAGGGTGAAAATGGAAATTGGCTCTTTCAGCGCCTTTCGCCTTTGGATAGAAAACAAAACCCGAGGGGCTTAACCCCTCGGGTTTTTGTTTTTAGTGCGACCACGCAGGATGATCGCCGCCGTCCTTGGTCAGCTGCGTGACGTTGTTTCCATTGAGGTCCATCATGTAGATGTTGGTCGTACCGTTGCGCGTGGACGCGAATGCGATCCACTTGCCATCCGGCGAGAACGTCGGCGAAAAGTCCGCCACAGTGCTCTTGCTGACGCGGCGTACCCCACTGCCGTCCGCGTTCATCACGTAGATTTGCGGATGCCCGTCGCGGTTCGAGGTGAACGCGATCAGTTTGCCGTCCGGGCTCCATGCCGGCGAGCCATCGTCCGCCGGGTTGTTTGTTAAATTCTGGACGCTGCCGCCGTCGGCATACATCAAGTACACGTCGTTTTTGCCGGTCGTGTTGAATGCGACCGCGAAAACTCCCTGCTTCGACCACGCCAAGCCGCCGCGGTACTGCTCGCCGGTGACGACGCGCAGTTCGCATTCCGTTTTGCCGGTCGTGCACGAAGTCGCATTGACGTTCACTTTGTCGATTGCCCAGCGCTGTTGATTGGGGCTCATCTTGACCACCGCGATTTGCGTGCCATCCGGCGACCAGGTCGGGCTAGACAGACCACCGCCATTGGAATCGGACGAAAACAGCGAAGTGGTTGCGTTGGTGTTGAAATCGATCACGCGCAGGACGTTCGGCGCGCCGGGTGCGCCAGACGAAATGTAGGCGAACTTGGAATTGTCCGGCGCCCACGCATACGGCGCGGCGTTGGTGCCGACCACCAAGTCCATCACCGGTCCGAGATCGACCAGTTGGGTCGTAGTATTCTTGCTGACATTCAAAACGTACACGCTGTCGATGCCGGTCGTGTTGATGTGATACGCGATGCTGCCAGTGGGCGCTGGCGGCTTGGCTGGCGTCGCGGTCGCGGCGGGTCTGGGCGTCGCGACGACTGCTGGACGCGTGCGCGTCGGCGTTGCCGGCGGCGGCGCGGCGGTGGGCGTGGGTGGGATCGGCGTCGGCGTCAGGGTTGGCGCGGCGGTGGGCGTGGGTGGAACTGGGGTCGCTGTCGGCGGCGCTGTCGGCGAGGGTACCGGCGTGAGCGTTGGCGGCGCGCTGCACGCGGCGGCAGTGAGCGCCACCGCGGCGAGCAGTCCGACGATCAGGATTTGTTTCATCGATAGTCTCCTTTCTGCGTGATCCTGAGAAATTGAAACCGCAGAGACAAGCCACCGAGAAGATCGAGCGATGACCTCGGTCGTCCGCGTCCCTGCGGGAATCTTGTCGCGCATCCTTGCTTGAACTTGACAAAAAATATAGCACAAAATTTGGGAAAGCACAAAACTCGGGACTGGAGCATGGCTGCCGAGAGCGCCACCTCGCGCCACAAAAACAAACGCCTGCGATCCTGCCGATCACAGGCGCGGCTTCGAGCATTCGATTTGCTAATCCTGGTCGAGGTCGTCCCAATCCTCCTCCGTCCAATCCGCGAAATCGTCCTCTTCTTGGAACGCCCGACGCGGCGATGCCGAAGGAGGCGCTTCTGGCGCGCGGTCTTCGGCTGCGCGCACGACGCGCCCTTTGGTGGGACCTTCGTCGGGTCCGACGATGCCTTTCTCTTCCAGTAGTTCCATCAGCCGCGCGGCGCGCGAATAGCCGATGCGCAATTTTCGCTGCAGCAGTGAGACCGATGCCTTGCGACTTTGCCTCACCACCTCGATGGCTTGCGGCAGTAGGTCGTCTTCGCCCGGCGCCGTCTTGGGTTTCGATGGCGTCTCGCCCCACAGCGTGGGTTGAACAAATTCCACAGACGACAACCGATCGGACGTTTTGATCTGGTCGGACGGCGGAGCGGGCGGCGCCAAGCCCTTCCAGTACGTGACAAGTTTGTCGAGCTCGCGGTCGGAGACGAAGCAGCCCTGCAAACGAACCAGCTTGGACGAGTCGCTCGCCATGTACAGCATATCGCCGCGTCCGAGCAATTTCTCCGCGCCGGGCGAATCCAACACCACGCGCGAATCGATCTGGCTCGTCACCGCGAATGAAATGCGCGCGGGGAAATTCGCCTTGATCAAGCCGGTGACGACATCGACCGAAGGGCGCTGCGTGGCGAGGATGAGGTGAATGCCGGTCGCGCGCGCCATCTGCGCGAGGCGCGTGATCGTGTGCTCGACTTCTTGCGGCGACATCATCATCAAGTCCGCCAACTCGTCGACGATGACAATGAGGAACGGCAGTTTTTCCTCGCCCGGCTTGTCTTCGACCATATGGTTATAGATTTCGATGTTGCGCGCGCCCTTTTGTGCGAACAGCTTGAACCGCCGGTCCATTTCGTTGACCATGTTCTTGAGCGCGCCCACGGCTTGATCGATTTCGACGACGACGGGCTGCAAGAGGTGGGGGATGCCGTTGAAATTCACCAACTCGACGCGTTTGGGATCGACCATGATAAAGCGCACTTCCGCCGGCGTCGTCGTGCAGAGCAGTCCACCGATGATGGCGTTGATGCAGACCGATTTGCCGGCGCCGGTCGCGCCGGCGATGAGCAGGTGCGGCATCGCGGAGAGATCGGCGCAAATCGGCTGACCCGCCACGTCCTGCCCCAGCGCGATGCGCAATTTCGATTTCATCGACTTGAAGGTTTCCGATTCCATCACGCCGCGCAAACTGACGAGCGCCGTCTGCGAATTTGGCACTTCGATGCCGACCACGCTGCGTCCCGGCACCGGCGCCTCGATGCGGATCGGCGCGGCGGCGAGCGCGAGTTCGAGATCGTGTTGGAGCGCGCTGATGCGGCTCACCTTCACTTTGACGCGATGCACTTTGCCATCGGCGCCTTTTTGCTCGACGAACCCCGGCTCGACGCCGAACTGTGTGATCGTCGGTCCCTGGTTCACTTCGAGTACTTTGGCGGGCACGCCGAAATGCTGCAAGGTCTCTTCGATCACGCGGACGCGCGTACGAATCTCTTGCTGATTGATTTCGGATTCCGCACTCTCTTCCAGAATGTCCGCCAGGTTGGGCAGGCGCCATTCGCGCTGAATCACCGGCGCGGATGGGCTGGCGCTGCCGCCGATGATGCGCGCGGCGACAGCGCCGCGCGGCGGTACAGCGACCTCGTCCCTTGCTCCTATCCCCGCCGAAGGAGGGGCGGGCGGCGGAGTTGGCTCGCGCGCGGGCGGCGGTGCGGCGCGCGGCGTGGGCGCGCGCCGGTAATCGATGGGCGCGGCAGTCGGTTGACTCGGCTGGACCTTATCCTTGTTCCGGAATTGCCGCAGCTCCTGCGGCAGGTGGCGCGTAATGTGCGCGAGGTATAGCATGCGCCGCGCCAATTCGGGCAGTGAGATGTTGAACAGCAGAATGAGCGTGACGGCGATGCCGGCGATCAGCCCAAGCGCGCCGCCCATCTCGCCGAACGCGCCAACCAGGATCGACGTGATCGCCCAACCGATGATCCCGCCGCCTTCGAAACTTCCCGGTGCGCGCAGTGGATCCTGGAACGCGCCGAGCCAGTGCAGGATCGACAAGATGAGCAAGTAGCCCAAGACAATGCCGATGGGGCGCTCCCAGCCGATGTTCCAGGTCTGATCGAGCGCGTCGAGCAAAAGCCAGAGTCCCAGCCCGCCGAGCACGAACGGCGCGAGGTAAACACCCCAGCCGAGGAGCGCTCGCAGCAATCGGACCCAGGAGTTGAGGAAGAATCCACTGCTCAGATCGAACGTGCCGAGCAGCGTGAGCAGCGCGAGAATGATGACACCGATCGAGGCGATCTCTTCCCAGCGATCGGCGTCGAGCTGGAGTAGCGGCTTGCTCGGCTTGGGTGGCGTTTTCGGTTTGGCGCGCGAGTTTTTGCGGTATGCCATAATCGAACATTTGTATTATACACCAAAACGCGGCGGTGTAAACCGGGAAATGGACAAATGGCAATGATCCGTTTGCTATCCGCCATCGGCTAACTGCCGGTACAGTTCAAGGTGCTGCAGCGCGAGCTTGTCCCAAGTGAAATGCTGCGCCAGCGCGCGCGCGCCCGCGCTGATTCTCGCGCGCAGTTCCGGCGCGGCCGCCGCGCGCAAGATCGCCCATGCGAGCGCGGTCGGGTCGTCCGGCGAAACGAGCAAGCAATTTTCGCCGTCGCGTAATGCCGGTAGTCGGGGCGATTCATGAATCGCCCCGACGCCGCGCGGTGTGGTCGTCACAATCGCCATCCCGTGCGCGAGCGCCGCCATCAGCGTCCCGCGGCGGTACGACGCGCCGTCGCGGTAGGGCAGCACGCACAGATCGGAGGCGAGAAAATTCGCGGTGACGATTTCCGGCGGCGTGTAGTCGGTCCAGATCACGCGCTCGACCAATCCGAATTTTGCGATCAACGCTCTCACTTTTTCGAGGTACGCCGCGTTCGTCGGATCGCTTGCGCCCACCTGTCCGCCGATCATCAAGAGTTTCGCGCCGGGCGTCTGCGCGAGCGCGCGGATGAGCGTCTCGGCGCCCTTGCTCTCGTTGAGAAAACCAAAATAGCAAAGGAGCACCTCGTTTTCTGCGACACCGAGCCGCGCGCGCCACGTGCCCCTTTGGTAGTCGGGTGGTGGGGTGGTTTGGATGTTAGAGCCGATGGGGATGAGGGTTAAGAGTTTCAGGTTCCAGGTTTCAAGTTTTAAATAGTCTTCGTCGTTCGTGGCGATGACCGAGTCGGAGGCGCGCGCGAGTTCGCGCGTGACCCACTTGCGCACGCGCCCGGCTTTGGGAAAGAGATACGGCACGCGTAGGTCGTGGAATGTGGTCACGACACGCGGGCGCGGCGCGCGTCCCACGTCGCCGGGACGCGCGCGAAAATAACGCGGTAAAAAGTCGATTGCCGGATGCATCCCGAACGCGCCGGTTTGGTACTGGAGGTGGACGATGTCCGGCGCGAATTTGTGCGCGAGGTCTTTGATGGTGCGCAGACTCGACCAGTCCCAACGCCGGATCGCGGGCAGGATCGCGAACTCGCCGGTGACCGACCACTGGGTCGCGTCCCCGGCTTGCGCCGACGTCAGCACGCGCACGTGCGCGCCCAGCGCGGCGAGACCCTTGGCGATCTCGTTCGTGCAGTCGCCGACGCCGCCTTGCATCGGTGGAAATTCGCCAGTGATGAAAAGGATGCGCATAGGTGGAGTTCAGATTTCAGATTTCAGATTTTAGATTGCGGATTGCAGCGGAGCGCACAGGACGCTACCCGATCGTCTTGATTTTGGGGATACGGATTTTGCCATCGCGACTGATATTGTTCCCCGAAAAACACCACGAATGACCAGAGACGAAGGACAGCAAATTGTTACCGATTTTTTGACCGCGATGGATTTTCCGCATCGGCTGCCCAGTGCTGGGGATTAGATTCGATGTAGGCACGAATGTGCTCTAACTCCCGGTCGCTGCGGATGATGTGTTCATGATAATTGCGTTGCCAGACCGTGTAAATCGCCGTGTTTTGCCGAAACCATTTGGTTACGCCAATTTTGAACCCGCGTACCACCGAACCGATGGTTCTGGATGTGCCACGCGGGCATGGATCCGCAATGGGTGGTGAGGGCAAGGGGGATGGTGGTAGGGGCGAAAAATGGGATGGTGGTGGTAGGGGCGAAAAATTTTTCGCCCCTACCGCCCCGGCGGATGAAACGTTTTGCGTCCCCACCGTTACCGTTTCCCCCACGATCCTCAAAATGCCGTGAACGGGATTGGGCATAATGACAAACGCGTCCAATTCCACGTCGAGAAAATGCGATGGAATATCCAGCCAGCATTGTTCGGCGATGCGTCCTGCATCATTCAACCGCATTTCGCCGTCCACAATGTCACCGAACAAGCAGGCGCGATGGTATGTCACCAGCGTAACAAAGTACGCACCGGGTTGAGTGTAATCGTATCCTTGCAGGCGGATAGACCGCCGATGATGGCGTTGGGGATCGTAGGTCATAGTGCCTCCTTGGTCGGGGCGAAAGATTTTTCGCGCTGGTTGGGGCGCGTAGGGGCGAAAAATCTTTCGCCCTCGTTGGGGCGAAAAATCTTTCGCCCCTACCGGCGAATACGGGCAATTGCCTTCCGCGCCGCGTCGGCTATGCTGTCACCCCACGATGTCTTGCCTTTATCCTTCCGCGCCACCTTGTAGCACAGGATTGAATCCTGTGCTACTGTGCTACATACGTGTAGTGCCATTCCTGCCAATCGGTAACCAAACCGGCTTTGACGGGATTGTTGACAATGTACCAAAAAATGCGCTGCAATTCTGCCTCATCGCGCACGACGTGGTCGTAACTTTCGTCCTGCCAGAATTTTCCACGACGCGCTAGCCGCTGGTTGGCGTAACGCGCCGTGCGCCCTTTGAGCAAATGCAAGGCGTGGCTCAGCGCAGAGGGATGGTCTTTGGATTCTGGGTGATCAAAACGCGCCATATCCACCAGCAAATGAACGTGATTGGGCATAATGCAACAAGCCAGCAGGTCATAGTGCAGCCCATCCAACCGCCGGATTTCATCCATGACGATTTGGGCAATTTCCGGTTGACGCAGCCGGTCGGGACCCTCCGCCAACCGATCAAGCCACTCGTCGTACCGTCCAAAGAATTGCTTTTGAATTTTGTAGCGTTCCGTTCGCAACGCGGTGCCGCTCAGGGTTTGCTTTAGCCGCCGTTCTTCCGCCTGGAATTCTTCTCGCAGTCGCTTGATGACTTCCAAAGGCAACGAACCCGCCAGCCGAAAAGTGACAAAGAAGGTGGCGTGGCTAGGGTGAATGTGTGGCAGGTTACGACGATAAACAACAGTCATTGGTATTCCTTGTAGCACAGGATTGAATCCTGTGCTACGTTTTGCGCTGGCGGATGCGTGCGATTGCCTCCCGCGCCGCGTCTGCTACGCTGCCCCACAACGTCTTGCCTGTATCCTCCCGCGCCATGCGTTCCAGTTCAGGCAA
>Ga0272448_1003613_pt1 | contig 18285 bp, 8 predicted proteins | sample YNPCB0191_FD_202220 | JGI IMG/M metagenome (GOLD analysis project Ga0272448, IMG submission 202220) | Hot spring sediment microbial communities from Yellowstone National Park, WY, United States - YNP-CB-019-1 | ecosystem: Environmental > Aquatic > Thermal springs > Hot (42-90C) > Sediment... | reverse complement strand
GCGGGACCCACCCGCTTCTCCCGTCACGCGCTGCTTGACTATATAGAACCGATATCCAGCGTCCGCAGAATCCAGCTGACCGCCGTCCCGACCGCGATCGCAAAGGGAATGATGAACCCGGTGATGGCCAGCGCCCGGCGGATGCCCTGTTCCTTGATGATCACCAGAAAGCTCGCCAGGCAGGGCACGAACAGCGTGATCACGATCAGGCTGACGACGGCCTGGCGCGCCGTGAGCATGCCGCCGCGCACCATCTCGAACAGGCCTGCGGCTCCGTAGTCGCGCCGCAGGAAACCGAGAACGAACACCGAAGCGGTCTGGGCGGGCACCTGGAGTAGATGGACAAGAACCGGCGCCAGTCCGGCCTCGAGCCAGGCCAGCAGCGAGCGGCCCTGCACCGCCAGCCGGTCGAACAGGAAGAGGACGAACGTTCCCAGCAGAAAAAGGGGCAGGGCTTCCTTGAGGTACCAGCGCAGGCGCCAGCCGGTTTTCAGAAGCGCGTTCTTCCATTGGGGGACGCGGATCGGCGGAATCTCGAAGATGAAATCGCTGCGCTTGCCCTTGATCAGTCTCGAAGCGAGGAAGCCGACGAGCAGCACCTGCGAGGCCACGACGCCGAGAACGGTCAGCGTCGCCGCCGCCGAAAAGCTCGCCGAGATCCCCAGAATCACTCCCAGCTGTGCCGAACAGGGGATGCCGAGTGCCAGAAGCAGCGTCGCGATCAACCTTTCCTTGGGCGAGTGCAGGATCCTCGTCGTGATCGTCGCCATGGTGCAGCACCCCAGTCCCAGGACCATCGGCAGCGTCGCCTTGCCGTTCAGGCCGATGCGCCGCATCACGCGGTCCGAAAGCACGGAAAGCCGCGGCAGGTAACCGCTGTCCTCGAGCAGGCTGAAGGCAATGAAGAACGTACCGACGACCGGGAACACGATCGCGAGGGCATAGGTCAGGCCCATGGAAACCATGCCGTAGGGACCGGTAAGGAAGTCCCGCACGATCCCCTGCGGCAGCAGGGCCTGCAGCGGCGGAATCAGGAGCATGCCGAAGACGATCTTTTCGAGCAGGCCCACCAGCGCCTGAGCGCCGGTATATCCTACGAATTCATAGACCAGGACCATGACCGCAAGCAGGATCCACATGCCGGTGGCCGCCCGCCTCGTGAGAATCCCCAGCTCGTCGACAAAGCGCCGGCTGCGCGAGATCAGCACGGCCAAGGGAACGATGACCGGCGCGATGAACATCGCGAAATGAACCAGGATGTGGATTATGCCGAAACCGCGCGCGCCGGCACTTCCCCGGCCGAAAAAGAGGGCGTAAATTACCGCACCCGCCCCTGAAGACGCCCACCCGGGCGGCGGCTCGGCCAGCGCGTGCGCCAGCCCCGAGAAAAACTTGTACGGGGTGCGCAGGCCGGCCACGGCCCCGATTTCGTTCCAGGCGAGAAGGATGAGGCCGGCCGCGAGAAGCCCGAGCCATACGCGCGTCCGTGCCGAGCTGTCCTCTTCCAGGAGCCGCATTCGCCGCCTGCGCCGGAAGCGGTCGACCGAAGAGTCGAGAAACTCGCTCCGCTTTTCCTCGATCTCGCGCGCAAGCGAGCGCCCGCGGATCTTCCGGTGAAGGAGATCCGCTTCGCGGAGCGGCTGCAGAGCTTCGGCGCCCACCGCGCTCTCCAGCCAGGGTGCCAGATCGGTCCCGTCCAGAGACAGCCACTCCACCGCGAGCGCCGGCGGGACGGCGTTTGCGCCGTCGCGCTTCATGAGCTCCCGGAGGATCGGGTTTTCCACCTCGACGAGACCGGCGGGCACCGCCGCGTTCTGCAGTGCATGCAGGAGCTGCCGCTTGCCTTGCGAGTAAATGGCCACGGTCTCCACCACGGGGACGGAGAGCAGCTCGGACAGCCCCCTGGTGTCGATCTCGATGCCGCGCGCCTGGGCTTCGTCGATCATGTTCAGCACCAGGACCATCGGGCGCCGGAACTCGGCAAGCTGGGAGGCTACGAGCAAGGTGCGGCGCAGGTTCTTCGCATCCGCCACCTGGACGATCACATCCGGTTTCTCGGCGAGCAGGATCTCGCACGTGACCCTTTCATCTTCCGACTGCGGCACCAGGCTGTTGACGCCCGGCGTGTCGATGACCTCGTAGGACTTGCCGCCCAGCGTCATTCTGCCGCGGGAAACATCGACGGTCGTTCCGGGGAAATTGGATACCAGGACGTAGCTGCCCGTAAGCAGACGGAAAATCACCGACTTGCCGACATTGGGATTGCCTACCAGGACGATCTTGCCCATCCGGCCTTCCTCTGCGCCCATAGTGCAAGACTCCAGCCCACTACTATACGCCCGCGGAATACACATTGAAATCGCATTTCATATAGGTTTCCGGCCGGGACGAGAGCGGGCGGTGCAGAGCCGGCGCCGGTCACCGCGGTCCGGAGTGCGGAAGGAAGGGGTCGGCGGCGGGGGAGAGGACGGGCGGGAAAACGGGCGATACGACTCCCTTTCTGATGGTTGCCGGGACGACCGCTCCCTGATTCTGTCCCAAGGGGTCCCAGCGCAGGTGCACGGCCGCCCCCGTCCAGGGAGAAAGATCCCGCAGCGCATCCCGGATCCGGGCGCGGTTCAAGCCGGCCGCGCGTATGGCCGCCGCCAGCATGCGCGCGCTTTCGTATGCATGGGCGGCGACATAATCCGGGCGTACCCCGAAGCGTGCGGCGAAGTCGCGGGCGAACTGAACGTTTGCCGGGCCGGCGTCGCCGGGCAATGGAAACACGATCCCTTCTGCTTCGGCATGCTCCAGAAAAAGGCGCCTTCCCATGGCCGGCCCGCCGAACACCTTGCCCGTATATCCCTCTTTCCGCAGCAGCTCCAGGACCGAGGCGCTCTCGCGGGCGCCCGCGAGCAGGATCACGGCCGCGGGCCTTGCCGCCGCGACCTGCCGCACCATGAGTGCAGGATCCTCGCCCCCGCGGAATTCGAACCGGAACGTAGGGACGGCGCGCTGCGATCCGAGATACCTGTCGACCTCGACGAGCAGGCGGTGCGAGTCATGATCGGTGGCCGCCAGAATCACGAAAGAACGGCCGGCCGTCTCCTCGATGAGCGCGCGGCCGATGACCGCAGCCAGGAGGTGATCTCCGGGGAGCGACGAGAAAATCCAGGGCACGTTGGCCAGATTGGCCGTCTTGTCGGTGGCGGCCGGACTGATGATCGGCACGCGTGCCTTGACGGCCACCTGTTCGGCAAGGTGCGTGGAAGGCCCGTCGATGCCGCCGATGATCGCCCACACTCTGTGCTCATAGATCGTGCGTGCCAGCAGGCCGGCACCGCCGCTCCAGGGATTGTCCGACCAGCAGGGTATGAGGCGGAAAGGAAGACCTCGATAACCCCCTTCTCGATTCGCTTCCTCGAAGGCCAGGCTCACCGCGCGCCAGAGGTCGCCGCCTTCGGGGTGGGCCGGATCCGCGGGCCCGAAATAGGCGACGGCGACATCTTCGAGACCCTCCGGTTCCGGATCCTCGCGCCCCGGGCCGAAATACTCCGTCTGCTGTTTTCTGGCCTCGAAAAACGGCGCCTGGCCTGCGCGCAGGCCCGCCACGGACGAAGAGGGATCCTGCGCAAGAAGCCGGATCGCGAGCCAGGGAACGGCGAATGCGAGCGCGCGCATCATGGTTCCCGCCGCTGCTCGACCCCGGCAACCGCACGGCTGACGCGATCGCGAGCCGGAATGCGGCCCCGAGGTATCCCGAGGTCTTCCCTCGAGTAGTAATGCCACCGCCCGTTCTCTCTCTTGGCGAGGAAAACCTCGCCTACATCGTCCAGTGCGGCACTCAGCCGGATGTCGCCCGTCACCCCGGGCCAGGGCGCAGGCATGTAGGCGATCATGTCCCGGATCCTGGCGCGGTTCAGGCCGGCAACCTGGATCGCCCAGATCAGCATGTTCATGCCGTCGTATGCGTGTGCCGCATAGGTTTCCGGTTCTTCCCCGAACCTTTCCCTGAAAGCTTTCTTGAACGCTTCCAGCTTCGGGTCCCGGCGGTCGGGATTCCAGGGATAGCTGCAGATGACGCCCTCGGCGTTGGCGCCGGCAAGCTCGACGAACTCGCTCTGCACGCAGCGGTCGCAGCAGAAGAACGGCTGGTTCATTCCCTCGCGGCGCATCTGGTTGAGGATGAGCGCTCCCTCGCGCGCGTCGCCCCAGTGCACGACGGCGTCCACGCGCGCATTGCGCAGGCGTTCGAGCTCGAGCGAAAAATCCGTGCTGCCCACCTTGTAGGCCATTTCCATGACGATCGGGAAGCCGAGCCGGCGGCTGCTGTCGACGACCTCGCGCACGCCGAAGCGCCCGTAGCGGTTGCTGGAGCGGATCAGTCCGACGCGGCGGAACTGCATCTTGCGGTAAAGGTAGTCCGCCAGGATGTAGCTCTGCTGGCGGTCGTCCCCGATGCAGCGCGCCACCCAGGGGATATTGGTCTCGATGAAGGTCGGATCGGTGTCGCCCGAGTTGAGCATCACCAGCTCGATCTTGAGCGCGACGCGGATGGCGATGTGCGAATTGGCGCCGTCGATCGTGCCCAGGATGGCCCAGACCTTGTCCAGGTATGCCAGCTTGATGATTTCGTTTCCCGACGATCCCCACAGGCCGTTGTCGTTGGCGACGACGAGCTCGAAGGGGATTTTCCGCTTGAGGTAGCCGCCGCGCGCGTTGGCCTGTTCGATGGCCAGGCGCGCGCCCTGGAGCATCTTGATCCCCAACGATTCTTCGTGGCTCTTGCCGCCCGTCGCGACGGACACGGTCGACATGATGGGACCGATGAAGCCGATCTTGACCGTCTTGACATCTTCCGGCTCGGGGATGGCGCGCCCGGGGCCGGCATACTCCATCTGTTCCAGGAAATGCTCCTTGTAGGGCGTGATGCCCCGGAAAGGCTCGACATCCTCCGATGTGGCAGCATAGTTCGGGTCCTTCCGGACACCCAGGTCGGGGATCGCGTGCGAGCCGGCGGCATCGATCTTGCGCAGCATTTCGCGTATCTCCGGGCTGTCGAAGGGCAGCATGACGGGGTATGCGCCGCCGGCGGGCGTTTGCGGGGGCATCGCCGGCGCCAGGGCCAGCAGAACCCCAAGTGCGAGCAATGTCGCGCTTCGTTTCATGTCCGTCCTCCTTTGCCGTAGCGCGCTATCGGCGCGCGGCCGCGGTCCGGTGCGGCGCTCGTTCGCGCAAGCCGGGGTAGTAGCCTTCTCCGATGGCCCAGCCCAGGCCCTTGGACGTGCCGATCCAGGCGTCGTTGCCGTCGAGATCGGCGCATATGATGAAGCTGTGCGGCGGCCCGACCTCGAGCTCGACCGTCTCGAGCACTTCAAGGCCGCGCTTGACGACGGCCTTGCCCGCCGGCGGGCGCGGGCCGGCCGTGTACTGGATCCACGTATCCGAAGGGAAATCGGCCAGGACGCCCAGGCCCTTGTCGGTGCAGAACCAGGCCTCGTTGGCGCTGCGCGCCTTGAGGTTGTTGGTGAAGTCGCTGGGCGGTCCCCCCTCCTTGTTGTAGAAGCCGCGCCAGTGCCGCCCGTCGTAGCGGCAGGTGCCGAAATACGTGGACACCCAGAGCACCTTCTCGATGTAGCTCACCCCGGTCGTGATGACATGCACGATGCCGTCGTCGCGGTACAGGTCGATCTCCATCTCGCCGTCGGGGTCGATGTACTCCTTCCACTTCTGCGTGGCCACGTCGAACTCGAGCACGCCGCTTCCCCAGATCGCCAGGTACACCTTGCCGTCGTTGTAGGTCACGCCGTAGTTCCAGATCTCCTCCATCGGGGCGTTCTTTTCGGTGAAGATGGTCCACTCGCCCGTGATCGTGTTGAAGCGGCTGGCGCCTGCGGTGGTGGCCGCCCAGACGTTGTCGTTTTCGATCGCGACCGCGTAGACAACGTCGTTGACGAGGCCGCTGTTGAGCTGGTGCCAGTGGTCGAAGCGGCCGCCGGAAAAGCGCGCCAGGCCGCCGCCGAAAAGCGCCAGCCAAACGTCGCCGGTTTTCGGGTTCACGTCGATGCCCGTGACGGCGCGCCACGGCAGGCCGTCCTTTTCCTGCCATTTCCGAATCTCGCCCGTGGCCTTGTCGATGCATGCCAGGCCGTCCTCGGTCCCGACCCAGACGCGCGGGCCGTCGGCCTTGACCGCGAAGATGTGGTCGTTGGGAAGCCCATCCTTGACGGTGAACTGTTTCCAGCGCGTGTACACGTAAGGCAGTCTGGCGGTCCCTGTGTTGCCTTGCGCCCTGCCGGCCGGCGGCAGCCAGGCCGACGGGGCGAGGCACGCCAGCAGGCAGGCGCCGCCGAGCGCGCTGCGGAGCAGGCGGTTCGAAGCCTTATGTCGGTGTTTTGCGGGGGCGACGGGGTTTGTCATAGCGTTTTCAAGAACTCGATCAGATCGTTGAGCTGGTCTTTGGTCATGTCGTTGGTGACGCCGTGGCGGTCGTGCGGATTGAACCGCGTCCAGATCTCCTCGAGGGTTCTGGCGATGCCGTTGTGCAGATAGGGCGCCGAATCGTAGATATTATTCAGATGGGGTGTCTCGAATTCGCCCGTGCGGTCGTACTGCATTTGCGTCCCCACGTTGTGGGTCCGGCGATCCGTATACATGGGCCCGCTGTGACAAATATAACACCGATTCCCTTCCGGGATGACCTCGCCGGTGTTCGTCATCGTGCGGTAGAAGATCTCGCGCCCCCGGCGCTGCGCCTCGGTCAGATCCGCTCCCACCGGCCGGTAGCGGTTCGGCGGGCGCGGAATGGAGGAGATATACTCCACGAGGGCCGATAGCTGGTCCGGGGTGAAAGGCTGGATGCGCGTGAAGAAGACCGCCAGGCGCGGACCGCATTCGTGGGCCAAGCTCGGGTTGGTTCCTTCCCACTTGAACGGCGCCGTGTCGAGGATCCCGCGCAGCGTGCGGTTGTCCACCGGGCTCACGCCGATACCGTCGGGCTCGATGTCGAAGGCGAGCCCGTTGATGTGGCCGTCCGGGTGGCAGGAATGGCAGGAAAACTGGCGCTGGAATGTGATGCGGGCGCTGTGGAAGAGCCGCTCGCCCAGGCGGACCTTGCTGATTTCCTTCGGGCCGCCGAGGTCGATCCTTCCGGCCGCCTCGAGTCTATCCAAATCGATGACGGTCAGCGAGTCGTCCAGGCAGTTGGCCGTGAAGGCAACCTTGCCGTCCGGCGCGACCACGACGCCGCGCGGGTTGTTTCCGGTAGGGATGTGCCGGATGACGAACTCGGGGGCCTTGCCCAGGTGATTCGGGAAAACCGACTCCAGATCTTCGGGGGCGGCGCTGCGCAGCATGGACAAGAGCTTCGGGACGTCGATGACCGCCACCCGGTCGGAGCCCGAGCTGGTCACGAGCGCCCTGGTGCCGTCCGGCGTGAACGCGACGTCGGTCGGATCGGGGAAGTACAGATTCGGCTCGTCGAGCAGGACCTGGTTGACGCGCCCGTCCTTCCAGGCGATGCCGAGGCCGTTGGTGATGGTCCAGCCCTGGACGACGCGCGTCATGGGAACCACGTTCTTGGTGCGCAGCAGGGTGAAGAAGGCGAACTCGCCGCTCGGGTGCCAGGCGATGCCCTGCAGGTAGTTGGCACCGGGAACGAGCCATCGATCGGTGACGACTCCCCGTTGCGGATCGAGGACGGTGATCTCGGACAGCGAGGGTGCTCGGAATTCCACAAAGCGGGACAGGCAGTTGGTAACCAGAAGCCGGCGGCCGTCGGGAGAAAGAGCCGCAGCCCAGGGTCCACGGCTGGCCGACAGGCGTTTCGTTTCCGCACCGGTTGCGGTGTCGATCACCGATACGCTGTCCTCGAGGGTATTCAGGACGTAGAGATGCGTCCCGGCCGCGTCGGTGCGTATGCCGTGCGGCTCGTCGCCGACCGGGATAGTCGCGACCGCCCTGCCGGCGCGCACGTCGATGACCGTGACGGTGTCGTCGAGCCTGTTGGTCACGAAAGCCCTGTCGCCGCCTGGGCTGAAGGCAACGTCATTGGGCTGGCCTCCCACCGGAATCTCCGCCTCCTTGCGGCGCGCCGCCGCGTCCACCACGACGACGCTGCCGGCGGCCTCGCACGTGACGTAAAGTTTGCGGCCGTCGGGGCTGAAAGCCATGCGCAGCGGATTCTTGTACGGCGCCTGCGCGGCGGCCTGCACCGGGCCGGCCGGATGCTCGATCTTCGCCCAGGCGCTTTCCTGGTCGAACGGCTTCCCGTGCGCTTTCTCGTGACAGGAGGCGCATGTCGCCTTGGGGTTCCGCTGCAATCCTGCGGCGTAGGCCGCGGGCCGGTCGAGCATGACGGCTTCGGGCGAGTACTCGCTGCCCGCGCCGTGGCAGGCCTCGCAGCCGACGCCTTCGGCCGGACCGTACGACGGCAACCGTGCTTCCGCCTTCGAACCGCCTGCGGTCGTGTGGCACTTCAGGCAGGCCGGGTCTTCCTGCGGCGGCAGGGACGAGCCGTTCTGCCGGGAGATGTCGTAGGCGGCGGGCGTGGCGAGCACGGCATAGGCGCGCGCATGCGGCGTCAGGCGCCAGCGGCTGAATTGAAAGCCCTTCTGCGGGCCGTCGTGGCACTGTGCGCACGATTCGACGCCCGCATAGCGCGGGCCGCGGGATGGCGAGCTTTCGCGGGCATTCACAGCCGGGCTGCTGAAGCGCGGCGCATCGGGCAAGGGATGGGCGATCATTTCCCAGGCCTTGGCCATGTCGAGCTGCGGGCGATGGTGCACGGCGACATGGCTGCCCTTGACGGCGTGGCATTGGAGGCAATCCCGGGGAGTCGGCATCCTGAGTCCCGCCGCCATCGCCGCCTTGCGGTCTTTCATGACCTCGGCGTCCTTGTATTCGCCGCCGGGTCCGTGGCATTTCTCGCATTCCACGCCGTCGCCCGTGAAGAACGTCGGGTCCTTCTCCCACTTTTCCGCCTCGGCGGCCGTGGCGTGGCATCCCAGGCACACCGGCGAAGCCTGCGGCTCCTGCGTGATTCCGCTCAGCCGCGCTATCTCCCGCGCTTCCGGCCGGGACAGGACGGCGTAGGCGCGCGCGTGTCCGGAGAGAAGCCAGAGGCTGTACCCGTGGCCCATCCCCTCGCCGTCGTGACACGAACCGCACACGCGGGCGCCGACATAATATGGATGGCGCTCGGCCGGCTGCGGCCGCACGGCCGCTGCGACTGCCAGAAGCCCCGGGACAAGCCAGACCCGAAGGAAAAGACGTTTTCTCTTAACGCGCATCCTGGACCACCTTCAGGAATTGATCGGCCCGGACGTCCTTGAGTCTCTGCACCTGTCCGCCCGGCCAGCGGATTTCCACCAGGTCCGCCTTGGCCGCCCGGCCCAGGCCGAAGAAGATCCGCGGGTCCGACTGCGACAAATAGCCTTTGACGGCCGCGACATCCTGGAACTGCCTGGCGGATCCGGCGATCACCGTGACGCGCGCTCCGAGGGCGTCGGTGCGCCCGTTTCTGGATTTTACCTCCAGCGCCAGCCAGTGGTTGCGGTTTCCGCCGTCGTTGCGCAGAAGGCGCGCACGGTCGTTCAGGTTGCAGACGACGATGTCGAGGTCGCCGTCGTTGTCGAAATCGCCGTAGGCCACGCCGCGGCCGACAAGTTTCTCCTGGAAGTACTCTCCCGAGTCCCGCGATACATCGAGGAACTCGATCCCCGACCGGCCGGCGTTGCGCAGCAGGAGGTCCTCCTCGCCGAACTCGTGCAGCGCGTTGCCGTTGGCGATGAAGAGATCGAGACGGCCGTCGTTGTCGTAATCGATCAGGGCTGCGCCCCAGCCGGTGTACTGGCCGCAGACCATCGCGATCTTGGACACGGTCGTGTAGTCCTCGAAGTATTTTCCGAGATTGCGCAGCAGGCTGCCGTAGGACATGTCCGGGATGAAGATGTCCGGCAGCCCGTCGCCGTCGACGTCGCCCACGACCGGTCCCATCGACGAAACTCCCTGGCCGTTTTCGCCGAAGGCCAGCCCCATAGCGAGACCTTTCTCCACGAACGTGCCCTTGCCGGTGTTTTCGTAATAGTAATTCTCCATGGCGTCGTTGGCGACGTAAATGTCCAGAAAGCCGTCGTTGTTGATGTCGGCGGCGATGGCGCTCATGGCGCGTCCCTCGGGATTGTACACGCCGGCTTCGCGCGTGACCTCGGTGAAGGTGCCGTCGCCGTTGTTGCGGTAGAGCGCATCCGGCTGCCCGTGATAGCTGAGCGGTCCGGGATGTCCCGCGGCGGCATAGAAAGCGCGGAACTTCCCCTCGTCGTATTCGAGGTAGTTGGCCACGTAGACGTCGGGCAGGCCGTCGTTGTTGTAATCGATCCAGGGCGCCGAAAGGCTCCAGTGCGCATCGGCCAGCCCCGATTTTTCCGAGATGTCCGTGAAGGTGCCGTCGCCGTTGTTGCGGTAGAACTCGTTGGGGCCGTAATTGAGGACGTACAGGTCCACGTCCCCGTCGCCGTCGAAGTCGGCCGCCGAGCAGCCGAAGCCCATGCCCTTGCCCGCGACACCGGCTTTTTCGGTGACGTCGGTGAAGGTGCCGTCGCCGTTGTTGCGATAGAGCGCATTGCGCAGCCGCCCCTGGAGATCGCGGCCGCGATTGTCGCTCACCCCCTTCTGCCAGCGGCCGTTGACGAAGTAGATGTCCATGAAGCCGTCGTTGTCGTAGTCGAAGACGCAGGCGCCCGCGCCCGTGGCCTCGACGATGTTGTCCATCTCGCGGTCGCCGTAGCTGTGCCGGAATTGGATGCCGGCGGCGTCCGTGATATCGGTGAACACCGGCAGGCCGGGTTGCGCCGGGGCGAGCCAGGACAAGACCAGGAGCGCCGACATCCCGCATGCGACGACCTTCGGCAGTCCCATCGATTACTCCCGCCTTCCCGGCCCCGCCGCAGCCGGCCGGCTGTTCCGCCGGGCGCCGGTGTCGATCCATTCGATCAGCGTGCGCCTCTCCTCGCCGCTGAGCGGCGGCGAGCCTGAGGGCGGCATCGGCCGGACCGTCCGCTGCCCGGCAGCGCCGTCCCAGGGCCGCGAAGTGTTACGCCCGAAAAGGGACCATATCAAGGGGCTCGTGCGCGCGCTTCCCGGCGTAACCCACGCGTCCTGCCAGGGGGAGGCCGTTCCCCCGGCGCGGTGGCACGGGGTGCACTTCGCCTCGATCACGGGCCTGATGTCGCGCTCGAAGTCCACCGCGCGCCGGCGCGCCGGCGGAAGCGTGAGCGCGACCGAGGGCCGGGCGATCGCTTGGGCCAGGCGGTTTTCCGGGACCAGTTCGCCGTCCTCGTGGCAGCCGATGCAGCCGCGCGGCTCGTTGTTCTTGACCCAGATCCAGCCGCAGGTCTCCAGCGCCAGGCCGTCGGCGTCGAGGAGCTGCAGCTCGATCGGGACGTCGGCGGGGACCTGCAGATTGAACGATCCGTCCTCGTGCACGGGCGCCTCGCCCAGGAAGCGCCTGCGCACGCTCTCTCCGGGCGCGGTGACCCCCTCGAGGACCCGCACGCGCTTCACCGTTCCGCGCGGCAGGGAATTGCGGTCGAAGATCGTCGAAATGTAGCTGTCGAGGCAGTAAAGCCTCCCCTTGGGGAAATCGCCCGCGTCGGCTTTTTCGCGCATCATTTCGGCGACATGCGGGTCTTCGATTTCGCCCGTGCGGCGCAGCACCGAGGTCGATCGGCCGTCCGGTTCCGCACGCGGCGCCAGAATCCTGGGTTGAAGCTCGTGGCGGGCGGGATCGTCGAACAACAGCCGATACGTGCCGCTGCCGGGGTCGAGCCGGTATATCCCGTACGTCCCTGCCTTGCCCGCAGGGCGGCGGGCGACGAGCACCGTGCCGTCCGGCATGGGCGACGGCGAATGGAACCGGCCGTCGGCGGGCTGCGTGACGGGGCGGTAGGAATGCAGATTGCGGCGCAGCGTCACCGACGAGAGACAGCCTGCGCCGTCGCCGGCGGCTGCGTCGGGCTCGACGAAGACCACCAGGCCTTCCGTGGTGACGCAGGGCATGCTCTTGAATGCCCTCCCCTCGTCGTCGGCGAATCTCAGGAAATCGGTCCCGTCGATGTTCATGGCGAACAGCGCCTGCCTTTCCGGCTGCTCCGGGCGCAGGCGGCGCAGGGATGCGAACAGGATCCGGCCGTCGTCCATGAGAAACGGATCCATGACCGGCGACGGGTTGTGCGTCAGGCGCATCATCGAGGTGCCGTCGAGCCTGCAGGAATAGAGGGCGGAAGCAGGCAGGCCCTTCTCCGAAACGGTCGCGGGCAGCGTGCCGACGAACGCGATCTGGTGCCAGGGCTTTTCCGAAATCAGCGTGTAGAGCGTGGACAGGTACAGCGGCTGCCGGAAATTCCCGGCTCCGGATGTGATCTGCCTCAAGCCGCTGCCGTCGGCCGCCATCTCGTAAATGTTCCAGTTGTCCGACGGCCGCTTTCTGCCGGCGAACAACAGGCGCTTCCCGTCGAAGGAGACCTCGGGATCGGCGGCGGAATGGAATCCCGGCGTCAGAAGCTTTCGCGTCCCGTCGGGAAAGAGGACGGCGATTTCCGCTCTGTCCCACAGGGACCGGTCTGTGGATCGTGTCCGGGCGGGCGCCTGGGTGAACACGATCGGATGGGCGGCCGACCCCGCCGGATGGGAAAGCAGCCGCGCTGCCGCCGCGAGCGACACGCACGCCGTCAGGAGCGCGATCGCTTGGATTGCCTGCCCTGCGCCGGTCCTCATCGCAAGCGCAAATCCTTCCTCCAGTCGGATGCCGACGGCCTTTCCTCCGCGGCGGCTCGAGGCATCGGGTCCTGCAGAGCCCAATTCTATCATACGGGAACAGCAGGGCCCGCGGGGGCGCGGCCGCAGATGCCTTTTGCGCAGGGAGCCGGACTGTGGCAAGATGGACGGCGCAGCGCCCGAGGACTTTCGATGAGCAAAGAAACCGCGCGCCGGGCCGCCCGCCTCGCTTTCTTGCTGGCTGCATGCCTGGCCCTTGCCTACGAGACTCACACTGTCGCCGGCCGTCAATCCACGGAGCCGGCGGGCCCTCCCGTGGAAGCCGTCCGGCTGAACAATCTCGGCGTCGGCTCCATGAACCGATACGATTACAAGGATGCCGTCGAGTTCTTCCGCAAGGCCCTGACCCTCGATCCCGGATTCGAACCCGCGCGCGTCAATCTGGGCATCGCCCTCTTCTATGCGCAGAACCTGGACGAAGCCGGCGCCGTCCTTCGGGAAGCGCTCGCCGCGGATGCGAAAAATCTCTTTGCCCGCTACACGCTCGGGCTGCTGCTGAAAACCCAGGGCAGGACCGAAGAAGCGGCACGGGAGTTTGCCCTTGTGGCCGAGGCCGACCCGGACGACGCCGAATGCTGGTACAACCTCGGCATACTGTATGCGCGGCTGGGCCGGAACGATCAGGCCGAGGCCGCGTTCCGGCGGACGCTGGAGCTCCAGCCCGCGAACACTTCGGCCATGTACAACCTGGGGATGCTGCTGCTGAAGCTCGGCAGGACCGAGGAAAGCAAAGCGATCCTGGAACGCTTCCGGCCCTTGCAGCAGGTGGGCACCGAGCGGTCGGACCTGGCACTGGGGATCCAATACGGCGAGATGGGAAAATACGCCCTGACGCTCGATTACCTGCCGAGGTTCCGCCGCGCGGCGCCCGCGCCTCCTTCCGAAGCAGCCGCGGCTCCTTTCGAGGACGTCTCTGCGGAGGCGGGGCTCGCGTCTCTCCCGGAACCTGCACCCGCCGGCGGTTTCCCGGAAAGCCTTCGCGCCGCGGCGGACTATCTGGCGCGCCTGATGGAGGCCGGGCGGCTGCCGTATCGCTCCGCATCGGTCGCCCTCTCCGATCTGGACGGCGACGGGGATATCGACGCCCTCGTCACGCGCTACCGCGGCGCATTGCGGCGGTGGCAGACGCTCGTGCTGCTCAACGACGGCCGGGGACGGTTTGCGGATGCGAGCGCCTCGTCGGGCATCGCAAACCCGGGTTTGCAGGCGTGCGCGGCCCTGGGCGACTACGACAACGACGGCCTGCCCGATGCCTATCTCGTGGGCCCGGGAGGCAACCGCCTGTACCGCAACCTCGGCGGCGGCCGTTTCGCGGATGTCACCGAGCGCGCGGGCGTGGGCGATGGGGAATGGGGCAGCTCGGCGACCTTCGTGGATTACGACCATGACGGCGATCTGGACCTCTTCGTTTGCCGTCGCGGCGCTCTGGGCGGGCTACCCCCGGGCCCACTTTCCCCGGCGCCTTCCGCGAACCGCATGTTCCGCAACAACGGCAACGGTTCCTTCACCGATGTCACGGGCGCTCTCGGGATCGGGACGGCCCGGCATGCCGCCCTGGGCATGATCGCGTCGGATCTCGACAACGATCGGGACATCGACCTGATCGTTCTCAACGAGGACGGGCCGCCGCAGATTTTCGTCAACGAGCGCAACGACCTCTTCGTCGATCGCTCGGCGCAGCTTCCCGCCGGAGCCGCCGGCCCGTTCCGCTCTTTGACGGTCGCGGACCTCGACCAGGACGGCAACATGGACATGTTTCTCGCCGCCGGAGCCGGGAGGCCGAGCCTGCTGCTGCGCAATCGCGGCGGCGCATCGCTCGAGGCCGATCCCGCATCCCGGGGGTTGATGCAGGCCTCCGCCGACACGGAGCGCTGCGCAACCGGAGCGCTCGACTACGATCTCGACGGCGACCTGGACCTATATGTCTGGGAATGCGGCGCGGCAGGCCGGGGCACTTTGTGGAGGAACGCGGGCGAGGGGCGATACGAATACGCCGGGCGCCTGGGGACGGGTGGTGCCGTGTCGGCGGCGGCGGCCGATCTGGACGGCGACGGGCGGCCCGATATCTTCTATGTCGACGGGTCCGGGACGCCCCGCATGCTGCGCAACACCGCCGGCACAGGGAATCACTGGATCGGCGTCCGCCTGGAAGGCGTGCGCAGCAACCGCTCGGGGATCGGCGCCAAGGTGGAGATACGGGCCGGACTTCTCTACCAGAAGTTCGAGATCCAGGCGCACAACGGGTCCCTGGCTCAGGACCCGCCCGTGATCTGGTGCGGGCTCGGCGCGGCGACCAGGGCCGACACCGTCACCGTGCGCTGGCCGAGCGGCATTCTGCAGAGCGAGATCGATGTGCCGGCGGGTGAGGTGGCGCGCGTGACCGAGCTGAACCGCAAGGGGACATCGTGCCCGCTGCTCTACACATGGAACGGCAACGGCTTCGAGTTCATCACCGATTTCCTCGGCGGGTGCGCGATCGGTTATCTGGTGGCGCCGGGCCGCTACGAGATGCCCGACACCGACGAGTACGTTCTCATCCGCGGCTCCCAGCTGGTTCCCAGGGAAGGCAAGTACCTGGTGCGCATGGCCAACCAGCTCGAGGAGACCATCATGTTCGACCAGGCGCAGCTTCTGGTCGTGGACCATCCCCCCGGCACCGAGGTCTATCCGAATGAAAAGCTGGTCGGCGCTCCACCCTTTCCCGAATTCAGGATCTATACGGCCCGCAATCCGCGCCTGCCGGTCTCGGCGGTCGACGGCAAGGGGAACGACGTCCTGCCCCTCATCGCCCGCCAGGACCGGATCTACCCGACCGGCTTCCGGCTGCTGCCGTTCAAGGGGTATGCCGAGCGGCACGAGCTCGTACTGGACCTGGGCCCGCTCGAGGATGCCGCCAAGATCCTGCTCCTGATGGATGCGTGGATCGATTACGCCGACTCCAGCTCGAATCTCGCGGCTTCCCAGGCGGGAATCGCGCTCGAGGAGCCGTGCCTCCAGGTGCGCGACCGCTCGGGCCGGTGGCGCACGGTGCTTCCGGCGATGGGCTTTCCCGCCGGCCTGCCGCGCACCATGACCGTGGATCTGACGGGCAGGTTCCTCTCCGCAGACCATCACGTGCGCATCGTCACCAACATGCGCATCTACTGGGACCGCATCCGGATCGATACCTCGCGCGACGAGCCCGTGCGCGTGACGCGCCTCGAGCCCGCGGCCGCCGACCTGCGTTTTCTCGGCTATCCGGCCTACTTCAGCCCGGACGGCAGGGAGCCGTGGATATACGACTACAGCCGGATCCGGCCTTCGGACCTTTGGCTGACGCATGCCGGGGCCTATACGCGACACGGCGACGTCCGCGAGCTGCTCCTCGAGCGTGACGACATGTACGCGATCACGCGGCACGGCGACGAGATCGCGCTCGTCTTCGATGCGGATACGGTTCCGGCGCCGCCCCCGGGCTGGGCGCGGGATTATCTGCTCTATGCCGACGGGTACGGGAAAGACATGGACCTGAACTCGCTCTACCCGGAAGTGATCGGCCCGCTGCCGTTTCACGCGATGAGCGCCTATCCCTACCCGGCGAATGAGAAATACCCGGACGACGAAGCGCACCGCCGATACCTGAAGGAGTACAACACGCGCATCTACCCGCCCGCCAGCGGCGGAACCGGGCGTGCGGTTTCGTCGGCTCATCCATGAGATTGCGTGCCCGGCTGCCGGATGCCGGTGCACTTTTTCGATTGTCAGAGAACCAGCTGTGGAGTCCGAACCATGAAAAGACGTGCATTCCTGCAGAATCTTGCCAACACCGCTGTGGGCCTGACCCTGCTGCGTTCGGCCCGGGCTTCGAGCGTCGAGGATCAAACCGGCGGCGCGCCGGCCGCGGGCGTGGGCACGGAAGGGCTCACGCTCGTCTCCGAGTTCGAACTGCACGGCACGAGGTGGAAAGTGTACGAAGATCTGCGCGCGCGCGACGGGGTCATCGCGTTTCACTCCGCGCGCGGCGAGCGCCGCGTGCTTGCCAAGAGCGCAGAGGCCCAATTCCCCGAAACCGGCCCGCAGCATCTCGGCCTGAGCATGGAGGAGATCGGCCTGTCCGGTCCCGACTTGCTCGCCGACAAACTCCTGGCCGGCGGTGACGACCCGGATCCGGAGATGGTGAAAAGGGCGGCGCCGCCTCAGGGATCGCCGCAACCGACGCCGGGCGGGCAACAGGCGCAGGCGGCACCGCCCCGCACGCGCTGGAACACGTTCGTGGGCACCCGGGAGGCCTGCGATACTCAACCGGTCTTCCCGCCGGGAAACACGCGCCAGTACCATCCGGAACAGTATTTCCCGGAGCTGCGCGATGCCCAGGCCGTCGGCAGGCGCTTCGAGGGCCTGCTCGGCGGATGGATGCCGGCGGTGCGCAAGGTGGTGCCGGTCGGCGAAGGGGCCTACGTCGAGGTGATCGTCTTCGGCGACGTCGAATCCACCGACCGGTTCATAGTCCAGACCTGGCACCGCACGGCACGCGTGGAAAACGGCAGGATCGTCAAGGCGGTCTACGGTCACAGCTATCCGGCCTTCCCGCCGGCGCGGCTCGATCCCGGGCCCGAAGAGTTCTACCGCGCGCTTCTCGTTTTCGCCGAATACTGGGACCGCCAGCTGGAAGACTTCTGCAGGGCTTCGCTCCCCGACGAGTCGTGGGTCGACATGGCGAAACATTGTTTCGCCAAGGAGCTCATGGTCCGGCCCGAGGGCGTCTACCCCAAATACGGCGCCGTGGATCGCGACTACTACGGCTCGGAGTACGACGGGTTCCAGGACATCTTCACGACGGCGTTGTACACCAACCTCGAATGGGGCCGCTTCGAGACGGCGCGCGCCATCGTCGACAACTATTTCACGCATTTCGTGGATTCGAAAGGGATGGTCGACATGCGCGGGCCGGAAGTGGCGCAATTCGGCATGACGCTGATGCTCCTGGCGCGCTATTTCAACTACACGCGCGACGCGGCATTGATCGCGAAGCACCGGTCGAAGATCACGGCCACCGCGCGCATGTTGGAGGAGATGCACGAGGAAAGCCTGAAGCTTCCGGCGGGCAACGTCGGCTACGGATTGATTCACGGCTGGAGCGAGTCGGATGCCTGTCTGGCGGCGGATCCGGGCATATGGTGGCTGCCCTATTTCTCGCACAACGCCTTCGCGGCTCGCGGGCTGCAGGATATCGGCCGGGCGTGGGCCGAAATGGCGCGCATCGCCCCGCGGCAGTTTCCGGGGGCGGAGCGCGAGGCGAAGGCCTGGCTCGAGCGCAGCCGGGTGCTGCGCGAGGCTGCGGTAGCGGCCATCGAAAAGGACATGTGGAAGAACGAAAGCCCTCCATACATCGGAACCTATCCCGGAACGAAAATGAAATTCCGCGACTCTCTGGGGCAGGAGCGGCCGAGCCCGCAACAGTGGGCGCACCGGCCGTACTGCGAGCTGCTC
>Ga0272448_1003612_pt1 | contig 18289 bp, 16 predicted proteins | sample YNPCB0191_FD_202220 | JGI IMG/M metagenome (GOLD analysis project Ga0272448, IMG submission 202220) | Hot spring sediment microbial communities from Yellowstone National Park, WY, United States - YNP-CB-019-1 | ecosystem: Environmental > Aquatic > Thermal springs > Hot (42-90C) > Sediment... | reverse complement strand
CTATTAAATCATCTATCCCATCCCCATCTATATCTCCAGCCGTAATAAGCTCCGCAGGAGTGGCCAGCTTAACCCAGCCACCAGTCTCTGAGTCCCGATAATACACCCCCTGCCCATCCCACGTGCCTACTAAATCGTCCTTTATTACCGGGGCGTGCCAGCAGGCGATGTGGAAGCTCGCTAGATCACCAGCGTAAGTAAAATCGCCCCCCACATATAAATCATTCTTAATCGCTTTCATTGACTGAACAGCGCCATCCATCCCTGAACCCAGAGCATGCCAGCTCGTACCGTCCCATCTAGCGATATACCATACATAATTTCCCCCGGCCTTTGTAAAAGGCCCCCCAACATATAAATCCTTTCCCATCACTTCCATGCAATAAACATAGTTGTTCATTCCAGAACTGAGAGCGTTCCACTTTTCGCCGTCCCATCTTGCTATATAATTTACTTTTACCCCGCCCGCCTCAGTAAAAGCGCCTGCGGCATATAAATCTGTGCCAATTACCTTAATGTCCCACACATAGCCATTCATCCCGAGCCCCAGTGGCTGCCAGCTGGTTCCATCCCATAGAGCTATATAATTTACTGGAATACCACCAGCCTCAGTAAATGAGCCTCCCACATATAAATTTCTTTCAACTACAGCCAGAGCGTCAACACTACTATTCACCCCCAAACTCAGCGCATACCAGTTTGTCCCATCCCAGCGCGCTATATGATTTGCGGGAACGCCACCCGCTTCAGTAAACCAACCTCCTACAAATAAATCGCTGCCTGCAACTTCTAAAACATTAACCCAGCTATTTACTCCTGACCCCAAGCTGTGCCACTGTACGCCATCCCAACGAGCTATGTAGTTCGCGGGAAATCCTCCTGCCTCAGTAAACCAACCGCCTACATATAAATCCGTTCCTATTACAGCTAAGGCATGAACTTGGTCATTCACCCCCGCACCCAGAGGAAACCACCTGGAACCATCCCAACGTGCTATATTGTTTACATTAACTCCGCCTGCCTGAGTAAAAGAGCCTCCGATATATAAGTTGTTGCCAATTAAAGCAAGAGCATAAACAGTCCCGTTTATTCCTAAACCTAACATATCTCCCGTGCCAACTCTGTTCCAACTTGTTCCATCCCACATTCCTATAAAGATTGCGGTAGTTCCACCAGCTGTGGTAAAATACCCGCCAGCGTATAAATCCGTTCCCATCACCGCCAGCGCATAAACATAGTTATCCATCCCAGAACCCAGAGCATGCCAGCTCGTCCCGTCCCACCGGGCTATGTAGTTTACAGTCACACCGCCGGCTGTGGTAAAATACCCGCCAGCATACAAATCCGTTCCCATAACAGCCAGCACCAAAACATAGTTATCCATCCCAGAACCCAGAGCATGCCAGTTAGTACCGTCCCAGCGTGCTATGTTGTTTACAGTCACACCACCTGCGGTGGTAAAACCACCGCCAGCGTATAAATCCGTCCCCATAACAGCCAGCGCAAAAACAGTGCCATTCATCCCAGAACCCAGAGCATGCCAGCTCGTACCGTCCCAGCGCGCTATCCTGTTTACAGTCACACCGCCGGCTGTGGTAAAATACCCGCCAGCGTATAAATCCGTTCCCATAACAGCAAGCGCACGAACATAGTTGCTCATCCCAGAACCCAGAGCATGCCAGCTCGTACCGTCCCACCGGGCTATGTAGTTTACAGTCACACCGCCGGCTGTGGTAAAATACCCGCCAGCGTATAAATCCGTCCCCATAACAGCAAGCGCATAAACACTTCTATCCATCCCAGAACCCAGAGCATGCCAGCTCGTACCGTCCCACCGGGCTATGTAGTTTACAGTCACACCACCTGCTGTGACAAAATCCCCGCCAGCGTATAAATCCGTTCCCATAACAGCCAGCGCAAAAACACGGCCATTCATCCCTGAACCCAGAGCATGCCAGCTAGTCCCGTCCCACCGGGCTATGTAATTCGCAGAAACTCCACCCGCCTGGGTAAACAATCCACCAACATACAAGTCTGACCCCAGTACCGCTAGGGCCAAAACCACCCCATTTAAATCACCAAGGAAGAATCTTCCATCCCAATAACCCTCTGTAGTGCCAGATGCTGCTGGCAATAGCTGATCCTGGGTAATTTCGGAAGCCGGAATAAAACGTGGCGGCTTCCCCGGTTCGGCTATCATCCGGTAACCCTTCGGATCAAAACTCCCCTCTACCCCACCCCCAAGACGAACCGTCCCATCAGGATTAAGTATCTCCCCCAATGACCTCAGCTTCGCTGGCTTCTTTATACCATCATCACTAAAACAAGGCTGAATAAGCATAATAATTAAAAGAATGAGGCCGATTATAGAACAACTTTTCCTCATATTAATCCTCCTTTACTGATGATAATATATGCGATTTATTATTAGAATCCACAAGACTCAAATTCACGGGTAACTTAAGAATGTTCATTAGATGCCAATCTTTGAAAATTTTCGCTATTCTCTTGGAAAGCAGACTCATTTTATTATCCCAAAACTCGGAACTAAGTAAGGTATTGACACTAAGAAACGAGCGATCTGAATTTCTCCTTCGCTTAAATAGAACCCAAGACATTTTCTTTATTAAAAGCACACAATTAGCCTCTTCTTTTCCATACACGTCATGGACCCCGATGACGTCTAAAAAATTATAAAAACAATGGTTTATCTTTTGTCAAGAAATTTTTTCTTTTGTGTTTGACCATAATATCAAATTAAGAAAACAAGACGCGAGAAATTACCATTTAAGCATGATAGACATTAGCATCTTTATGACAAAATTAGTAATATGAGGATTCGTTCAGGGTTCTCAATTCCTAGGGTATAAAAATTTTCGCGCGTTAATTCCTTAGGAAGCGGCTCGTATGCTAGTGTATAAAAATGTTCGCAATTTGATCTAAGAGGATGAGCCATCGTAATATCTCCTTTTAAAGACTTTAAACTTAAGAAAGGAGGTTTTTACTTACGATGGCTCAAAGAGATTATAAGGCAATGCTGGAGAAAATGCTAACAGAGTTTTTACTGGAGGAGGATCCACTGAAGGCGATGCTGGAATGGCTGACAGAGGAGCTGATGCGGGTGGAGGCGGAAGCTAAGGTAGGAGCACCAAAAGGTAAGCACAGCCAGGAAAGGACGACCCATTTTTCAGGCTACCGGGTAAGGAGACTGCACACTCGGTTGGGGACACTATATCTGATGGTACCCAAGGTAAGGAAGGGTGGGTACATACCGTTTTTTGTGGCAGAGAAGAAGAGGAGCGAGGTGGCGCTAATGAGCCTGGTGCAGGAGGCGTTTATCAATGGGGTATCGACGAGGAAGGTAGAGCGGCTGGCTAAGAGCCTGGGGAGAGAGGGCATCTCGGCCTCGCAGGTGTCGGAGATAACTAAGGGGTTGGATGAGCGGGTGGAGGAGTTTCGGACCAGAGGACTTCGGGAGGAAAATCCGTTTTTATGGATAGATGCCGTATATGAGAAGGTGCGGGTGGAGGGGAAAGTGGAGTCGGTGGCGGTGATGGTGGCCTACGGGGTGGATATGGAAGGACAGAGAGAAATGTTAGCGGTGGAGCCGATGTTGGAGGAGAGCGAAGACACCTGGCGGGAGTTTATGAAGGGGGTTGAAGAGAAGGGGGGTAAAGCGAGTGCGGCTAGTAATCTCAGATGCTCAATTAAACACCTAACTACCAATTTCTACGCCTTCCTTAATTGAAGAAAAGTCTCAAAATATCATTTCATCTTCAACCGGATTTAAAGAGCCTGAATGTAAAAATTTAAGGAAATAATCATATAACTCCATTAAAAAGGGAACCGGATCAGCCAACCTAAAATCATCTGATCCACCTTTATAAGAAGACTTGAGAATATGAGTTAAATAATCCAATTTCTGTCCTAAAGGCGATTTGCTTTTTATTAAGTTTATTAAACTGATTATCTCTCCCAGAACCCAATGGGCAGAGACCCCTGTTTTAACCAAGTTCTCATCAATAAACACGCTCTCATTTAATGCTAATTTATACAACATATAAGGATAGTCGACACCAGAATATATCGATAAAATTAAGCCTCCCCAAAACCGGGGGTTGGCTTCAATAATTTTGTATTGTTTAGTTTTCGCATCAAAAATTAAGTCAAATTGTATAACACCATTCCAACCGAGGCTGTCTGCTACAGACCGACATTGTTTTACCGCCGCCGGGGCTTGAATGCTGACTCTAAAGACGGACGTGCCAAACCGGTTCATTTCTTTGCATCTTAGATAAGCTTCGGCTGTAGCGGCCAGTAAACGACCGCGGTCATAGATCATGCAAACACCAATTACATGGGTCCCCAGATATTCCTGGATAATAGGATACTTCTCTGGACTGAGCGAAAATTTATAAATCAATTCGTTATATTTTTTTAACAAATCGTCTTTATTATAAACTATAAAAACACCTTTCCCCGAATTGCTTCTTCTGGTTTTGCATACTACCGGATAATCAATTTTTTCGGCAAGTCCAGTAACTTCTTCAAACGAACTTGGGGCCCAGGTTTCAGCACAAGGCGCACCAACCTGTTGGCAAAATTTAATTATTTCAAACTTATCGTTTGCTATCTTCAAGGAATCCAGGCTGGCATGGACAAATTTCACCTCCTTGGGTAAGACATCTTCGTGCTCAGCTAATGTAATAATATCTTCAAGAACTGGCATCAACACTTTAATATCCAGATAGCGAATTATATCGGCCAGAGCCTGGACGTAGCCCTTAGGTTCCTTATAAAAATTAGGCACAAGATGAAACGACCTGGTCCAACGAGAATAACGGCTCATAGCATGCTTTGAGTTATCGACGACATGAACCGCTATACCCCGGCGTCCCAACGACTCAACGATGTTGTAAGCAGTCCTAACCCAGCCATTAGTAACCAATACAGAAGCCTTATCTGGTATTTTATTTTTCATACCGGTATTTCTTCGGCCTAATATAGAAGCCTATCATGCTGGCGATTCTTGCAACAGCCAAGCTCATGAAAATAATTTTTATAAATTTGTTAATCCTAAGATTGGGATAATAAACCTTATCTCCAGGATAAATGAAAACCTTTTTTAACACTTCCATATCCGTTGAGCGAAATAAATATTCAAGACTTTTGGCCTTATAAGCTCCTCGTCGAAACGGCGGCTGAAGCTGCCCATAAGATGATCTGTCACGGATTATTCTTAATTTTGAATACAAGCTGCCTTGATTAGGGACATCCAAATAAATTACTCCGCCTGTCTCAAGGAACTCTTCGAGCTTTTTAATAAAAGTAACGGGTTTAGGTACAAGGTGTAACACAGCTTTTAAATGTATAAAATCAAATTTTTCGTCTAATTTTAAGCTTTCTAAATTCGCCACCATAGCTCGTAACCCTTGGGTACGGGCAAATTCAATATTCTGATGGTCAAGGTCTATCCCAAAATTTCTTAAACCAAGGGTCTCGGCTGCCTTAAGATAAAGCCCGTTGCCACAGCCAACGTCAAAAAAGGAAGATGGACGCCGGTTAATTAATTTTTCCACAATTTCTATTTTTCGCCTTAGTGAAAAAAGAACTGGGTCAAGATATTGACCATAGTTTTCTGTGTATTCTCGGGTCCAGGGATAATCAGAAAAGTCTATCCTGGCCTCTTCCGGAGAATGAATAAATTGAAAAGAACAGAGGGGGCAGGAAAGGAACAGATAGTCCTTAATGTTTCTTGTAATTATTTTAGGTTTCAGGCAACCGCACAGAGGGCATTCCACATTATGAACAAAATTACTGTCATTGCCTTGTTTAAAATATGTTATTTTCATTGACTTTTTTGTATGAAACTTACACCCGTATAAAACATTTTCATAAATCAGAATAATCTATCTTTTAATTTAGATAAATTTTTTTATTTATGAATTTTATTCTAACCCAAAATGATTTATTATACTTTGATTATTTTTTACAGCGTCAAAAAGGACTTCCGCCATTCTCCTACTTTCCCTGCCCATAACCGGAATTAAATCTGGATTATTTATAAATTCCTCCATAGCTTCGGCCAAAGCCCTTACATTTCCCACTGGTACTAGAAAGCCATTTAATCCATGTTTTACCGTTTCCCGACATCCAGGGGCATCAGTGGTAATAATCGGGCGTCCCATTGCCATTGCTTCTTGAGTGCTCCGCGGAAAACCTTCGCGATATGAAGGCAACACAAAAACACTACTTTGAGCAAGCCACGGACGGACATCAGGAACATCTCCAGGCCAAGTCAGAAGGCCCTTTAATTGGAGTTTTTTTATATCATCTGGTGTCAAACTGCCAGGGTTTTCATCATATCCACCCAGCATTATGAATTTAACCTGAGGATGCTTTTCTTTAATTATCCTGGCAGCTTCTACGTACTCTAAAACTCCTTTTTCTTTTAACAAACGGCCAACAAAAATAAAGGTTATAGGCTCTAATAAAGGAGTAGCTATTTTCCATTCATTCAAATCTACACCAGTAGCAGGAATTATTTTGCATTTATTTCTTGGCAAAATTCTTAAATCCACGAATTCCATTAGGTCTTCTTTATTCAAAAAAAATACCATGTCTACAAAAAGAAACGAGATACGATAAAGAAAAACTAGAATTGATTTCGTTAGTTTATAGGAGACGGTGTGGGCTTTGCTACCTTTTATAAAATAATAACCTATCCCAGTTATTTCAGCGAAACGTTTAGGTATCTTAGTTAAAGCTGCACTTAACATCCCATATATGTTTGGTTTATGGGTATAGGTAAATATCAAATCAGGCTTTAAATTTCTAAATATTTTTACAAGCGAAACAATCGTTATGATATCTTTAATCGGATTTATTCTTGCTCTAGACAAATAGTATTTAATTGGAACCGCACCGAGATCCATAACAGACCTTTCAAGCTCCATAGTAAAATCTGGTGCGAGTACATATACTTTACAGCCCCTCCGAATAAGGTTACTTATAAGTGTGCCTCGAAAATTAATCAATGAATTAGCAAAACTGCTAACTATACAAATTTTTGCCTTATACATTTTAGCTTATAATAAATATTATTAACTAATCTCTTTTGAAGTTTCAGATAATTTTAGATAATTAAAAATAGCTAAAGAAGCGACCTGAAGATTTCAATCAACTTGGGTGCCGTAACCTGAAGGCAATATTTTTCTTCAACAATTTTACGGCCCCAAAACCCCATTCTTCTTCTCAAATCGATAGATTCCAACAACCGGTGGAAACTCCGCAGCCAATCATCTTCGGATGATGCCCAAAACCCATTATAACCATTTCTAACAATACTTAAATTTGACCCAACCGGTGAAGCGACTACCGGGCGGCCACAAGCCATGTATTGAATTAGCTTATAGCCACACTTACCTTTTTCCCAGTGCCCATCAGATAAAGGCATAATACCGACATCAATTTCCCTTAAATATTTTGATTCTTTTTCTTCCTCCCATCTTATTTTTTCAATTGGCACCCCTGGAAATTCAATTCCTTCATCCCCTATTACCACCAGAACGGCGTTCTTTTTAGAACAGAATTTTCTTAATGGCTCTCTTATAAGTGATAAATAATGAGACGAAGAGGGTGAGCCAATCCAGCCTATCTTGAAAACGTCCCGATTAAACTTATCTGAATACTCATATTTATTTAAATCAATTACTGAAGGTAAAAGTTCAACTCTCTTAGCTCCTGAACTCACGGCTCTTTCAGCCAAATAATCACTACCAACAACAACTAAAGTAGCCAGCCGCATAATTATGTCTATTTTATTTTTTAAGAATATTTTTATGGCCTTATTTCTATTCATATCATAGTTATGAAATATGGAATCATCATAATCTACCACAAACGGCTTTTTAGATATTGCTATATATCTTTCTGCAAAAGCTGGTAACATAGGAAATACTTCTTTTTCTATCCATAATAAATCATATTTTGGCGCTTTAACTAAAGTAATTAGCCTCTGAATATACGCTCTTAGAATAGTGTGATAATTCCTGGCTTTATTCTGGTAAAAATATTCTAAATATTCATTGTCTAACAAACTTTGTAAATCAATAATAAAACCAGCTTTTTTCAAATAAGGTATGTACTGAATCGTCCTAATTCGGCTACTTGCTCCGCGGTCACCATATCTGGTTAAAGCTAATATCTTCATTTGAGTATTATTATCTTTTTTGCTAATTTCCAAAGGTTTTTCCAAATAAGCCCAAAGCCTTTTAAAGTAATCATCAAATTATCATTCCGATTATTTAATAAAGCCCACCCAATTCTGGTCAGCAACTCAATGGTCACAGTAGCAAATAAAATTAAAATAGCAGATAGAAAGTTAAAATGCTTAAAGCTATATAATATGCGGCTCTCTAGGTTATAATATAATCGTAAATCTTTTATTTTTTCTGAGCTACCACCTCCTTTATGAAATGCCCTGGCAGAAGATAAATAATAAGAATATAGGCCTAATTTATAGGCCCTATATGAGAAATCAACTTCTTCGTAATAGACAAAAAATCTTTCATCGAACCCCCCAAGCAAATCAAATAGCTTCCGTCTTACTAAAAAAAAGGCTCCTATTACTTGATCAACCCTTCTGCTCCCTTTATGATCCCATTCGTTCATTGTGTTACTCTTAAATAATCCAGGAAGCAATCTATCCAATCCCATTATTTTGATCATAAAATAATAGAGGTTCGGAAAACGAGCGCATGTTCTAATTATTTCATTTTTTTCATTAATCAATTGAATTCCCACTATTCCAATGTTCTTATTATCATCTTTCTCAAGAAAGTTAATCGCCTTATTAATGGAGAAGGGGAAAATAATAATATCAGGATTAAGAAAGAGAATATAATCTGCGCTGCCAATTCTCGCCCCCTGATTGCAGGCAGCTGCAAACCCAAGGTTGCGAGCGTTTTTTATTAAATAAATAGGCAATTTAACTGCCTCAGCTGCTTTAAAAGAGCCATCAGTAGAAGCATTATCAACAACTATAACATTTTCAATAAGATAATCCGCCGATATATTTGCAATAATGGACTGAAGACAATAATATAAGTCCCGCCCCGAATTCCAATTGACAATCACTATATCTAATGATTTCACAATAAATAAATACTTTTTATGATGATTCTAATTTTATTATCTTTGTTTTAAAAAAGCATTTTGGGAAAATATAAATAAAAAACAAAAATATAAAAGCCTGAAGCCAATAGCTTAGAGCAGTTATAAAGGCTTCATTTAAGCTGCTTACCAAAATTGAAGGCACAATCATACCATATAGGAATACATATGATGGACTCTTTTGAAAATATGCTTTGACAAATATTAATGAACACAAAAACCCAACTAATAGCATGCAAATAATAATTCCAGCAATACCGTAGTCAAGAAAATATGAAAAGTATATTGTATAAACATTTGTTTCAGCTGGAGTGTAAGTAATGATTGGAATATATCGGGGCACATAATAAGATGATAAGCCCAATCTATTAAGAAGGGCAATAAAGAACCTAAAGGTTACTATTCTTGGACCTGAGTAAAAGTCCGAATTATTAACCACATTATCAAAAGCAACAAGCCCACCCAAGGAATAAACCATTATAGAGTTAAAGATACTTCTTAAATTCTCATAAGGCGAGAACAAGGGACTGCCAACCTTTTCCAATAAAACTCCGGGGATAGAAAATATTAAAAATATAATGATGAAAATTAATAAGATAGATCTAAAATTAATTCTTTTTCTCATGATAATTTCTTGACCAAATATCATAAATAATAGAAAAAAAGCACCTGTTCTTGCCATGCTAAACAGATCATATGCCAAAGATATAACAATAAAAATAATAGCTCTAATTTTCCCGGTGTTTTTAATCCTATATTCCAAAAAAGAAATTGCAGCGCCAAACCTTACAAATCCTACCATATATGACCATAAGCCTAATCTGACATCACCGTAAACCGTTTCATACCTTATAGCCGACCAAATATTCTCAAAGCCTGAATATGAGGCTATCTCTGTTAATCGACTATAATAAAATGGAAATGCGATTATTGCTATTAACAGAGTTAGGTTAATAAAATAATTTTTATACTCTCTCATGCTTTTATTGTGATCATTCTCGATCTTTACACTGGACATCCCCCTTTTTATAAATATTGCAATCGCTATAAATCCACCAATACTAAAAGCTAAGGTTCCTAAAAAATATATTATTAATGTCTCTAAAGTAATCGAGTAAAACATGCTTCCTGCCAAAAATAACGCTAATAGCAGGCCCGTCCATAAGATTGAAAAAATAACTGGCGGATATAAATAAGTCTTTCCAATCTTATAATTATAAAAAGCCAAAAGGCCAATCAGAAAAGAAAATAAAACTGTAAGCAATTGTAAATCTCAGTCGTTAAAATTATTATTTAAACATAAAATTCTCATAGCTGATATTCCAATGGATGCAATTTAATCTTAATGCATTCAACGAGTTAAAGCCGATAATATTAATGAAATAATCCAGTCAGGAAGCTGAATTTTAAAAGTCTTTAAAGCCTTATGACAGCTAAGTGCAGAAAATAAAGGCCGTTTCGCCAATGTCTTAAAATCAGAAGTTTTCGCCCTTAGGATTGTAATATTATTCTGGTCTTCTAATGAAAAATTAAATCTTATGATCGCCGAAGCCCATTCATAACGACTACAATAACCCGAGCCTGCGCAATGATATAATCCACCCTTATCTTTAAAAAATGCCCTTATATCTCTTATACCCATAGCTATTATGTTTGCTGTAATTTCGGCTAGGGCTCTGGCCCAGGTTGGGTTGCTAATTTGATCATCCACTACCCTAATTTCATTACCTTTTTTAGCCCATTCTAATACTTTAGTAACAAAGTTATTTCCTCTCATGCTATAAACCCAGGCAGTTCTCAGAATTAAATGAATAGCACCGCTTTCTTGAATTGCCCTTTCTCCTTCAAGCTTTGTCTTACCATATTGGTTTATAGGATTTGGCTCATCTTCTTCCGTATAAGGAACGCCTTTTTTCCCATCAAAGACATAATCAGTAGAATAATGGATTAAAACAGCATCGTGTTTTTTACACCAGTTAGCTACTTCACCAGGTGTTATAGCGTTGACTAATTGAGCCTTTCCTGGTTCTTCCTCAGCTTTGTCAACATTAGTATAGGCAGCGGCGTTTACAATTAAATCCGGTTTAATTTCATCCAATATTTTTACAACATCTTTCGGCTTTTCAAAATCAACTTCAGGATAATCAAGAGCAAATAACTCTCCAAGGCATAATAAAGTCCTATTTAATTCCCAGCCAACCTGGCCGTTCTTTCCAAAAAGTAATATTTTCATAGATTATTTTCCGATTAAATTAAGTAAATATTGGCCATATCCGTTTGTAGCCATCGAAACCGCAAGCTTCTCTAGTTGGCGCTCATCTATATATCCCATCCGATAAGCAACTTCTTCGGGGCAGCAGATCATCAATCCCTGCCTTTCTTCTACAGTTTGGACAAAACTTGCAGCTTGCAAGAGAGATTCATGTGTTCCTGCGTCAAGCCAAGCTACACCTCTCCCTAACGGAATCACCTTGAGTTTTTCTTTTTCAAGATAAATTTTATTCAAGTCGGTAATTTCAAGTTCACCCCTTGCAGAAGGCTCAAGCATATGGGCATATTCAACCACTTTTTCATCATAAAAATAAATACCAGGAACAGCAAAATTTGATTTAGGATTTTTAGGCTTTTCTTCGATTGAAATTGCTTTGCCAGCCTGGTCAAATTCTACCACTCCATATCGCTCTGGATCTTTTACTGGATAAGCAAAGATTACAGCCCCGTCTTGAATGGAAGCAGCCTGTTTTAAAGTTTCCTGAAGACCGGCTCCGTAAAATATATTATCACCGAGGATAAGTGCACTAGGGTGGCCTTTAACAAATTTCTCTCCAACCAAAAAGGCATCTGCCAATCCTCGAGGCTCTTCCTGATAAGCATAAGAAAAATTAAGGCCCCATTGATTTCCATTTCCAAGCAATCTTTCAAACAAAGGCAGGTCTTCTGGTGTGCTGATGATCAGTATATCTCTAATACCAGCCAGCATCAGAATAGATAGCGGGTAATATATCATTGGCTTGTTATAAACAGGAAGAAGCTGCTTGGATATGGCCCTGGTTAAGGGATGAAGGCGCGTCCCTTTTCCACCGGCTAAGATAATTCCTTTCCTCATGCCCTACCTCTTGTTATAATTTTTTTCGATCCATGCTCTATATTCAGGCCTTGATATAATTCCTTTTATCCAATCCTGATTTTCAAGATACCATTTCACGGTTTTTTCTAAGCCAGAATGAAAGTTCTCTTTAGGCTCCCAGCTCAACTCTTTTTTAATTTTTTCTATATTCATAGCATAGCGTCTGTCATGGCCAGGGCGGTCGGATACATAGGTCAAAAGTTGTTCATAGGGCTTATATTTTGAATAAGGTAATAGATCATCAAGGATTGAACATATTTTTTTTACCAGTTCTATATTAAAAGGCTGGTTCCCACCGCCTATATTGTAAGTGCTCCCTGGTTTACCTTGATTTATTACCAGCCAGATAGCTTCGCAATGATCTTCCACATAAAGCCAATCTCTGATTTGCTTGCCATCGCCATAAATTGGAATTGGCCTTCCATTTATAGCGTTCAGAATTGTCAGAGGAATGAGCTTTTCTGGGAATTGATAAGGCCCATAGTTATTTGAACAATTAGTTATTGAAACAGGCAAACCGTATGTTTTAAAGTAAGCTCTAACCAAATGGTCACTGGCTGCCTTTGATGCTGCATACGGGGAATTCGGCTTATATGGAGTATCTTCGCTGAACGGGGGGTCTTCAGGACCAAGCGAGCCATAGACCTCATCAGTTGAAATGTGGTGAAAACGAACTTCAGAGAGAGGGAGAATTTTCTCTTCCAGCCAGGCCTTTTTTGCAGCTTCTAAAAGGTTAAAGGTTCCAACAATATTCGTCTGAATAAATTGAGCCGGACCATAAATAGAGCGGTCCACATGAGATTCGGCGGCAAAGTTTATTATGACCGATATTTTATAAGTTTTAATTAAATCGAAGACAAGATCTTGATCGCAAATATTTCCATGAATAAAGACATATCTTGTTGGGTCAGGTAAATTTTTTAAATTATCTAAATTCGCAGCATAGGTAAGGGCATCAAGATTTATTACAAAAATGTCTGGCTCTTTTTTCAAAATATAGTGGATAAAATTTGAACCAATAAAACCAGCTCCACCGGTCACGAGAATGTGTTTTTTGGGCGTCATTCTAATCAAAAACCTCCGCTTCTTTTAATCGCTTCCCTGATTTATCTTTTTCGGAAAGTATAGGTTCCGATCCTTCAGGAATCGGCCATTTAATGCCAATGTCTGGGTCATTCCAAATGATGCTTCTATCATATTCTGGGGCATAATACTCTGTTGCTTTGTATATTACTTCTGCCCAGTCGCTGAGAACATAGAACCCATGGGCAAAGCCAGGTGGTATCCATAACATTTTTTTGTTTTCAGCTGAAAGAATTGCGGCAATCCATTTACCGAAGGTTTTTGACGATTTGCGCAGATCAACAGCTACATCAAATATTTCTCCAGCAACTACCCGCACTAATTTACCCTGTGGATGCTTAATCTGATAATGCAGCCCTCGCAATATATTCCGTTTTGACCCAGAATGATTATCCTGAACAAATTGGAAATTTATACCATGTTTGGCTAATAAGTCAGCCCGAAAGCTCTCCATAAAAAAGCCGCGGTCATCTTTGAATACATTTGGCTCGATGATGATAACGTCGGGGATTTCAGTTTTATTAAAATTCATGTTCTTAATTCACCAAGAATCCAAATACGTTCTCAAGAAAATAAATTTATTTTATTAATCAAATCGAAATTGTCTTTTGCCCAATTAAATGTATTCATAAGCCCGGTTTTAATTGTTTTCGCTGGCTCCCATCCTAATAATAAACGAGATTTTTTAATATTCGCCCATGTTTTTTCAACGTCGGTTTTATGAAAGGGTTCATATTTTATTATTGCTTTTTTGCCGGTGAGCTCTTCAATTATTTTTAGAATTTCCACCAAAGAATGAGGCGAGTCTGAGCCTAAATTAATTACTTCGTAGCCGAGATTTTTTAGGCCAAGGATCGTTCCGCGGGCGATATCGTCAACATAAGTAAAATCTCTGGATTGGCTCCCGTCTCCATAAATGATTAATGGGTGATCTTCTAAGATCCATTTAATGAATCGGAAAATACTCATATCTGGACGGCCGGCGGGGCCATAGACCGTAAAATAACGAAAAACTGTGATGTCTAAGCCGTACAGATGATGGTATGTAAAGCATAATGTTTCGGCAGCTTTTTTTGAAGCGGCATAAGGAGATAAAGGCCTGTTGGTATCATCATCTTCGGTGAATGGTATCTTATTATGGTTGCCGTAGAGACTGGATGTTGAAGCCAGGACAAATTTTTTTATGCCGCGATTTTTGCAGCACTCTAGGAGATTCAATGTGCCAATAGCATTTGTCTCGTAATAAACCCAGGGATTTTCTAATGACTGACGAACACCGGCTCTAGCAGCAAGGTTTATTATTGCATCACCGCTATTGGCATTTATTTGATTAAAGAAATCAAAAATAGTTTCTTTTTGAGAAATATCTAATTTATAGAATTTGAATTTATCACGGGGAAGCAGCTGATTAAGCCGCCATTCTTTGAGGCGAACATCATAAGCATCATTAAGGTTGTCAATACCTATGACTTCTTTGCCGAAGTCAAGAAGCATTTCAGATACTTTCCAACCGATAAAACCGGCACAGCCGGTGACGATGATCCTCTGGAAATTATTTAAATGTTCATATTCTTTAGGTAATTCCATTCCGTGGCTCCTTTTAATTGGCAGAAGATATTACCACTGTTTAAATATAAATCTCGATTATGCTTTCCACACCTGCTGGCGCGCCGTTTTAACCCCCGCCATGGCATTCCTCGTATCAATGATGCACCTGCTCCACTTGGCAAGCTCTTCCCAGTTAATTACCTTGTGGGCGGTGGAGATGATGCAGGCATCAAAGCTGGAGATGGTTGGCTCGTCCCAGGTGACGGATTTGGTGCCCGCCCAGTGGGAATGCTCGCGGGTGGGCTTAATCACCGGGATGTAGGGGTCGTAGTAAGAAACCTCGGCGCCGTATTTGGCCAGCAGGTCCATCAGGTAGTAGGAGGGCGACTCGCGCTCGTCATCCACGTCGGCTTTGTAGGCCAGGCCGATGACCAGGATTTTGCTGCCTTTGAGCGGTTTGCCGTGGTGGTTGAGGGCTTCTATGGTGCGGGAGACAACGTATTCAGGCATACGGGTGTTGATTTCGCCGGCCAGCTCAATGAAGCGGGTTGTCTGTCCGTACTCGCGGGCTTTCCAGGTGAGGTAGAACGGGTCTATGGGGATGCAGTGGCCGCCGAGCCCGGGACCCGGGTAGAACGGCATAAAGCCAAAGGGCTTGGTTTTGGCCGCCTCAATGACTTCCCAGATGTCTATGCCCATGGCTGAGTAGACCATCTTGAGCTCGTTGACCAGGGCGATGTTGACCGAGCGGAAGATGTTTTCCAGGAGCTTGACCGCTTCGGCTGTGCGGCAGGAGGATACAGGAACGAGGGTTTTGACGGCCAGGCGGTAAACTTCCATGGCTTTCTGGAGGCAGAGCGGGGTGAGGCCGCCGATGACTTTGGGGACGTCGGACACGCGGCTTTGAGGGTTGCCAGGGTCTTCGCGCTCAGGGGAAAAAGCCAGATGAAAATCGCGGCCAGCCACCAGGCCCGAGCCCTGCTCCAGGACGGGGCGCAGGTATTCGTCGGTGGTGCCGGGGAAAGTGGTGGATTCAAGGACGACGACTGTGCCGGGAACAAGGTGCGGTGCGATGGCCCGGCCGGTTTCCAGGATGTAGGAGATGTCGGGCTCGCGCTGCTTGGTGAGCGGGGTCGGGACGCAGATGATGACGGCGTGAGCGGGTGCGGTGCGGATGAGCGAGAAGTCGGTGGAAGCGGAGAAGCGGGAGGTGGCCAGGGCGGAGGCGATGTCGGCGTCTGAGATGTGCTTGATGTAGCTCCGGCCGGAGTTGAGGGATGAGACTTTGGCCGGGTCAATGTCCAGGCCGATGACGGTGGCGCCGGCCCGGGCAAACTGGAGGGCGAGCGGCAACCCCACGTATCCGAGTCCAATTACTGCTATGTTCATTTTTGCTCCTTTATAAAACGGGGGACGTCCTACACATTCCCCAATTTTCCCCGAGGGGAAGAAAGAAATTGGGGACACCTTATATATTTCCTATTTTCCCGATTTTCCTTGCGCTGCATATTGCTAATCTTCCTTTGCCTTTCTCCCCGTTCTATCTATCTTGCTTGCTGTGCCATCTTGCTGTGCCATCCCCTAACCTTTTATCTCATCTACCTTGCGTTTTACATCGTGCTGATTATCCTATCACACCTCTTATCCAATCACAATTTGCGATCCGCTGCTCTCCGGGCAAAAGGCAAAAACTTAAAAGCTACTCGGCGAAGGCGCCGGTGTCCACCCATTCCTTCTTGAGGATGGACCAGAAGTCTTCGGCCAGGCCGCGGAGGACGTAGTCGTAGGGCAGCCAGCCGTAGCCGCGCTCGCCCCAGGAGGTGCTCCAGGAGTTGCGGATGAGCAGGGCGCCTTTGGTTTTGACGCCGCCGAATTTGTTGGTGATTTCGAGAGAGTCGTCGTAGCCGACGGCCATAATGGCATGCCCACCTTCCAGGCGCTCGCGCTGGGACGGGAACGGGATGCGGCCGGTGGTTTCAGCCTGCTCAATGGAGTTGTAGACGGAAAAGCCGAAGATGAAGGGGAAGCCGCGCGAGAGGTAGGTCTTGAGGCTGTGGAGGACGGCATCGGGGGCGGATGCTGGCGGGTCGTGGCGGAAGTACTTTATGGTCTGGAAGTTCTGGGCGAAGGCGTAGCAGAAGGCGGTAGGCTCGCGGTCAAAGGCGGAGGGGTCGTCGGTGTAGGGCCAGTAGGATTCGGGCGGAACACCGAAAAGCACCATGGCGCCCATGGTCGTCCGGAGGTAGGCACCGGTGTCGCCGCGCATCTTCATCAGGTTGCGGGTAGCTTTGTAGAGGAAGAGGCGCGAGGCATCCAGGTGGCGGCCGAAGGCGCGGCGCTCGTAGTACTCAATGAGGCCGACGCCGGCGTGAGCTGTGCACGAGCCGAGCTGACCCTGGTCTTCTACGGGCGAGCAGTAGTCGCGGAGGTCAACGGAGGTCGGGAGGGAGTCGGCTTTAACGCGGCGGCTGAGAGGCGGCACGCTGGGCAGGCTGATGGAGTTAATTGAGTCTCTGTGATTTTTGGACAGCTCCCGCTTAACCATTTCTCCGACGTCCAGCATCTCGCGGATGGCGTCGGTGGCTTCGTGGTAATCGCGGAAGTCCGGGCGGTCCGGCAGCCAGCCCATGCCCCGGGCACCCGCCTTGGGCTGAATCGGGCGACCTTCAGTGGAGATGGTCTGGTCCCAGTTTAAGTCCTCGTTTTGCCTTGATTTTTGGTTTGATGGCATTAAATTAATTCCCCTTTCCTTTTAATTTATTGCCAGAGCTTGCGCTCGGTCGGCCATAAAATGAGACAGGCACATCAGATAGCCAGCAGCAAATAGCTAACAGCGGAAAATTTGAAAATATCAGGAAATTTGTAGCGCACCACCAATTTTTAATTTTTTGAAGCCACCAATCTTTCATTTTTCAGGTCATGATCGTGGAGAAGAGGGCGAAAATAATTCGCAAGATGATATAGGTGCTGGCAAGAAGGACCACACCAGTAGCCAGGACGCGGAGGATTTTTTCTGCAGGTTTCATCTGCTTCCAGAGCGGCGAAAAAGCAAAGAAGCGATGATAGCAGCGGGTGCACTGGTAGTTGCGAAGCGGCAGAGCAAATGAAACAGCCCTCTGCCACAGATGTCGTCGCCGCCGCTCTACCCTTTCGCCACAATCAGGACACCTGTGGTCATCAAGCGGCCTAAGATAAATCTCATATTTCTGTATTTTCATCTTGGGTATTGGAAAACGGGAAAAACGGGGGACACAATACTCAAACCCCAATTTCAGGTGGGGCAAGGTGTCCCTCTATTTTTCTCAACCTCCCCTATAAAGTTAGGAAACGCCTAGGACGTCCCCCGTTTTCATTCGC